>Ga0180433_10009636_pt1 | contig 11789 bp, 8 predicted proteins | sample SS_ome_8_FD_132980 | JGI IMG/M metagenome (GOLD analysis project Ga0180433, IMG submission 132980) | Hypersaline lake sediment archaeal communities from the Salton Sea, California, USA - SS_1_D_1 metaG | ecosystem: Environmental > Aquatic > Non-marine Saline and Alkaline > Hypersaline > Sediment... | reverse complement strand
CGATTTTTTCCAAGCCTGAAACCGGTTAATCAGTATTCAATAGAGATCGGTCGGAGTTCGCCGGAATTTGCGGGAAATCGGAGGATAGAACCGTCGGCAAATCGGACATCAACCTCAAGGGATTCACCGAAACCGTGACGTGCGACAACCAATCCCTGGCCATGAATCGGGTGCTCCACACGTTTGCCCATGGCAAGTATCATGGTCGGAGGAACCTGACTAGATGAGTAATCCAGGGTCACAGAAGAATCGGATGATGTAGTCGATGAGGAGTGCGTTTTAGAACGTGAGGATTTTTGCGTTGATCTTCGCCGTGCGCCTGGAGCATACGGGCGCCGTTTCGGGAAGTATGAACCAACCGGTGATCCGGAAGTTTCGAGGCATTCCTGGGGAATCTCCTTCAGAAACCGGGATGCGCCCCGGCTCATCATGCCGAACCCGCCCTGATATCGATTCGTCACATACGATAGAATGAGTCTCTCCCGGGCTCGCGTCATACCGACATAAAACAATCTTCGTTCTTCTTCCAATTCTTCCATGTCATTGAGAGCGCGATGCCATGGCAACAGTCCCTCTTCAACGCCGACGATATACACCACCGGGAACTCGAGTCCCTTTGCGCAGTGGAGCGTCATGAGGGTTAGAAAATCGCCTCCGAATTCGGTTTCATCCACTTGCGTAATGAGTGAAACTTCTTCAAGGAATTCCTGAATCGAACCCGATCCATCGCTCCCCTGATATGCATTCGTTGCCGTCAGTAACTCACGGATATTCTCGATTCGACCTTCCGCCTCAATACTTCTCTCCTCCTCCAGAATCGAGATGATGTGGAGTTCCTCCACCAAACCTTTAGTCAACTCGCCCACATGAACCTCGGTGATTCTGTCATGGAGCCAGGAAAGCAATTCTCCCAGAGAGGCCAGACCCCGCGCGGCTTTCCCACGTATCGCCAGATCCTCGGGAGGATGTTCAGGATCATACCCGACAACCGCGTTAAAAAGAGAGAGTTTGTTTCTTGATGCATATTCGAAAAGACGTTGACGCGACGTATCGCCGATACCTCTGGGAGGAACATTGAGGATTCGGATGAGGCTTATATCGTCCCGCGGATTGAGCGCCACCTTGAGATATGCAAGAATATCTTTGATCTCCTTACGTTCATAAAATCGCAGACCACCCACAATCCGGTAGGGGATACCCTGATGAGTCAACGTATCTTCAAGCGTTCTGGATTGAGCGTTTATTCGATACAAGACCACCTGATCGCCCAGCGAGAAACCTGCCGCGCATAATTCCTGCACCTTATACGCTATTTGTGATGCTTCGTCGGTTTCATCATACGCCACCATGGTTTTAACCGGTGAGCCGGTTTCTTTCTCGGTCCACAACGTTTTTTCTTTTCGTCCCACATTATTCGCCACGACACTCGAAGCCGCTTTGAGAATATTCGAAGTGGAACGGTAATTACGTTCCAGACGCACCACGGCCGCATCCCGGTATTCACTCTCAAAATCGAGAATGTTCCTCAATCGGGCGCCGCGCCACCGGTAAATGCTCTGATCATCATCTCCAACAACGCAGAGATTCCGGTGAAGACTGGCAAGGAGTGTCAGCGACTCGTATTGAGCACGATTGGTATCCTGGTATTCATCAACAAGGATATGAAGAAACCGTGAACGGTAGATATCCAGAACGTCTGAATGTTCACGAAAGAGACGGATCGGCAACACGAGAAGATCGTCAAAATCCAACGCATTGTTCTCTCGGAGCTGCTTTTCATACCGATGATACACATCCGCAACCGCATACTGGTAGGGACCACGGGCATTCTGTGAAAACCGCTCAGGATCGAGAAGATCGTTTTTCGCCCGGGAAATACTTCCCCTGATCTGCTGGGGCGTATGTTCGGTTGTAGAGATCTCGAGTTCCTTCTGAATTCGCTTCACAAGACGAAGAGAATCATCGGAATCGTATATCACGAAATCATTTCGCATGCCGAGAACATCGAGGTGTCTTCTGAGAATGCGTGCGTATATGGAATGAAATGTTCCCACCCACATATCCCGCACATCATCGCCCAGGAGTTCAATAAGCCTCTCTTTCATTTCGCCGGCTGCCTTGTTGGTAAAGGTTACCGCAAGAATACGGTGTATCGGAACACCTCGCATGGCAACCAGGTATGCGATGCGGTACGTCAGAACGCGGGTCTTACCACTCCCGGCTCCGGCAAGAACAAGAAGCGGGCCCTCATCACCGGTTACCGCTTCGTATTGTTTTTCGTTGAGTGCCTTTTTCAAAGTCTCGAGAAAACGTCGGGTATCCGCATCCCCCGAACCGTTTATAAGCGAAGACATGGTCGACGAATCAGGCATGGTTACTATTTGCTACCCCGCCTCATGTCCAGCCTTTTCTGCATTTAAAACACGGTTCATCCGACACTATTCTAATATTAGAATAGTGCCTCGTGTGTGTTTCAACCGCGGAGGGCCATGCCCGCGTCTTCGTCCTCGCATTGCTCTTGGCTACGCCGGGCTTCGTCTCCGCATGGCCGAAACAGAACCCGGAATACGGACGCGACGAAGCTCCGCCCTCTTCGCGGCTCATGCCGCTCCAACATTCATCATTCATCAATCATCACTCATCAATTCTTTTCATTCTTTTCATTCTTTTCATTCTTTCAAATCATCAATCATCATCTTGTCCCTCGAAGCCAACCGTCTTGGCCATGAGCAGACACAGTCCCTGAGTAATATCGAAGGGCCGAATGAGAGCGATAGCGAGGGCGAAGTGGGATCAACATTCATCAATTCTTACCCGTCCCTCCATATCATAACATGACACACTGCTCTCCCATTACCTAAATACCATTAATATGCTAATATGCCTTTGCGAATAAGACACGACGCGGAGACGGTCTTCCCGTCAGTATACATTTACCCGGTTCATTCTCCGAGTCCTGTGGGATAAGCCGTATTGTGGCTTTTGTTTTCTCCTGGATTTCCGCTTCCACGTCGGAATCCTCGCACCAGTGAGCCCAGACGAATTTTGATCCGGCACTGAATACTTCCTGGAACTCATCCCAGGAGTCTACCGTTTGAGTGTTTTCCTCGCGGAATGATTTCGCGCGATTGAAAAGATCGGATTGAATCCGTTCGGCAAGGGCTTCGATTTCCTGTGCGACTCTTCCCATGGGTGCCGCCACTTTATCGCGGATATCCCTTCTCGCAAGCATCACCTGTTCATTATCCAGATCTCGAGGACCAATCTCCACGCGAATGGGAACACCCTTCAATTCCCATTCAGTGAACTTCCGTCCCGGTTTCGCACTATCCCTGTCATCCACTTTCGTTCGCCACTCGGAAGGAAAGCTTTTCGCGAGGGAATATGCCGCCTCAATCACCCTGCTCCTCTCTTCATCGCTTCTATAAATGGGAACAATGACTACCAATTGTGGAGCGAGTCTGGGAGGAATAACTAGTCCATTATCATCGCTGTGTGTCATTATGAGACCGCCGACCAATCGGGTAGATACGCCCCAACTCGTTGCCCATACGTATTCCTGCTTTCCTTCATCGGACAGATATGTGACATCGAATGCCTTCGCGAAGTTCTGGCCGAGATCATGACTTGTTCCGGACTGAAGCGCTCTGCCATCCTGCATCATGGCTTCGATGCAGTAGGTGGTTAATGCGCCGGGAAACTTTTCGCGCTCTGTCTTCCTGCCCGTGAGTACGGGCATTGCCATGAACTCTTCCGCGAATCGACGATATACATCGAGTATGAGAAGAGTTTCTTCAATGCCTTCTTCATGCGTCGCATGGGCGGTATGACCTTCCTGCCAGAGGAATTCCGTGGTTCTGAGAAAAAGGCGGGTTCGCATTTCCCAACGAATGACATTCGCCCACTGATTATAGAGGAGCGGTAGATCTCTGTATGACTGAATCCATTTCCTGTACATGCTCCATATAATGGTTTCACTCGTGGGACGGAGATACAGTGGTTCTTCCAGTTTTTTGCCTCCGCCGATGGTTACCACCGCGCATTCGGGTGAAAAACCTTCTACGTGCTCAGCTTCCTTCTGCATGAAGCTCTCGGGGATCAGCATTGGGAAATACGCATTGGAATGCCCGGTTTCCTTGAACATATCGTCAAGTCCCCGTTGCATCTTCTCCCATATTCCGTATCCGTTCGGTCGGATTACCATACACCCTTTTACCGGCGAATAATCAGCCAGTTCGGCGTTCAAAACGACATCCACATACCACTGCGCGTAATCTTTTTCCCGTGGCGTAATCACACGTGCCATGGGGTCCCTCCCATCATGATAATCCGGAGTATGAAACTTCTATATGCCCGCGCCATTTAACTTGCCATCATAATATCATCAATGGATGAGGCGAGGTCTCGCAATACCAGAACGAATATGATACGATTCATATCGATCCATGTGACGAAATGAACGTCACAATACCGATTCGCAGATTCGATTAAAACAGCGCGTATATGAACGGAGCCAGAGCTGAACCTTCGGTAAAGAAAATCAAAAGGCTCATTAGCAGCAGGACTATAACGATTGGTCCAAGCCACCACTTTTTCCGGACCTTCAAGAACTGCCAGAACTCGGCGAAAATTGATACTTTACTCGCCTTAGCCATTGGGACTCCTTTTGTGCCATCCGCCCCCGGCGGATCAATCAAGTGCGAACTTCGTTCGCCAATCCTCTAGTTCAACCATGGGCTTCATATCAGTTTTGGCAAGAACGTAGGATCCCATAACCAGGTAATCCATATGAGTTCGCATGAAGCACATGAATGCGTCGTCCGGCGAACATACGATAGGCTCGCCTCGGACATTGAATGACGTATTTATAATTACCGGACATCCGGTTTGTTTTCTGAATTCGTCTATGAGATCATAATAAAGCGGATTCTCGTCCCGACTGACAGATTGAATACGCGCCGATCCATCCACGTGAGTGACCGATGGAATTACCCGCTTATCATTCTGGACCTGCGCTACGAGCAACATGTAGGGACTCGGGCGATCGATCTCAAAATATTCCCCGATATACTCCTCCAGGACGGTGGGAGCGAATGGACGGAAACTCTCACGAAATTTGATTTTGAGATTAACAACATCCTTGTTCTTGGGATTCCGGGCATCAGCAAGGATCGAACGGTTACCCAATGCACGAGGGCCATACTCCATACGTCCCTGGAACCATCCGATGACATTCTGTTCCTCAATACGTTTCGCCGTCTCGCGAATGAGTTCTTCGCGTTCGAGTTTCCGAAATGATATGGTATTGTCATTCCGGTAACGCTCGGCATCCTCACAAACAGGGAAGGAGACATCACCCCCGGTAAGGTATGCTTCAATCTCCTCATCCGAGAATGCCGGACCAAGGTATGGCGTGGTCCAGTTCCCGTTCCTCGGGTTTTTCAGGAGGGTATGATAAATGAAACCCGCCACTCCCACGGCTCCACCCGCGTCCCCTGCCGCTGGTTGGACGAACAGATTCTTGAATTTGCTTTCTCGGATGATGCGACCGTTTGCGACGCAGTTCAAAGCAACACCGCCGGCCATACAAAGGTTTTCAGATCCGGTTAAATCATAGGCATGATCCGACATGCGTAAAACAATCTCTTCAGTGACTTTCTGGACGCTCGCCGCAACATCCTTGTGGTGTTGCTCAAGCTTGGTTTCAGGATCGCGTTTTGGAGCTCCGAAAAAATCTTCAAACCGCTTGTTGGTCATAGTCAATCCATAGTCGTACGCAAAATAATCCATATTCAATCTAAACGAACCGTTCGGGCGTACATGAACCATATCTGCCATGATCTTTTCATAGTACACCGGATTGCCATAGGGAGCCAAACCCATGACCTTATACTCCGCGGAGTTGACTTTGAAACCCAGATAATAGGTACATGCTGAGTAGAGTAATCCCAGAGAATGGGGAAACTGAATTTCTTCTTTGAGCTCTATATCAGTCCCGTTTCCTACTCCAACAGTTGCTGTAGCCCACTCTCCGACACCATCCACCGTGATAATGGCCGATTCTTCAAAAGGGCTGAACAGAAACGCACTTGCAGCATGACTCTGGTGATGCTCGGCGAACAGAAGCTCACCGTCATACTCGAGTTCATTGTGGATGAGTTGACGCATCCACAGCTTTTTACGAAGCCAGAGGGGTAGTGCTTTTCTGAACGAATTAAAGCTTTTCGGAAACGTTGCAAGGTATGTCATCAGGATACGTTCGAACTTCACAAAAGGCTTATCGTAAAACCCTACATAATCGACATCATCTATGGTAATGCCCGCTTCCTTAAGGCAATACTCGATTGCTTCTTTTGGAAACTCGAGATCATGTTTAATCCGGGAAAAACGCTCCTGTTGCGCAGCCGCGACTAGTTTTCCGTCTTGCATAACACAAGCCGCTGAATCGTGATAATAGCAACTGATACCGAGTATATTCACGGTAATAAAACCTCTCTTATCTATCTGAAGTGCGGATCAAAACTGTTGCTTATACGACTCCACATCGGAAGGACTCTCTGCTTTTGGGGAATAAAGCGATTCGGCATCCGAGAGTCGTTTTGTCAATGGATCGGATCGTGCCATAAGAAGCCCGAATCGTCCCGGACCGAAAACTATAAAATAGGAAAGCGTCATTACTATCTCGGTCTGAAATCGGCCAAGGCGATGCCCAAAACGTTTCCAATAGAACCAGAGTGTCTTTAATGTTGCCCGCATCTGTTTATCCCAACGGCTGAAGTCATATCATGTTATGATGATTCGTTACCACCACGGATACACCATATGACTGCGTATCTGTTTCGATTCAATAGCGATTTACCCGTAAATCGAGAGGCAGATACTAGGCGGATTCCATTGGTGTGTCAACAGGATAGGAGGAATTGATGAAGGATGAATTTATAGATTTGAGGATTTTGTGATTTTATAATTTTGGAAGAGAATAAGAATTGATGAAGGATGAGTGATGATTGATGAATTTGAGGAGGGGTTGAAAGTTACAGGTTGAATGTTAAAGGTCGATAATTGAATAAAGAAAATCGAAATAGGTATCTGAATCGGAGAAAACCGAAGAAAATTTGTACGCATACCCTCCATGGATACCACGTTCACATAACTCCTGTGGAGAGCAATGCTTTGTCGTGGCTGGCGCGGACGCAACAATTTGGACGCGCGGAAGCCGGAAGCCCGGCGTAGCCACCCGGGCGTAGACGCGGGCATCCCTCCAACAATTACAGGTTTGAGAAGTGAAGAGAAAGAAAGGTTTGAAAGGAAAGAATATCGCGTTCGAATCCCGATCCCGAAAAATCTTCAATCAGCATTCATCATTTCCATTCACTTCTTCAAATCATCAATCATGAGTGGTTATCTGTCATCAGTTTTCGGTAATCGTTTTCGGAATCCAGTTCCGTAGGATTGATATCTATATCCATGGATTGATCGATTTTGATCCCGATACCGATACCGATACCGAAAATTAACATTCATCAATCCCTGCACTCTCTGAAAATTCAAAAAATCACAAATCTATGAAATCACCAAATTCTTCAATCAGCATTCAGCATTTCCCGCCATAGCCATGTATCACTATCAGTCTACATTCAAGACATATTCGATCAAATCGATATACGTAGAAGAATACCCTTCCTGTTTGAGAATCAATGCACCGGAGACATCATACAACAGGATGACTGGAAGTCGGGATTCAACTATTCGACCGTTTTTCAATAACTGCAATGCGCCGGCGAACCCGCCACTTGAGTCCGTATACCTCTGAACGCTCGAGGAATCGCTTCCAATAATGACCGTTTGAAGACCTATTGCGTGGAGATCTGATTCATGATCGGCCAGGTCATTCAGAAATCTCTCCGATGGCTCAGCTCCATCGGCTACCAGGGCAAACAAAACGGGAGATTGTCCGACGAATGATAACAGCTCTCGCACGCCGGCTGAAGTGGTTGATATGGATATATTGTTCAAATCCGGAATGTTCCCCCGTATCAGATCATCGGTACGAAGTTCGCTGAAGGGAATATCCAGCGCAACATCCAGCGAAGTTTTCCGATCCGGAAAAATCTCCGCGGTAGACCGCCAAATCCGAGGTTCGCCCCTGGCATTCCGGATTCCTACCGTGACCAGATAGGTACCGGAGACAGTTCTAATGATGATTGTACTATCCGTTGTACTGAACTCTATGGGAAGAATATGAGGCATGACGGGCTCCCACCTGCCGTCTTTCCACCGGGCTAAGCCAACGGCTTCTTCATTCACATACGGTTCACCGTCGCGAGTCAGAGTTAGAACAAGGGTCGCATTTGGAAGAATAATCTCCCTGTTTGCGTCATCCATGGGATTACCGTCGGTTTCCAGCGAAAGCGCGATGTTCCAGCGTGATCCGTCGTAATACTGAACTTCAGTACTCCCTGATCCCAGACGCGCCGCGACACCGAGACTGCGCAGCATGGCAACGAATAGCCCCGCTGCTTCCGTCGGCGAACCCCAACCACGCTTCAGGGTTGCCACCGGCGCCGATGGTGGTCCAAAGAGATCCTTGCGCTCTTCGATCCGAATGGAACCATTGAACCACTCCACCATGTTATGTATCGTAGTTTCAAGATCATCTCTGATAAAGGGAATCATTCGTTCACGAAGAAACGGTCGCCAATCGTCCATGTGATGCCAGTACGCCACCGTAGGCCAGAGTACAAATTTCCGGAGAGAATCCTCGGGAACTGAATAGTCCGGAATATGATTGATTGCGACTCCTCGAACGTGATTCATGATACAGAGGGGGTCAGCCTCATATAGATCTTTCACCGGTAGTTCGGTTAAGAGATATCTGGCGCGATCTGCATCAATTCCATCACACGCTGAAATCACGGCTTCCCACGCGGGTCTACTAAAATCAGCCCGTTCAAGGTCTTGGGACAGTGTGTCCGACATGAGGAGCAAAACGATAACTATCCCGATCATGGTATATACTTCAGCCATTCAAACCCGGGCGAAACGAGAGGTTCGGAAAGTATCGCACGAACGGTATCGATCTCCGCGTGCAGAATATCCGCATGTTCCAGGAAACCCAAATCGTCATCCCCTCCTGTTATCACATATTGCCCGGGGCCTAATACAAAAGAGATCGATCCTGCATCATCCGTTTCTCCTGATGCCACCGACATGTACCACCCGAAATTGAATACATGAACCCATACCGAAGCACCGGACACCACAGAAGCATCCGGCTTCTTAACCGAGACTCTTATGGTCCGCGGCGTTGTATACACATCCGTCGAGTTAATGATGGTATAGCGGTCTCCATGCCGATACACGGCTTCAGGTGAATCGTTTCTTCGGCCGAAGGTCGAGCTGTAGACCGCGGCCGCATACGTAGCGGGTCCCGTAAACCATGCGTCATCGAGTTCGGGCCGTGCTTCAGCCGCTCCCGTATAATGCCATTCCCCATCAACCCATACTTCCACCCAAGCATGATTATTGTCACTCAGGGCCCACCACGGAGTCCAACATGATCGGGCTGGAATACATACCGAACGAGCCGCGGCGATATACGCTATGGCCATTTCTTCGCATCTGCCGATTCCGCGCCTGATAGTAGTTATCGGATCCTGATCCCGGCGTTCCGAGGGCTTGAAATCGATTGCGTCATCAAGCCATCGATTGACCGTGACGGCGGCATCAGTCATTGTGGTACAGCAACTCACAACACCGATGAGTTCCTGAAACAAGTATGGTCGCCACGAGACCAGGCGTTCCTGTGTCATGCGATGCGGGAGCACGAAATGACGGTAGATATCCACCGGGATAGTATGACCCCAGGGAAGATTCTCCCGAGCTGCATTCGCCGTTCGAATGTTTTCCAGCAGCAGGTCCGCCGTGATCGCGCCCAGATCTCGATACGGCATATTCGCCACAAGAAACCGTGCATCCTGGATCAGAGAATCGGGAACTTCGTTCAGAAACCTGGAAAGTTCCTGAGCATTTTCACCCGCCAATCTGAGGCTCTCTTCTACAAGAGAATCGGAGACTTCCCCGTTACCTGAAACCGTAACTGTTACGGCTGTGATGAGAACAAGTGAAAAAACCGTCAATGCAATCTTCCTACTGTATCGATGATCCCTCGGATTTTCCGAATATGCTGAGTATAGGTGGGAGTATGAGTGATAGTCCCATGCTGAGCGATGCCGACTGAGGAGACATTTTCGGTCCCCACGTAAAAAACAGCACAAGGCATACGGTCAACGAGATGAGCGACGTTCCAATTGCGCCGATCCGGTTCACCCGCGTCGAGAAAAGACCCCAGATGAACGGTCCGAGCATGACCGCCGCGATAGCACCCCACGATACTGATATAATGGTCACTATGATAGCCGGACGGATATAGGCAATGAGCATGGATAGAAGAATAAACGCGGCGCTGCTTATCCGAATGGCGGACGTGAGTTCACGATCTCCGGCATCCTTGCGGACAAATCCTCCGAAAAGATCTTTGGCTATGGATGAAGCGGAAACAAGCACAAGAGCGGCCAACGTTGACATGGACGCTGCCAACACGAGCAGAAGTATGGTTCCTGAAAGTGCTCCCGGAATGACGGTTTTGAGGAGTTCAGGCATGAGTGCTTCAGGGATCAGTTTCAGCGAACCATCTGATGCGGTCTGCCATGCACCGGGATTATCAACGGGATTGAGAAACAGGCGTGTCATGGCACCGGTGTAGTACGCCCCGATGGTGGCGATCACCGCGAACACCGTTGAAACGATCATTCCTATGCGGATAGATCTGTCGTCCTTTACCGCGTAGAATTTCTGTATGAGTTGCGGCATGGCGAACGGTCCAACACTGGTGAGGATAACCAGAGAAAACAGCGCCCAGAAACCAGGCGGACCCACCGGAGCAACCAATTTCGGATCTATCTCCTTGAGACCGTCCACCACCGCGCTGAACGAGCCGGCCTTGCTTACGCCACTGGCAACAAGGATAATTACGCCAAGTATCATCATTACACCGAAATAGACATCAACGGATGCCATGGACTTATAGCCTCCGAGGATAAGGTAAATGCCGGTGAGTACGCCCATGAAGATGAGCATGTATTCGTATGGTATGGCGAACGTGATTTTCAGGAGATACGTGAGACCGATAAACACCGCGGCGCTGTAGGGAAGGAAGAACACAAAGATAGCCAATGATGTAAAAAACTTCATGAAGGGGCTCTTATACCTGGCTTCCATGAACTCCGGCATGGTATAGACATTCAGTTCCGAAGCAACCTTACGAACCCGTCGGCCGAGAACGAGCCAGACCAGGAGAACGCCGATGAGCGTATTGCCCACCGCGATCCAGAGACCCGACAGTCCGAATCCCCACCCGATTTTTCCCGCGAAACCGATGAAAAGTACCGCCGAGAAATAGGCGGTACCGTATGAAAACGCGGTCATCCACGGTCCTATGGTTCCGCCTCCTATGAGAAAATCGGAAAAGCCCTTCATCCGTCTCGATCCCGCGATACCTACAACAATCACAAGACCAGTGTAAAAGATCACGGCGATATACGATGCGATCATGGTTCCTCCTGCGAATTCAACAGTGGAAATTCAGTCTAAAACGATGCGGTTATCTGCCCACGGAAATACCAGGCCGGATCAGCGTTATCTTCATAAAAATCGCCGGGAGAAAAGTGTTCACCGAGCAACTGTCCCTTAACACCCGTTCCCAGCGGTATGTCTGCTCGTCCAGCGAT
>Ga0180433_10009632_pt1 | contig 11790 bp, 15 predicted proteins | sample SS_ome_8_FD_132980 | JGI IMG/M metagenome (GOLD analysis project Ga0180433, IMG submission 132980) | Hypersaline lake sediment archaeal communities from the Salton Sea, California, USA - SS_1_D_1 metaG | ecosystem: Environmental > Aquatic > Non-marine Saline and Alkaline > Hypersaline >... | reverse complement strand
TTGCCCGGTCAGATCGATCCGGAGGGCCGTGTTGATCGCCGTCATCTCGTGGATCTGCGCGATCACCGCCGGGTCGTTGGTGTAGTCGACCCCGCGGAACTCGATCGCCGGATTGTCCCGGAGAAACTCGTACGTGTCGCACCGCCCCATCGAGAAGGCGGCGACGGTCTTGTGCCGGTCGATCGATTTGCGCGTGTTATCGATCACCCCGGTACGCATCAGTTCGACGATCCCGTCGCTCAAGAGCTCGGTGTGGACGCCGAGGTGCACCTTCGATCGGAGATGCGAGAGAATCGCGTTCGGGATCCTTCCGTAGCCGACCTGGATCGTCCCACCGTCCTCAACCAGGCGGGCGACGTACCCCCCGATCCGGTCGGCCACTTCATCGGGGACGTCCGTCGAGTACTCGAGGAGCGGCTCGTCGTGGCGAACAGCGAAATCGACATCGCCGAGGTGGACGAAGGAATCCCCGTGGGTCCGCGGCATGTGGGCGTTCATCTGGCAGATCACGGTCCGTCCTGCGTCGACCGCCGCGCGGACGATGTCGACGGAGATCCCGAGGCTCAGAAAGCCGTGCTCGTCCGGCAGCGACGTCTGGATCAACGCCACGTCGATCGGGATGACCCGTCGCTGAAGAAGCCGCGGGACCTGCGAGAGGAAGATCGCCGTGTAGTCGGCTGTCCCCTCGTTGACCGCCTCCCTCGTCGTCTGGCCGATGAAGAACGAGTTCAGGCGGAAGTTGCGCTTCAGCTCTTCCTTGAGATACGGGGCAACGCCGAGGGTCCAGACGTGGAGCACCTCCGCGTCGAAGAAGGCTTTCGGATTCGCCTCGGTGTAGCGGACCAGCTCGTCGAGCAGGTACTGCGGTTGGCCGCATCCCGTCCCGATGAAGATCCGATCACCGCGGTGGATCGCGGAGAACGCCCGATCCAGCGGCACGAAGACGTCCGGATAGGCCTCCCGAAGCCGCGCGATGTCCCTCTGGCCGCCGGTCGCTTTCCCTTGTCGTTCCATGTCCCTATCAGGCTCTGCAACGCCACGGTCCGCTTCCCAATCGCCCTCTCCGACGGACGGTCCACCGCACCGCTGTCCTCAAGCCAGCCGGCGATCATACCCGAAGCGAACGTGTCAGCAAGCGTGAGCCGTCGGGTGCACGCTCCTACCGGCATCCCCCGACCACGGACGCGGACGGACGGCTCGAGCCTTCGTCAGCCGGTCGAGCCGAGCTCGGCCGCCTCGACGATCGGCGCAACGATGTCGTCCCATCCGAGCGGCATGAGATGGACACCCTGGCACAGGCCCTTCATTCTTCGAACGAGATCGGCAGCGATCTCGATCGACACCTTCTTGCGATCCTCCTTGGGCGTCTCTCTCAACCGATCGATGATCGACCCGGGCACGGTGACGCCGGCGATGTTGGCGTTCATGTAATCCGCCATGCCGGCCGACTTGAGCGGAACGATGCCGACCATAACCGGTACGCTGTACCTTGCCGCTTTCTCCATGAACCGGGAGAACGCGTCCGGGTCGAACACCGCCTGCGTCTGGAAGAATTCGGCGCCCGCGTCGATCTTCTTCCGCATTTTGATCAGTTGCATCTCCAGATCGTCCGACCCCGGATTGACCACGGCACCGAGGCAGAAGCTCGGCGGGGGATCGACTTCGTGTCCGGCCAGATCCTGCCCTTCCGTCAGCCCCCGCGCGGTCGCCAACAGCTGCACCGAGTCGAGATCGAAGACCTTCTTCGCCTCCGGGTGGTCACCGAGGACCATGTGGTCGCCCGTGATGCAGAGGACGTTTTCGATGCCGAGGGCGGCGGCGGAGAGCAGGTCCGACTGTAGTGCGATCCGATTCCGATCTCGACACGTGAGTTGGAAGACCGGTTCGATCCCTTTCTGCTTGAGCAGGTGAGCGACGGCGATCGATCCGAGTCGCATCACGGCGCTTTGGCTGTCGGTCACGTTGACGGCGTCGACGCTCCGCGCCATCAAGGCCGCCCCGTCGAGCGCGTCAGAGGCGTCGGCCCCTTTCGCCGGTCCGACCTCTCCGGTTACGACGAACCTCCCCTCCGCGAAACGCGCTGTCAGCTTCATCCGCCCTGCCCTCCCCGTGCGCCCTCTTCGGGACCCTCCGCGCCGGACCACGCGGTGACCGTCGCGTTGGCAAAGGAGAAGTCTGCCCGCGTGCCTACCATGTTCAGGCTCCGGGGCGAGCCGGATCGCAGCCAGTTCTTCGGCGGCTGGTACTTCAGCATCAGGTCCTCCCGGCCGAGCTCCCGCAGCCGCTCGAAGATCAGGCGCCATCCGCAGTCCCGTTCGGGATCCACCTCGCACTTCCCGTCCTTCGCCCCGCCGCACGGACCGTTGAGCAGCGACTTGGCGCACAGGGTGATCGGACAGAGTCCGCCCGTGTTCTCCAAGACGCACTCCCCACACAGCGAGCAGTACTCGGTGATGAAGTCGTCCGCGACCGTCTCCCCGCCGAAGATGGTGTCGCAGCCGGGGTGGACCGCTCTCGCGTCGGTCGCGTCGATGACGGTGTGAATGCCCTGACCGCAGGCCAACACGAGGAACGAATCGGCCGCCTCGCTCTCCTCCCGGTGGTCCTCGTTGAGGAGCTTCTGCGTCGCCGACAACTTGCACAGGCTCCCTCCGTTCGGCGGAACCGCCCATCCCGTCACCGTCACGCCCTTCGCACGCAGCCGCTCGACCATCGCCTCCGCTTCCGGCTCCCCGCCGGACTTCGCCTTCGCGGCACAGTTGCCGCACCCGACGACCATCACCTTCTCCCCTTCTCTCAACGCGTCAAGAATCTCGTCGAGGGGCTTCTGAATTGTCGCGTGCACGCTCGGCTCTCCTTCCCGATTTCTCCGTGCGGTCCCCGCCGTGCGCGGACGTGCACGGCGCCTACGTCCGTCCCCTTCCGGCCCATCCTCTGACGTAGAAGGTGTGGCCTTCGTGATCGAGTCGAACGAGTCGACCCTCCTCGACCAGTTTCCGAACGACGTCGCGGTCGGTCCCGGTCCGCGCGAGTAGCTCGCTGACGGCCTCCTCCCTCATCGGGTGCACGGCCGTCGTCCCCAGCAGAGTTTCCTCCACGTCACCCGAGAAAGCGAACTCGTCCCCTTCGTACCCAATCAGAAGCTCGACGCGATCGACCTCCTCACCGAACGACCGGTACGCCCTGACGATCGCGTCCATCCGCGGAGGCTCGACCCACGGCTCCGCCGGCGGGCGGATCGGCACCGCGACGTAGGCGACCGCGGGTCTCAAACGACCGAGGAAGGTGGCGATCCGGTCGATGTGCCGCGGGTCGTCGTTGACGCCGCCGACCAACATCGTTTCCGAGACGAGACGCCCATCGAACCGCTCCGCGAAATCGATCAGCCCGTCCCGAATCCGCGCAAACCGGAGGCTACCGTGCGGCCGATCCATCCTCCTCCAGGTCGCCTCGTCGGCCGCATCGACCTTCACCGAGACCCAGTTGGCGCGCGCGAGGTCGTCCCGAACGTCGGGGCGCCACAGGAGGGACGCGTTGCTGATCACCGCGATCGGGACGCCCAGCGGCTCGAGCCGATCGATCACTTCTCCCAGGCGAGCATCGAGCGTCGGCTCGCCGTCCGGAACGACGGTTAGGTAGTCGATCGTTTCGCCCGCTTGTCGAGCCTCGTCGACCCGTCGACGAACCACCCGGCAGATTCCCTCGGGAGGGTAGAAGTCGAGGCGCTCGGCCCGCATCGCGGTCGTTCGCCCGAGTTGGCAGTAGACACACGAGTAGCTACAGGTCTTCGGCGGGACGTTGTTGATCCCCAAGCTCCGCCCCAGCCGCCGGGAAGGCACGGGGCCGAACGTGACGGGCGGCGCGTCCTCTTCGGCTCGTCGCGACTCTCCGCTCCGCAGATCGGTCACCCTACGCCTCCCGTTCCCCCACCCGGTCGGAACGAACCGCCCGTTCGACGCCCGAAGCGATCGCGGCGAACGCCTCGGCGACGGGACCGTCCGGATCGGAGAGGATGACCGGATGCCCGGCGTCCCCTCCCACGCGCGTCGCCGGGTCGATCGGGACGGATCCGAGGAACTCGACGCCCTGCGCCGTTGCCTCGCGCCGCCCACCCCCGGTCCCGAACAGATCGATCGTCCCGCCGCAGTGAGGGCAGACCAAGCCGGACATGTTCTCCACGATCCCGATCCTCGGGACGTCGAGCTTCCTGGCGAAGCCGATCGCCCGTCGCGCGTCGAGGAGGGCAACCTCCTGTGGCGTCGTCACGACGATCGCCATCTGTGGCGACGTCCGTTGCGCAATCGTGAGAACCTCGTCTCCCGTACCGGGCGGCAAATCGGCGATCAGGACGTCGAGCTCTCCCCAATCCGTCTCGCCGAGCAGCTGCTCGAGCGCCTTCGATCGCATCGGCCCTCGCCAGATGACCGGCGCGCCGGCCGGGAGCATCGACGCGAGCGAGACGACCCGGACTCCGGAGCGCTCGTGCGGCAGCATGCGATCTCCGTCCGCTCGCGGCGGCCCGTCGATCCCAATCATCTGCGGAACGTTCGGCCCAGTGATGTCCGCGTCGAGCAGGCCGACCCGGATCTCGCGGGCGGCGAGCGCACAGGCGAGGTTCACCGCGACCGTCGTCTTCCCGACGCCGCCCTTTCCGCTGAACACGACGATCCGATATCCAATCCGCTCCAGCGTAGCCTGCATCTGCCGGTCGGCCTGTTCTCGCGCCTGTTGCTTGTCCTGCGTGGACGTCATCGATCGATCCCCCTTTCCGCGTCTTACGCCCTCGCCGCTGGACGGTCTTGCTTCCCGTGCTCCGGCGGGCGCGCTCGCGACCGGAGGACGATCGTCCCGATGTCCATCTCAAGCTCGGCCGCCACCACCGGACACTTTACCTTGAGCAGGAAGAAGAGGGGAGCGTCCTCATCGGATAGCCCCTCGAAGTTCCCCTGCCCCTTGGCCACGATCATGCCCGCGCTGCCGAACCGATCGAGGAACTCCGGGGCGCAGAGCGACAGCGCCGTGCCCGGGCCGTCCGAGCCGCTGGCGATGACCTCCGCGAGGTCGTCCATGCGGACGTAGCGCGCGTCCTCGACCGTGACGTCGTTGAGGATCGGCCGCCCGCGCACGACGAACGTCACCCGCTTGCCCCGCTCGACCAGCTGCTCCACGACCAACCGGTCGAAGACGATCTCCCCGGCGTTGTCCCCGAGGTACAGGACGTCGTCGCTTTGTCCGAGCCGCTCGAGGAACAGTGGGTAGTCGAGCATCTCGCCGGTTTCCTTCAGCGCATTCTCGATCGCGCCACGAAGGTCCAGCCTGGAGGCGATCGCGAGATCGATCGCGTTGCCCGCCGCGGCCAGCTTGAGCGCGGTCAACAAACGGTCTTGGGAGGACACGACGGCTCGGCGAAGTCGAGGAAGCCACGCGGTCACGCGATCGTTGTCGCTTCGCTTCGCCACGCGATACGGATCGTCGACACCGGTGGTCTCTCGGACCACGCGGTGGATCTCCCGCCCCAGCTCGATCGGGGTCGCATCGAGCGGCAGGTCCGGGATGACGGATGCGACGCGATCGAGTACGTCACGATGGATCTTCGCGTCGCCGGTGACCCGTCGCGCCGTCTCCAACGCTTGTCGAAAGAAGCACGGAAGGCAATCCAAATAGGTTCTCATGGCGATTCGCTCGCCTCGCCGAGCGGGGTCCGCGCGCTACTCCCTGACCAGCTTGGCCCCGCACTGGGGGCAAGTCATCCGATAGCACGGCGACCCCGCGGCATGGGGAACGCGTTGTCCGCAGCCGGGGCAGACGCAGGTCCCAGATGGGCCGGCACCGGCTCGGTTTCCGCCCATGCGGCCACGGCCGCCCCCCCGCCCCGAGCCTGCTCCGTCCGGTCCGGTTCCGTCTCCACGTGGCATGGTCATCCCTCCGTTTCGCTCAACGCGGGAGGAAACGCCGGGTGGACGCCACCTCCCCATTCAGGTCAACCGATCTTCTCCAGCAGGCGTGTCACCGCTTCATCCATTGCCCGACCGGCAGGGCTCGCCGGGTCGTCCGCCGGGCTGCGCCCCACGCGCAGTGCTTCGAGGACCCGCTCGTCGTACGGAATCCGACCAAGCATCGGGAGTTCCTCGCGGCGCGCGAACGCCTCGATCTCCTCGGCCAGCGGCTCGCTCAGATCCGCCTTATTGATGACGAGATACGCGGGGACGTCGAAGTGCCGCACGACGCCGAGGATCCGTTCGAGGTCGTGCAGTCCGGATCGCGACGGCTCGGTCACCAGGACGGCCGCCTGCGTGCCGGTGGTCGAGGCGATGACCGGGCATCCGATGCCCGGGGAGCCGTCGATCGCGATCCGCTTCGATCCCGCCCGCTTCGCGAGCTCGTCCGCCTTTTCCCGGATCACGGAGACCAATTTCCCCGAAACCTCCTCTCCCGGGTACAGCTCGGCGCCGACCATCGGGCGGCGCGCGGCCCGTCCGACGTACCACTCTCCCGACGGACCCTCGACCAGTCGGAGAGCGTCGGTCGGACAAGCCGTCACGCACGCTCCGCATCCTTCACACAGCAGCGGATCGATCTCCAACGTCTCGCCGATGGCGTCGAACCGGCAGACTTCGCGGCACGCTCCGCACGACGTGCATGCCTCGTCGTCCCTCACCGCGACGCTCGAGCCGCGGTAGATCCCCGTCTCGTCGATCTCCGGATGGAAGACGAGATGAAGGTTTGCGGCATCGACGTCCGCATCGACGACGGTGAGTTCCTCGACCCGGGTCGCGAACACCGCCGCCAGCGTGGTCTTGCCCGTCCCCCCTTTGCCCGAGAGGAACACGATGCGCTTCATGTCACCAGCTCCTCTGCCCGCGCCGCCAGTTCGACGAACCGAGGTCGCCACTCGGGAAGGGCATCGACGAGTACGCGCGCTTCGGCGCCCGCCTCGGCGATTCGTCGATCGAACGGGATTCGGAGGAAGACGGGCAACCGCTCCTCCTCGCAGAACCGCTCGACGTCGCCGTCTCCGGTCCCCTCGCGGTTGATCACGACGCCTGCGGGGAGCCCCAGCGTCCGCACGACGCCGACCGCGGCCCGCAGGTCATGCAGTCCGAACGGCGTCGGCTCCGTCACGAGGAGAACGGCGTCGACGCCATGGAGTGTAGTGATCACCGAACAGGCGGTTCCGGGAGGCGCGTCCAGGATGACGCGGTCCCGCTCCGGGGCGGTCCGCTTCAACTCGGCGATGATCGGGCTTGCCATCGCCTCTCCGATGTGGAGTCGTCCGTGCCCGAACGCGATGTCACCCGCGGTTCCCCGCTCGATCACCCCGAGCGGGTGCTCGACCTCCCGGATCGCGCCAGCCGGACAGACGAGGCCGCAACGACCGCAGCCGTGACAGAGCTCATCGAACACGAGGACGCGATCGCCGATCAAGGCGAGCGCACCGAACTCGCACGTTTCACTGCAGGCTCTGCAGCCGGTACAGCGCTTCTCATCGACGACCGGGATTCGCTTCGACACCTCGACCGGCTCGCCGAGCGTCGGCTTCAAGAACAGGTGATCGTTGGGCGCCTCGACGTCGCAGTCGATCAGCCCCGTCGGCCGCTCGGACGCAAGAACGGACGCAAGGTTCACCGCGACCAGCGTCTTGCCGGTCCCGCCCTTGCCGCTGGCCACGGCGATTTTCATCCGTGGCGATCGTGGAACGCGCGGCGGGTGCAGGCGTCCGACTCTCCGGCCTCCGGCAGCTCCTCGCCCTTCCACGCGGCGACGACCTCGGCGACCGTTCCCGTCATCCCCGTACACACGGACACACCGGCGTCGGAGAGCAGCTGAATCGCGCGGCGGCCGAGGCCGCTGCACAGGACCACGTCGACCCCGGCGCGCGTCAGAAGCTCGGCCGGGAGACCGGCTCCGCCCATGTGCTCCGACGTGTTGTCGAGGATCTCGATCGCACCCGTCTCGGAGTCGACGAGCGTGAACGTGGGCACGCGGCCGAAGTGCTCCCCGACCGCGTCCTCGAGTCCACCTCGCCCGATGGTTGGAACACACAGCTTGGTCATCGCGGTCCTCCTTGATGCGAGCGACCTGTCGGGGTGTGCGATCGGTCGAGCGCACCGGATCGATACGCGTCGAGCGCCTCTCTCACGGTCCCCTCCGCCCCCACGTAGATCTCGACGCCGGCCGCGGACAGACCCTGGAACGCGTTCGGTCCCACGCTTCCCGTAATCACGGCCCGGGCACCACGGTCGACCACCGTCTGGGCCGCCTGCACACCGGCTCCGTGTGCGCCCGGTCGGTTCTCCACGGCGTCGACAGTCAGGGCCTTCGGATCGACGAACAGGAAGTACGCGGCCCGACCGAAGCTCCGATGGACCGAGGCCTCCAGATCGCGGCCGGTGGACGTGATGCAGACCGTCATGTTTCGTTTCCTTCGATCTTGTCGAGCCGACGATGCAGCTGCTCGATCTCGCGGCTCAGGGCTCGGAGCTGCGTCGCCAAGCCGGCCAGCGGATCCTCGATGCTCGCACTCCCGGACGGTGAAGGCGCGGTCGCTTGGGTCCTACCGATCCCACGTCCGCCGCCTCGGCCCATCCCGCCCCCGCCACCCGCCCCGAAGTGAGCTCCGACGTTCGCTTGAGGCGTCGGTGCGAGTTCACCATTTCGGTACGCTTCCAACGCGTCCTGTACTCGACCGGAGGCCCCCGTGACCAGCTCGACGCCCGCTGCCGAAAGCGTCTGATAAGCGTTCGGACCACAGTTCCCGGTGATCACGACACCGACGCCCCGATCGATGACGAGTTGGGCCGTGCGAATGCCGGCCCCCCCACCACTGGTCGCGTTCTCGTTCTCAAGCGTCTCCCATTCGGCCGTCTCCGGATCCGTCAACACGAAGTACCGGCAACGTCCGAACCGTGGATCGACCGAAGCCTCGAGCCCCGGTCCGCTGGAAGATACGGCGATTTTCATCGACGGCTCCCCTTCAGGCACTCAGGTCGCGCATCCGCCGTTCGATCTCGCGGAGCTGATCCTGAAGTCCTCGAACCTGGTTCTGCAGAGCATCGAAGTCCGCGGTCGGCGCTTCGGCTCCGTATGGAGGCCAGGCCGCCGCGCCCCAAGCGGGAGGGTACCCCACACCGTAGCCGAAGCCACGACCCGCGTACCCTCGTCCGAATCCTCCGCCGAAGGAGCGGAAGCGTCCGCCTCGGCCGGTGCCCGCTCCGTACCCGTAGGTTCCACGCCCCAAGCCCCAGGGGCTGCAAAAACCTCGGCCGCCCCCGGTCATAGGACCCATTCCCCGGGGTCCGGTTCCATCAAACCCTGGCATGTCTCCCTCCTTTGCTTACTCGATCCGTCTTCGTTCCGCCCATCGGGAGCCGAGCGCGGCCCGTCCACGGGCCTACTCATCCGCCCGCGCGGTCTCCCCCCTCAAAGTCTCGATACGCTCTGCCATGTCGTTCAACGATCGCTGAAGCGCCGCCATCTGAGCCGAGAGCGCGGCTACTTGTTCGTCCCTCGAGAGGCCGGCCGCGTCGGTCCGTCCTTGCCCGACGTACGGCCCGTCCGCCGGAAGCGTTTCCAGAAACGCGTCCCGCTGCCCGGTGTCTTGCAGGTACTGCGCCGCGGGCGGCAGCCCTCCCCATCCCGGGGAGTACCCGAACCGTACCCAGCCCGGTAGACCGGTCGCATAGTACATGTGGCGATGTCCGTGTCCACCCATGACGTTCACCTCCGACACGCATCGACCCCAATTATGTGCATATGCACACGAAATGCAAGCGGCGTCCCTTGGCCTTTCCTCCCCGACTCCCTATACTCGGTATACTGTGCCTCGTCAAAAGAAGCTCCGCTACTGCCGGGGAATCGACGGGTTCAATCTGTACAAGCCGTCGGGGATCCCGTTGTCCCAGCTCGAGATCGTCGAGCTCGGATTGGACGAGCTGGAGGCGATGCGCCTCTGCGACTTGGAGGGAAAGCAGCAAGAGGAGGCGGCCGAGCAGATGGGCGTTTCGCGTGGAACGATCCAACGCCTCCTCCAGACCGGTCGCAAGAAGCTCCTGACGTCGATCACGGAGGGGCAGGCGCTGTCGTTCGAGGACGCCGACCATGTGTGCATAAGCCCGAGACCGGGATGGGGACGCGGGCGGCACGGGCGCGGGCGGTTCGGGGGAGCGCGCTAGGCTCCCCAGGTTGGTCGTTTCGCAACGCTTCTGTTTAATGCTTCTGGCCGCTTGACAAGAATACTTCCATCGCTAATATTTTGTGTTATATATTATACCTTGGAGGTGTTCGATGTCAACGAGGCTCGTCATCCTCGGCCTGCTGCAGCAGCGTCCGCTGCACGGATACGAGATCAAACATGTGATCGAAGATCACATGGGCGATTGGACGTCGATCGCGTTCGGGTCGATCTACTTCGCCCTGAAGAAGCTGACCGAGGAGGGCATGATCGAGGTCGCCGCCACCGAACGGGCCGGCAACCGCCCCTCGCGAACCGTCTACGCGGTGACCGACACCGGCCGGGAGGAGTTCCTGAGGCTTCTGCGGGAGTTGTGGGGACACGTCGAGCACCAGTACTTCGCCATCGACCTCGGCCTCTTCTTCCTGGACGCGCTTTCGCACGAGGAACTCGCCGCGTTCATCGACCTGCGGATCGAAGGACTGCGTGAGACCCTCGCGTACTTGGCGAAGCACCGCGAGGAGAGCCTCGCCGATCCTCACGTTCCCCGCCGGGCCCGATTCATCTTCGACCACTCGCAGGCGCACCTCGAGGCGGAGCTCGCGTGGACGGAGGCGCTCTGGACCGAGCTACGGGCTCGCGGTTCGCTGGATGGGGAGGATGGACCGGGATGAGCGAACCGAATCGAAAGCACGTCCGCAGAACCGCGAAACACTTCGACGCGCAAGCGTCGAGATACGATCGATCCAGCACGGTCCGTCGGTTTCAATCGCGCGCGCAGGCGCACGTGCTGTCGCGGATCGACGTCCGCCCGGGGATGCGCGTCCTGGATCTCGGCTGCGGCACGGGGACCGGAACGCGGGGAATCGCGCGTCGGATCGGGCCGTCCGGGGCGGCGGTCGGGATGGACGCTTCGCCGAAGATGGTCGCGGAGGCCGAGAGGAAGTGCGGGGACTCGGGTTCGCGACGTGCCTCATTCGTCGTCGGGTGCGCCGAGGAGTTGGACGAGCGGGCGGCGTTCGACGCTTTCATCTGCACGAACGTGTTCCATCATCTCCTCGACAAGGCGGACGTCTTCCGACGGGTGCTGCACGCCCTGCGCCCCGAGGGGACGTTCCTGATCGAGGACATCTGCAACGACTCGTGGAAGATGCGCGTGCTCGATCGGCTCGGCCGACTGGGCGAGCGGGCGCACGTCGGCAGCACCCGTTCACGCGAACTCGTGCGGCTGATGGAGGACGCGGGGTTCGTGGGGGTCACGGTCGACCGCGTCCGCTTGACGTGGTTCTGGGAGATCATGGTCGGACGAGGCCGGAAGCCGACGGTCGTCGCGCCCTCGAACGACGAGAAACGCGTTCCGGACGGCTGAGGCGTTCGGAGGACGGGAGGACGCATGGTTCGAGAGAGAGTCGTCGAGACGACGGAGGGGATTCAGGACGCGTTCGAGGTCGAGGCGTACGACCGATGGATGCGTCGAATGCGCCGGCGCGGCTGGCTCGAGACGAACGAGATCCTCAAGGCCGGGATCGGTTCGGGCACCGCGCTCGAGATCAGCCCCGGACCCGGCTACCTGGGACTCGACTGGTTGAGCAAGACCGAGGGCACGAGGCTCGTCGGGC
>Ga0180433_10009631_pt1 | contig 11790 bp, 6 predicted proteins | sample SS_ome_8_FD_132980 | JGI IMG/M metagenome (GOLD analysis project Ga0180433, IMG submission 132980) | Hypersaline lake sediment archaeal communities from the Salton Sea, California, USA - SS_1_D_1 metaG | ecosystem: Environmental > Aquatic > Non-marine Saline and Alkaline > Hypersaline > Sediment... | reverse complement strand
TTTCAGCCAACGTCTTAAGCCGGATCTCTACCTGTTTCTTTGCATCAAAGCCGCAACCTCGAGCTCGGAGCACCGCTGGAGACTCAACAGTATAGCTCTTGGGTGCTTCAGGAGAAGTGGGGCAATAAACACATTTGCCGGGGCAGGGAAAGGGCTTGGCCATGACTGCTACCGGGGTTACGCCAGAAATAGTCCGAGATGCCTTCTTCATGCTATCTTCAATAGCATTTCGCTATAATATGCTAGAGTTTATCAGAGTGTATCTATGACCACAAACAGAGAGGTTTTCGACCAAATAGCTGAGAGCTGGTATAGAGTAAGACATTGGCCTCTATTAGAAGAAGAACTCGAGGAACTGGCAGAAAGATGGCAAAGCGGAAAGCTGTTAAACGTGGGCTGTGCACACGGGCCGGATTTCTTGCCTTTCAGCCAGAACTTTGAACTCTGGGGGATAGATTTTTCCCTAGCTATGCTCAAACAAGCCCTACGATTTTCTACCAAGTTTAAACTTTATGTCAATTTAATAAACTCTGATGCCCTGTCCCTACCTTTCCCCAATAATACTTTCGATTGGGTGATATCGGTAGCCACCTACCACCATATTAAAGGTGAAAAAGAAAGAGAAAAAGCACTCGTGGAATTGAACCGAGTATTAAGGCCTGAGGGCGAGGCTTTCATGACTGTATGGAATCACGGACAACCAAGGTTCTGGTTCAAATCAAAAGAGCAAAAAGTTCCCTGGAGGCTAAAAGGAAGAACAATTGACCGCTACTATCATCTTTTCTCTTCCGGCGAGCTAAGAAATCTGTTAGTTAAAACTGGCTGGGAAATCATTACTATGTTACCAGAGAAGTCCTATCCCCTCCCGATTAAACATTTCTCACGCAATATTTGTGTCCTTATAAAGAAACGGAACACGCTTCAGGTGCCTGTTGTGTAACGCTTCAGTCCTACCCAAAGGTCGATACCAGCAATCCACTTGGGCCACTGTTTTAGACTCGAAGCTACTGACCGATGTGATCGACGGATGAGTCTTGTTGGGCTATCTTCATCTTCCCGGGAAGACCGGCCTCAATAATTCTGATGAAAGCATCCACCAACTTAGGGTCAAACTGAAACCCGGCACCCTGCTTGAGCTGTTTTATTATCTCCTTAAGGGGCAGGGCAGGACGGTAAGGGCGGACAGAAGTCATAGCTTCAAAACTATCAGCTATAGCCAAGATGCGGGCTTCTATAGGTATCTGTTCACCGATCAACCCTTGGGGATAGCCACTACCATCCCACCTCTCATGGTGATATAAAACGATATTCACGCAAGGAACTAGGTGAGGTATGTTCTTGATTATAGTTGCTCCTAATTTAGGATGAGCCTTGACAGCCCTCCAATCTTCTTCGTTAAGCTTGCCTTTTTTATTAAGGACTTTATCGGGAATACCAATTTTACCAATGTCATGAAGCAAAGCAGCGGTGCTCACCATAGCTACCTGATTAGGGGATAGCCCGATCGCTTCCGCCAAAGCCACGGCATAAGTGTTGACTTTCCTGGAGTGACCATAAATATATGGATCTTTAGCCTCGACTGCCGAAACTAAGGCATAGACGGCGCTTAAACCGTTACGCTTAGCATAAGTACCATGAACCACTCCCTCATCCTGTAGTTCAGATAGAGCGTCAGAAGAAACGAGTATACGATTACCTCCAGCCCGCTTAGCATGATAAAGTGTATTATCAGCCACATCAATGAGTTCATCCGCTACTACTCCGTCCGCAGGATAGTTAGCCAAACCAATGCTGCAAGTCACAGCAATTGCCTGTTTTTCCATCGCCTTGGCAATCTGCACTCGCACTCGCTCAGCTACGGTGTAGGCATCCTCCCTGGTTGTCTGGGGTAAAATGATAACGAATTCATCGCCGCCATAGCGAAAAGCCTGGTCAACATTTCTAACAGAACCTTTGACGATTTTGCCCATCTGGCTCAGAAGAGTATCCCCGGCTGGATGTCCGTATGTATCGTTATAGGCTTTGAAGTTATCCAGGTCAAGCATGAATATAGAGAATACATCGCCGTAACGTGAATGTCGGGAAACCTCCTCTTTGAGTCGCTCCTCGAAATGACGGCGGTTAAATAACCCGGTAAGCTCATCGATACGGGATCTTTGTTCCAGCCGGTTATAAAGGTGAGCATTCTCGACTGGTGCAGCAATCTGCAAAGCTACTTTCTCCAGAAGCTTTCGTTTCCGACTGTACGCGTTAGGTTGGCGACTGGCTAAAATCAGGCTGCCAATAATCCGGTCTGTGACATTCAGGGGCAAGTCAACAACAGAACGAATTCCCTGCTGCACGTAACTCTCCCAGGTCCAGAACTTGTGGGATTTTTTCAAATCAGCTTCATATACGGCCTGCTTGTCCTGGCATGAACGCTCCGTAGCTGTCCCTTCAAGCGGTATCCTTTCCTCTGTCTGCCAGGCAGAACCTATGTTGCTGGATAGGGCCATAAAGTAAAGCTCATTTCCGTCGATTAGAGCAATTGTTGCCCAATCAATATCCACCTCTTTCTTTAGTTCTTGAGCAAAATTATCAAATATCATCTGAATGCTCATGTTGGAGGTTATGATTGCAGTTAGACGGTTTACCAAGGTCGTTTCCACGTCTTGCTCCCTCAATTGCTCATGGGAATATTCCTTTGCCATGCTGGCTGCTACCCTGCCGCTGATAAACTCCAATAAATATATATCCTCAACGTCGTAGAGCTTTCCATCTCGTCTCTCACTTATTGCCAGAATAGATATAAGTTTTCCCCTGTTCATTAAGGGAATGAACATCTCAATCTCTGCCGATCGAATTTCCTCCCGTTCCTCTGTCCACATAGATTGGAATTCAGGGAATATGGCAAGATTCCTTTCAGGTAATATGGTGCTCTCTCGTTCCAGCCAGGTTACGATAGGACTATCTGATCTTAATTTTAACTCACCCATGGGATTATCTATCACAGGAGGGTAGATAAAGCGGGTGCTAAAATCTTCATCCTCTGCCTCTGGTAGAAGCAGACAAGCTCTCCGACAATCAAAGGACTGAGCAATCAGTGATGTAAACTCGCTTCCCAACTGCTCTAGGCTGGTAACATCGTGTATCCTGGTAATAAACTGAGTTAGCTGCATGCGATAGGAGTATCTTGCCCCGATAAAGGCTTCCTCCACTTTCTTCTGCCAGAGGTCATGCACCTTGTGACCAAGAACAAGGATGGTCGGAACTCCCAGACCAATGGTTAATGCTAAGGAGGCAAAGGTAGGGTCACTTTTACTGGCTATTTTATGAATGAACCAGGAAAACAGTAGCACTATTCCGATACCACCGCCATAAAGGGTTATATATATAAGGGCTCGGCGGAATATAACCCTGATATCCACTAGGTGGTGCGTCACAACGGCGTAAGTGAAGACACAAGCAACGAGGAAATTGCCAATATGTCCCACAGAAAAATCGCGGCCTATGGCTTGGAGAATAAGATAGCTGAAAATGAACGCCGTCAGGGTACCAATAGCGATAGTTAAATAGATAAACTGATTGCGCTCATCTGGGTTGGGAGAAAGCCTGCGCTTCTGTACCAGGGAATATATGTCCTTCGCACCTATTGTAGCTAGAAAAACCACAAATGGGGGAATAATCAAGCGACCATAAATAACAGTACCATTAGAAGCAACGATCACGAAATCAGGGTTATGTGTCGCCGCAAGGATGATGGTAGCTATTACAAAAAGGTAAGCCAATGGTATCCTAGTTCGCTCGGTCTGATAGAAAGAGCGGATAAAATAATGAAGTTGTACCAACATCAAGACAAGAAGGCAGATACCAATTCTGATTAATAGATCTAGAAGGTCTTGATTCTCTTGAGGAGGGTAGCTACGGAAGAGAGTGATGCTCAAACTCCAAAATATGGCTGGAAGTAGAAACCAAAGAAAAAGTCTATGCCTTGGTTGCCACGGACGATTCCTGAACAAAATAATGACCAGAGGAACATAAGCAATCGTGGCAATTAATGGAAATATGACATTGGCGTTCATGATATTACCGTTACACAGTGAAACCTATAAGTCTCCACAATTTTACCTAACTTTTCGAACCCCGTCACGGAATTGCTTTTTCTCGTCTCGATAGATCGAACCTCGTAATACATAGTGTGTCTCCATTTCTACCTATACTGTCATTCATTTTGAAATAAATCTATTATTACATAAACTTGGAAGCTGTCAAGAAGTACTATAGTAATGCCCCAAAAGTACTATACATACTTATTCACAGTTCTCCGACTGTAAGGCGAACATCAAATCACAACGCTGGTGTTATGGACTAAGGCGGAAAAATCGACAAAGAACTTATAGTGATAAAGAAAAAGGCGCGGTTCTGACCCCGCCTCTTTTTGATAAACCCGTAGTTTTTTTGACCATATTGATGTTATCGTGCGGCTGCACGTTCTTCTTCAGTTACCGAAGTAACCCCCACGACAACCTCAGGTGCTTTAAGTAAGGAAAGTACTTCATCAGAGGGATTGATATGCGGTGGCTTCAGATTGTTCACAACAACCCCCTCAGACCGCCGTATAGCGACATAACCGGAAAAGGCACCCTGAGGAAGAAAAGTAGCTGTTACCGGTTTTAAGCCAAGGAATCTGGTAGCATTACCATAGGCATATTTATAAAGGTTAAAGTGATAGACACTATCTAATTTCTCCAATTCATTGTACACCGATGCAGCCAGATTCTGCTCACTGACAATATAGTCATCTTTCAACTCAATATAGAGATGTAAAGTTGGCTTATCGTTGACTATCTCCTTACACGCTGTCCAATCTACATAAGGAATGCCCGTATTTTCAATTGCCTCCCCGATTAGTTTTTCCGTTAAATAACCAACACCAAATATGATAATGAGGTCATCAGCCCGCTTCTCAAATACCATTTGTGGTATATCTATGTTCAGGTGCTCATTTCTCAGGGAAGTTATCTTTACCATATCGCCAGGTCTATATCGAGTCATGATACCGCCATGGAAATTAGTAATGACTATCTCGTATTTCTCACCTGCTTTTACCTCATCCAGCAGAATGGTCTTCGGTTGATATGAATGGTCTAGTTGCCATTTGAACCATTCCCTCTCGGGAATGAACTCAAAGAAGTTGAGGTTGGGAATAAAAGTCATACCATTATAATCCCATGTTTGAGTGGCATAGATTCCACCTTCTGTTCCACCATATGCTTCTAGGGAACGTCTCCCCCATAAGTCCTCCACACTTTCTTGAAAGATAGCGCTATCAATGCCGCCACCGACGATCGCTTTTAGGGACCACAAGTCCTTGGGCAGCATGGGACGATGCGCCAACTTACTCTTAATTAATCCTTTCAGCAAACGGGCGGCTGCCATTGGATGAGATAGCATAAACCCACTGTCTACGTCTATTATCCCTTCTCTAAACATCTCACCAACATAAACCAAAATGGACGACAGGCCTCCACAGCTATCAAGACCTCGATATAGAGCTTCTCTAAAACCGATTTTTATTTTCTCTTGAAGAGAAGTCCCATCACTATTAGAAGGTAAGAAATCACAGCCAAGCGCCTGCTTTATCGTATATCCTATAACACCACTGCCATAATATCGTGAACCCAGAGTTGACAGGGTTTTCATATGTTCTTTCATTGGAAAATCACCTAAAGAGTTACAAGAAGACAGAAGTCCAAGGCAACCAGCCACTCGCTCAAACTCGTGTAGGAACCTCTTGGAAAAGGGTACCAATTTTGTGTTATATTCGCCAGCCCTGCCGATAGTATGTGCCCATATGGCAGGTTTGGTAGGCAACCCATCTTCTCTCTTTTCGACAAGGTCGGGTAGATAATCATTGTAGGTTGTCAAAGGTACCTGCTCCCTGAATTCTTCTATTGTCTCAGGCATAGCACCACACATGACCCTCTCGCCCATTTCACAGTTCTTTAATAGCTCGATTTGCTCCAGAAGAAGCCTCTTCTGGATGGCCATAAACTCATCTAGGCTGAGGTTAAGGAAGCCGCAACACATCTGCCACAGCTCTTCTTTTCTGCCCTGACGCAGCAAATCAATCGGTCTTGTCATAGCTATACACCCCACTTTCCCCTTGGCATTCAAGATAACAAGGGGGGTAATCACTAGATTGAAGATAGTATGACAAGGCCGGGAATAATTTGGGAAGAGATTATGTTCTAGAACATAGTTCTATTTGAAGCTGTGGCGAACAAACACGTTAGGAAAATCCAGGGGTAAGAAGGATTTAGGAGTCTTTTATTATTTGTAGTGTAATATACAGTCGATTACAGAAATACTTACTTAGTATCGTCCTATAACAACGAAGCTATGGTCCAGATATCTGTAATATTATGGTTTTATGACTTTGATAACGGGCCTATTTTGTCTAGCTTTGAATCCAGTAATTCTTCCGGTGCCTGTTCTTGCCTAGCGGGAAATCCAGAGTTGATAAGCTCAATGAAGACTTTCACCAATTCAGGGTCAAACTGAGACCCGGCGCCATGGCGCAGTTCTTTCAATATCTTCTCGCGGCACAAGGCAGGACGGTAGGGGCGGGCAGAACTCATTGCCTCAAAGCTATCAGCTATAGCTAGAATACGAGCTTCTATGGAAATCTCTTCACCTTTCAATCCTTCGGGATAGCCGGTGCCATCCCATCTCTCGTGATGATGTAGAATGCTACTTACACAGGGAACCAAATTGGGTACATTACCTACAATAGTTGCCCCTAGTTTAGGATGGGTCTTAATCGCCCCCCAATCTTCTCTGTTAAGCTTTCCCTTTTTATTAAGCACCTTATCGGGGACGCCAATTTTACCGATGTCGTGAAGCAGGGCAGCAGTACTCACCCTTGATACTTCTTCAGGCGGGAGTCCAATCGCCTCCGCCAAAGCTACGGCATACTTGTTAACCTTCCGGGAATGACCATATGTATAGGGGTCTTTAGCCTCCACTGTGGAGACCAAAGCATAGATGGCACTCAAACCATTACGTCTGGCATAAGTACCGGCACTATCCTGTGGTTCGGATAGAATCCTGGATGAAAGATAGACTCGATTACCTCCCGTGCTCTTGGCAAAATAGAGAGCAGTATCAGCCACTGTAACAAGCTCTCTGGATACAGCTCCATCTGAAGGATAGCTAGCCAAACCGATGCTGCAAGTCACAGGACTCTCGCCCTTCTCCATCTTATCGGCAATCCGCTGTCGAACTCGGTCAGCCACGACCTGGGCATTGTCCGTGGTTGTTAGCGGTAGAATTACGACAAATTCGTCGCCACCGTACCGAAAAGCCGGGTCAGTGTTCCTGACAGAGCTATTGATAATTTTGCCTACCCGATTCAGAAGAATGTCGCCAGCAGGGTGTCCATATCTATCGTTATAGGCCTTGAAGTTGTCCAGGTCAAGCAGGAATATAGAGAATATATCCCCATGACGCGAATGACGGGAAACCTCCTCGTTGAGCCGTTCCTCAAAATGGCGTCGATTAAATAGCCCGGTAAGCTCATCGATGCGAGCCCTTTGTTCCGCCTGAGCATAGAGTTTAGAATTCTCAATCGGTGTCGCAATCTGCAAAGCAACTTGCTCCAGGAGTCTTATTTGCTTGGCATTGAAGGCATCTGGAAGATGACTGGCTACAACCAAAGTGCCAATACTCTTGTCTTTGATAGTCAAGGGCAGGTAGACAACAGAACGAATCCCTTGTTGTAAGTAATGCTCACCCGTCCAAAATCTTCGGTGTTGTGCCAGATCAGATTCATACAAACTCTTCCTCTCTTGGCATACCAACTCTGTAGCTGTCCCCTCAAGCGGCACTCTCTCTTCCGGCTGCCAGGGAGAATTCACGGTGCTCGATAGAGCCAGAAAATAAAGCTCCTTTTCATCGACTAAAGCAATAGTTACCCAGTCAAATTGCAAGACGTTTCTTAGTTCCTGGACGAAGCCTTCGAATATCGTCTCAATATTCACACTGGAAGTCACGATTGTAGTTAGGCGGTTGATGAAGGATATCTCGCTGTCTTGCTCTCGTAGTTGCTCGTAGATATATTCCTTTTCCATGCCCGCCGCTACCTGGGCGCCGATTGAATCTAGTAAATCAAAATCCTCAACCGTATAAGGTTTCTCACCCTGTCTTTCACCTATTGCCAGAACACCCACCAACTCATCCATGTGTATCAGGGGAACAAATACTTTTATCCCCGCCAATTTAATGTTCTCCCATTCCTCCTGCCGCACAGATTTGAATTCAGGATAGCTATTGATATTACTCTCTGGTAGCAAGCCCCTTTCCCGTTTTAGCCAGGTCAAAATAGGATTATCGACTCTTAGTTTCAATGCACTAAAGGGATTATTTTCTACAGAGGGGTAGGTAAATCGGGCAACAAAAGCTCCATCTTCGGTTTGTGGCAATAACAGACAGGCTCTTTTGCAACCAACAGATTGGGAAACCAATGATAAGAAATCGCTTCCAAACTGTTCCATGTTGGAAATACTCTGTATTGTGTTGATAAACTGCGTTAGCTGCTTACGATAATGGTATCTTTCTCCGATAAATACCCCTTCTATTTTAGTCCTCCAGGGGGCACCTAACTTACGCACCAAGAGAAGAACGACTGAAATTCCCCCGGCCGTGGCTATCAAGAAAGAGGTAATATTAAGCTCAAAGCCTGTGTATCGATAGGCGAGCCAGAATACCACTAACACTATGCCGATACCAGTTCCGTAGAGGGCCAGGTTAACGATGGCCCGGCGGAACACAACCCTGATATCCAGTAACCGGAAGGTCACGACAGCGTAGGTTAAGATGCAGGCATTCAGAAAATTACCAATATGGCCAATAGGGGTTCCTTCTGCAGAGAACCGAAAAGTTATCAATCCGAAAATAGCTAAACAGGCTAGCCCGACAAACAGGTAGATAATCTGATTGCGCTCCTCAACGTTGTCAAAAACCTTGAGCTTGCGTATGAGGTTGTACATATCCTTGGCGTAGATAACAAGAAAGACAGCAGCGATCACATACAAAAAAGGACCGTAATTTACATGCATGTTGACGATAACCCCATCGAGCTTTGTAAAAGTAATACCATTCTCCATACCGGGTTGTCCGTATGGGATAAGATTTGGCGCTGCCAACAACCCAATAAAAACTACCAGAATAATGTGGGCAAAAGGCTTTCTGGCCACATCTGATTTGTAGAAGGACTGCACGAAATAGCGGTATTGAATGATCATCCAGACGGCCCAAAAGAGGACAATCTTGACCATGATGATCTTTTGCTGCTCTTCATTAAATATAGTGCTGCGGAAGAATATGTCGGTTGCGCTCCACAGTATGGCAGGAACCAGGAAAAGGAAAAAGTGCCTCTGCCGTGGTTGCCATGGGCGGCTTATCAGGACAATAACCAGTAGTGGAATATAAGCCACGGTGGCAATCAAGGGAATCAAGGCATGACTATTCATGATATCAACCTCTATACATCTATAATAAGGAATCTATTATTATCGTGAAGCTGCGGACTGTCAACAGGACGATCGTTCACCCCAAAAAGTACCATGTATTCACCGCTAGTACTCTTCGTCAGTTATCGAATCTTGAGGTTTGCCTCTGTGATTTTGGGGTATGGGTAATAAATAGGAAGGGCTCAGCTGATAATTAAAAGGTCACTCTGTCAAGAGCTTTGCCTTAGTAACAGGCTGTTTACTTCTGGAACAGTGCTGATGTCCTCAAGCAGTCGTGCGTTCGGTTTCCGTTGTTCGGACAGCCTCGACCTCAACCTCAACCGTAGGAACTCCAAGCAAGGAGAGAACTCTCTCTGAAGGGTTGATGTGCGGTGGCTTTAAGTGTCCCAGAGCAGCTCCCGCAGCTTGCCGTTCGGTGATGTAACGAATAAAGGTACCCTGCGGAAGGAAGCTCACTTCTACAGGTTTCAGACCGAGCACAGTCTCGGGGTCGCCGTAGGCATCGTAGATATTATAGTGATATACACTGTCCAGCTTTATTAACTCATCATATATTGCTGCCGCTATAGATTGCTCGCTGGCAATGAAGTCATCCTTGGGTTCGACGTATAGCTTTAGAAGGGGTTTGCCGTCTTTTGTTTCCTTGCGAGCAGTCCAATCGTTATAAGGAACGCCAGCGCCTTCAATTGCCTCCCAGATTATCCTTTCCGTCAGGTGCCCGAAACCTGTTATATCTATTAGATCGTCAGCCCGGCTATGGAATATCATTTGAGGAATGTCGATGTTGAGTTTTTCGTTTCGCAGTGAGCTTATCTTTATCAGGTCACCGGGTCTGTACCTGGTCATGATACCACCATGAAAATTGGTGATGACTATCTCATAAACCTTCCCGGCTTCCAACTCATCAAGCAGAACAGTCTTAGGTTGATAAGAATGGTCCATTTGCCACTTGAACCATTCCCTTTCCGGGATAAACTCAAAGAAATTGAGAGTGGGGACAAAAGTCATGCCCTCATAATCCCAGGTTTGAGTAGCGCACATTCCTCCTTCTGAACCACCGTAAGCCTCTAAAGGATGTCGCCCCCATAATTCTTCGACCCTCTTCCCGAAAATAGCGCAATCTGCACCACCGCCACCAATAAACTTGATAGACCACAAATCTTTAGGCATCATAGCACGACCGGCCAGTTTGCTCTTGACCAGTCCCTTGGTTACACGTAACATAGCACCAGGGTGAGATAACAGAGAGATAACTTTTATGTTCCCCGACTGCTGCTGGAGCTGCTCGCCCACAGCAACCAGGACTGAGGATAGCCCACCAAATCCATCCAGTCCTCGATACAAGGCTTCCTTGAACCCGGCCTGTATTACTTCACGAAATGATGTCATTTTATCGCGATCAGAGGGCAGCAAATCGTAATTTACTGCCTGCTGTGTTAACTGAACACCGAGTCCACTTCCGTATTCGGGAGGACCGACCGTGTATAACACCTTGAGATGTTCCCTGACCTTAGAAGTGTCGCCCCGCCTGTCGCACATAGTGAAAAGAAACACACCTGTGGCTACCTTCTCATATTCATCAAGGAATTCCTGTGACACGGGTATCCATTTAACGTCATATTCACCAGTGTGGCCAGAAGTACGTACCCACCTGGCAATCCTGGTTGGCAATAAATCCTCTCTCTTTTCTACAAGCTCCGGTAAATAATCGCCATAGGTAGTTAAAGGTACCTGTTCTCGAAAATCTTCAACTGTCTCAGGCATGACACCTCCCATCACCTTCTTGCCCAGCTCGCTTTTCTTCAACAGCTCGATTTGTTCCAATAACAACCTCTGCTGGACAGCCATGAACTGTTTCAGGCTGAGGTCTATGAAGCCGCAGCACATCTGCCAGAGCTCATCTTTTTTCCCTTGTCTTAATAAGTCAATTGGTTTTGTCATTATTATCCCTCCAGTATTCCTCCGTGGTCATTCAACTGATAAAAAAAGCGCTCAAGTATATAGTACAATTGTACTATTGTGAGAACAGTATGACAAGACTTGAGTAGCTTGGGAAGAGGTTATGTTCTAGAAGATAGTTCTATTTAAAGATGTGGAGGATGTGTTAGCGGGGGAAAAGCGAGGAAACAAGGTCAGGAGCTTTTTACTTTTGCCGTGCCGCCTAGGCTTTGAAGTTTCTGAGCTAATTGTTCGAATTCATTATCGCCAGGTTGCTTGCCTAACTCTAACCCGTAGCTGATAAAGAATTCCAGGAAGTTGCGTAATAGGTCTTTTGTTC
>Ga0180433_10009630_pt1 | contig 11791 bp, 13 predicted proteins | sample SS_ome_8_FD_132980 | JGI IMG/M metagenome (GOLD analysis project Ga0180433, IMG submission 132980) | Hypersaline lake sediment archaeal communities from the Salton Sea, California, USA - SS_1_D_1 metaG | ecosystem: Environmental > Aquatic > Non-marine Saline and Alkaline > Hypersaline >... | reverse complement strand
ATCTTTTTAGGCCGATCCCTTGACCCACCATTAACTGAAAAAGGAGTGAAACAGGCTAAGCGTTTGGCGTCTCACCTGCAAAAAAAGGATATCTCATGCATTTATTCCAGTTCATTACTGCGCGCAAAACAAACGGGGAACATTATTTCGAATGCGCTGGGAATAGCATACACGGAATCTGAATCATTAGTAGAGGTTGATCTGGGCGCATTGGATCGAAGGGATATTTCCGATCCCGGATTTTTCTCTATGTACACACAAATGGTTACAAATTGGGAAGCGGGTTATGAAGGCGTGAATATCTTTCAGGGTGAGTCATTAATTGACATGAATGAAAGGTTACTCTCATTTTTTAATCATCCAAATTTGATGAATGGAAATTATGATTCAATTCTCGTTATTGGACATGCAATTCTATGGATGGGTTTTATCTGGAAAAATTGTAAGGATCAGCCCCAAAAAATACGTGATTGTTTTATGGATGTTGCCTGTTATTCAATTTTAGAAAGAGATCAAAATGAGTTTTCGATCATTGATCTAAATATTTCCCCTTGAATTTTTAATCTGATTGATCCTTAGGATTTTCTATCTATCAAAAAAGCTATGAAAAATTCTCATTACAGATCTCACCTAAAAAACCAAAATAGATATTTGACAAAGGTGATTCATTGTGCTAACATGATTTCAAGTGGTACATACAACTATACATTTACGCAAGGAATAGCTTGGGATTTTTCCTAATAAAATATTTAGAGATTAGAAAAAATGTTAAGAGAAAAGACACATTAAAAACAATGAATTTCCTTGAAAAATCGTTTGATAAATTTGCTGGAATCTTTGGATAATTCCAGTTTTTAATTTCTAATTTTTAGGAGTCTGAGTACAAAAATACATCAACCGAGGAAGATTACATGAAGAGAGACGAGAAGGCCAAACCTGTACTTGAGATGCAGGCGATGTATAAATCGTATAATGGCGCCAAAGCCCTCAATGGCGCCCATATCGATTTAAGAAAGGGGGAAGTGCATGCACTAGTTGGCGAAAACGGTGCGGGTAAATCAACGATGATCAAGATCATTATGGGGGTTGTGCAGGCGGACGCCGGGAAGATCATTCTGGATGGGGAAGAGATAACGATTGGTAACCCACAGGAAGCGCAAGCCCACGGCATTGCAGCAATTTATCAAGAGCCAATGGTCTTTCCTGATCTTAATGTGGCTGAAAATATTTTCATCAGCCATGCCAGCCGCGGCGCCATTGTCAATTGGAACAAGCTATATGCAGATGCTGAGGATATATTATCCAAGCTGGATGTCCAATTAAATGTGCGCATGCCAGCCAGAGGCCTTACCCTGGCGGCGCAGCAGGCGGTTGAAATTGCAAAGGCAATCTCATTGAATGTGCGCATTTTGATCATGGATGAGCCCACATCATCTTTATCAGCCCATGAAGTCAACCAGCTCTTTAAGATCGTTCGCGCTTTACGGGATCGTGGTGTTTCAATCCTTTTTATCGGACACCGCCTTGAAGAAGTTTTTGAGCTGGCAGACCGAATAACCGTTTTTCGAGATGGATGCTGGATCTCGACCAGAGCAAGAGAGGATGTAACAGTTGAGGGTGTGATCCGTGAAATGGTCGGACGCGAAATGAGCGAGTTTTTTGTTAAGGAATCTACCAAACCGGGTGAGGTTGTTCTTGAAGTAAAGAATCTGAGAAAAGCCAACGTATTTGAAAACATCAATTTTAATGTGCGCCGAGGCGAAGTGCTTGGTTTTGCTGGTTTGATCGGATCCAGGCGAACAGATGTTGGCCTGGCGCTGTTTGGCATCGCACCAGCCGATAGCGGTGAAACCTTCTTAAAGGGAAAGAAGATCCAGATTCACTCCCCACAACAGGCACTTCAGGCAGGCATTGCTTACGCCTCGGAAGACAGGCGCCAACTTGGTTTGATCATGCCCATGTCCATAGCGGCGAATATCAGCCTTCCTCTTCTCAAGCAGTACTTGAAGACTTCGGGATTGATTGATCGTACCAAGGAAGATCAAACCACCCTCGATTTCAAAGACCGGCTGAATATTCAGGCGCAGTCGATCCGAGATTCTGTAGAGCGTCTTTCCGGTGGCAACCAGCAGAAAGTAATGCTAAGCAAATGGCTCAATGCATCCCCCGATCTGTTGATCCTTGATGAACCTACACGAGGAGTGGATGTTGGTGCGAAAGCGGAAGTCCATAAGATGATCAATGACCTGACCGCACGCGGTATTGCAATTATTTTGATCTCTTCTGATCTGCCGGAGGTGATCGCAATGAGCGATCGTGTTCTGGTGATGCGCGAAGGTAAGCAAATGGGCATTTTTGAAAAAGTGGAGGCGGACCAGGAACGGATTATGTCAGCGGCAATGGGACAGAACAGGATTGTCGAGGAGGTTCTACAATGAAAAAATTCTATGAAATATTCAACCCTGAACAAATCCGCGGCCTTTTCCTCTTCTCGTTGATTATTATTGTTATTTTGATTTTTTCTTCGCTGATCCCGGATTATATGAATGCACGTTTTATCAACCGGCTCTCTACCAGTGTTGCGATAGTTGGTGTGCTTGCTGTTGCCCAGAGTCTTGTTTTCCTAACCAGGAACTTTGACCTGTCACTGGGATCCATTGTCGGTGTAACCGCTTATTTACTTGGACAGCAACTATGGTGGCATCCAGAAATCCCGCCGCTTGTCGCGGTGCTGATCGGTATTGGTTTTGGGTTGGTTATGGGGGCGATCAATGGGCTGATCATCGGCTATGGCAGGGTCCCTTCATTGATCACAACCATCGGAACCCAGGCAATATTTCGCGCATTTCTGGTTGAATATTCAAATGCAGTCCCGATCACCACCAACAATCTGCCGGATTGGATCGTCAATCTCAACCAGTTATCCCTGTTCACTATTCAGGGCGTAGAATTCAGAGTGTTATTTGGCATTTTACTGCTGGTGGGCATCGCATTTCATTTACTATTGAAATATCATCGCTTTGGGCGAAGGTTGTATGCAATCGGATCCAATCCGCCAGCCGCGCGGGTGGCCGGTTTTAATGACAAGAAAATTGTTTTCCTGGCATTTCTCGTGTGTGGCGGGCTGGCAGGGTTGGCGGGTTTCATGTACCTGACACGTTTTGGGAATATCATGGTGTTAGCTGGCATTGGATTGGAATTCTCAGCCATAGCAGCAGCGGTTGTGGGTGGGGTTAGCAATAATGGTGGCGCAGGAACCATGTTTGGCGCTATCCTGGGCGGCTTATTGATTGATTTGCTGGAAAATAGCCTTTTCCGTACAGTTGCGGTGAGTGAATTCTGGCGCGATGCCATCCTTGGTATGCTTATTTTGCTTGCAGTTGTGATCGATTACATCGTCATCGGCAGGTTGCGTAGAGTATGGGCACGGATAGGTTTCAAAATGGATTCTGAAGATGCAGAAAAAACACTTGAGGGAGCCGAACATGTCAAATAAAAATTCATTCCTCTCACGGATCTCAAGACGTTTTAAGGGTTGGGAAGGATTTTTATTAGTCCTGCTTGTGATCATCTTTTTAGTCAATAGTTCACTGGCACCAAACTATCTAACAGTGAAGAATCAGGTCAATTTATTCATTCTATATATCGAAAGAATCATCGTTGCGTTGACGATGACCTTCTTGATCATTAATGCGGAAATCGATCTCTCAGTTCCCTCGATCATGGGAATGAGCGCCTGCGCCATGGCTTATTATTACCAAAATGGGATGCCAATGGTAAATGCTATTTTGATCGGTATAGCATTTGGATTAGCAGCCGGCATTTTTAATGGATTCTGGATCGCGATTGTTGGGGTAAACTCACTGATCGTGACCCTGGCAATGCAGATCAGCTATCGGGGAATTGCCCGAATTTACCTTGAGGACAAATCGATCGGAAAGTTTCCCGAATGGTTCAACTTTATCGGGCAGAAAAATATACTTGGCCCATTTCCGTTATCCGTGCTTCTGTTCTTTGCATTTTTTCTGATCGCCCTCATTATTCTGCAGTATACCGGGTTTGGGCGGCGTGTTTTTGTGATTGGCAATAACAAGGATGCAGCAATTTATTCTGGCGTGAAAGTAAAAAAAGTGAAATATATCTTATATATTGCTTCTGGTTTACTATCTGCCTTTGCTGGAATTCTACTGGCATCACGGCTTGGGGCTGTGCGCGGCGATCTGGCGACAGGATATGACCTGGATGTCATCACCATGGCGCTTCTGGGTGGAGTCAGTATTTTTGGCGGATCGGGATCGCTTTATGGCGTGTTTCTGTCCATTCTCATCATTTTAAATCTGCGAAATGGAATGTCATTAATGTCTTTGTCCGGACATTTTCAAAAAGGTGTGATTGGTGCACTGCTGATCCTCTCTGTACTGGGGCCAAACCTTGCCAATCGTTTTACAGAATGGCGCAGAAGATTGAAATTCAGAAAGCAACAGCAGGAATCTTGTGAATAATCTTAAAAACTTGAAAGGAGGAATCTATCGATAAAACCCAATTAATCAAATCGAATGTGGAAAAACGAAAAATAATAAGGAGATAAAAAAATGAAAAAGAGTATTTTAACAGTATTGGCTTTCGTAGTCATTCTCAGCCTTGGGCTGGTAGCATGCGCGCCTGCTGCAGAAGTTGTGGAAGAAGCGGAAGAAGCAGTGGAAGAAGTGGTTGAGGAAGCCGAAGAAGTGGCAGAAGAAGTTGAAGAAGTGGCTGAAGGGGTTGATATGGTCCTGTTGCCCAAATTCATGGGCAACCTGGTATTCGACGAGGCAAACCAGGGTGCTGAAGAAGCACATGCAGAGCTGGCGAATACCGGTGAGCTTGAATATATTGGACCTACAGCTGAGAACAGTGTTGCTGGCCAGATCGAGATCGTAACAAGCGCAACGACACGTGGTGTAGATGCGATCATGATTTCCAACAATGCTGGCGACCAGATTGCCCCAGCCGCACAGGCTGCGCTTGATGCGGGCATCACTGTGGTAACCTGGGACTCACCCATCCCCAGTGCTGAAGGCGAACAGGTCTTCATTGCCCAGGTGGATTTTGATGAGACCGGCAAAGTAATGGCTGATATGGCATTGAATATCCTCGGAGAAGATGGCGGAAAATTTGCAGTATTATCCGCATCCCCCGATGCAGCCAACCAGAATGCCTGGATCGCTGCTCTGGAAGAAGTCCTAGAAGAACCGGAGTATGCCGCACTGGAACTGTTGGATATCGTCTATGGTAATGATATTTCGGAAGATAGCTACAACCAGGCGCTTGCGCTTGTCCAAACCTATCCCGATATGGAATTAATCATGGCGCCAACAACCATTGGCATCGCATCCGCTGCAAAAGCAATGCAGGATGAAGGACTTTGCGATACAGTAAAGGTGAGCGGTCTTGGCCTGCCATCAGAGATGGTCGACTTCACGTTAAATGGCTGCGCACCAGAGTTCGCACTTTGGAGCTTTGTGGATCTTGGCTATCTGTCATACTATGCATCCTACTTGATCGCAACTGGAGAATTAGAACCGGTCGAGGGTGCGACATTTGAAGCTGGACGTATGGGTTCCTACACTATCGAAAAGGATCCCACACGGGACGAAGGTCTGCGTGTTCTCATGGGACCTTTCACAGTCTATGATGAGACAAACGTTCAATAAGAGCAATCAGTAAACTAATTACTGAATAGTGATGAGGCTTCCGGAGATCTATAGAAAGAATATTCCGGGAGCCTTTTCTATAAAGATTTCAAATTACCGTTTTTGTTGATGGGGATAATGGAGGTGCAGCTATGAATTCAAAAGAAAGGGTGATAAAGGCACTAAAACGGGAAGAACTTCCCGACCGGGTGCCGCTTCAGTTTGACCTGTGTCGGCATTTGACGGATAAATTCAGTGAAAAATATGGCATGCAGGCGAGTTATACCAATTCATATTATGAGGATGTGACCTACCGTATCTCAGCTAATGAGTTGCGCGTAGCTATGGGTAGCGATTGTGTGGTTGTAGGTGCAAGCCTGCCACGCGGCTATGAATATCTGAGAAGTGCTGAAGGAAATATCATCAACGAATTTAATATGGAAATGCGGCAGGGGCCTGTTTACATGGAAGTGGTCCATCCACCTATGGCAGATGTGAAAACCGCACAGGATGTTGAAAATTTTCAATTTCCTGATCCCCTTGCAGACGGGCGATATGATGATGCCCAAAAATACATTGATATGTTCAAGGACTCGCATTTCATTATCGGAGATATGGAACTAACTATGTATGATATGATGCAGCAATTAGTGGGGACGGAGAAACTGCTACTCGATTTAGCTTTGGGAGCTGATTATTTGGAACCTCTAATGGATAAGACAAAAGATTTTGCACTTGCGGTTGGTAAAAAACTTGTCTCCATGGGAGTAGATGGTGTGTGGTCGGGGGATGATTTTGGTGCCCAAAATGGCATGTTAATTTCTCCAAAAATGTGGCGCAAGTTTTTTAAAGAGCGCTACCGTGAGGTATACCGAGAATTGAAAGCGGTCAACCCTGAAGTGATCATTATGCAGCATTGCGATGGCGCCGTAGCACCCATTCTGGGAGATTGGATAGAAGTCGGACTGGAAGTATTTAATCCTGTGCAGCCAGGAGTGCCTGGCCATGATCCGCGTGAATTGAAGGATCAATTTGGCGATGATATGGCTTTCTGGGGTGCAATTGATCAACAGAAATTGCTCCCTGCTGGGACACCAGAAGAGATCAGAGCTGATGTTATTGAGAAGATGAGGATTTTGGGTGAGGGCGGTGGATATATGTGTGCCCCTGCCCATATTATTCAATCAGACACTTCCATGGAAAATGTTGAAGCGTTCATTACAGCAGTGAAAGAAGAAGGCGTTTACTAAGCCGAAAAGATTTTTTTCTGTGAAAGGAAGCAAAAATGGCAAACAAATTGAAATTTTCCGCAAATATCAATACATTTAATTCCTGCGCCGACCGATATGTTCTGGATGGGTATGGCGAAAGGCGAAATACGGATGAATTAATAAAGGCTGCCCAATCCGTGGAAGACCTGACAGGGGTTGAATTGGTTGGGAAATGGCATGTCAATGATGATAATGTTGAGGCGATCCGAAAACAGGTGACTGATGCGGGGTTTGAGATCTCCTGTGTAACCCCGGATATCTGGGCATCAGGCAAGTGGGGATGGGGGAGCTTTACCTCCAGAGATAAACAGATCCGAAAAGATGCGATCCATGCAGTGAAGAAATCGATGGAGTGGGCCAGACAGCTGGACTGCAAGGTGATTGACCTATGGTTTGGCCAGGATGGATATGATTATATCTTTCAGGCCGATTACCTACAGGCCTGGGACTTGTTGATCGAAGGTGTGCAGGAATGTGCTGAACATGTTCCAGAAGTAAATATTGTGATTGAATATAAACCAAAAGAACCCAGGACGCATTGTTTTGTGTCCACAGTAGGAAAAACACTTCTCCTTCTGGATAAAGTAAATAAATCAAATGTTGGCGCGATGATCGACGTAGGCCATGCCCTGCAGGGCTATGAAAACACAGCGGAATCTGCTTCTTTGCTTCATTACTTTGGCAACAAACTTTTCTATATGCATTTCAATGATAACTGGCGCATGTGGGATGATGACATGACCTTTGGGTCTGTCCATACGATCGAATCCCTTGAATTGATCTACTGGCTGGACCGATTGGAGTATGACGGCTGGTATGCACTGGATATTTTCCCATACCGCGAGGATGGGGTTAAAGCGGCCAACGAATCGATCAGATGGATAAAAGGTTTCCATCATGTTCTTGATCAATTAGGTCGTGGCCGCATTGCTGAGGTGATCGCCTCCGGTGACGCAATGGCGTGTTCAGCGCTGATGCGAGAAGCATTCCTGGGCTAAAGAAGGAGTACACATGAAACGAGTGGGAATCTTGTTGAAAGTAAAAAAAGATAAGATCGATGAATATCGGGAGGAGCATAAGCATGTCTGGCCAGAAATGAAAGCCGCTCTGAGCAGACAGGGCTGGCATAATTATTCTCTGTTCTTAACAGAAGACGGCCACCTTTTTGGTTATTTTGAGACCCCCGCTGATTTTGAAACGGCTTTAAAGGGGATGGAAACAGAACCAATCAATGAGAAATGGCAGGCTGCCATGGCAGACTATTTTGAAGCCCTGGGCGGAAAACGCGCAGACGAATCGATGGTTGTTTTAGAGGAAGTTTTTCATATAGACTGAAAGGAAATGGATTAACTTTCTAAATTGCTTTGAACAATTATTGGTAAGTTTGGAAAGATAGTTATTTTATATTTGAGCTAAGGGGTTAGATAATACCATCAATTGAAACCGCATCCACAATGCCGATGATCACAGAGATCACGCATGCGTCTTTGTTTTGCAGTACCTGCCGTGCGCCGCTGCCTTCGTTCAGAACCAGGACAGTGTCGCCAATCCCTGCCTGCGTGTTATCCAGCGCGACGAAATCTTTTCCCCGGCTGTCTCCTTCCAGGACCAGCGGTTCCACCACCAGCAGCCGCCGATGTTTGTAATCTGGGTGGCTGATGGTTGTAACAACTGTGCCAGTAACTATTCCGAGTATCATCTTAGGTGTACTGGTTCCAGCCTTTCTTTAGTTCAAAGTCAAAAGTTTCTTCGCTCAGCGCCAGCTCATCAATGATCCCGACCAAGGCCAGGTCCACTGGCACAAATGTGATCTCTGGCATGGCCAATGCCGCTTCCCGCGACCGCACGGTTACGCACACATCACCTGGTCCAGCCTGCACCACATCCGCTGCGATTTGCAACGGACCGGTCACTTCAAGGTGTTTGTTGACCGGCTCTACTACCAGCAACTTCAACCCTTCAATCCCTGGGTACTTGATAGTACAGACAGCCGTTCCTCGCACACGGGCGAATTGCATTTTATTTTAGCCCCAGTTCTGCTGCAACCCTGTCAATCACCCGATCCAAAAGCGCATCACTGATCTGGCCGCCCAGTTTTGCTTGTACAGCTGCTTTCACATTCGCGCGGATCATTTCCAATTTTGGTGATGGCGTCGGCCTGGTTGCAGTTTGTTGGGCTGGTTTTGTTTTCACATTGTTAATGTAAGGACGAACAGGCGCTGCGGGTGGCGTTTCCTCTTGCTGGATCAGCTCAACACCTAACCGGCGCGCTTTCTCATATGCCAGATCTGTCAGCACAACATCATCATGCACCACGATGCTGCGCTCACCACGCTGGACCATATCTTCTATATCTCGCTCTGTGTAAAATTCTTTTGCCATAATTGCTTTCCCTGCTAAAGGTCTTTCATCGTTTGTTGCACAACACTACGGACGATGGTTTCCAGCTCAGATTCGCTGATTGTGCTTTTTGGTTGTGTTTCTTTTGCCAGGCATTCATCCGCATGGCAGTAACCACCATACACATCCGATTCTAGTTCAAGAACCAGATCATGTTTTTTGTGCAGCGCTTCTACTTTTTCTTTTGCCAGTGGTTTTTCTCCACCAAGCTGGCGGGCAAGGAAAATAACCTTTGCGGCCGCTTCAGCATGGTCCACCCGAATAGCCGCCTGGTAAATATCGTTACCGACTGCCAGAAATCCATGGTGATCAAGTAATACAACACCATTTTCTCTTTTCCGGATGGAATCTCGGATGGAGTCAGCCAGGTCATGGCCGGGTGTTGCGTAAGGCGCTAATGGGATTTTTCCGCCAAAAAGCATTTCGATCTCCGGGAGGATATTCGCGGGGAGTTCCAGGCCTGCCACAGTAAAGGCAATCAAGTATGGCGGATGGCAATGTGCAACGGCGCAAATATCCGGACGTTCCTGATAAGCCGCCAGATGCATGGATACTTCGCTTGTGGGTGGATAATCGCCGGAAAGCTGGTTGCCCTGTTTGTCGATCTTTACGATCTGATCCGGGGTCAGGAATCCTTTGCATAAGCGCGAGGGTGTGACCAGCACTTCGTTCGGCCCAAGAATGGTAGAGAGGTTTCCGTCTGATCCGCTCATGAATCCTTCCGTGTACATACGGCGAGCGACTTCACACAAATCTTCCCTTAACTTCCATTCAAATTGATTCATATCAGATTCCTTGTTTGTTTATACGCCTTCCAACCCTTCCAGTGCGCGGGTGGCTGCATCACGGGCGGTGATGATATCCGCTTCAGTGCCTGAGAGCCACATGCGCCCAAATCGACCAACACCAGAAACATGGATGATCTTGATACTGGCTTTCTTTTCTGCTTCGTTGCATGCAAAGTTGATGTATGCAGCCGGAGCGACTTCCAACACAAGCATCGTTTCACCGGGGACCAGCATACTGCCGCGCCGGAACCGGTTCAGGAGCTGTGCCTGATAGGAATCCACACGCGTGATCACCTGTGTTGAAGCGATTTGCGGTTTCATCCGGTCTGTTATCTTCAGCCCCAGGCGGTCAAGAACCATGCTGCCAGCTTCGATCACGGCGGCCTGGTTGAGGGAATGAACTTCAAACATGCCAAATTCGCGTTCAACGATCTGTGCGCCCGGTTTTGCTTCAGTGGATTTCACAGCAATATCAACGGTGCGGAATACTTCATTTCCGGGTGCCATTTCAATATACAAGGAAGCCATTCCTTCTGTGGGCAGGTCACCCTGCGTTACTGTGCCGATGAATGCGGCATATTGTGCTTGCATACGGTCCAGCATGCAGTAGCAGCGTAATTGAAAATTATCAGCCATAAAATACTACCTTTTCTAAGTTCATATCTGTCGTTCCTTTCATTTGCCTGCCTGCTTGTTTTTCATCAGCGGGCAGGCAATCTATCTGAAAGGAAAGCGACTATTTCTTTGCTGCGGTTGTACGGCCGCTGATGCTGCCCTTGCTTTGCTGCGGCAGGATCATTTCAACATCTTTGTGAGGTCTCGGGATGACGTGGACAGAAACCAGTTCACCGATCCGTTTGGCAGCTGCTGCGCCGGCATCGGTTGCTGCTTTCACAGCGCCGACATCACCGCGCACCATTACGCTCACGTAACCGCCTCCGACATATTCGGAGCCGATCAGTGTCACGTTGGCGGCTTTCACCATCGCGTCTGCCGCTTCGATCGAGCCGACCAGACCCTTGGTTTCAACCATTCCTAATGCGATTAATTCAGTTGTTGCCATTTTCTCTTCCTTTCTTTATATTTATTTGCTTTGTCTGACGATCTCTTGAATCACCTGTTTGACAAGTGTTTCAATGTCCTGCGTGTTGCTTTCGGCGGCGGATGTTGGTGCTGAAGGTCCGCGCAGGATTGCCTGTGGGGGAGGTGTTGTTTCATATGCTAAGCGTTTTACATTGAACAAATGATGCACATTGATGTTATCCCCGGTTATCGAGCCGCCTTCCCCGCCAGCTCCCAGTGTCATCGAAGGCATCACGCCAGTAGTCAATCCAACCGCGCCCAGTGTACCCATGGTGTTTACCAGCACGCGGAAAACCGGTTTTTCCAATCCAAATGCCATGATCACGTCTTCATTTGTCGCATGGATCACCAATGAGTGACCCCGCCCGCCAAACATGATTAGGTCAATGCAGCGTTCGCAACCGGCTTCCCACCCTTCTTCTTCATACCAGCCGATCACGGTGGTCAGTTTTTCGCGTGATAGTGGTTCATCTTTACCCGTGATGGATAAAGGAGTCACGATGATGCGCGCAGATTGTGGAATGCTGAACCCGGCCATCCCGGCAACCGTTTGGGCTGGTTTGCCTACGGTAGCTGT
>Ga0180433_10009629_pt1 | contig 11792 bp, 11 predicted proteins | sample SS_ome_8_FD_132980 | JGI IMG/M metagenome (GOLD analysis project Ga0180433, IMG submission 132980) | Hypersaline lake sediment archaeal communities from the Salton Sea, California, USA - SS_1_D_1 metaG | ecosystem: Environmental > Aquatic > Non-marine Saline and Alkaline > Hypersaline >... | reverse complement strand
TACTCCTTTTGCCGTTAAGCTATTAGAAGTATAAATCAAATAACATCTTTTTTAATTACATCTTAAGGCCAAGCCAGGAAAGTCTCACTAGTCAAACTAGTGGTTTACCTATCTTTAATTACAAAACCTTGCAAGGGTCATTATGGGTGTGTAGGCAACAAAATTACTATCTTTATAAAACTCATCCCCTTCAAACACACAATAATCATTGATCATCTTCAATACATACCCTGGGCAAATCTTTATAAGCTCTGGCATCAATGCTGGATATTTTCGAGCTACTACATGAAATAGATTTTGATGATTTGGTTTAGCATAAGCAAACCCCAGCTTAACCATAAACTTAAAGAGATTTTTAAATTCTTCTTTTAATACCTTTTCAGACATATAGTCATCAAAAAGATAGTCATCAAAAAGAGCCAAAATACCCCTATGTTCTCCCCTTGAACACCTATTAATTAGGTGCCTCACATACATATTTAAATCATATTTCGCCATTGCATATAATAAACTCAGATCACCTTCATTTTCATTGATAAGCAAATCTAAGGTAGAACATAGTTCATCAAGTAACGGAAGCTCAATATCTTTTTCAATAAATAGTAGGTTCTTAAAAGAATTAAAATTAATGCCACCTTTAACTGCCTCCCTTAACTTTTTTATTGATAATCGATGCATGACTCTGATGCGTATGAAATTCCAAATATCTTCATATGTTTGTATAACACCAAAAAGAATATGAATCTTTTAAATAGGTATCAATACCCTTTCACCATAACAAACTTCTGGGTTTCTGCTCATTAAAAATAGCATCAACATCTTTTAAGAAATCATTATGTTTTTTTAAAAAATCTTCTGATAACGTTTCTGCCCGCATATTTTTTCTACTTATTTCATCTTCAAAAAACTGATTCCATTTTGTCTGTATACCGGAAGCGTGCACAAAGCCTTTTATAAAACTTCCCTCCACAACCAACTTTTGGTCATATTGCCGAAAAAAACAGTCCTTGGTAAAATCTTCTCTTTCTAAATCTACCTCTAAAAATCTACGACAACCCGCTTCGAGCAATCTGTGACAACCTGCCGCTTGCGACACTTTCGTAAGATCTGTAAAAAATTGATCCTGTCTATTTGGACAACACACCCATTCTATAGGAGCACCTTTTGCAGTAAAAACTTGTTCGCATGCATACTCCTGCATTTCCATACAGAAAATACAGTTATGAAATATGATTATTGAACATAAAAAGAATAAGAAATAACGTGACATCATGCAATCCTTTGCAGCAATTATAACTGTTGTTTAAAAATGTTTATAAAAAAATAAGGGAATTAGATAAAAAAAGCAAAGAATTTATTGTACTTATATATTTCTACAAGATAGTACACAAACTATCTTTATACCTGGATGCAAGATCTTTAATATATTTAAATTCTCCATATGTGATTTTATCTTCTATAAAAGCTTCCTCAAAAGATTTTATAGCAAAAATTCTTCTCTGACAAGACCAATCCTCTCTCCAAGACTCACATAATCCCCTATGCAAAGCACCTGGTAAATATTCATTTGGATAAATTCTCATTAAGTTCAATGCACGTCTTGGATTATATCGAGCTATAACAGCCAAAATCTCGGTACTCTCAAGTAAACTAGGTTTTATCTCAATTAAAAAAGAAAAAGCAGCATGCATTTCTTCTTCTGCCCCAGAAAAAAGACCTAGAGAATCTAAGGTATTATGTCCGTCCTTATATTTCACTGTTCTATATGGATGTTTTTGTGCAGCTGACAAAAGTTTTTTTAAATCTGGCTCCCTATCCAATAAAGGTTTTATAACCCTTGGATTATTTGCAGCAAGGATATTAAATAACAATTTTAAAGAAGCTTTAGCTCCTATCTGTCTCAAAGCATTAAAGGCTTTATAAAATTCTGCAAAAGAAAAATTTCTAGAGATTTTCGCAAGATGAGCTATGCTCACAACTCGTTTTAATTCTTTTGTATGCCCTTCATTTATACAACTATCTATAAGATCGAGCATCAATTTTGGATATCTTTCAATGAGATCAAAACGCTCAGAGCCGCCTTTTTGCTTAGTTACAGGATTTATGCATCCTTTTTTTTCTACTTTTTCATCTAAAGGAACTTCTAAATCTTCATCAATAAATGTAAGATTATAAAAAGCTTTTATAAATTCATCTGCTGTTTTACAGTTTTTATATTTTTTGCTTACTTTACCATTGGATAATTTTTTTCTTATTTCTAAACCTATAGATCTCCATAGATCTTTATATGTTTTAACTCCCCCCTCAGGCGATTCTTTCAAAAATATATCAATGGCGTCACACCTTAGTAGATCTTGAGTATTAGAATCCACCTCAAAATCTTTTTCAATTTCCCATAAAAAATCTTCTGTTTTTTCTAAAAAATTCTGTGAAAGTTCATCCCTTTGCATATCCCTTATACTTATATGATTAGAAACTACATCTTGCCACTTTTTCTTTATCCCCAGCTCTTCTATTATCCCTTTAACAAAATCACCTTTGAAAAAGATCTTTTTATCTTCCCTTGCTATATAAAAACAACTTTTTTTATATTCTTTCGCTTCAGTATCATCCACATCCTTTGACACACATGCAGCATTACTGCAACCCTGTCTTGATTCTACATCTAAAAAAAATTGATCCTGTGCTCCGACAGGACAACACACCACATTCGCACCATAAATATTTTGCTCTGAAGAAATCTCTTTACACTGATACTGCTGTAGTTCCATAGAAAAAATAAAACCATGAAATATTACTAGTGAAAAGATAAAAAATGAAAATTCACGAGATACCATAACAACCCTTTTTGAAAATACATTAAGGTTCAACAAATTGTCTCAGACAAGGTAATGGTGTTAGACAAAAAAAGCAAAGTTTTTTTATAGACTATCTTTCATGCAACCGATACCTTGCAAGCGTCGTATACACAGGACCTTCTGGTAAAAGATCAGAACACATAAGTAAAAATTCATTGATCTCAAACTCCAAAGGCTTCACTGCAAACCCCTCTACTTCACGCAAAAAGAACCCTTTATTTTCTACCTTTTTAATTCTGGCAATTGTAACGTGATTTTTAAATTCTCGATCCTCAGGCTCACATATTCCTGCCAATGATTGCTCTATCTGTTTTGCTAGCACCTCCAACGGTGCACTAAAAAGCTCTGCATAAAGGACCCGCATCAGTCTTCTGTGTGGAAAAATTCCCAAATGGCCAAGCATTGCTTTACACGGACTTGCAACAATATTTTGCAATAGTTCATCAACTTGGGGAAGTACATCTTCAGAAACAGAGCCTAAAAACTTTAAGGTAAGATGAAAGTTCTCAGGACGCGTGCAACGCCCCACAAAAAGTTTTCTTTTTTTACAATAGCGACATATTCTTTCCAGCTCTTCTTTGACAACATCCGGTAAATCTATTGCAATAAATAATCTATTTTCTTCCACGTATCTATTAACCTCCTTTAATTACGGCCAATGGTTTTAATTTCGCTACTTTTTTTGCTATCTGGGCTTCATGCACAATATTGACAACATTATCAACATCTTTGTATGCAAGTGGCGCTTCTTCTGCCAAACCTGGATCTGATTCACACCTGATGATGATGCCACGACTTTCTAGCTCTTCCCGTAATCGTGAACCTCGCACCATTTTTTTCGCCTTTGACCGTGACATACGTCTACCGGCACCATGGCAACAGGATCCAAATGCCGTTTCCATACATTGGGTTGTTCCAGCCAACACATATGATGAAGTCCCCATGGTTCCAGGAATCAAAACCGGCTGCCCAACACTTTGATATTTTAAAGGAGTTTCTGGCCTGCCAGGCCCAAATGAACGGGTTGCACCTTTGCGATGCATAACTACTTCTTTTTGGACCCCATCAATGTTGTGTTTTTCAACTTTACCAAGATTATGTGAAACATCATAAATCGTAGTCAGCCATGCCTCTGGGCCTAAAATTCTTTGCCACGCCTCTCGTGTCCAATGACCAATGGTATGCCGATTTGCCCATGCAAAGTTTGCAGCTGCAGACATAGCAGCAAAATAATCCTGCGCTTCTTGAGATTTAAATGGAGCGCACACCAACTCTCTATCTGGCAAAGTATATCCCCATTCATGTACTTTTTTGATCATAACCCGAACGTAATCGGTACACGTTTGATGACCAAGCCCGCGAGAACCACAGTGAATCATAACGGTCACCTGGCCTTTAGAAAGTCCGAACGTTTGTGCAATTTTTTCATCATAGATTTCATCAACAACTTGTACCTCCAAAAAGTGATTTCCTGAGCCCAATGTTCCAAGTTGGTCTCTTCCTCGTTTTTTGGCTCTATCGGAAATCAAAGATGGTTCAGCCTCTGACATACATCCCCGTTCTTCGCAAAACTCAACATCATTTGTGTTGCCATAATTAAAAGCGCGGACCATATAGGCAGAACCTTCACGCAAAACTTTATCTATTTGTTGTTCATTTAATTTTAACTTTCCTCCTCTGCCAACCCCAGAAGGAATCGCATGAAATATTTCTGTTGCAAGTTTTTGCATATATGGTTGTAATTCGGCGGCATTAGAATTGGAAACTAATAATCGCACGCCACAGTTAATGTCATATCCTATGCCTCCGGGAGAAATGACACCGCCTTCATTAATTGCCGTTGCTGCAACACCACCAATAGGAAAGCCATATCCCTGATGAATGTCAGGCATAGCAATAGAATATTTTTGAATTCCCGGCAATGTTGCAATGTTTATCAATTGCCACAAAGATCTATCATCTAAAATATCTTGCAGCATTAACTCATTTGCATAAACACGTGCAGGCACACGCATATCTGGCCTAAAAGATTTTGGAATCTCGTACAGATAATTTTCTAGCTTTACAAGGTCTTCTGCTACTATCTCCTTTATATCCATCATTACTTCCCCACAACAAAATTTAATTTATATTTCTTCTTTCTAACATTTTTAATGCTTCTTCACGCTTATCTTGTAAATCACGATTTATTGCACAGGTATAACAAAATTCTACGTCTCTTGCAGACCTTCTATTTATTTGCACTTTATTTTTTTTACATTCTTGAATACAGGTTTCATAATACTTAATCATATGTTTTATCTTATGCGCACATTTTTCAGCTTTTCTTTTAGTCACCAACTTTACAGGATAAAAAAAGGAAAAAAACCATTCTTGAGGATCATCGTCTTGCAAAAAGTTGTTTAATGCGTCTTCAAATGTAATCGTTCGCTCTACAGATGTCTCTTCTTCTTGCCTTGCACAACAATCTTGTATCTTTTGTCCGCGCTCCGCTTCACATTCTTTCTCCGGCATCTCAGGAAACATATTAGAATAGTTTTGAAGATAATCTCTCACAATGCCATCATGTTGTCCTTCAAGCGTTTTGTCTAACATGAAACACTTACCCACAAAATAATAAGAAACATTGCTAACTTCTTTTTTAATATTTACTTTTTTCATTGGTAATACGGTATAACAAAAAAATAAAGATAACGTCATACCTAATGTAATATAAAAAATATTCTTCATATATCCCCCCCTTAATTAAAAGATGTTTCTTGTAGGTACTTTTTAACTAGGAACTTTTTAACTTTCTTGAATTTTTTGATGATACACTTATTCTCGTCACACTTGCTACATTTAGCAAAAGGGGTTATGGTAAAATTCATACAAGTCTCACCCGTCCAATTAATTGTTCCACCAACACAACAATTAGAGCATCTCCTTTCATCTTCAAATTCTTCTATCTTTTTTATAAAGTCTTTTACTGTATCTTTAGTATATTCTTTAATAGGTAAAAAGAGATTAAATAAGAAATTACCATCTTTATCTTTATCCCTCACAATATAGTCACGCAACTTAGCTTGAAAATCAGAACCCTCAAATGGAATATACCCGTCTTCCAGTTCTGCTTCAAACTCTTGCATATCTTTCTTATTCTGCGTTTGCTTGCTTGTATTATGGCTATCATTTCGATCTATAAAAAAACCTAGTTCTGTGCCTGAAATACTTTTAATGCCATCAACGTCTTCTTCATCTTCTAATTCATATTCATCGCTGGACTTCTTCTCATTTACGTCTTGTTTCTTAGAGTGTTCCACTGACGGTATTAATTCTTCTGAAGACATATCATTGTTTTCATCCTCAATACACATTTGCCATAAATAATTTGCAACGTATTGACACTTACGCACCATCTCTTTATGGTCTTCTTCACATTTAGAGCAAGGCATCACCTCAGAAGACTTCTCTCCATCAGAATGAGGACATTCAAGATTTTTAACTAAGTTCTCAACTATTTGTATATTTTCTATAAAATCTTGCACTGTCAATTCACTATAAGTCTTAGCTACTAAAAAGACTGTAAAGAAATCACGTTCATTCATAGTATCAACTAAATAATTATAAAATTTCTCTTGAAAATCAGAACCGTCAAATTTTACACATATAGCATCTACCTTTTTTTCTCTTTTTATCTTTTTCTTTTTTTTCTTGCTACATTTTTTGGATTTTTTTTGATTTTTGGAGCGACGATTTACATCTCTTTTTTTCATGGAAGAAATTACCGTATCCTCTTCATCATCCTTCGCCTTTTTTTTACTCTTTTTAGATTTTCTTTTTAAGGAATCCATCTTTTTTGGTTTTTTATTCGTTTTACGAGCCTTTTTCATTGGAAATATGGGATGTGAAAGAAAAACCATCATCAACATAAACAATATAAAACAACATTTTTTTTTCATAATTAAACCTCACTTAAAATATAGTTATTATATGTTAACCATCATTACTCTTTCCAAGACTTAAAAACTAGCAATCCAAATATGTTTCGCGCAAATATTGCTTAACCCGTTTAAACTTCTTAAGAACAGTTTTGTTGTAGTCACATACAGAACATACAGTAGGTTTTATACTAAAACTTGTACAACCGCCTCCGTCCCACTTAAATGTACCTCCAACATGATCACGGCAACGAGAACCCCTCGCATCACCTTCAAGTTTTTTTATCTCTTTCAAGAAGTCGTTTACGGTAACGCGACCATACTCTTGAGCAGGTAAAAATTCATTAAATAGGACACAACCGTCTTGATCCTTCTTGCTAACAATATAGTCAGCCAGCTTGCTTTCAAACTCAGAACCTTCAAATGGAATATATTCCTCTACTAGCTCTTCATTTAAACCAAGCTCTTTTATATCTTTCTTCTGCTGCCTTTGCTTGCTTGCATTGTGACTACTATTCCTATCTATAAAAAAGTTCAACTCCCTGTCATAGATATCTTCAACCTCGTCATCATCTTCTTCTTCCTTTTGCTTATCATCAGAAGCACAGGTATGCAAATCTTTATCCTCCGATGAACTTTCACCCCCTTGATTTTCTATTTCCTCTGAGGGTACATCAACATTTTCAACATCATTAGAAGAAATAACAGCCTCAATATTGGTTGCATCTCCCTCTAGTTGATCATTAGGATCCTTAATCTTTAAAACCTTTCGCAAAACTTTAATCTTCTTTAAGTTTTTACCAAATTTTTTCATTGAAAACACATTAGTTACAAAAAACAAAGACAACACAACACATAATTTTAAAAAAATATTTTTCTTCATATATCAAACACCACGTTAGATTGCCAAACACCATTAACATTTTCAACATCAAGCTCATGATACGTCACAGCTTTTATCTCCACGACTTCAAACCCTTGAACTTTAACCCCTTTTAATGTAGCAATTATGTGATTCTCTGAAACCTCTTGAATATCTGCATCCAAATATGCCTCGTTATATACATCAGATAAGTACAATGCTTCAGACAGAAAATCTACGAGTAGAGCTCCAATATCAGGAGCCTTTACTTCAACCTTACGTTTCTCCGGTAATTCATTGCAAATAACCCTTTCACTTTCCATCTTACAGCCCTTCGCCTTTGGCCCTACAGACTGAAACATTCCAATAACCGCATTTCTAAAAAACTGCTTTAGATCGTTGCCATACACTCTTATTTTAATATCAGCAGTATGGGGAAGAACCTCAAAATCCTTCATAGCAATCCTTCCAGCATTGATTTTACCAAAATTTTCTCTATTATTAAAGTAAAAAAAGGGGGAAATAGCAATAAAATAACGAATTAATTCCCAATTTTATCAAAAAATGGTATTCTATGTACTATGGCATATGAAATCAAAGAAATATTAAAAAAAGTCTTTAAAAATAATAACAATTGGAAGATAAAGCTATTACAACAATGGCCCAATATTGTTGGAAACCTCGCTACAAAGGTCCGGCTAGAGAAAATCAACAAGGACAGTCTTGTTTTAGGGGTCTACGATTCATGCTGGCTACAAGAGCTTTACCTTCTATCTCCGGTCTTACTCAAGACAATTAATGAAAAACTAGAAAATTGCTACATAAAAAAGTTACGATTTAAACAGGCAGGAATAAAACGAACAAAAAAACGTAGGGACAATAAAAAAAAGGGCTACGCGAAAAAAGAAGTAATATTGACACATAGAGAAAAAAGGACTCTAGAAAGAATAAAAGATCCAGACCTTGGCAAAGCACTTGAGGGATTTTTAATACGGTGCTACCACGTAAAAGATCTTTAAAAAAAACCCGCCTACCTGAAATAGGGACAAGTAGTCGGGAATAAAATATTAAACACAGGGGGGAGCGTAATGAACAAAAAAAATATAGCTTTTGCTATGTTGATTCTTTTATCAACGTTTAGTACAAATGGAGCATTAAGAAGTCGAGTCATAAATTTACAAAAGACCCTTAAGCAACCGATACAAAAAGCATCTAAACCAACACAGCCAACCAAAGGGCAGATCAAAAAAACATCAAAAGATCTCGCAAAAGAAATGCGTAAGACACCAAAAAAAATAAAACAAAAAATTCTTAAAAACCCCCTTCATGCCGTCTTTTGGGGAGTATATTCACAAAAAAAATCACCAAAAAAAACATTTGAAACTCTCACAAAGCACCTTAAGGACAATAAGTATGTGTATAAATGGCTCATCAACTTTCTGCATAAAACCAAAAATTTTTTTCAGGTTCGACAACTACTTCCTAAAATCAAAAAAATGTTCCCTGAGCTTTTAAAAAAGGATCCTGGCACCGGATTTAAAATGGCATATGCGCTACTCAAACAAGTCAAGATTCAAACACAAAAAATGCCAAAAATCATCTATAACCAGATCATGGATATACTTGTTCCCTTAAACAAAAAATTTCAAAGCAATCAACAAGTCGCCTCGTTGACAGCAATGTTATACGATCTTAACAACGATCCCCGTAATGCCATTGCTGTAGCAAAAAAATATCTCAACAGCTCTGCAGCCGCAAAACCCACAGACTTTATAACCTACTTTAAAAATGCAGGAAGATACGCCAGCCTAAGCGAAATACACAAAGCTAATAAAACAAAATCTCATAAAAAGCTGAAAAAGGCCCTTATAAACATCAAAAAAAGCTTAGATCTTCAACCAAGATTTCCAAATAGCTGGCTTGTATCTGCATCAATAAAAGAAAAATTGGGCAAGTTAGATGACGCAATTAAAGACTGTAAAAAAGCAATTAAAATAACCGGACCAAATAAAAAAATGATACAAGTCCTTTTATCCTTATTCTTTAAACAAAAAAAAGTTCAATACAAAAAAAATATGTTCAAAATCGAATCACAATGCTTTATGAATGCCCTCATGTTATTTAAACAAAAAAAATATAATGAAGCATTAGAACAATTAAACAAATGCTTATCCGACCAGCAAAAAGGTACCCAGCAAGAAAGCCCACAAAAATTTTTAAAGATACATGTTATCTCTACAGAAAAAAATAAACACGAATGCTGTGGTACTTTATGGAATGCAATAAGTTAAAAACAAGTCTATACATGAAAGACGGCCAGTCAAGCCGTCTTTCATTCTATTTTTTGTTAACATTACAAAACTATTTCCTGGGTCATTTTTGCACCCTTATAACACCTTTTCTCTTAAAAAAATTAAACTTTGTCAAAAAATGTAAAATATTTATAAACAATCTAGCATAAAAATGGTATAAATGAGCAAGTTCATCTGGTAAAGCATGTTTCTTGTCTAAACTCATATAAATAACATCTGGGTTTTTTATTGCGTTTTGATCAGAGATTTCTTAAAAAGAAAGAGGTATCTATATGTTGAAAAAACAATGTTCTCTGTTTATGATTTGCCTTTTATTAACTTCTGCCTTTACACCAAAAACTCTAAAAGCAGAACCTGCCGTCTGGACACAGACAAAAAGTCTCATTTCCAGTATTGCAGCTTTTTTTATTTGGTCCGAACAACAAGATGAACCGGGCAATGAAGCCCCAGAAGATCTGATATCACCTGCAAATATCCCTGACGTACCGATACAGGAAGACAACGTTGATGAAAACTCTTTCGCCTATATCACAAATGAAAACGGCAGGATCAAAGGTTTTTTTTATTGGACATGGAATACAATTAGACGATGGTTTTTTGGTGATTATGAAGACACCATCCAAACCCTCCGACAGGATGTCGTCTTTTCAAAACAAGACAATACAACATTAAAACAAGACACAAAAAAGCTTGACCTCACTCTTACCATTAACCATACAGGTAGGGAAAAAGTATTACAGATAATCGAAAAAACTAATCAAATTGAGGAAGAAAAAAAGAAACTAGAAAAAAAAATAGACGAATTATTACAATTCACTCGAACATTACTAAAAAAATATAATCATTTAAATAGATCACATAAAAAAGAAAAAGAGGAACTTCTTGGTATTATTCATGTGCTCACAGAAGAAAAAAAAGAAGTAGAAAAAACATTACAGAAAAACGCCAAAGACTTTGAATCATTTACCACAGAAAAAGAACAAAAAAATGACGAAATCAACGCACTCAAAAAAGAAATTGAAAAAACAACGAGCCCCATAAGTACAGTACAAATATTAGCAAAAGTAAAAAAAGAAAAAGAAGAAACAAGCGAAAATCTTACCATTCTCATAAAAAAAACCGAAGAGAATATTATACAAACCATTCAACATATGAGTAAAAATTTAGAAGAAAAAGAAAATGCAATACAATCTTTTGAAACACAATTTAAAAGATTTATTCAGAAAAAAAATACAAGAAAAAAACAGACTACACCTGCAAAAAACTCTTCTAAACCTTCCTCGGAAACAACATCAAGTCAATTGAGAACTACATCTGAAAAAAAACAACAACACAAAATGAAAAAGAGAAACAGCTCGACAAGTAAATCCGGGAAGAAAGTACAACAACCTTTACCAAAACCTAAAGATGAAAAACATATCACGGAAAAAAAGTCTCAACCTATTCCAATAAATAAAAATCGAAACGAACCAAGTAAAAAAGAAACATCTGCAACATTAAAAAAGACAACACCACCTCGTATAATCAGAAAAAATACACATGAAGAAAAAAAAGATATCGCTATCAAAAAAACAAATAGCACCCCCCCCGAAAAAAAGTCTCAACCTATTCCAATAAATAAAAATCAAAACGAACCAAGTAAAAAAGAAACATCTGCAACATTAAAAAAAACAATACCACCTCGTATAATCAGAAAAAATACACATGAAGAAAAAAAAGATATCGCTATCAAAAAAACAAATAGCACCCCCCCCGAAAAAAAGTCTCAACCTATTCCAATAAATAAAAATCGAAACGAACCAAGTAAAAAAGAAACATCTACAACATTAAAAAAGACAAC
>Ga0180433_10009628_pt1 | contig 11792 bp, 15 predicted proteins | sample SS_ome_8_FD_132980 | JGI IMG/M metagenome (GOLD analysis project Ga0180433, IMG submission 132980) | Hypersaline lake sediment archaeal communities from the Salton Sea, California, USA - SS_1_D_1 metaG | ecosystem: Environmental > Aquatic > Non-marine Saline and Alkaline > Hypersaline >... | reverse complement strand
TCCGCAAGGACATTTACCCCATCAGCCCGTAAGCGTCAAGGGCAGTCTTGATAGACGCCAGCGCAGTTGTGATGCCGTTAGCCTGCGTAGTAGTAGCGAACCCGTAAGGGGTCGTACTGGTCGCGGCCTGCGTAGTCACAGCCGTGTAAGTCGTCTGTCGAGAAACGGGGGAGGACACGCCCAGGAATCCAATCAGTGAAGCTGTGGAAGTCCCCAGTACAGTCCCGTCTGAACCCTGATCGCCGAGATATTTCACTCCGCTGTCATTGTCGCCGTCTGCCATAATATTTCTCCTAAGTTAATAGTTCAATTAATTTTTATACACCGTAGACGCGGCAGGCCCACCGGGGGTTAATGGTCTTGTATCCGAACAAGACATCGAACCTCATGTAGCTATCGTCGTTGGTCCCGTCGTAAAAGTCGATGAGACGCAGCGAAATACCGTCCTCGACCTTCCGAACAGCCGCACCGTTCGGCACGCCGCGGGGAATGTCCAGGTCGCAGAAGCCGACAGCGCCAAAGCCATTATGGAAAGCCAGATTCTGAGGATAAACAGTACTCAGCGTTCCAATGTGGCTGATAACGGCGTCCGCTGCGGGCAACGCACTGATGTTCTGATAAGGGCCTGTGCTGATAAAGTTGGGCGATACCGTGATGTCGCCAGCGCCGCCGGCAGAATCAGCGGTGACCACGAACTGAGCTTTCTTGCCCAGGTCGTCCTTGGTCAGGCTGTTAACCTGGTTGACGGAAGCGATCTCGATAACATCGCCTTCTTTAAACGTGCCGGTGCCGGTCTTGACGGTGAGCGTCCCGGTGCCCTCTGTCGGCGCACTGGTGACAACGTAGTTGCCATCGTAGGAGCCGCAGGTATGGCTGGGAATGTTCTGGCTCATGCCGAAGTTGAAACCCAACTGGGGCATGGAAAGGATGCCGTCGTCGAAGTTCTTCGACAGGGGTCTGGCGTTGTTGAACAGAGCCGAGAGACTCGAAACCGCGTCGGCCATGCCGGCGGGATTCAGAATCATGTAACGGTCCATCGTCCGAGGACATGAACCCTCATCCAGGCGAGCGCCTGCATTCAGGATGTCGTCCTTGTCAAGGGCCGTTGTCGGCAGGACTACAGTCTGGTTGACTTCTTTGTAAGCCAGCTTAAGGATGTAGTTGTCAATGTACGCCGCCAGGGTCGCCATCGCGGGTTCAATCTTGTTCTTGGAAAACTGGCCCATGACCTGGTCCTGTGTCAGCTCAGCGCTGGAATACTTCATATCCACGCCACGCTGTATTGACCTGGAAATGGTCACATACTTTTCCTCGACGTCCTGAACGTCGATAGTTTTCCCGGTCCTCACAGAGAATTCCTGCGGAACCTGAATACGGATATCCGACCCGGCTTTCGCGCCGTGGGACGAATAGCTGTCATCGTAACGCGCCGTAAGGGCGTTGACGAAAACAGAGTTGTTTCTGAGTGTGCGGTGCGCTTCCTTCATGATTAGGTCATGCACCAAGTTTGTATTAGCCATTATTATGACCTCCAAAAATGGTTAAACTGTGACCGTCTTAGCTATCGAAGCGCTAAAAAGCGAAGGGTATCGTAAATTCGATAAAAGACTATGTTTTGCTAGATTTCTCCAGCGTTTCTTCTTTTATTGTACTCAGCCTGGGACATCGTTGCGACGTCTTTCGGCGCACCCCTGCCACTCGTTTCGGATTCAACAGGCGCCGGCGCACGGGTGAATTTCTTTTCCGGCTTCCTGCTCAATTTGGCTTCCAGCTTGCCCAGCTCCCGGGCAGCAGCCATGGGCTGCATTGCGGCTATCCTTTCGGCCTCGTCCAGGTCTTTACCCAGGTACGTTACCAGTTTGGTGCCGATGTCGGAAGTGGTAATGGCTTGCGCCAATGCTGTATTTCCGTAAGCCCGGCAAATTTTACCGACCTTAAATTCGCTCACTTCAAAATTCTCGTCCTGCTCCATGGCCTTGGCTTTCGCCACGTCCCAGCGGGCCAGCGCTTCCTGCTGCTGCTGCTGTGCCGTCTGCCTGTCGGCCGCGGCCTTGGCTTCCTGCTGAGCTTTCAGCTCAGCTTTCTTTTCGTAATACGCTTCGACGTCGGCATGATACTTTTCGTCGTCGTCGTACTGCGCCGGGTCCGGTCGCTTCGACTCGTTGACCTCGGTTTTCAACTTTTCCAGTCTGTCAGCCTCTTCCTTGGCCCTGCGCTCGGCTTCCCTCATCTCCCATGTGCGGGTCTTGAGGTCTTGCAGCCTGGCGTCCAGGCTCTTACGCTTCGGCTTCGGCTGTTCTTCCTCGGCTGCCGGCTTCTCGGCGTCGTCCTGCCCTTCTTCGGGCTTTTCGGCGTCGTCCTGGGCCTCTTCGGCCTGCTGCTGTCCTTCCTGCGGCGTTTCGTCGCCGAGGATGTCTTTCAGCTCGTCCTGCGGTTCGCCCACAGCCTGGTTTTCTTGATTCTCACTCATTCTCACTCACTCCTTGTACTGTTGCGACTTTCTTGAAAACTCTTCCAATAGTCGGCGGCTATGCGCCGGGTATCCTGGGCCTGCTGCGCCGTGGCCTTGATATGTTCCACGGCAATCTTGCCCTCCTGGTTAATCCGAGCAACCTCGATGTCCTTCGCGATTTCCTTGCCGTTGTCTTCCAGCTCTTTCATCGCCTCTTCCAGCTTAGCGGTAAGCACCTGGATGATTTGTTCGTCCTGCTGCAACCGCTGGACAGCCTGCTGCAACTGCATTTGCATTTGCTTCTCGCCGCCCTTCTCTTCGAGGATTTCCGGCGGGATAGTCCGTTTCAAGCGCTCGGAAATTTCCTGCGCCCCGGGAGAATCCATATTCTTGACAAGCAAATCGTAAATCAGCGGCGTAACCTGCGGCGCGGCGCGGATGAGTTCCAGCATGAACTCCATGGACTCCTGCCGTTTAGTGTCGTGGCTCTGGCCCATGGTCACAGTAACATCGAATTCCCCATCACCAAGCAGGACGTCTTCGCCGTCCTCGTCGGGTGCGTTGATTCTCAATTCCTTCTCGTCCATTTCCTCGCCCAGAATCTTTACAATCCGGTCAGTATCGTAATAAACCGGCAGCCAATCCTGGATAATCCGGCCAACATGGGTAATCGTAATTCGCATATTGTCCAGGTAATGCAAATTCGCAATGTCGGCGCCGCGTTTTAACTCTTTGAGAGCAATTCCGCTGCGCTCCGGTCCCATCATGCCGAGACTGGGCATATCAATAGACGCGATAGAGCGCATATCGTCGAGATAGCCCTGTTTTGCGTTGATAAGCCCGGCGTCGATGCCGATAGGCGGCTGCCGTTGCGGCGGGGGAGCCAAATGTTGGCCCACGGTGACCGGTTTATAAGGCAAAACCGGTTTGTTCGAGATGTTGGCCTCGGCCCATTCCTTTTCCAGCCCGGCAATCTGCCCCTCGGCAGCGATAAACGGCACTTTCGGGGAGAGCGAAAGGCGTTTAGCCTCTTGACTGGCGGCGTAATTGTACAGCATGGCCGAGTCTTTGAGCTTTCGGACCATTGAATAAATATTGCAGACGCCGTCCACCTCCTGCTCGGTGCCCACCATGGCCACGATGGGAATCCAGCGGCCTGGAATATGCCGACGATCGAGTATCTGAGCCGTTGTCAGTTTGTACCACATGATGTAAGGTTCCCGGACCTCCCGGGTTTTTACAATCTGGGAACGGACCAGCTCTTTTTCCCCGTCGGTCAGCTCGTCCAGCTCATCGGTATAGCCCCGGCGACCGTCTTCGAGCATGAACAGCGTGCGCTTTTTAACCCAGGTGCAGTAGAACTGAGCGACGGTTACGTCGTCTTTGCCAATCCACTTACCGTCACCCTCGGCGAACCAATGCGCGTCCGAGGCGTCCGGGTATTTAGCTTTGAAAACCTCGCGGGGCATATCGGAGAGGATGAAACCGTATTTAGCATCGCGGTAGTCCCGCTTGGAGCGGCCCCGGTCCATGTAGACACGAAACGGGTCGTCGATGTTATCGACAACAATTTCCTGATCGAAAGAGTTATCGGAAACATACTGCGTTGTAATGTGAATAAAGCCTCGACCGGACTTGGTCGAGGCTTCGTCGAAAATTTCTTGATAAGCATCTACGGCGCTACTCGCGTACTGTATCGCCCGGGTCAGACCCTGCCGGCGCTCCGCATACTTTATCCTCTTTTCTTCGACCTCTTCACTGTCTGCGCCCTTAGCGCTGACCTTGATTGCCGGCTTGGACTGCCGGAAGCCGTTCCGAATATGGTTCAGGAACTGGTCCATGCGTGGGACGTTCAGACTGGGCATATCGTCCTGTTGCCTGGCCAGCACGTCGGATTCGTTCCAGACCTTACCGTTCTCGAACTGCACGTCGTCGCGCATTTCGCGGCGCGTTACGGCCTCATAGTCCTGTATTTCTTTAAAAAGCGCGTAGGCATCCTGGATAATTTCCTCATCCGGGATAGATTTCGAATATTCGCGAGAACCGTCCATTATAACCCATTGTATATTTTATTTTTGCGCCGCGCAACCATTTTCTAACGCCAACCACTCCCAGCACTTGCGCGATAGTACTGATCCAGCTTCTTAGCGGGCTCGCTGCCGTCGCCCGGTGCCTCAAACCCAACTTCATGCAAACCGGCGTAAGCTATTCTGAGAGTGTCACTTGCCTCTTTGTACTTCTCCGCCTCCCTGGGCTCACCGCGCTTTGTACTGTCAATTTCTTCCAACCGGTGATTCTGCAGGCTGAGTATCGTATTTTTGCAGCTGGGATCCACGCTAAAAGTGGGTTCGTTAAATTTGTTGATTGGCTGGTGCTTGTTCCACAGCATGTCCTCGTTTATCACCTGGCGCTGGGCATCCATCAATTTTTCCGATGGCGTGTCGAACTTCAGTCCGCCGTTTTCTTCCCGGGCGAACAGCTCGACCATGCCGACGGTCGCCGTTGACCAGGACCAGGCCCCGGCGCCCTTGGCGTATCGGCTGTCGATGAACCGCCGCTTGACTTTGATTCCGTACTCTGTTCCATCGCGGCCATATATCTCCCGCGCAATATCAGCCAAAGAGCCCTTGTACAAGAGCTTTTTCCGCAGTTCATGATACGGACCTCCCAAAATTTCGGTTGTCGGCCACTCAGCGTAAACGTGCCGGTAAAAGTCCTCCGGCCAATTGCCCCGGGAGTTCTTCGGGATAACCGCCAGCCACTGGCAGAAAGGATAGTAATGCGAATGCGGGTCCATGGTCATGTAACACGCCGCCTCCTTCGCCATCCTGGCCCGGTCAAATGTTTTGATATGGACGTCATTCTTGAAATTCGGCCATATCTTTTGGCCGGCGCCAACCGGTTCGCCGAGCCATTTGTGCCGATATAGCATACGGTCGGTTTCCTTGTCGTACTCCATTTCGGCCCGTAAAACCTCGGGGAAGTACGGGTTATCGTCAAAATTGACCTGTTGGACGATAGCATCCGGCGGCGTCGTGGCCACAAAACGCGAATAGATGAAATCATCCGGGTACTTCGGGTTGAAACTTATCCAGATTTCGCTCCCAGGCGCCCGTATCGTGGGCGTCAGTTGATTAAACGACTCTTCGGATACGTTATGAGCCTCCTCAATCCAGGCGCCGTCTAAACGCTCCATAGAGCGTATGGCGTCGACGTTGCGGAATAACCCTTTGAAGATGAACTCGCTGCCATTTTTACAGCGGATTGACGTCTTGTCAATCTGCCAAAGACTTTCCAGGCCCAAAGCATAAATCTGGTCCTGGATGAGCTTGTGAACTGATTCCTCGATGGAATTTTGTATTTCCCGGCAGCACAGCCAGCGCTGCGGGCTTTCGGTCAGCCGAAGAATAAGCTGCCTGGCGAAGGACCACGATTTCGATGAACCCCGGCCACCATGAGCGACTTTGTATCGCGCTTTCTTGCGCAAGAATTTAAAAACTGAAGGGATTTTAGCAACGACTTTCACGCTGCCACTTTCTCAGCTCTCGTTCGAGAAACCGGTTGAACTGCCTCCGGCCCATGCGCTTCTTGAGCCCGATGCGCTTGAGTTCCAGGGTTTTAGCCTGAACTGCTTCGCGCTGGGCCTCAGTGAGATCAGCCATCCTTCTTTTTCTTCGGTTCCACGTATTCGATTTTCAAACTGTCGGGAAAACTGACGGTCGTATCGACCTCTTGCTTGTCCTTCTGCCCCAGATGCTGCTTGCCCAGCCATATGAGCAGAGCCGGGTTTCCCGCAAGTGCTGTTTGCGCTTGAGCTTCGGACAACCGCATCTTGAAATCGGAGCGTCCTTTTTCGTAGGCCCGCCAAAACTCTGACTTTTCTTTCTTCGCCATTTCGCGCTCAATTGTCCGAACGCCGCATTCAAAATAGGCCGCCATTGTCTCATGAGTCGCACGAAAACGTCCGAAAACGTCCGCAATAGTCGTGTCCAGTTTCTTTCTTGGTCTACCGCCTGGCATACTACTAGCCTATATATTTTTTCCGCCAAGCGCAACTATTTTTAACACTTGAACGGATTTTTTGGCCCCGTCTTGTTTTTTCGGCGTTTTTAGCTCAATTTCCCCGTTTGTCCGCTTTCTAAAAGCTAATAAGACGAAAGGAGACGGCTGTAACACCATATTTTACGGCGACTTAGACCCGGTCCGTCTTGTTTGTCTCCCGTCTTCTTTGCTCACACTCCCTTACACACGTATACTTTTTTTTGTTTTTATTATTTCTACTAATGCCTTTTTTCTTTTATTAATATCCCCTTTTTCTTTAAGACAATAAGAATAAATAGAATAAGTATATATTAGATAAGGACTTACGTCGTCTTGTTACTGTCTCCACGTCTTGTTTGTTTAAGACAAACTTGTATTATCTCCCTTATTGTTGTATACTTAGTATTATCACAAGCATAACAAAGGAGAAAATATGCAGCACAGAAACTTACACTACGGACGCCCCACGATAAACGTGAGCTTCAAAGCCCCGTCCGTTTTGGTAAACCGTCTTAAGAAAGAAGCCAGAGCCCACCACCGGAGCCTGTCTTTTGAGGTCATCGCCAGGCTGGAACGGTCGCTTGGGAACCGCTATACCACTATGGAAAATGAGGAACTCGATTTCCTTGGATAACTTTTTAAAAAAATGAAAAAAGTTGTTGACTTTTGTAGTGTTTCGTAGTATATTATATGTAGAGACAACAAACAAGGAGAAAAACGACTATGTCACAAGCAGCTAAAATAACGGAAATAGAGATACTAAAAGCTATCAGGAATAATTTTAGAAATAAAAAAAATATAAACCCTGACGAACAGTCAATATACCATACCAAAGCTAATTTGGTGGACGATATCATCCTAATTTTGACAGATGAAAACGCAAAAAAAGAGGCAAAGCAAAGGTATTTGTAATCAACAACAACCCCCCGGTTCCCCGAAAAAACTAAGAATACCACGTAACGTGCGGGGAGCCACCCTAAGGGAACCGGGGCCTTAAACAGCAACGCTCAAGGCCCGGCGCAAATCCGCCGGGCTAAATTTTTTTTTTTAAAAAAAAATGAAAAAAGTTGTTGACTTTTGTAGTGCTTTGTAGTATATTATATACAGAGACAACAATTAAACAAGGAGAACCGAAAATGGCTAAAACGAAAAAATTTGAAATCGGTAAAACATACTGGACCCGCTCGGTCTGTGACCATGGCTGTATTTTTACCGTGAAAGTCATTAAAAGAACTGAAAAAACGGTCACTTTTGAGGAAATGGGCAGTGTTAAACGGCGAAAAATCTGGACTTACGACGGCGAAGAAAGTTTTTCCCCCGAAAATTACTCAATGGCTCCGGTTTTCCGTGCTGGCAGGGTTGAAGAAAGGTAGCAGCTATCAGGGAGTTTCTCCCCTACACAGCAACGCTCAAGGCCCGGCGCAAATCCGCCGGGCTTTTTGCTTTTACCCGGTCAGGATGATAATACACGTAAGTCCGGCGCCCGTCGTCCAGCCGCAACTGTTTACTATGATAGCCCTTGTCAGCCATGAGGCGCCCGAAGCTCTTCCGAGACATCCCGGCTTCGGCCCAGCTGTCGGAGTCGCCCAGCTCCCGGACGCAGAAATCGTAATCGAATACCTCCGGCGCCCCGTTGTCGAGCCATGCCGACAGGTCGGACTGCTCGTGTCCGGTAGCCAGGAGGACCATTTGCCTCTTAGTCTCAGTCACCGGCGCGCGTTTAAACTGCTCCGGGTCGTACGCCATCCGTTTCAGCTTCCAGAACAGGGCCGCTATGTTCTCCGGGTCGTCCATCCATAAAACGATTTCGTCCACCTGCTTCAATGGCAGCGGCGAGCTGGCCCCCTGCATGGCGTAAATCCGGCGCTCGTTCACGTCCTGGATAGGCAGGGCGTCCAGGTTATTCGAGAACATAAGGAAATTTGCATAAATCGTAGCCGTGTACGAATCTTTGCCTTTCGGCTGGATGTTCGCCGTGGTGTCGGCCAACATGGATTTCATTTTTTCCCACATGGTGTACTTCCTATCCCCGGTCGCCGCTTTAATTTCCTGGATGACCGCTAAAATGCAGTTGCCCAGGAACCCGTTGAAACGCCCTTCCAGGTCGTCCCGGGAAACATCATGGCAGTTATGGGCTCCGAGTACCCGGCTCAGGACGTTAAACAGCAGGCCGCGGCCTGTGCCCGTCACAGTGGTTATATTAATAGGCGTCACGAAAGACCGGACGCCCGGCTGCTGCACCATTCGGGCCATCCAGCTCCATATCCACAGCCTTTCAGACTCGACGGGAAAAATGTGTTCCACCAGCCGAAAGAACGCCTGCAGCCTGGCGCCGTCGTAAACTTCGGGGTGCGGCGGATAGAAGAAAGTGTTTACATACATGGCGTCGTCGCCCCAGCTATGCTGTCGCCGACAGAAACGCTTATCTCCCGGCTGGTAAACGTAGCCGGAATAGTGCTGTGTCTCCATGGCCGCGGCCCAGGCGTCAACCATGGCGATGTCTTTAACGGCGCCATCCGGCCCCGGGAACCGGTGACGGTAACCGGTGTTCTGCTCCCGGAACGCCCGCAGCGTCCAGGACTGCGCCCGGTGGACCTCAACGCCGGTGTCGTAAACCTCGGTTTCGCTCTTGCCGGCCACCATGGCGTACCGCTTAATCCACTCGGACAACGCCAGGGGCTTCAGCCGGCGCGTTGGGTCGTCGGCCCGCTTCACGGCCTTTTTCTGCATGGCGACAATCGACGCCGCCGTGACGGGTTTGCCCCCATAGGTGCCTGCGCCCCACGTCGGCCAGCGCTGCTCTATTTCCCGCAGGTCGTAGTCTTTCGACCTCTCAGACCACTCGATGAACAACCCCAGGCCCTCATCGGAGCCGTCATACTGGTGGTGCAGGGCCATGCCCACCCGGACCCAGGTGTCGTGCCCGGCGTCCGGGTCCAGGTCGCGCAGCATTGACCGGAGCCTGTCGGTTTCTACATTAATAGGCGGGACGTAATTTTCAAAGGTTACTGCGCCCGTGATAGCGCCGTCGGGGTTGATTACACCCTGGCGGCTGCGCTGTCTGCCCTCGCTGACTTTGGTCCAGCCATCATGTAAAGCGTGGGAGTCGAAGAAATCGAACAGCTTTTCAATTTTCTCAGGAGTCAGGACCGGCAGCCAATCGGCGTCATAGTCGTACAGCTCACCGTTTGGCCAGCGGTACTCCTCTTTAGTCTCCGGGTGCCTGCCGTAGGCGACCCACTGTTGCCCCGTCGCCTTGATTTCAATCTGATGGACTTTCCTTTGCTCATCATCCTGGTATTTAGCCGAGCAGTCCGGTCCCAGGCCGCCCGGCGGCGGCTGGCAGGGAAACAGGAATCGATCGCCTTTACCGTATCGCACCGGCCCGTAACCGATTTTTTCCCAGCAGTACGACAGCAGCCTATTAGCCATTATGGAGTCATCCACGTCCACGTCGATACCCGGCGTGAACTGCCCCAGGACGCCCAGCCCGCCGTAGTACGACGACCTGGCCCACTTCTCAACGTCCGCCATGGTCGACCGTATCTGAGGCCACTTCTTGGCCCCCGGGTGCTTGGCGCCTGCCTTAATGGGAACGAGTTTATAACCAGCCTCGATTAAAGGCGGCCCGTGCAGGGCCTTTAAGTTAGCCATCCCGGCCCCCTAGCGCTTGTTTGTGATTTTACGGATTACGATCGGCTCGACTATTTCAACCAGCTTTTCGATAACCTCACCGGCGGATTTAGCGTGGTAAAACCCCTTAATCAGGGAAAACTTTCGTGCCGCTTCGGCGCTGATGTCGCCGACAATTCTGGTTTTATCAGTCATGATCGATACCTTTGTGCTTATATATTACCTCTTGAAAATCACTGAAGCTGATAGACAGGTCAAACCAGCCGGGACTTATAGTATACACTCTGATGCCCCTTGAGAGTTCAACCGCTCCCACAACGGTATCGAGGTTTATGATGTCCCTTGAGAGTTCAACCGCTCCCACAACGGTATCGAGGTTTAAAAACACCGAACTTCCGGTTTCTAAATCGTAAAATTCCTCATATCCCAGTTTCATAATTTTACTCCTTTATAATTTTAATAGCCGCTTCGATAGCGTAGCCTGAGTTTAAAGCTTGGCACCACAAATGCAAACCGTTTTTACCGGCGTTCGGCCAGTCTCTTTTCATGTCGCGGCGCAACTGGTCCAGCACGCCGACACCTACCCGGTATAGTGTAGAGTAAGCCGGTGGCTTTTCAAAGTCGGGGTTACCACTCACAACCCACCCCCTTTCTTTTTGAACTCGGCCACGCTCCGGGCTAGTTCCCGGTGCAGGTGCAGCCGGAGTTTGGTATAGTTGGTATCCATGCCCGACACCCCGACGCCCGTCGGTATATGGGTATAGTGGGCCTCCCACGTAAAGCCGAAGCGGAACCACCTGGTTTCTTTAATCTCCCCGAACGGCAGCGGGTCCGGGTCGTCGCGGCGGCAGTACTTGTTCGCCAGCCGGGACACGGCTTCCCGGTCCAGGCCCGTCTCGTGTAAAATCGCGTCGCACTCGGCTTTCGTCTCGCGTTCATTCAGTTTCATTTTTGGCCCCCACAAAAGTTTTAACGTACCTGGCCCCATCACATTGGGGGCAGATGTCTTTTTCGCTCTCACCGTCCGGCCCGACTATGCCTATCATGCCTCGACCGTAACACCGGGAGCACTTTTTATACAGCCGGCGGTACAGCTTCAGTTCCTGCTGCGTCGGTCCGGGCATGGGGCGCTGGAACTTATCCGGTTCGATTGCGTCCCACTTCTTTTCAACCTCGGCTTTTTCCGCCGGGGCATGAATAACCGGGCAATGCTGGCACGGGTTACTCGGCAGCTTGTTATTATTATACGCGCACAGGTCGCAGGGCGTTTTAGCCTCGCCCAGCGGGGACTCGGCGCTTACCCACTTGTCGTACCCCCGGCACGTCGAGCAGAGAGCTGAACCATCATAACGACAGTCAGAGCAGCTTTTAGTATCCACAATTACCTCCTTCTCAAATTCCGCATGATCCGCCCGCCGTTCAAGCTCAAGGAATTTTGAAAGTGGTAGCCATTCAAACTTAGGACGAGAGAATGGATTCCATACTACAGGCAGAAATCTTGCCTTACCTCCGCACATATCACAGCCCATAGTGGGGTTCTGGAACTGTCCATCAAGCCATACACCAATCTGGTAATGCCAGCGACTTCCAACTCCGTCTCTTGCCCTTACAATAATTTCCTGACCGTCTGACGGTTTTAATGTTGGTTCACACCATTTCATTGATT
>Ga0180433_10009627_pt1 | contig 11793 bp, 29 predicted proteins | sample SS_ome_8_FD_132980 | JGI IMG/M metagenome (GOLD analysis project Ga0180433, IMG submission 132980) | Hypersaline lake sediment archaeal communities from the Salton Sea, California, USA - SS_1_D_1 metaG | ecosystem: Environmental > Aquatic > Non-marine Saline and Alkaline > Hypersaline >... | reverse complement strand
TTTTGGGAGAAAACACATGAATGATCTCGATACACAGATACAAGCAATTGATTTCCACTTCAAAGAGATGGAGCGATATGCCAAGTTGATTGAGGTGCCACTGAAAGAATGGCCCGGCAATTGTTTCGCTATTGCCTCCATGTTAGTTGAGAAGAAAGTCCTGGTAGGCAAGGCTGTCTATGGTCATTGGCTAGGATACATTAGCCCCGACTGTGAATTGTTTGCGGGACGACCCTTCACTCATCATGGTTGGATCATGGATGGGGAAACAATCAAAGATCCAACTCGTTGGTATTTCGAGGACTCCATTCCCTACCTCTGGATTGGTCCTGCCGATGATAAGGATTACGATCTGGGTGGCAACCAGATACGCAAGGCATTTATGAGGTCTGCTCCACCATGGGTGGAGAGTCAAAGTCAATTCGAGGTTCCAAAGCATTTGGTTCCCTTTACTCAAATGATATTAGACGACACTTGGCATGAGCCACTTTGTGCCCAACAGGTGATGTGGTTGGCAAGTCTGCCTCTGGATACGCTTGCCGATCAAGCGGAGCCTCTTTTCAAGTGGGTCTCCGAGGGCATCGACCTTGCTGGTTTCATTCCAATGGATAATCGACTTGCTGTTTTAGGCAAGTAGCGGATACCCTCCAAGGGAGCATAATCCCTTTGTGAAAGGAGTAGTCATGAGAACTGCTATTCTCTGTCGTACCAACGCACCGTTGGTGATTTGTGCTTTCGATCTCATCAAGCGTGGTCTTCGTGTCCGACTAGTGGGCAAGGACGTAGCCAAAGACTTGAAAGAGCTTGTGGCTGAAGTCCTGGAACATCGCAGAAATGCTCCCATCGAGGAGTTCAACATCCTTTTGGATGGTTGGATTGCGGACATCCACAACAAATATGGTGAGAAGGAAAAGTACGAAAGTTTTGTGGCTGAGTGCGACGACAAGTACAGTTGCCTTGTGGCAATTGCCGAACGATGCAATGATGCTCATTGCATCATCGGTCGCATTGATGAATTCTTTGTCGATTCCGACGAAGTTGCCGAACAAGATGAACGGACTGTTGTCCTATGCAGTGGTCACCGTTCCAAAGGTCTGGAGTGGGATCGTGTTGTTATTCTGCGACCTGACCTGTTGCCCCACCCTGCTGCTGAAAGCGATGAAGATCGTGAGCAGGAGGAACACATTCGATACGTCATGTACACCCGAGTCTACGGTTTTGATCGGGAAGGTGAACTCCTCATTTGCAGTGACAAGAGGCCAGCATGAGAAACGCAATTGCAGACCTGATTGTTCAATTGGATGATCGAATCAATTATCTTCGACAAGAAATACACTCCAAGTCTCTTGGGCTCAAAATGGTAGCCGAAGAGATGCACAATGGTAGTGTGGATGTCGAAGGGACTATTCAAGTGACCCCGATTTCTAACTGCAATGAACTTGAGTTGATGACGATGATTGCTGAATACAACGCAAGATTGCTTGTTCGCAATTCTCTTGAGGAAGTTCTCAACGCCGATGCTGAGCCAGTTGGAGATGAAGTCTTCCTCTTTGGCACTGTCCGTAAAGACAGGAGGATGCCGGGGGTGGAGAAAATGGTTGGTGAGAGAAACACCACCTGCACTTTGTATCATTCTGCCGAAGATGCAGCAAAGGAAATGAAGACCTATAATGGCTTTCCCTTTGCTGTGTTTCGTGCCAGGATAATTATCGAAGAAATAGTGGAGATGGAGACACCAGAAGACGAAGAAGCCAAGAAGGCTTTCGCAATGGCTCAGGTGAAGACCCAAAGTCCTGTGAGAACAAAACAATGAAACGCAAATACACTGAGATTTTGTTTGATGCTCCCGAACTTCGGTGTTGGATTGCTTTTCGGTTGCATTCTGGTGGGGCTATCACTGGGCATTACAAAGCTGATGACAGACAGACCTATCACAACACCGCTCCGTTGTGTAAGGACTGGTTGGAATGTGAGGACGGCAAAGTGGATCAAGAAGGACTTTACACTTTGTTGGGTCATGCTACTGGTTGGAATGTGACTCAGGTACTCACTGAAACTTGTCTTAAAGCAATTCATGAATTGCAGGCACTAGGGAGAAAAGCATGACATATCATGTGAAGGTTCTCAGCCCCGCTAATATTGTGGAGGTTGAGGAAGATGTGAACGAAGAAGATTTGCAGGATGTAATCCAGTGTCACAAGGAAGATTATCTCGACGTGCATCCAGGATACACCCTGGAAATTACCGCAAACCTATAGGTGAGACATGAGTGTTGTAGAAAACAACAATTGGAACCCTGAAACCCAGAAGCCCTTCAAGGTTGATCCCCGACTCAAAGTGTTGATTAGCCGCAAGGCATTCATTGTGGACAACCGGATCAACGTGTTGTTGGATTTTGATCTTGCCATTCGAGTTGGCGAGACACTCCTGAAAGCAGGAGTGGCTGACAATCAAATGGTTGCCCTTGGACACCAGTTGGTCAATCTGGGTGCAGACCCGGAGTAGCGGATACCCTCCAAGGTAGCGAACACCCCCTTCCCTTTTAGGAGAAATCACATGCCTCGTTACCGAGTTGAATTTGAGTGCGATGAAAAAGATATTGATGCCGTCCTTGCTGATGGTCGCTACGATGTTCGGGAACTTGTTCCCGATGTGGTGGGGTCGAAATATGTGGGCGGTCTTACCGTAACCGACCCCGACACTGGCAATGATGTCGTGGTTGAAATTCGCAAAATGGACACCGGCCCAATGGTTGGTTTCGATGGATCTTTCCTCGAACAATTGGACGAAGACGAAAACCCCTTCAGTCCATACGATGAAAACACGATTGTCGTTGTGCCTGAAGATGAAGAGGGGCACCATGTGGATCTGATTGCCAGTGCCATGGAGATGGACTCTAGCGAACTGGCAGACCTGAAAGACCAGATGGAGAAATTCAGCCCATGAACCAACGACCTGAAGTGGGTGCCACCGTCAAGACGGCACCCTATGGCTCACTGGACACAGTTTATGAAGGCGTGGTTACCAAACATGCCGATGATCCTGTGATCTTTTGGTTGCGAGTTGAGAAAGTCAACGGCGAATCAAAGAAACCGGGAACTTATCCCAGTCCTGCCGTGGCTCACATCCAAGACATTGTGAGTTAGCGGATACCCTCCAAGGGGATGAGCGGTTGGCATTCACCTGCTGATGGGTTCGTGGCGACAATTAGGGTGAAAAATGATTGTCGTTCCGGTGGGTTCAAGCCCCACCATCCCCACCCCTTTTTGAGAGGAGTTTCGCATGAGACATCATGCTACTAATGATTGTGCTGCAATTCAAGTGCGTGCGATTCTCTAACTTCCCGTCCCCGCCTTACGGTGGGGATTCGTAACCTATACAACCGCCCCTAATGGGATCAGACGGGTACTTGGTCGAGCCGGTTTATCCGGTGGGCAGCAAGTGAAGCTAGGCTGTTCTCCACCGCAAGGCAATCAACCCTTGCTTTGGAGATGAGTTATGACTACTCGTACCTACACTCTGTCGTTCGATGGTATCACCCTTGACACCAGCAAGCTCCGTATGGAGAAGCGTGGTGGAAAAGAAGTGATGGATTTCTTCTACCTGGATGAAAACTACACGATCCAAGATGATGAGATCGTGGATGTCGATTCCTTGAGGAAGGCTATCGAAGAAAGCGACGAATGTGTGCTTGAAAGTATTGAGGGCGAAAGAACTACACTCAAGGTCACACTTGATTTGTATGATTCTGGTCCTCCTGTCATCGAATACGAAACCCTTGAGTGCATGTCCAGTCACATGGACGGTGCTCACTGCGGTCTCGGAGATTGGTATCCTGAAATTGAGGCTGGCATTGAGGCAGCACTCAAGAAGGGTGCTGAGTATCGCTGGACAACTGGATGGTATGCCAGCAAGAAGGAAATCGCCTCGGCCAATATCAGCAACACTCCCGATGGGATTTGTGTTGAGGTTTCGGTGTCAGATGATTTCGACACTCCTGGATTGGGCTCAAGAAGCATTGCCTTTACGACCGATCTAGAAGAAATCAGACAAGCAATTTATGATGCTTGGGATGATGCCGAGGGCAACCAGAAAGAGAATCGAATGTATGTGGGCTATTCTGTCCATGATGCCACTGAAGGTGGTGGCTGGGTGGAAACCTACATCAAAGCGAGCGGCGAAGGTGCTCTCTGGTGTGGTGATTCGCCTCCTGGCGACAACTATCACACTTGGGGATTTCAAAATGAATATGATATTCCCGAGGATGTGAAAGACCAGTTGGAAGAATGGGCACAGTCTAATGACTGGGGAAGTCATACGGTTGGCGATTTCACCATCAAGGGTTGGGATGAAGATCCTCGCCCGAAGGACTAGCGGATACCCTCCAAGGGGATGCAGGACTTCCCCTGCATCCCCTTTTTTCTTTGGAGAAAACATGAAACCTACAAAACGTCAGAAGTTAGCCGGTCAGGCTATCCAAAAGTGTCGTAATGGTCAATCCATTACGGATGCCGAACTAAAAGCGGGTATCTCCGTATTGGAGGAAGTGGTTCCCGCTTTGCTGGCAATGGGAGATTCATATTATTTGGCACAAGCCTCATTGCAATGTCGTTTAACTCAACTTGAATCATTTCAACAAGCAAGGAAGCAAAAATGAAAAGAATGCTTGCATGGATGCTGTTGACGTTGGTGCTAATCTTGGGTTGCAAGGTGAGTACCAGTATTTTCATCGAGAAGGATTGGGTTGTCGATGATGAAATTGGCAGACCCGATCTGCGAACCAAGTACGAAATCAAAATGTCCCGAGACTTTGACAGTTGGGACGAAGTGTGGCTGTTGCCACGGGAGGATGAATAGTGTTAGGATTTTGCATTCGACAATTGGCAATTTTTGGATCAGGAGCCGTTGCTGCAATCAATCTTCCGGGGGGCGGGGAATATGTTCCTGCTTTGTGGAAAGTGTGGGTGGCGATTGGTATGGCAGTGGTTTTCTCGGCAATCCAGTGGCACGATGTAAAGAGAGGGCTGCCATAATGACTGAAGAGCAATATCATGTGTTGGGCATGGAACTCATTGAAACGCTTCAACTGAAACGCCGTCGTGGCGATGGCAGAGTAGAGACCACCTGGGGAGATAAAAACCCCGCTGGCCTTGCCAAGACGGTAGAGACAATCATTGAAAAGGCAAAGCAATGAGCTTCCATCAACTCATAGCAAATGGTTTGCGACGTGCCCACCGGATGGCACGTCACAAACCACACTTGCACATCCTTGATCGGTTCCAACAAACCCCTGCCAGCAAAAGCCCTGACAGGCAATGGGGTCCAGAATTTGTCGCCTCTTGTCGCCATTGCGGAGCATACATGCTTGTTTACTTTGACGACAAGGACTCACTAGAACAACAGGGCTACAAGCCAGAAGACCATGTTCTCTTAACCAGTGAGGCTCACCATCATTATGAGTCTTACATGGTTGTGTCTGGGAACTGGAACCGTTTTGAGTGTGGGAAATTGAAAAAGAGCTAGCGGATACCCTCCAAGAGACCGAACACCCTTTACAAATTTTGCATTGGAGAAAATATGGCCAAGAGCGATAGTGATGTGTGGAGGCAGTTCTTCGCCGCCAATGTCCGTGATCTGGTATCGAAAGTCCTCCGCATGAATTGCCGGGAGGCTGCCAAAGCACTCGGAGTCGATTACGGGTGGCTCAGAAAAGCGTGTTCCATAGGGTTCGTTAGGTCAAGTTCTCAAAACATTGAGAAGATCAATAGTTTCTTCGGTGTTGATGCAAGGGAACTCTGGACACCGAATCTCATGGCGAAAATTCAACAAAAGCAAAAGGAAAAAACCGTGACCGAAGCAGTGACCATCATGCCGACGTTTACGCCAGAAGAGGCGAAACGCATCAATGATGTCATCGAAAGCAAGCAGCATCTTGAGTATTTGGCACTTATGATGCTTCGTGAGTTGAGAGACCGAGGTCTTTCTGAACTCATCCAGAAGACTGGGGATGATGGCATGATGGAAGAATTTTTTGGAGTGACCGTCAAAGGTAAGCAGTCGGAAGATCCCGGTTGTTGCACTGCTGAGTACCATACAGTCACTTCCCTGATCGAAGATTGGGACAAGACAACAGATCAATTGCTCCGCAGCATAGCACGGAGGTAGTGGCTAGCGGATACCCTCCAAGAGGCTGAACAAACCCTTTCCTTTCTTTACTGGAGACTTGAACTATGGCTCTTAAGATTGTTGCTGGCGACGACGTAAAGCGTGGCGATTTCTTCTTTGTCGATCCCTTCCAGATCAGTGTGAAGGAAGACCTTCGTGGTCGGTGCAAGCCGATTGCTCAAGAAGCGATTGTCGCAATGGCGATTTCTTTCCACGAGAATGGGCAGATCCAGCCCGTTCAGTGCCGTCGAGTTGAGGGCAACAAGCTGCAACTCAACCTCGGGTTCACCCGAACGAATGCGGCTCGATTGCTCCGTGATGGTTTTGAGTGTGACGGGGAGAACTATCATGACCCCGATTTCAAGCTCAAAGTTGCTGTCGTTGACTGCAACGATCAGCAAGCATTCATCAACAACATCGTTGAGAATGCCCAGCGAAATGAGACTTCCGACGTTGATGACGCAATCAACCAGGAACGTCTGCGTGATCGGTACGGCAACAGCGATGCGGAAATCGCTCGCCTGTATGGCTATCCCAATCAGAACAAGGTTGGGCGTCTTCGCAAGCTCTTGCAGCTTGACCAGAAGATTCTCGATATGGTTCACGATGGTCAGTTGCCGACTCAGGCTGCCCTCGAACTGCTGGATGTCCCTGCCGTTCATCGTGAACAGATCATTGCCGAGGCAGAGACTACGGCGGCTGGCAAGGTCAAGGCGACCAGCGTTCGTTCCGTCGTTCGGGATCATCATCTGAATGATGACAACAAGCCCGAAGATAGTGGCGATACGACCACTGCCGAAACCGAGAGCACCAAGAAGCGACCCAGAACCATGCGGGAAATCCGCAAGTGGCTGGAAGCCTGGGCCGATGGTGAAGACGCTGATCTGGCGAGTTTCGCCAAGTCCCTCCTCAAGTTTGCGGAAGGCAAGATTGGCGAAGCTGCGATGGACAGGGCGATGGCACGTATCCTTCACGCCATTCCCGCCAATGAGCCGGAAGAGAGTGAGGCTGCGTAAGGGGCAGGCATAGGGGGCAGGGCAACCTGCCCCCTATTGTCATTGATAATCTGGGCAAGGTATACCCTCCACCAAAAAATACTGAAGTTTTTGATTGTGGCTAGCCGATAGGGAAATAGGAATTTCCAAAACCCTCTATTGGAGCTACAATCATGGAATGGCTTGAACTGGTGATGTATCCCTTTGCTGCTTTCATTTTGCTTTGGAGTTTGTGGATCAAAACCCACCCAATCAAGGAGCCAATTTACTGATGCTCGACAAGAACGCTCCACGAACCATGATGATATTGGGTGCTGCCCTCTCGGGCGGTGACCCATTGTCCCTTGCGAGGAAATTAGCTATGGCTGAAGACCGAAGCTGCAAGACCGACGATTGTGACTTGCGACACTGCCGTCAGTGTGGTGGACACAATTTCGAGTCCGGTGATGTTTGTGATGCCTGCCAAATTGAGGCAGTGCAATCTGAAACAGAACAAGTCACTAAGAACTTTGGCGGCGATCACGAAGCTGCCGCAAGGTTCTACGGTTGGTAGTATCATGAGCGAATACCAACTATTCACATTCACAGAAGAAGAACAACGAGAACTTCTTGGTACTGACATTGGGGGAGAGTATCCTGTCTTGGTTGTGGAACTTGATAAACAATCACAGCGGTGTTTCTACAACAGACGCTACGCTCCAATGTCAATCCGTCAGTATGAGTCTCACGGTTCACTGCCTCCAACTGAAGTCTTCCAAGTGATTGTTCATTCTATTGATGACTCCTCCCTCAACATGACTTGGGAGGTTAGCAAGATGGACGTTTCCACCCACGTTGCTCGCTCTCTCATTACTGAGTGGTTGGAACGAACAGGCTACTTCTTAAACCTCAAATGGTTTTAGACGTTCTGCACGATCTTTGGCAAGGCAACTATCGACTATAACTAAGGAGTCCAACTATGGATGCTTTGGCTTTTCTGGCAGAGGCAACTCGTAATTGCATTGCAAGACGACGTGATTCTCTTGTTGGTCGCCAACGTCGAAAATTTGACGTGGCCAGACAAAACGAGATAGACCAATTGGAGAAGGAGTATCGTGTTGTCAATGCTTTGGCAATGCGTACCGGCATTGATTTTGTCACTCCTTCTCAAATTGAAAACATCAAACACCTTCTCTTGGGATAATCACAATGACAGCCCAAGAACTTCAAATGGAAATCGCTGATCTGGATTGCCAAGCTACATTTGAGGCAATTGCTGGGAGTGTCTCCAAATCAAATGAGTTGTGCAGGCAGATGCAAGCCAAAGAAGTTGACCTAGAATGGTTGGTGTGGTGGGAAAGCTAGCGGATACCCTCCAACCAAGCAACACCCCTTTCCTCAAGGAGACACAACATGCACTGGGCAATTGAGAACGCCAACTACCACAACGATTCCCGTGTTCGTGCTGGTGAGCGTGGTGCTTGGTTCAAGCGAGTGGACGCAAGCCGAATGAAAGCCACCGTCGTCCTTCGTTGGGAAGACGAAGATGGCGAAGAGCACGAACAGGATGTTGAAGTGCCAATCCAGTTCGAGGTTTGCCCGACCTGTCGTGGCAAAGGCACTCATGTTAATCCTTCCATTGATTGCAATGGACTGACGGCAGAAGATTTTGCCGAAGACCCTGACTTCAGGGAAGAGTATTTCAGCGGAGCCTACGATCAAGTGTGCAACCAATGTGGTGGCGAACGTGTCGTTCCCGAAATCAACGAAGAGGGAGTGACTGGGGAGACTCGTGAGTTACTCAACAAGGTGATGGCACAACTGGAAGCCGAACGTGAATTTGAGGCACAATGCCATGCAGAGCGTATGGCCGAGATCAGAATGGGAGCATGATGGATAAAGGAACGGCGATAGCACGATGCGAAGCAAACATACGTTTGTTTCAAAAGCGTATACGTTTCCGAGCAGAACAGGGATCGGAAGCAGACGAAAGGAAATTAGAACACCTTCGATCCCTTCAAAGAAAACTTCAACAACTGAAAACTCAAAGGAGAGATTGAACATGAAGTTCGTACTATTTGAGACGGAGCGTGGCATTTGGGTCACCACCCCTGATAAGGAAAAAGCCTGCATTGCCGAAATGCTGGATTCGGGAGTGGTGAACGGTGATTGGGATCGACATGAGAGGACAGTCGAAACCTCTCTGTTGATTGAAGCAAGAACCCATTGGGTGTTCAGCGACTAGCGGATACCCTCCAAGGGGGCAGAACAAATCTGCCCCTTTCTTTTTGGAGAACAATATGCGAGCAGTAATTGTGATTGATTGTCGAGATACTGAAACCCATGCTTTTTCAAATGTTGCTGCCTATCCTGACACGCCCGAGGGCAACAGGGAAGCTGAAACAACATTTGCGTTGTGGGTAGAACAGGCAGCCGGTGATGTCCCTGTCCTCATTGACACCATCGAAGCTGCTAAGGACGAAGGCGTATACGAAATTGGCGACGGTTATATCGCCATCCTACACACCACTGGAGGCAACTGATGGACGACGCAACTCGTGAATTCTTCCACCAAGTCCTCACACAAGTTGCTCCTCCTCTCCTGAAAAATGGACGAGATAAACTCATCAATGAATTGCTCATTGATTTGTTCGACCACCCTTGGGCCGATGAGGAGTTGCAACGGTCGATCATCAACAACATCGCTCGTCAACGGGATCTTGATGTTCCCGAAAAGTGGCAAGAGGGAGATGAGGACGACGGTGAATACCTCTATGACACCCGTGAGGAGTGTTTGACTTTCGGCAGTCATTTGACCGTATGTGACGATGATGGATTCTGTGTTTTTTGTGGAGAACAGTAACGAATGAAAGACAACACCTTTTTGTTTTGGCTACTCATTACCATGATGATGATTACCACCAGTCGTAGTCATCATGTCTCTTCAACGCCACTTGCTGTTCCCGAGTATCCTTCTTGGAGTCTGATTGATTACGATAATCTTCAAACCCTGGAAGACTTGAAGGGTGTGAAGGTGGAAATTCAGGAAGGTGGACCTCACGAACTGGGCAGGTAGCGGATACCCTCCAAGGGGATACGGGAAATCCGTATCCCCTTTTTGCATTGGAGAAAAACATGGTTGCCAAAGAACGCATTGAATTGTTGTGCCATACCATCAATCGTGTGGCCAATGAAGAACCGTGGTTTCACACCACACCCGAAGAATTTCAAATTGCTGTTGAAGCTGCTCTCCAAGCATCTGACTTGCCCGAGAGTTGGGTGCAGGCAGCATCGACCCCCGAGATGATTGCTGTGTATCAGCAACGGTTCAAGTCCCGAGGCGTTTGTCTTGTGCCCGATGAACTGCACGATCTCTTCTTGCACATGGAGAGTTGTTGTGAAAACCATTAGTTGTCCTGACTTCTTTTCGGGCGAAGCGTGGGGAAATGATAAGGCTCTCAACGAGTCTAACCCCTGCGTTATTTGTGGAAAGAACTGCCGGGATGATGCCCCAATGCTCATCGTGATGGGTGGTGGTGCGTCAGCACTGGCGGCAAGCGAAGATGAAACGGAAGCCGCAGAAGATCCTGGCTACATGGGATCTTACGCCATCGGCCCTGACTGCTTACGAAAACGCCCTCCACTCAAAGAGGCATTGCGATGAAGATTCGAGACAATGGTACTTCATTCACAATTGAAGAACGCATCAAGCTGAGTGGTTCTGGCGAACCCGTCTCTTGGATTGACTATCGAGTCGATGTTTATAAGAAGACTCGTCGGATTTCGGCTTGTGCCACTGGTGAAATGTCAGTAAGGAGCATCGACCAAGTGATTGCCTGCCTCCAACTGGCAAAGCAGATTGCAGATCGGGAGATTGAGTTGGAAGGGGACAGGGACTAGCGGATACCCTCCAAGGGGATACGGGAATTCCCCGTATCCCCTTTTTTCTTTTCAGGAGAAAACAAATGCTAACCGAATGCCCCCTACAACACACCGCCTTTCCCTCTGATGTTCGTGAACAACTGGGCGGTTGGTGCCAAGTTGCTGGTTTTGACCTGGAAGACACTCTTCCCAAGTCAGTCAAAGATCATCCTTGGATTGGTCAAACAGTGTTCTTTCCAATTTTTGCAACGGATGGGTATGTGGATGGCAAGATCATTGATTGCATCGTCCACCCCCTTGGCAAATTGATGTTCGACATTCAATTTCCCACTCCCGTTCCTCCAATTCACGGGCACGGATATTGTGGTGAAACAGGCTGGGAGGTTGTATTGCGAACCAACAAAGATTATCATCAGCAGATACACCGGATGTTCGGTGATGAGATTGCAGAACTGGTGAAAGAATGCCCCAAAAGGAAGAGTTATGAGTGAGTTGAAGGTTGAAGATGTGGCTTATGATTCAATGGTCAAAGAGCATGTGCTGATTACGAAAGAAGCGTGTAGGCTCAGCCATGCTCCCGAAGATTTGCCAACCACTCACCCAGAGGGCAGGTGCCACTATCGCCCCTCCGAAGGTATGGCAATTCGTATGACAGGACTGCAAGTTAATGGTGGACCAATTTTGGTCAAGACCCGTCGTCCTCTCAATCCTGACTACATGCAAGAAACAGACATTACGTCTGAACGCTTTCAGGATTGGTTGCAGAACTGAC
>Ga0180433_10009626_pt1 | contig 11793 bp, 7 predicted proteins | sample SS_ome_8_FD_132980 | JGI IMG/M metagenome (GOLD analysis project Ga0180433, IMG submission 132980) | Hypersaline lake sediment archaeal communities from the Salton Sea, California, USA - SS_1_D_1 metaG | ecosystem: Environmental > Aquatic > Non-marine Saline and Alkaline > Hypersaline > Sediment... | reverse complement strand
TCTAAAATAAAATTATCGTCTAATATCCAAGTACAGTTTTGCAGAGTGACAGTTGAACTGTTATCTGTAGTGTCAAATATATTTGTTTTAATACCAGAGATAGTTATATCTTTTAAAAGTAAGTTAGTATTGCTGTCAACTATAAGTTGACAGGTTGGGGCCAAATGGAGTGTATGTCCTTGACCATTGATGCAAGATACTCCACTGAGTGTAATCTCATAGTTTTGTATAGTAGTATCTGTGTTTAATACGATATTGATGTCATCAAACATAAAATTTGTTTCTGATGAACCTGCGATTGTTTCAAATAAGTATATTTCCAGTACGTTGGTGAAAGACCCTATGGCTATATAGTTGCCATTGGGAGAGAATCTTACCGCATCTACTTTATTTGCATAATCAAAGCCGGTAGATTTTGAAAGTATTTCTGTGCTTGTATCAAAATAATAAACTTCGAATTCGTGATTTTGGGCAACTGTACTATATGCCTTTCCTACAGCAAGCCATTTGCCATTAGGGCTCCAATCGAGTGCGTGAGTAATAACTGATGTATTATATGCTGCAACTTCTGTAAGTGTTCCAGTACTACTGTTATGTTTTAAAATGCGTATTGTTTGAGAAGTACCGTTTAACCCTACGGCAATATAGTCAGGATAACTTGGGTTCCAAGAAACGGCGTTTACATGGGATGTGTATTCGTATCCTGCGTTTAATGAAATATTGCCATTTTCAGAATTAAAACTGTATATCAAAACGTTATTTTTGTTTGAGGTTGCTTCTGTTCCTACAACAAAATAGTTTCCATCGTTTCTAAAGTTCAGAGATTCTTGCCGCGGGTTTCTTGAGGGAGAAAGATTTATATCATCCCTGGGGGTTGAATCGATATTTCCGTCATTATAAATATAATACGTTGCAATTTCATTGTACGAGGTTGATCTTCCGGTAGCGATATAATTCCCTCCTGGGTGCCAATCAAAAGCGTATATCATATGTCCTAGGCTGTCTTGTTGGGTTAAAGAGTTGCTCCCGGGTGTATATTCATACGTATAGAATTTTTCATCAGTTGTTGATATTGCCAGATAGTAGTCAAGAGGATTCCAGCGTACGGTGTAAATGGTCATAGAGTTACCTTCTATGTAGTCGCCTTTTTTAAATGTTAAACTTGATCCGTTAAATGAGTATATAAAAAGGCCATTACTTCCTCCACTTTTTTGTATTGTAACTGCGATATACTGATTATCATGTGACCAGTCAACAGAATATACATCACCAGAAAAGCTTTGACTTGTTAGTGCTGTTACATTGATGTCATCTTGTGTTACGGTTATGTGAGTAGGGAGTGCTGTGCAGGTGTGTGAAAGTTCAAGTGTATGGCTATTGCCATATATGGTACCAATACTTTTGACTGATGTATCCCCATAAAGTATCAAATCTTGTGAAAGTGTGAGTGTGCCCAGGCCAATTTCGATATCTCCTGATACGGGAAATATACTGTCAAATGTGCCAGTTGCATCAGCACTGTTTATCTTAAATCCTGAGTTAAGAGCAGCAAAACAGGCGATTCTATCGCTATTGTTTAGTATTTGTTGTGTGCTAAATTTGTTGACAGCTGTATCTGAGCCCACTGTTGCTGTATCTATATTTTTTGCGAAAAATATAAGAATAAAAATTATAAAAATAAAAATTTTTTTTTGCTTCATGGTTAACCCTCGAGATTTTTAAGTAATACTATATATACTCGATAATTAATTATCTCAAAAAAAAAATCTTTTTACAAAATGGTGTTAAAAGCTCTGTAAATTAATCTTTTTATAAAAAAAAATAAAAAATATTTACTTTGCAAGTTAGCCTATATTAGGTTTAACATAAATTTATTGCAATATTACCTATCTAATGTTATTGATAATAAAGGTATTTTATAGTAAGATCATATAATTTTATGTTTTTATAATATAATAATATTAAAAGGAGAATGATTGTGAAGCCCCGATCCTATTTTACTACAAAAAAAATAATCACTTCATCTGTGTTATTATTTTTTTTTATGTTTTCATTAACTAAAGCAAAAGAATTTGTTCAGTCTGGCAATTTTACAAGAATATTACCGTTGACCAAAGAAATAGGCGATACACTTGATGAAGTGCGATGTTCTATTGGAGAGCTAATACTCACCAACTCAAATACAACCATTGAATATCCAGGCTTGTATATTCTTGGTCAGGATATTCCAAATGGGATACACGTGACTGTTGGTGATGTTGTTATAGATTTAAATGGTTATACTGTTATTGATCAAAGTGGTGCGTCACATGGTATATTGATAGATGAAAATTTAAAAAATATTTTCATAAAAAATGGGGCGTTACAGGGTTCAGGAAAAGATACGAGTACTACAAATGGTATTTGGATTAAAGATCGAACTGAGCTTGTAAAAATACAAGACGTTAATATTTATGGTTTTAACAAGGGTATGTATCTTGATGGTTTATCAAGTATTTCTGCAGTAAAAAGCTGTAGTGTTATAGATTGCAGTTTTTATGATAATGACAAGGGTGCTGTGCTTAACTATGTAAGAAGATCTGTTTTTGAAAATTGTGAAGCACTTAATTGTGTGCAAGCTGGATACGAATTGTATCATTGTAGATACAATTCTTTTTACCAGTGTATAGCTCTTGAAACGATAAATAGTAGCCCTACAGAGCATGCTATTGGATTTTCAATTGATGGCGGATTGGCAAATTTATTTCTAGAATGTGTTGCAAATGGAACCGAAAAAACAAGTAGTAATTTTGGATACAATGCTACTGGTTTTTTACTTAAAGGAGATGCTACTCACGATGGAGAAAAGCGAACAGAGCTAGTCAAATGTATTGCAAGTAGGTCAAAAGCTGCGGATGATGGAAATGCATACGGTATTCATTTTGACGCAACATTGAAAGATGCACCGTTTGATGCATTGGTTACATCTACAGATGGGCCATCTGATGCAAATGTTGTTGACTGGTCACCAGAATGTGACTTTATTGCTGTTGGATATAATTATACCAATACAGCGCAATTAAGAATGTTTAATCTCGATAGCGGTACATTGGTGCTATTTTCCATGAAAGAACCTAATGATAAAGACATTAAATCTGTTGCATGGTCGCCAAGAGGTGAGTATTTGGCTGCAGGTTCTGCAAATAATAGTGGAGGTAATGAATTCTTTATGTATAAATTTAATCCGCGTAAACCAAGTTTAAGTTATTTAGAGCCTCTCGTTGGAAATTCTAAAAGTTTAGGTGGCGATGTTAACAGTATATCGTGGCATCCAGAAAGTCGTTATATAGCAGTTGGGCTTAGTACTGATGCAACAAGTGAATTGCAAATTTGGGGATTTGAAAATGATGCGCTTGGCTCAGCAGTAATCGATTTAGATACATCATCAAGTGATATTCTTGATGTTGAATTTTCTCCTGATGGAAAATATGTTGCCACAATTACTGGAGCAACACTAAAAATTTACAGTTTTAATCCATTGATTGCAAGCCCTCTAACACTAATGGTGAACTTATCTGGAGCTCCGTTGTATGGGGGTAGTTTGAAATCGATAAACTGGTCTCCAATAGCATGTGGACAAAATTATCTTTTGGCTCTTGGTGGAACTGATTCTTCATCGAAAAATATACAGGTGCTCCATTATGATGGCAGTGCATCGGTAAGTGGTGTAGTTACACAAGCGTCTTTATCAACGTCAGCACACATAAACTCAGTTAAATGGTCACCAAATGGCAGATATCTACTAACTGGAGGTAACTCTTCTGGTGAACCAGATGCAGAAATATTTATATTTGATGCAACAGCGCCTTCTCTTATAAGTTCAGGAACAGGAGATCTTCCTGGCGGACCGGTAAATTCTGTTGATTGGAATTCGGGGGGAAGTTTGTCGATTATCGTAGGGCAAGAAACCTCAGGCGATAGCTTAGCAATATTTAGTTCTGCCAATGCGCCATATAAATGTGTTGCAAAATATTGTGAAGTATTAAGCTGCGAAGGTGGTTTGTGTGGTATTGGTATGGAGGGTCCGAGTTCATGTCATCTTTTAATTAGAAATATTGGGTATGAAAATGATATAAACTTTAGTGAGGGTGTGTTTAATACGTATAAACAGGGACTCAATGGTTCGCCACTTAACCTTGATAATGTTTCATTTCCACCGTACGAAGATTAAAAAGGAGATAAAAAAATGAGTAGCAATACAAGCTATTTCTCAAAAAAACTATTGTTTTTTGCATGTGTAGTGTCTGTGTTTGCGTACACAGGTATGACGGCAAAATTATTTGTAGAATCAGAAAGATTTACGCGAATATTGCCAACTGACAAAGCAATAGGCAACACACTTGATGAGGTGCGATGGTCAATTGGAGAGTTGATATTGTCTTCAACAATTATATCAAATCCGGGAAATTATTTACTTTGTCATGATTTGGACGCACAAATTATTATTGATTCTGACGATGTTTTTTTCAATCTTAATGGGTACACAGTGTATGATACTTCTGGAAATACTCCCGCATTTATCATAAATCCTAATCATAAAAATATAATTATTAGAAATGGGTCTATTAAGGGTATAGGGAAAACAAGTACAGCAAGTGGTATTGTTATCAAAGATGGTGCTCATCTGGTTCAAGTAGAGAACGTAAGAATCTATGGTTGGAACATAGGGTTAGAGTTTGATGGTGCATCACAAAATAAAGTTAAAGCATGTAATATTAGAAACTGTATATTTAACTCGAACAATATTGGGGTTTATTTAGATTACGCAGTAAAAAATAACTTTGAAAACTGTAAAGCAACGCATTGTCGATATACCAGTTTTGAGTTGCTTAACAGTGACTTAAACCTTTTTGAAGAATGTTATGTGCTTGAGACAACTAATGGAGAATTTGGAAAAAGTGCTATTGGGTTTTTGTCAAAAGATGGTGAATCAAATGTGTTTAGAGAGTGTATTGTCGAAGGATCAAAGAAAACACAAAGTAATTTTGGAGATGATGCCATTGGCTTTCTTTTAAAAGACGGTGAGACCAAAACAAAAATTCTAGACTGCATAGTTAATAAAATTCTTTGTTATGGTAAAGGTACATCTTATGGCATTAAGCTTGATTTTCTTTTAAATCAAAATCCACTTAATAGTCCAATAATTGAAGAAGATATTTGTAACAATACCATAATGACTGTTGCTTGGTCTCCTGAGTCAAAATTTGTAGCAATTGGTGGAAAAGATGATAAAGTAAGAATATTTACATTTGATGGTTCAACGTTTAAACAATTGACCTATGTTGAGCCTAACGGTGAAAATGTAGATGCGTTGTCCTGGTCTCCTGATGGAACTTATTTGGCTGTTGGTACAACAAATGATCTTGGAGATGATGCAGAGTTATTTGTGTATTATTTTGATTCAAGCCCCATAGACAGTTCTTGGATAGACAACCCTAAATCAAATAAAATCTTAAAGTTGCTAGACAGCAGAAATCTTGGAGCTGCTGCACATAGTGTTGCTTGGGCACCAAATGGTGTTTATATTGCTGTTGGCGTAGATGGTAATTCAGATTATGAAATACAAATTTGGGGATTTGATGGTACAGATTTAAGTTCTGTGCCGTTATATGATACAACAAGGTTAAGTGATGTAAAAGCAGTTAAGTATTCTCCAGATGGTGAGTATCTGGCGACAGTATACGGCGACACTCTAGAGATATTTTCTTTTCACCCTGCCGAAGGCGCAACGATAACTTCGGTAGAGGCTATTATGGGGTATGGAGGAACATTAAAAGATGTCGATTGGTCTGGTACTGCGTGTGGATCAACATACTATGTTGCCGTTACTGGAGCACGATCAAGTACAAAAACAACTGAAGTGTTTTCGTTTGTTCCTACAAGCACAACAACAATACTTACTTCTTTAGAGGCCGTTGATCATGGTGCAAATACTAATGAAGTAAAATTTGCATCAAATGGAAAATATCTTCTTGTATGTGGTGTTGCTGATGGTAGTGGAGATGAGCTGAAAATATATAGTTTTGATCCTTCTGCAGTAGCGGGTTCAAGACTTGTAGAGGTGGCTGCAGGTGATCATATTGGTGGCGAAGTGCACTCTGTAGATTGGGCTCCGTCAGGTCGATATATTATTGTAGTTGGAAGCAATGTGAGCAAAGATACTTCTATCTTTGAAGTTTCAACCGTTCCTAATAGAAACATTATCGAAAACAATGAAATATCTGATGCAAGAGTTGGGCTGTTTGGCTCCAGTGGAGACAATCTAATAATCAGAAATATTGGATACTACAATTTTCTTAACTTCTCTTGGGGTGCATTTAACACGTTTATTGATGGCCTGAACAAAAATCCAACAAATATTGATAATATTTCGCTTCCTCCATTTTATTATGTCATATTTAATCCTGGTAGCTTTGATGGAAATGGTGGTAATGGTAATGGTTGTAATGGAGACGAAGAGTGTGAAGAAGAACAAGATGATGATGACTAAATAGTTTTAAAAAACTAATATACGCCCTTCGAGTTGTACTCGAGGGGCTTTTAATTGTCTTTACCTTTCTTAAAAAAATTGTGTTATACTCAATTCAAATTCAAGATATGTTTATTAAAAATTTGGTGAAATATTATGATAAAAGAAGAAATTATAGAAGAGGTGAAAAAAAGACTGGTAGAGGTTTATGATCCAATAGCCATTTATATGTTTGGGTCGTATGCTTGGGGTTGTCCAACTGAAGACAGCGATCTAGATTTGCTAATTGTTGTTGACAAATCTGACGAAAAATCATACAAGCGGCCGGTTGCTGGGCACTATGCTTTACGGGGACTAGATGTTTCAAAAGACCTAATAGTCAAAACTAAAGAAGAGTTTGAACAAGCTTCGGGCAATAGAACTACGCTTATGTATAAAATTAAAAATGATGGAGAGCTTATTTATGCAAGAGCATGAGAGGTGGTTAAAAATTGTAGATGAAGATCTAAAATCTGCAAAAGGGTTATTGAAGATTGAAGTTTTTTCAACTGCTAATTATCATTGCCAACAAGCAGCGGAGAAAGTGCTTAAAGCTTATCTTGTTTTTAAAAATTATAAAACTATAAAAACACATGTTTCTACCAGATTTCGATATCCTACAGAATTTGATGTGCCAGGTTTTGAAGATACGAAAAATTCAATAAGGGTAACACAAAAAATTATTAATTTTGTTCGTAAAAAAATTGCAGAGCCTGACACTGGCCAAAAAGAGTTATTCTGAAATGTTTTGTATTAAAAAGCTTTCCTGTAACATAATCAAAAACTAATGGTGAACTCTAAAATGAGTGGACACAGTTTGTGTATTTAACTATTATATTTGGGTTAAGATATATTAAAAACTAAAAAATAATAGGGTAGTTATGTTGCACAAAAAATATGTGTCTATATTTTTTATTACAATGTTTTTCTCATTTTTTTACTTAACGTATTGTCAAGAGTTCCCACAAGAATTTTTAGCAGATTCCATTACTTTAGATCTTCCAAAAAGATTTGAAAATAAAAAAGATCTATCCTGTTTAATTGTAGATTTAAAATATGATGGCAATACTATAAAAATTCTTGAATTTGGAAATATTATGACTTCTATTTTGTCGAGTCATGAATCTATTTTTGGCAAGGGAATTATCTGGAAAAGGTTTTATGATTATTTACAAGAGCTGGATTTACCATTATGGTGTATTGGTAATCCCACAAAGCCAAAACATGCGACGTTTATATCTTTTGCAGAGCTTATCAAGTTAGGTGCCTTTACAAGTCCATCTTTGGAGCAGTTTGAACAAGATTTGGGGGATTCAAAGCCAAAGGGGATTTTAGCAATTTCATCTTACTATACAGAAAAAAAGAAGAATGAAAATCTTAAAGATATGTTTCCGGGGTTTTTATTTTTAAACGAAATTGTATATGGTTATGCTATGAATAAATATAGAACAAATATTCTTTTTTATGACAAAGAGCTTGCCCTGTACAAACCTCAGTGGAGAGTGTATCCCAAAATATACAGTTCATACGTTGTTAATAAAATAAAAAACGATTTTGATTCAGATCTTTTGGTTATAAAGCCAGTTAATGCGTCGCTTGGTAGAGGTGTTATAATAGTTGAGAAGAAAGATTTGGATAAAACATTAAAAACTATTTTTACTGATATTAAAACAATTGAAGACGCAGAAAGTAGTTCATATAATTACTGGGCAAAGGATAAAAATCGTGAGTTTTTAGTAGAAAGTTTTGAGCCGTCAAAGCCAATTGTTCTCGATGGCCAAAGATATGATGCAAAAATAAGAGTTGCTTTTGTTTTATCATGTTGGAATGGAAAGTTGCATCTAAAGTTTTTGGGTTCTTACTGGAAAACAGCTGAAAAATCAATTGACCAGGCGGGCACGCTTATAGAAAAACATAAGTCAAAAGTTGGTAAAGGTGGAAAAAAGGCGCCGCTCAGTTGCCAAGATGCAAAGCATGTATACGAAATGCTCAGTTATGTTTTGCCAAAATTATATATAAAAATGATGGCAATGGAAAAAGATATAGATTTGTATGTTCAACGGTTTAAAAGAATTAATTTTCGTTTTTAAAAGATTTATATTTTTTTAGTCATAAAAAATAACGCGTCTTGTTCAACGCTTTTTATTTTTGGGTCTTTTGCACATTGGACAGAGACGTTTTCAAAGAATTTTGAGAATGTTGCAATAAGATCTTTACGATATGGGCAGGACATAGTACCTTTGGACGCATAAAGCTTAAGAGCGCGTATTTCTTCATGTGTGAATATGCCTGCTTGGATGTATTCTTTGAAGAGTCTCATGTTTCTTGCCTGGTTTATATTGTTATTTTTTTCTAATGAGGCGCGAACAGAAAGGTAGATAAAGTCGTTTGCGGTGATTTCTCCGGTGCGCCACTGTTTTAAAAGAGCGAGATCATCAGGTTTTGTTTCGTGTTCGAGCATATCAAATGATCTTAGGAAGAAAAATCCACCTGGTTTTAGTAACCTGTGTACTTCTTGTAAAATTGGTTCATGATTTTCACAGGGATTGCTTGTGAGTGCCATGTCTGTGAGTGCAAGATCGTACGTACAGTTAGGTAGTGGCATATTGAGCCAGCTACTTATTATTGCATGGTTGTGGGGGTGATTTTTATATTTCATGAGTTGGGTCATTGCCTCAAGTGCTATTTGTCCAGGACTTATTGCTGTTACTTTACATCCGTGTTTGATACACAGATCTCTGAGCTCTGGAGTTGCGCCTAATACCAAAACGTTAGGGTTTTTGTGTAAAGCATGTGTTTTGCACATTACTTTTTCGTACAGGTGTAACTGATTTGTGGTCGGTCTTGCAGGAAACCCGATTTGTTTGAGCATTTTGATAATTTCTTTTATCTGTTCCATATGTAATTCTCTTATTTTTTAGTTCTTTCTATGGCAATAACTTTTTTAGGGCCTATTTCTATGTTTTGTGGTTCGTCTGAGCGCATGTTTTTTATTCGAATTTTTTTTTGTTCGAGTATAGCGCATGTGATTTTTTTGTATGCTTTTTTTAAGATTCTTGCTATTGTGGGTTGCGAAACTTTCATTTTTTTTGCAACCTCAGCTTGAGGGAGGTTGTTGACGTTTCGTAACTTTAAAGCTTCTATTTCATCTGCAAATATAGTAATTTCTATGGGGCGACAGAAGATAAGATTTATGCTTGTTAAGCTATTTTCTTCTCCAAGATTTGTGGGGTATTTGTTTTGATATTTGCTTGTTTTTCGATATTTTGTTGGTCTGCCCATAGTATCTCTTTCTTTTTTTAAAAAATGATTTTTACCAATACTGTACTAGTATCGTAGTAGCTTTATACAAAAAATTCAAGATTATAAAATCCAACATATTAACAAAAAATTGATATGTTTTGAATATCTATTCACCAAAATATTTTTTTGATATAATCTTTTATTTGAATAAAAAGGGTGGTGATGTTAGAATAAAAAGCCTAGGGAAGTAGTTTTTAATGTAGAGAGAGTAGAAAAGTGATGAAAGTAAATAGAAGATTTTTACTTGTCCTCTTTAGCTTTTGTGCAGGAGGATTTTTTTCTTTTTATACCAGTTTTGCTAAAGTAAAAGGTTCTGAAAGCAATGTTTCTATAGAGCCGGCATATACGTTTCCAGCTGCAGATAGTGATAATAAAATGCTGGGATTTGGTTGGTTTAAAAATGGATTTTCATTGGAAGATAATAAGACAACGTGTACATTTGATAGTGTATATCCAGTCTCTGGAGATGTTAGTTTAAATGGTGGAACGCTTTATCTAGTACAAGATCTAATTTTTAAAAACAAAACAATATTGTCAAGTTTTGGAACTATTGTTGGGAATAATTATCTGTGTGAGCTTTGCTCAAGTATACAGCAGTTGCCAGCAGACAAAGCTGTTTTTAAAGATGTTACTCTGTTGCTGAGTTCTGATCTTGTGTTAACAGATACCGTTGTGTTGCAGGGCAATTGTAGAATTATTGGTGATGGGCACGATATTTTTCTTCAAGATTCTGGGTGCATTATTATCGATTCAGGCTCTTGTGCGCATTTTACTGATGTTACGCTAGAAGATGTAAATTCTTGTAACTTTATAGTAAAAGATGATACTTCTCATCTTGTTTTTGAAAATATCAACTGGAAACAGCATGATGATTATAGTTTTTCCAAGGGAAGTATTTTATTTTTAAACGAAAATAACTTTATTGGGTCGTATACGTTTACCTATGAAAGTAAATTAACCAGTACGATTGGGAATCACTCAAAGTGGGTAATACAAGATGGTCTAAGATTAGAAATTGGAAGAAAAAGTTCTGTTAATGATCCTGAGCCGATTTATTTTGAAGATGAAACCTCAACGTTAAATCTTAACGGGTGTTCATTTGTTATAACTGAGTACGGTTGGATACTCAAAAAAGGAAGAATCGAAGTTGATAGTGATGTTAATCTTGAGGTTATGGGAGACGAAGTAGAAAATGGTTTACATATTGGTTCTGGGTTACAAGAAGATGATTTTACGTTGCACCTGAATTCAGGTGCAAGCTTGAAGTTTAAAACTGGTCAGCTTGTGTATAATAATTACAATGATTCTGGGCTTACGGCGCTTTCAGAAAGTGCACGGGTGTTACGATATGGTCCATCAAAAGTATATGTAGCCAGAGATTGGGTGTTTCCATCTATGGTATTGAAAGTGCATTCGGGAGTTCCTGAGACTGTCTTGAAAGAAGGTGTCTCTTTCGGATATAATAGATCAAAAATTATTTTTAGTGCAGTAGAATATGATTTTTCTGGAAGACAGTTTGGTTCATACCATTTTTATCTTACAGGAAATGATTATCTGTACCTTTCCAAAGGGACATTTATTACGCCATTGGTGGTGCAAGGTACAAATAATATTATATACGGGACTGGTAACTTTACCGGGAACGTTATTTTACAAGATAGTGATGCACAACTGGTATATAATTTAAATGGTTTAATTTTGGCAGATGCGTATCTTAATGGCAGTACTGTTACTTTGGGTGGGGATTTGGCATTGGGAGCAGATGCGACATTTAAAGGGGGTGGTATCGTAGATCTGTCTGGTTATAATCTTGAACTCAGTGGACTTGACTCTACCTGGACCAGCACAATTGAGTGGAAAAATACTGACGGTGCTATTAACTTAAATTCCAAAGTAAATCTTTCTGGTATCTGGGTGTTTAAAGATTCTTGTGTGATCAATGG
>Ga0180433_10009625_pt1 | contig 11794 bp, 9 predicted proteins | sample SS_ome_8_FD_132980 | JGI IMG/M metagenome (GOLD analysis project Ga0180433, IMG submission 132980) | Hypersaline lake sediment archaeal communities from the Salton Sea, California, USA - SS_1_D_1 metaG | ecosystem: Environmental > Aquatic > Non-marine Saline and Alkaline > Hypersaline > Sediment... | reverse complement strand
CATGTCAAGCCCAGGATAAGGTTCTTCGCGTTGCATCGAATTAAGCAACATGCTCCACCGCTTGTGTGAGCCCCCGTCAATTCCTTTGAGTTTTAGCCTTGCGACCGTACTCCCCAGGCGGTCCACTTAACGCTTTGGTTTCGACCGAAAATCCGTCAGAGAAACTTCGATCTAGTGGACATCGTTTACGGCTAGGACTACCGGGGTATCTAATCCCGTTCGCTCCCCTAGCTTTCGCACCTCAGCGTCAGGACAGGCCCAGCGCATCGCTTTCGCCTCCGGCGTTCCTCTTGATATCTACGCATTCCACCGCTCCACCAAGAGTTCCATGCGCCCTTACCTGCCTCAAGCCTGCCAGTTTGCCCAGCAATTCCTCGGTTGAGCCGAGGGATTTCACAAGACACTTGACAGGCCGCCTACGTGCTCTTTAAGCCCAGTGATTCCGAACAACGCTCGCCACCTTCGTCTTACCGCGGCTGCTGGCACGAAGTTAGCCGTGGCTTCCTTCAGGGCTCCTCAACGCCTCCGCGTATTAGGCGGATTTGCTTGGCGGCCCTTGACAGTGGTTTACACCCCGAAGAGCTTATTCCCACACGCGGCGTCGCTCCGTCAGGCTTTCGCCCATTGCGGAATATTCGTTACTGCAGCCTCCCGTAGGAGTCTGGGCAGTGTCTCAGTCCCAATGTGCCGGATCAACCTCTCAGTCCCGGTACCCGTCGTCGCCTTGGTGAGCCGTTACCTCACCAACAAGCTGATAGGACATGGGCCGCTCAAGAGCCGGTAGGTCCGAAGATCCCCACCCTTTGACCGCTGTGTCCATCGACACTGTGGTCTCATCGAGTATTATCCCGGGTTTCCCCGGGCTATCCTCGTGCTCAGGATACGTTGCCCATGTATTCCTCACCCTTTCGCCGCTCTACTCGTTCCCCGAAGGGAACTTTCGCGCTCGACTTGCATGTTTTAGCCACGCCGCCAGCGTTCGTTCTGAGCCAGGATCAAACTCTTCACTTGATTTATTGTTCCAACCCCGCAAGGGGGATGGATCCAATGAAGTTTGATTCTGTCGGTCGGACCATGTTAGGGGCGGTCCGACCTGGCCTGGCGATTCCCGAAGGAACCGCCGGCAAAAAACTCAAAATCCTTTCGTAGGGCAGTCACGAGGATTTTGAGTCGGACCTGCTCGCAAGTAGCGGGTCCTCATATGGATCTTCCCGATCGCACCGGCCGTGACAGCCGGCTTGGTTCGGGCCACATCCTCGTGACGGCAACACTGTTCACTTGTCAAATAGGGGCTTCATCGAAGGCCAGCTAGGCCTCATCACCTAGCCAAGCGCCAAGAATCGAAAATCATACTCACTGGAAAATCCCAGTCAAGCCTTTTTCGCCCGGGTAGCTACAGTTTCTTGAAATTTTTTGCGCTCGCCTCATCGCGGGCGCCGGAGCAGGTCGTGATGGGCCCCACCTCTCCCGGGGCCGGCAGGTCCCCCCGCCGGCGGAGCGGACCTCCAAGACCTGTCCCACGCAACCTAGTTTATTGTAGGACCCCGCGCCGGTCCGGTCAAGCCCATTAGCCGCCGCCACCGGGGGTGGCGGCAGGCGAATGCGGCCCACAAAGGCCTTTGCAATAAGGCCTTATGACGACAAAGGGTCCGGTCGCTTCGGCTCTTTGCGGCGATTTTCCGCGGGCCTTACGTTATGGGTCTCTGACCGTGCCGTTTGCGGAGGGCCTGGGCGGCTGCGTAAAGGTGGCGGTCGGACTTGAGGGTGGAAATGAAGTTGCTCGTCGTGATGCCCACGTAGGCAGCCGCATTGGCCAGACCGCCTTCGAAAGCGTCCAGCACGTCCAGCAAGAAAGCCGCCGCCGCCCAGAATCGGCGGTCCTTTCGCCCGACCTGCAATCGCTGCTTGGCATCGGGTCCGGCCCGTCTCGGCCTGAAGATGCACTCGGCCACTACCGGGGGAAGCTCGGACGTTTCGCGACTGATCGGCCGGCGCAGCTGCAGGGCGATGTTCATTCGCAGCCGACGGATGGCCAGGCGCTTGTTTTCGTGCTGGCTTCGGGTTTCGTCGCCGTGGGCGGTTATCTGCGTGGCCCGGTGCCGCACCCGCACGGCGGAGGATACCTTGTTGCGGTGTTGTCCGCCCGGGCCGGAGGCCTTGTAGACGTGCACGTCGCACTGGGCCAGCAGGGCTGCGTCGTCCATCGCCAGATATGCCTGCACGTCGTTCACAGGGATATAATAGTTGCGCAGCCAGGCGATGGCCAGACGCGGCATCTCGGCTGGCTTGTCAGGCGCCTTTTGCGACCGGCCCCGGCCCGACGGCGCAACAGCGGCACGGGCCGATATTATTGCACTCTACTGCATGGGTGGGGCGGATTTGGTATTGTCGGAATTGCACATCACGCTTAGAATGGATTTTGGCGGCGATCGGTTCGAGACATATCCGAGATCGGACCGAAACTACCGACACTCCCGGGACGGCCGGACGCCAGCCACCTCGCACTTGGGTAGACGAGGCGCTTCGTGAGCCGAAGCCGACCATGAACGATTGGACCGAATCAGAATCTCGGGCGGAGTTGGCACATCAGCTCTACCAGGAAGGGCGTCTGGCCGAAGCGGCGGCTGAGCTGCGCGCTGCCATCGAGATCAACCCCGACAACGCTTCTTGGCATTTCAACCTGGGCCTGGTGCTCGATTCCATGGACGATTTCGTACGTGCGTGCGAGGCCTATCGCAAGGCGCTGGCGATCGAGCCGGGCGATGCCGAGACGCTCAATTGTCTTGGCGTCGACCTGACGCGCATGGGCAACTGCGAGGAGGCGCTGGAGTGCTTCGAGCAGATTTCCCAAGCCGATCCGACCTACGAGCCGGCCTACTGCAACCGGATCATCACTTACACCGAGACGGGCGATCACGAGCAGGCCGAAGTGATGTTCTACATGGCCCGGCAGATCGTGGATGAATGTCCGTTGTGCTACTACAACCTCGGCAACAGCTTCTACGTGCGCGGGCAATTCGACCGCGCTGCGGAATGCTGGAAGCGGACCCTTCGCTTGGACGCCGATCATCCGCATATCCACGCGCGGATCGCCGAGGCGTATTGGGCCCAAGGGGATCTCGAACGAGCCCGGCGGCATTACCAGGCCGACCTCCGCAGCGACCCGGGCTCGGTGGAAACGCTGATGGACTTCGGCGAGCTCCTGATGGAGCTTGGGCGATTGGACGAAGCCGGCGAGAAATTCCGTCGCGTGTTGGAGCAGCGGCCCGACCATTCCGGGGCGCACTTTTGCCTGGGCGAGTTGGCCCTTCAGCAGGAGCGGGCCGGCGACGCCGAGCAGCAATTCCGCCTGGTGTTGCGGATTGCCCCGGACTTCCCGGGCGCGCATGCCAGGCTGGGCGAGTTGCTTTTGCGCCGGCATCGCAGGAAGCAGGCCACGCGCCACCTGCTGGCGGAGCTTCGGATTTCCGGCGACGACACGGACACGCTTCAGGAAGTCGGGCAATTGCTGATACAGGCCCGCAAGACGCACTATGCCAACACCGTCCTGCGCCGCCTGGTTCGCCTGGCCCCGCAGGACGCCCAGGCCCACCACAACCTCGCGGTGAGCTTCTTCATGATGAGGCGGATCGACGACGGCATACTGCACTGCCGCAGGGCGATCAAGCTCAAGGCCCGGTATCCCTTGGCGCTCTACAACTTGGCGCTCGCGCACTTGCAGAAAGGGTCGCTACGGCGTGCCCGGCGGTACATTTTCCGGGCACTGACGCTGGCCCCCGACGACAAGCGCATTCGGGACTTGTCGCGGCGGTTAGGCACGACGCACATCTGGTCGCGCTTGAGGCTGCGACGCCGCGGCGGGGATCGGGGCCGGAAGATGAGAATGTAGGGGCTGCTTGAGTCGCGCCCTGGCCCGCAGCGACGTCCGATGCTTCGCAGCCCGTCGAATTGTCCGACTGGGTTCTTACCGGGAATTCCACAATGGCGGCAAATGGCGATTTTCTTATCGCGGTCACCGAGCCGATGAACGAGCGGTCGCTGTCTTGCCTGCGCGCCCACGGGAAGGTGTTGCAGGTCGCGCCCGATCAGATCGGCGATCACATTGCGGACGTCGACGCGCTGGTAGTGCGGACGTATACGCAGGTGGACGAGGCGCTTCTGGCAAAGGCCGAGCGACTCAAGGTGGTCGGTCGGGCCGGCGTGGCGCTGGAGAACATCGACGTGCCCGCCTGCCGTGCCCGCGGCGTGGAGGTGGTGCACACGCCGGCTGCCAACACGCTGGCCGTGGTCGATTACAGCGTGCGGATGATCCTGGAGCTCAACCGTCGCTTTTGGCCGCTGGCCGGGGCGGTAACGGCTGAGCAGTTCCACGCGATTCGCAAGCAGAAGTTCGGGCGGTTCCTGGCCGGTGCGACGTTGGGTATCGTCGGCGCGGGGCGCATCGGCAGCCGGGTCGGCAGGGCAGCCGTCGGCCTGGGCATGAGCGTCCTGTATAACGACATCAAGGACATCGACTTAGACTACCCAGCCCAGGCTGTGGACAAGCCCACTCTTTACGCCCGCAGCGACATCGTCACGATCCATGTGCCGCTGACGAAGCTGACGCGCAAGTTCATCAACGCCGATACGCTTGCGCAGTTCAAGGCCGGCGCGCAGTTCATAAATGCCGCGCGGGGCCAGTGCGTGGACTATGCGGCCCTGGCCGAGGCGATCCGCAGCGGGCACATCTCAGCCGCTGCGATCGACTGTCACGATCCCGAGCCGCCTCCGCCGGACTATCCGATGTTCGGCCTGGGCGAGAACGTCATTCTCACCCCGCACATCGCAGCGCGCGTGCCGGAGGCGATGGACAACATGTGTGATGTGGTCCACGACGTGGTGGCTGTGCTCGAAGGACGCACCCCCGAATACCCCGCCTTGCCCGAAGCCTACGGCGGCCAGTAGTCGATTCCCCGCTGCGCCGGCTACATTGAAACGGGCCTGTCCCAACGACCCCGCAATATCCGGCGGATCATCGAGACAGGCCCTGTTGTTTTCTTGCTGCAGCCCGACAGGATTCTTACTTGTTGGGTTTCCGCAGAACAACGCCGACTCCGCCCAGAGCCACCATCGCCAGTGTGCACGGTTCGGGAACCGGGGGCTGCGAAGTTGTGACGAACTCGAACTGAAATCCCTCGGCCAGGCTCTCGGGGGTATTGCACAGCGTCACGCAGTTATTCCACCAACGCCACAGGTCCTTCGACCGGCTGTGCGATCGGAATCGCAGTGCCAGGGCGAATTCCTTGTCGCAATTCATGTCGTCTATGTCCGCCTGCGACAGGGCGAAGGTGGGTGCCAGGTCCAGACTGTAGGTCGCGAGGGTGTTGTTTGTGGCGCTGCCCGGATTGGTTTTGTAGGTCATGTAGTTGTCTGTGGCGAGGAGGATATCCACACCGGTCGGCGCATCGCCGACGTCGCGCAGGAACGTCATGCCGAGAGACTCGCGAAACGTGATCTCCAAACCGCTGGACCGGCTGACAACGGGCTTGAAATCTATGTCGTTGAATTTCAGCTTGAGCCTCATCGGCACCGACTGGTCGATGATCTCGTTGGGGCCCAGAACGCTGGACAGGTCGAAGGTTATCTTGAAGTCCACCCAGCCGGAGTCTGAATCGCTGTTCTGGAGCCTGACCGAGTCCGATGAAAGCCCCACGCCGTTGGTCCCCAGTACGCCGCTACTGGACGCCTTCAGCGGTATGTAGAATTGATTGCCATGGGCGGCGAGCACGGGGTTGGTGCCGGTAACGATCGCACCTTGAGAGACGGCGCTTGCCAGCAGGACAAGTGCCGTGAGAATCAGAACGTTTCGGGGCCTGGTTATCTGCATGGTGCTGCCTCCTCGCAATGGGCGGTGTTCCAGTTTTCCGCGGCTGTTGGGGCTCGGGCAACCCGGACCGGTTGGGGCCTGTCGGGGTGATCTGAGGTCTCCATCAGAAAGATGGGATATGAATTGCCCCGAGGCTTGCCGCGACCGAAAAAAAGGGCGCTTCCCACGTTGGCCGCTACAGGAGTGTTTGCTGGCAAATGCCCCGCCAGTTGTGGTTCAATGCCTGCGTCGCGACATGGAGAAACGACGCATGATCTGTATCTGGGCAATCCTGCTGCTGGCGATCAACGGCGTCTGGCTGCTGTTGACGCTGTTGACGTTGCCGGGCAACTGGCTGATGGTGGCTACGACCGCGCTGCTTGCGTGGTGGCAGTGGGACCGGGGCATGTTCAGCCCGTGGGTGCTGGTGGCAATCGCTGCACTGGCTGCGGCGGGGGAGGTGGTGGAGTTCATAGCTTCAGCCGTTGGCGTGCGAAAGGCCGGCGGGACGCGCCTCGGCGGGTTGGGGGCGCTGGTCGGCGGACTGGCGGGGCTGGTAGCTGGGACGTTCCTGATTCCGATACCGCTGGTCGGCTCGCTCGTGGGCACCTGCGCGGGGGCCTGCGTCGGCGCGATGACCTTCGAAGCAGCCGGCGGACGCGGGGCGAAGCAATCCGCCCGCCTGGGTCTGGCTGCCGGGGCAGGACGGCTGGCGGGGACGCTCGGGAAGTTCGTTATCGGCGTGTTGATCTACCTGATCGTCGCGGCTGCGGCGTTCTGGCCGTGAGCGTCAGGGCAATCGAAAGGGCCTTAAGATGGGATGCCTGCTGGTGATCATAGCGATGCTGCTGCCGCGTCTGTTGATGTTCTTCATTTGGCTGCTGACGGACTGGTTCGGCAAGTCGTTCGATACGGTGATCTGGCCGGTATTGGGATTCGTCTTCCTGCCCTATACGACGCTGGTCTACCTGGCTGCGATGCTCAACAACAATCATTCTCTGGGCGGCTGGTGGACGGTGCTGCTTGTGGTGGCCGTGCTGGTGGACTTGGGTCATCTCTGCAGCAGCGGCGACAAGGCCGCCCGCCGACGTTGTGTGTGCCGGGGCTAATCGACTCGGCGTGGGCAGGTTATCTCACATCGTCCAAGCCTACTGCGAGCACCTGCCGGGCCAGGGCGTCGAGCGCATCGGCGTTACCGGCGAAGTGGAACGTATTGTGCTCGTGCGTGATGGACTCGCCCGGCGCCAGGGCTGCGGCCGGGCTGGACGTCTCGATCTCGTAGAACGGCCCGAGTTGACCGGCCCCGGGGGTTTCCTCGCCGTCGTTATAGCTGTTGACGGCGTCGCCGGCGAAGGGGGCGTCCTGGATTTCCCACAGGCTGTTGACGTAGGGCAGGCCGGCTGGGTCGGCAGGCAGGTTGAACTGCACGATCGTCAGCACTTGGGCCTGCGGATCGTAGCTGCCCAGCACGTTGCGGGCGCGGGCCGGGGAGACGCCGATCTTGCTGCGGAACTGCCCGTCGCAGGAAAACAGGAGGTGATCGTCGCCGACAACGCATCGCTCCGGCGGCATCTGGCCGAAATAGTCCGTCGTGGCGCGCGGGCCGAGCGTCTCGGCGTCCCCGGCGACGAAGGGGACAATTACCTTGCCGCGGGGCAGGGGCTTGAACTGGCCCAGGATCCAGATGCTCGCCATGCCGCCCTTTTGCGTCCACTCGTCCGATCCGGCGTTGGTGAGCGCGTTTCGCGAGCCGAAGCCGACCATGCTCAGACCGTCCGGAAGGCTTGTGCCCAGGACCTCCGCAGCCTGGTCGGCTGCCAGGGCGCGGATGGTGCGCTTCACGGCGCAGTCCAGGCGCGTGCCGCTGTAGTTGGTCACCGCGAATTCCGACGCCATTTCGATGGCGACTGCGTCGCGATTCGTCACCCGGAAAGTGCCGCTGCTCAGCCCAGCCGGCGTTTTCCAATGTTCCATGTCGAACGGCTGAGGGTTCTCGAACCACAAGCCGAATTGGCCCGCCTCCGGTCCCAGCCAGAAGCGGTCCTCGCCGCCGTAGTTGTTGAACTTTTCGTCCTGTGCGTCGGCGGCGATGAAGTCTTCGTTCAGCCAGCCGAAGCTCGCGCCGGCCTCGGCGGCCAGGCTGGACGTCATCACTCGGCCCTGATAGCCTGGCGCCACGGCAACGCGGGCATCGCCAGACCCGACCAACTCGATGATTTCGGTGTGCTTCCGCAGGAAGGCTACGTCGCTGGCGTAGGCATTTTCGGACATGCATCGGCTCCTTGTCTGCTGTTGTGTTGCATTCACCCGGCGTGGCTGGGAAGGCAGCCATGCAATCCGGGCAAGCCTACTGTTGCCGGCCGCTTTCGGCGCGATCGGGGTGAGGCCTGAAGTCCCTGACGAACCGCACCAGGCCCAGCATTCCCAGCAGCGCGACGCCTGCTGCGCCGATGAGCACCTGGAAGATGTCCAGCTCAAGGGCACCTATCGACCAGGCCCACTCGGCCGGCATGGCGTCCAAAATGACGCCTATCAACAAAGGCGAAGCCGCCGCTGCGGTGCCGGTAACCACCGTGCAGAAACACATGAAGAAAGCCCGTCCGTGCTGAGGTGCCATGTGGAACAACTGGGCGGACGAGGCCACGCCCATCATGGCGACCATGCTGCCGGAACCCAGCATCGCCATGGGCATCAGGAATTTCGCGATGCTCGGAGGGGTCCTGCCTATCGCGACGATCCAGAAGCACACCAGCGAAAGCCCCAGGTTGGTCATCCCCAGGACCCTGCGTGTGCCGACACGGTCCGTCAACGTCCCGGCCAGCAGGTATGCAAGCATCATTCCTGCTTGCGTGAAGCTGAAGACGATCACATTGTCTCGGGGGGTAAAGCCCATCCGCTTCATGTACAAGACCATGGGCAACGCCAGAAACGCAGCCAGAAACAAGACCCCCGCACTGTAGCCGACGAAGGCCAGCACGTCACGCTGACCGAGCAAGGATCGCAGGTGAGACTTCCATTCACGGTGATCGTCCTGCCCGCTCGGCGAGCCTGGTATGGTGGCGATGCGCGCCAAGAATACGTTCCGCATCCAATACAAAGGCAGCAGCGCCGCCAGGACCAGCTGGAACTGCCAAATTTCCGGGTCGGTTCCCAGTGCAGCCCCGGCGGCAAGGGTCAGCCCCAGCACGCTGGCGGTCCAGATGGCCCGAAGTCGCCCGAAGAACCTGCCTCGCTGCTCGGCTGGGACCACGTCGTGCAGGACCGGAAACCAGAAAGTCGAGCCAGCCATGGTCAGCCCCGCCGCCCCGGCTGCCAGAACCAGGATGACCCACACGGTTGCCGGTCCCGTTTCCATCAGCGACGGGACAAGCGCTATGCCGGCAATCAGCACCCCGCAGGCCATCCACGTCCGCAGCATGAACGACTTGCCCCATCTGGCCGGGACAAGAATGCTCGTAGGGAGCTGGAGGAAATAGAGTCCCGTCAGCAGAGAACCCAGCAGCAGCGATTGGAGGTCCGATCCGCCCAGACGCTTGATGAGAAGCGTGCCGATTGCAGAGGTGAAAAGCACGTGCACCAACGGCAGGCCCACGGCCTGTCCGATGTAGGCGGCGCGCATGCCGCTGCGCTGCTGCTTGGGCGTGAGCCCTTCCGAGCTTTCCTCGGGGGCTTGCGGTAATACCGGGCTTATTTGCATCCCAGCTTACTTATCCGAAATCGCTTCCGGAGGCAACCATGTGACGGGGGGACTTGTCGAATATCGCCCCCGTCATCTCGCCACGCGAAGCCTTTTTGGGTGGCTTGTGTGAATATTAGTCCTCTGGCAGCCGATACTACCAACGGCACGGCCGGGCAGCTTGATAGCTATCCCTCCAGGCATTACAATGTGATGCCGGGCCGGGCCTGTCGGCGCAGGGGCCGCTTTTAGCGAGCGAACCGCCGCCGGTGGCGGCTCGTAACACTGACGGCAAGACGGAAGATAAAGGCAGGATCAACCCGCCCGTCACGGGCAAGGGAGCCTCACGATATGTACGAAAGATTCACCGAACGTGCTCGGAAGGTAATCGCACTGGCCAACCAGGAGGCCCAGCGCTTCAACCACGAGTATATCGGCACCGAGCACATCCTGCTTGGGCTGGTCAAGGAAGGCAACGGCGTCGGCGCCAACGTGCTGAAGAATCTCGGCGTGGACCTGGGCAAGGTCCGCATCGAGGTCGAGAAGCTCGTCAAGGCCGGGCCTGACATGGTCACCATGGGCAAGCTGCCCCACACCCCCCGGGCCAAGAAGGTTCTCGAATACGCCATCGAGGAGGCCCGCAACCTGAACCACAACTACGTCGGTACCGAGCACCTGCTTCTGGGTCTGCTGCGGGAGCATGACGGGGTGGCTGCGCAGGTGCTTATCAATCTCGGGCTCAAGCTCGAGGAGGTTCGCGACGAGGTGCTCCACTTGCTGGGCGCCGGGCTGGAGCCGGAAGAAGCCGGCGGCCCGGCCGAGCCGTCCGGAGCCCCGACGCGCCGCACCAAGAGCAAGACACCCGCGCTGGACAGCTTCGGGCGCGATCTGACGGAACTGGCCCGGGAAGGCCAGCTCGATCCGGTCATCGGCCGGCTTGACGAAATCGAGCGCGTCGTCCAGGTGCTTTGCCGCCGGACCAAGAACAACCCGGTGCTGCTGGGCGAGGCCGGCGTCGGAAAGACCGCCATTGTCGAGGGGCTCGCCCAGAAGATCGTCGGTAACGACGTGCCGGAGATTCTCCGCGACCGCCGGATCGTCGCGTTGGACCTGGCGATGATGGTCGCCGGCACCAAGTATCGCGGCCAGTTCGAGGAACGCATCAAGGCGGTGATGAACGAGGTCCGCCGCGCCAAGAACGTCATACTGTTCATCGACGAGCTGCACACGCTTGTCGGTGCGGGCGGGGCCGAGGGCGCAATCGACGCCGCCAACGTGCTCAAGCCCTCGCTGTCGCGCGGCGAGATTCAGTGCATCGGCGCGACCACGATGGACGAGTATCGCAAGCACATCGAAAAAGACGGCGCCTTGGAGCGGCGGTTCCAGACGATCATCGTCAACCCGCCCACGCGGGACCAGACGCTGGATATCCTTCGCGGCCTGCGAGATCGCTACGAGGCCCACCACCGCGTGCAGATCACCGAGCCGGCCCTCGAGCGGGCGGTGGAGTTGTCCAACCGGTACGTCACCGGGCGCGTCCAGCCCGACAAGGCCATCGACGTGATCGACGAATCCGGCGCGCGGATACGTCTCAAGAGCATGACCAAGCCGCCGGACCTGGCGAGCCTGGAAACGCAGGTCGAGAAGCTGGACATCGAGAAGACCGAAGCGGTCAAGAACGCCGACTACGAGCGGGCGGCTGAGCTTCGCGACCAGGCCGAGCAGCTCAAGACCAAGAAGGAGCAGATGCTTGCCGCCTGGAAGGAGCGGGCCCGCGAGGTCGACGGCGTCGTGGACGAGGAAGTCATCGCCGAGGTCGTCTCCAAGATGACCGGCGTGCCGCTGACCCGCCTGGAGAAAGAAGAGGCCCAACGCCTGCTGGAGATGGAGAAGGAGCTTCACAATCGCGTTGTCAGCCAGGACGAGGCGATCAAGGCCGTCGCCAAGAGCATCCGCCGGGCACGTTCGGGCCTGAAGGACCCGCGCCGTCCGGTGGGCAGCTTCATCTTCGCCGGGCCTTCGGGCGTCGGCAAAACGCTGCTCTCCAAGGCGCTGGCCGAGTTCATGTTCGGCGACGAGGAAGCCCTCATCCAGATCGACATGTCCGAGTACATGGAGAAGCACAACGTCTCACGCCTGGTGGGCGCGCCTCCGGGCTACGTCGGATACGAAGAAGGCGGGCAGCTCACCGAGCGCATCCGCCGCCGGCCTTACTCGGTGCTGCTGCTGGACGAGATCGAAAAGGCCCACCCGGACGTGTTCAACATGCTCCT
>Ga0180433_10009624_pt1 | contig 11795 bp, 7 predicted proteins | sample SS_ome_8_FD_132980 | JGI IMG/M metagenome (GOLD analysis project Ga0180433, IMG submission 132980) | Hypersaline lake sediment archaeal communities from the Salton Sea, California, USA - SS_1_D_1 metaG | ecosystem: Environmental > Aquatic > Non-marine Saline and Alkaline > Hypersaline > Sediment... | reverse complement strand
TATAGAAACTGCGGGATGTATCATATGCGACTACTGGTCAAGTGCACGCTTCGCCGCTTGCCCCTCCTGGCGGGCATTATCCTGATAGGTTTGAGTCAGGACTGCGCGGGTCCGCTTGAATCTGCTCGCCGTGCTTCCGTACCCGAGACGGCAGTCAGTCTCAGCGAACAGTGGGCCGTCGCCCCCGAGGGCAAGAGCGCTAGGCTCAGCATCAGCCGCGACACCGCTGGAGGCGACCTGCCGGTAAATCTTAGGATCAGCGGGGATGCGGACCTCGAGAAGGACTACACCCTGGCGGGTGCCGACAGCATCGGGGGGATGCAAATCACGGTAACCATCCCTGCGGGCCGGGTCCTGGCGTGGCTGTCCGTGGAGGCCCTGGATGACTTTGTCGCGGAAGGTGATGAGACTATCATCCTTACCCTGGAGGCTGGAGGGGGCTACCGCGTGGATGAGGTTGGAAGCAGTGCGGTAGTGCGTATTCCCCAAAACGATTTTGCCGTGACCACCACCGGCGACGCCGGGGAAGGCTCGCTGCGACAGGCGATCATCAACGCAAACACCCTGGATGGGCCGGACACCGTCAGGTTCGATACGACGATCGGTCCCTTCGCAACGCCGCAGACTGTAGTGCTCACCCGTGAATTGCCTGCCCTTGTGGGGGAGGTCGTGATCGACGGCTACATAGAGGGCCGGCTCTGGAAAGAGACCGGGGTGACCGTAAGCGGCGCCAGTCAGAACCGCCTGTTCACCATAATGCCAGGAGCGCGGGTAACCATAGCCTCTCTTACCATTGCCGACGGTTATGGCCGGGACGGCGGAGGAATTGTGAACCGGGGCGAACTGGTGGTAAAAGGCGTAACCTTCTTCGGCAACGTGGCGGAGCGCTACGGCGGCGGCCTTGCCAACCCGGCCGGCACGGTTACAGTGATCAACAGCACGTTTTCCGACAACCGTTCCGGTGAGGCTGGCGGCGGTCTTGCCGACGACGCCGGAGAAGTTACGGTGACCAACTGCACATTCTCCGGCAACCGGGCTGGGAAGGGAGGCGCACTCTTCAGCAACGGCACGTTGCTCGTACGCAATACCATTCTGGCCAACAGCGAGGACGGTGCAGACTGCGTGAGGCTCGGGGCGCTGGACCCGGCGAGCACGGGTAACCTCATTGAAACACACCTAGGATGCGGGGAGCCCATAAGCACGGCCGATCCCGGGCTGATGCCCCTGGGACCTTACAACGGTCCCACGCATACCTTTCCCCTGGGAGGGGGAAGCCCGGCGGTCAACCTTGGAGACAACGCTTCAGCAGTGGATGAATATGGGGAACCGCTCATGTGGGATCAGCGCGGCAACGGCGATCCCAGGTTCGTCGCTGGTATCACCGATATCGGGGCCTTCGAGCGGCAGGTGCGGGCGCGCCTCACGGTGGACACCTTCGAGGACACCGAACTTCGTGGATGTAGCTCCAGCGGTCCGGCCGACTGCTCGCTCAGGGGTGCCATCACGCTGGCGAACTCAACCGAGGCCCCGGACATGATAACCTTCGACCCCGATGTCTTTGCCGTTCCACGGACCATTGTACTCACCCATCCGCTTCCTCGCCTGGTGACTGACATGACCATCAATGGTAGTAACACGGCGGGGGTAACGCTCACCTCAAATGGGGGCTTCGAAGTGCTGAGCATTGCCCCGGAAGCCAGGGTCCGGCTAATTGACGTCAGGATAGAAGACGAGTGAAGAAGCCTGGCCCATAGGTCGGCCACCAGCTTCATAGCCCTGCCCTTCTCCAGCTCGGACTCCTTTAAGTGCTCGGCCCTGCGGTATCTTGGCGATTACTCGTTTTATGCGTATAGTGCCAATGGGGCGGCGAGACCGGTCCGAGCTCTATGAGCTCTCGGCGACCGGCGGATGCTAAGACAAGGAATAGCCGTTCCACGGTGCCCCGAGGAAAGGAGGCCGTTATGCAGACGCTGCGTGCAGAGGCCTTGCCGAGTGAATCGCGGATCCATTGGCTCTCTGTCTTCTCACTTTCCATCTTGGTAGGCTCCGCAGTCTTCCTTGCCTCCTCCGCCTTCGCTTCGGCCCAGGATCTCCTGAGTGGTCTGGAGCCGGCCGAGAGGCAATTTGAGGAGTACGAGGTCGGTGACAAGGTGGTCTATTTCTACCAGAGGATGCTCGATGGGGCGATTGTGGAGAAGGATTTCATCTCCTACCAGTTCGACGGTAAGACCGGGACCCTCCTCGCAAAGAAGCAGCACTGGCGCGAGGACCTGCCGGAGCATCTGCCCGAGATAGAGGTCACACGCGAACAAGCAGAGGCCAAGATAGGTGGTGAGATCGAGAGTGCCCGGCTCTTCATCCTGTCTCCCCGGTCGGCGGTCTACCCGATAAGGCCGGTACCCGAGAACCCTTGCTGGGTGGTAAGAAGCATTGCCGCCGCTCAAGTCACCTTGACCGTCATAGACGCCGTGACGGGCGATCTGCTGGGCAATGGTCTACCTCCGCCCTATACCGCCTACTCCCTCGCCGGCCCAGCGAGTTGCATAGAGGGCTGGAATTACACGGCCTGGTCGGAGCATGCCGCATCATGGTTCAACACCATGGGGTACGACACCGACATGGACAGCTTGCCGACCTATGACGAGGTCAAGGCCCATGTAAGGTCGGATTCGACTGCCCTGTTTTACGAGCTGGCGCACGGTGGTTGGTCCGGGATCCAAATCAACTGCGAGGGAGGCTGTACCCTCTTGTGGGCGTTCCGGGTCGGGCTGTGGATGGGGGGGCGTGCCAAGATGCCGTTCGCCTTTATCGGCAGCTGCAGCGGGCTTTGCGAGACAGGACCGGGTACCTTCTCGTATGAGTTCAGGAAGGGTTCGGTCGAGAAGACCGTGACTGTTGGCTACTGCTTCGGCGATGTATGCCTGACGTGCTGGGAGTGGTCGATCGAATGGCAGACGGCCCTCTTTGACTACATGAGCCAAGGCTGGACCGTGAAGGCCGCCTTTGACCAGGCAATGGCGGACTATCCCATGTGCGCAGCCGATTCCTGCGTAAGATTTCTTGGTGATGATACGTTCAAGGTTGTTCCCGTGGTAAGAAGGGATCCCGAGCCGCCGGAGGTTACGGTCACATCGCCGAATGGCGGCGAGGTCCTCACCTTTGGAGACCAATATGAAATCCAGTGGGCCGCCACAGACAATGCGAGGGTGACGTCGATTGCGATTCTCTTGTCAACCGACGGAGGCACAACCTGGCCGGATACGGTTGCGGCCGGCGAAGCGAACGACTCAACCTACATCTGGGACGTCCCTGATATCAGCTCAAACATGGCGAGAATCAAGGTAGTGGCAGTAGATGGTGCCGAGAACCAGGGCATCGACGTGAGTGATGCGGATTTCATTCTGTGGGGTACGACCGCCGGCGTTCCGGTGCCCGCGGGCCCGGGCGTGCCGGAGGCTCAAGAGCTCGCCGTCCTCGGCGGCAACCCGGTGGGTGCGGTGGCGCAAATCCTCTATGGAGTCCCTCAAGGTTCTTGGGTCAACCTAAGCATCTATGATGTGCGGGGCCGGTTCATTAAAGGCTTAGTAGATGCTTATAGGCAAGCCGGCTATTACTCGATTGACTGGGATGGCGCGGGGCGGTCCGGAGCCGGTCGAGGCCCCGGTATATACTTCGCGCGACTCGAATGTAACGGCACCCGGACGACCGTGAAGATCGTGATAGCGAAGTAGGCATAGCAGAAGTTGAAACCCAGAGAGTAGTGACTCTGAGTGTTCGTCTTCAGGGAACTTGCACTCGCACGTGCCTTAAGGCTAAAGGGGTTAGTTTGGTGGCGAAGGCTGGATTTGAACCACGGACCCTTGGGTTAGGAGTGTGCTGAGCGGGAAAAACAGGAGAGAACACCAGGGAGCAGAAGGGTCGTAACTCGAAGGGAGTTTCGGGATTACGGCTATTCCGTTTCTCTAGTGCTCTCCCATGATTCACCCTGTTTTGGCGTGTCTCGTTAGCAGAGTGTTAGCAAAAGAGCTGCTGATGAGTGTCTCCAGGGGCACGCACAAGTGGGGAGAATCCTGAGGCTAAGACTGGCACAGACACGGGGAGCAGGTCACCTACCGGCTCGAAAGATCTACCCATGACTTCCATTTTGCGTCTCAGTTTGGAGGCGGACTACCCAGAATGCAGTCAAAGGCACGTGCGGCTGTCCGCATCTCTCCGACTTGGATCTGCTCGGACAACTGAGTAAGTTTACTCAGTATGTTGAGTAATTGGGCAAACTGATGAAGGGCAACACATTAGAGCCCTCAATCTAGGGCCAGCATTGCCCCTTCGTAATGGTTTCTCTCGAAGCTGGCCGTATGATAACTGTTTTTCCGGTTTCGTAGCCGTCTTTTTGTCGGGACAAGACGGATCTTTCGGGGTCAACCCCATTCGTCCTTCTCAAACGTACAAATAAGGTAAGTAATGTCCTTGAGAGAAGGAGAAACACGGAGATATCTCCGGGAGTTCACTATCTCCGGGTGTCACAAAGTCAGGGTAAGGTTGATAACCTGTTTATCTATAAATGGTTATGGCGGGCGGGAGGCCTCCAAACTGAGGAAAGATCGGGAGAGAGCACCGGTAAGCGCCACACGCCCGAGGCTAAACGCCCTTTGGCTGGCAGATACCGACATGAGTATTGATGTATATATTTGTATTATATAGAACTACACTGGAAACAGCTATTTCAGCAATTGCTGAAACGGCCGAAATCAGTGAAACTTCTTGACATGAGTTTCACTAAATGGTACTATTTCAGCAACTGCTGAAACATATGACAGGAGTGAAGGTGCTATGCTGGAGCGGGATGTGATTGAGAGAATACGCAACCGCACAACCGACATCCTGAATAAAGCCGGTGCCGTCAAGGATGTAACCCCGATTGAGGAGGTCGCGCTCCCCAGGGTTGCCCAGGCGGATCTCCTGTTTAAGGTCGACCTTGGCAGTAGTGGGATTTACACCCTGCTGTTTGAGGTCAAGTCGTCGGGAAATCCCCGGTACGCGCAGCAGGCGATAAGCCAGCTCAGAACGGTCATGCAACGGCGAGGGCTTGATGGCGAGAGAGTATACGGTGTCTTTGGGGCGCCATTCATATCCGAAGGGTCAAGGCAGATATGTCGTGATGGCGGGATTGGCTTTGTTGATATCGCCGGCAACTGCCTACTTCAGTTCGGAGACACATACATAAACATCGAAGGTCATCCCAATCCGTTCCCGGCCACGAGGCCGCTTGGATCCCTTTTCTCGCGGAAGTCAAGTAGGGTGGTGAGAGCGATGCTGCTAGATCCAGGGAGGAAGTGGTACGTTACGGACTTGGCCGAGGAGACCGGCATCAGTCTTGGGCAGGCGTCGAATGTCAAGGCCAGGCTTCTCGAATATGATTTCCTGCTGAAGTCGAAGTCAACCGGGAAGGTCAGATTTCAACTGAAAAACCCTCGCCAGCTGCTCGAGAAGTGGGCGGAATCCTATGACTACCGCGTGAACCAGACCTTCGACTACTACTCTATGGATGGTGTCCGGGACGTTGAGGAGAGGATGATTGACTACTTCAATCGTAATGAGATTCCCTATGCGCTCACCTTGACTTCCGGGGCGGCACGGGTTGCGCCCTACCTGCGATACAGCAGAGCCTTCGCGTATGTAGACGTCGCTGTATGGAATGTCGCACCGGCACTTGACTTCAAAGAGGTCTCCAGCGGCCCCACCGTAACCCTGCTGCAGCCCTACGATGAAGGCGTGTTCTACGGGCTTCAGGAATTAGGGGGAGCCAAGGTTGTCTCCGATGTTCAACTCTATCTGGATCTGAAGAGCTATAAAGGGCGAGGTGAGGAGGCGGCTGAGTTCCTGCTCAAGACCCGATTGGAAAAGAGATGGTAACCAAGAGTGACTATCCCTACGAAGAAGTGCAGGCCGCATTATCCGTCCTGGTAGAACTGCTGACCGTGCTTGGTGACTATCGTGACCATATTGTACTGGTGGGGGGATGGGTGCCCTACTTTCTCAGCGAAACGGGAAGGTCCGAGCATACGGGGAGTACCGACATAGATCTGGCACTTGATATGCGCACTATTCCCGAAGAGGTCTACAGCACGATTCTAGAGTTGCTTCGTGAGCGAGGCTACAACCAGAGTGATAAGCAGCCGTTCATATTCAACCGGACAGTCATGACCGAATCCGGCCATGAGGTAACAGTGGAAGTGGACCTTCTGGCGGGGGAGTACGGGGGAACGGGCAGATCTCACAGGACTCAGCGGGTCCAGGACGTCAGACCACGCAAGGCCAGGGGCTGCGACCTCGCATTCGATGATCCGCTATGTGTCTCTGTGAAAGCAAGAATGCCGAATGGGGCTGTCAATGAGGTAGGGGTCAGGGTTGCGCGGGTTGTCCCGTACCTGACGATGAAAGGCATTGTACTCCACAGCAGGCTGAAGGAGAAAGATGCCTACGACGTTTATTTTACTGTAAGACACTACGACGGCGGCATAGAGGAACTAGCCAAAGCTCTCCGTCCTCACATTTCCAATAAAGTGGTCCTCGAAGGCCTGTCGAAGATCAGAGCCAAGTTCAAGGATGTGGATTCGCTGGGTCCGGTCAATGTTGCGGAGTTTATGGAAGTCAGCGATCCGGACGAGCGTGAGAGAATCATAAGAGATGCCTTTGAGCGGGTTGCTGGGCTTCTAGATGCACTGAATATAGACTCCTTCGAGGGATGACATTGAGAGAGCCCCGGTCGTCGCCGGCTGAGTCTAAGAGCACGTGACCCGGTGAGAGATGCCTGGCAGAATCCTATTGAGCACGGCCGCCCACAATGAAACGTGAGCAGTTACAAGCTCAAGAGATTTGAGTTATGAAGGGATGACCCCTGGGTTAGGAGTGCGGTGGACCGCAAAAACAAGAGGGAAGACGAGGGAAGAGAAAGGACGCAACCGGATAATACTCAAAAGGTTACGGTGATTCCGCTTCTCTGGTGTTTTCTCTTCTTTCACGCTGTCTCGGCTCATTTCGTTAGCAAAGTATTGGCAACCCCCGGGGGCACAGAAGGGCAATCCGTCACCCGAGGTAGGCTAGCAGGCTGCCGGTAGGAACCAGAGGCGATCCATGAATCTTTGCTCCGGCTGGAGCACTCCTGCGCAAACGCTACGCGCGGGTAGGGTTCCTCGCAGGGTTATCCGAAATGCCTATAAGAATCACGCTCTCGGGTAGATTACTTCTGAGGAAGATCGCGAGCTTGACACAGGCAAGTACTGAGGCTTACCGTACGGAAAGCAAGAATTCATACTGTTCTGATGCTCTTACAGGCTGGCTGCATGATCAGTGAAGCGGATGTGCCCAGAGAGCTTGGAGATCGGCAGCGAAGCGGACATCAGCATCTAGAGCCGCCGGTCGCGCGGAAACAGAGGGGGTGTGTGTGGCTGAAAGAGCCGAGAACGAGCCCACGCAGCTTAGGGAACGGCTTCTGCGGGTAATTGTGGACCAGTTCGGCGTTCCCGGTGAGAAGATACACGATGAATCACATTTCATGTATGATCTTGGCCTCGACTCTTTGGACCTTGCACAGCTGCAACTTGAGATGGAGGAGGAGTTCAAGATCACGGTCTCCGACATGGACATGAAGGATGTGGCGACAGTCGGTGATGCCTTACTCTTCCTCAAGAAAGTCCTTGAAGAGAAGTGAAAGTTCAGAGCGGGAGGAGAGAGTATGACCAAGCCGTCGAAAGCCAAGATGATCATTGGCATCGTCATAGGTGCTCTCGGGGTATTGATAGCTTTCCAGAACCTCGAACCCGTGAACACCATGGTGCTGTTGTGGAGGTTTACGATGCCGCACGCACTCCTGCTTGTCATCATGCTGGGGGCAGGTTTCGTCCTCGGTGTAACGGTCGCTGTGACGCTGGGAGCCAGGTACTTAAGCAAATGAAGAAAGGGCCCAGAAGAGGGCCCTTTCATGTCTGGCTCACGTAACAGGTCTACTGTCGCGTGATCACATCTGACTGATGTTTACCAGGAACGGCCTCCGCCACCGCGGGGCCTATCGTTCCGAGGGCGGGCCTCGTTGACATTAAGCTCGCGGCCCTTCAGGTCCGCGCCGTTGAGCGCGGCTATCGCAGCACGGGCCTCGTCTTCCTTCGGCATCTCAACGAAACCGAAACCGCGCGACTGCCCTGAGAACTTGTCCGAGATGATGTTGGTGCTCGCTACCTCACCGTGGCTCGCAAAAGCCTGCTCTAAATCATCCTGGGTAACATCGAACGACAGATTGCCTACGTAGATATTCATTCCAATCTCCTATTTGCTTTGAACAGTTATACCGGACTTTGACTTGGGGTTAACCGGATGGATTACTCAGCCGCATCTCTATCGAATCCAGCGGGCCTTAAGTTCTTCCGAGCGCAGAGCTGTTCACCTTAGTCTTTCTAACAGACTCCCTTACTTCTTTCCTTACTTCTTGATGCTTCGAATGCTTCCAGATTCGAGCCTGATCACCTCCGCGCCTTCCAAACCTGGTAAGTACTACGCCATGCGGCTGCTTTCATCACAGTCCATTCTTCAATCGGCAGTCAAACTGCATAGAGACTGTGATTAATGAATGCTAATGTTTTTATCGGCATAAGTCAAGCTAAAACGAGTTCTCCTGTGTTTTTGCCTGCCGGCCAATAGTTGTCCCGGCCTGCATCCGGACTTCCGGACAGCAATGCTGCCTTGCGGTTCTTAGAGGATATGGAGTTCACAGATTCTTCGAAGGTGATACCCGTAGACCGCAAGCGCCATCGCAAGTGGGAATGACCTGGGGCGCCGGAAGAGTGTCCACCAGAGTAGGTGCCAGTAATGAAACCGCTCTTTGCCCATAATACCCAGGCGGCAGGCTGATCGGAGGAACGCCAGGAAGTGCTCAAAGTCCCACGGGGACTTGATCCTCGGTGGCTCATATTCCTGCAAGAAAGTCCTGACCCGCTCGTAGAAGGGCCTGGGGGAGTAAATGCGGTGCAATACATGCTTGTAGCCGTCGCGCAGCGTATCAAGGCTCATGACGGGGACTATGTTGGTCGTACCGTCAACGTTGTCTCCCGACATCTGCTCAAGCAGACGCCCTGCCCGCTTCAGACGTTCGTGAAGCCGGGTGCCCGGCGGGGCCTGGAGCAGACCGACCATCGCCGTCACAATCCCGCTTTTCTGGATGAAGTCAATCTGTCGTTGGAAGATACCGGGGGTATCACTGTCGAAACCCACAATGAAGCCTCCGTGCACCTGGAATCCGGCCCGCTGCATTCGTTTCACGTCTTCCACGAGGTCGCGGTTCATGTTCTGTTTCTTGCTGCATTCAGCCAGGCTGTCCTCATCCGGCGTCTCGATCCCTATAAACACAGTGCCAAAACCCGCTTCCACCATCATGTGCATGAGCTCGTCATCGTCGGCCAGGTCTATGGAGACTTCGGTGCTGAAGAGCACTCCTCTCTTACCCTTTCTCCATTCAATGAGCGCAGGCAACAGCCGGGTCTTGAGGCGCGTCTTGTTCCCAATCAGGTTGTCATCCACGAAGAAGACGTTCCCGCGCCACCCCAGGTCATAGAGACCATCCAACTCGGCGAGGATCTGCGGGACGGTCTTGGTACGCGGTCTGTGGCCGAACAGGGACGTCACATTACAGAACTCGCAGTTATAGGGACAACCCCGGGAGAACTGGATACTCATCGTTCCATACCGGTCCCGATCGAGCAACTCCCACATCGGGGCGGGCGTCTTCCTGATATCGGGAAATTCGGATGATGTGTAGACACGCCGGGCACTGCCCTGCTCGAGATCCCTCAAGAACTCGGGGAGGGTGAGCTCGGCTTCATTCAGCACAAAATGATCGACTTCTTCGAATTGCTCATGCTCCATCGTGAAGAGCGGTCCTCCGGCGATGACCTTAAGGCCCGCCTCCTTGCACCGTGTGATGATTCGGCGCGCCGATTCTCTCTGCACTGTCATACCGCTTATGAAGGCGCAATCGGCCCACTCGAGATCCTTCTTGCGGAGCTTCCGCACACCGGCATCGATCAAGCGTTTCGGCCACTCCGGCGGCAGCATCGCGGCAACGGTCAAGAGCCCCAAAGGCGGTGAGTATGCCCTCTTGCGTATGAACTTGAGCGCGTGTTTGAAGCCCCAGAAGGTATCCGGGCATTCAGGGTAAATCAGGACGATGTTCATTCGGCTTTATATCCCTTCTTGTTGTCTTGGACTGCGCGAGGAACTCCGGGTTCGCGGGCTCGTGCCCAAGTGCGGATGATAGAACGTGTGCGTAATAGTCTTCCTCTTCTCAACGGACGATACAGGAACTCACGCTCCTTGCTATATATGTACACGATTTACGCGCGATTGTCAACGGCGGGGTCGAGGAAGAGGGAGTCCCTGGCTCTTAGTCGCCGCCTTCCGCCTTCCCGAAGACCAAGATCGCCAGGGGAGGGAGTATCAACGAAAGCGAGTGATCTCTTCTGTGGAATGGCAGAGGTTCGGCAATGAGGTCGCCTGAGTTACCCTGCCCGCTTCCGCCATACGCCTTACGGTCGCTATTTAAGACCTCAACCCAGCTTCCTCCGGAGGGGAGGCCCACACGGTAGTCACGCCTTAAGACCGGAGTGAAGTTACAGACCACGACCAGGGTGTCCTCATCCGACTTGGCTTTCCTTAAGAAACTCAAGACACTCTGTTCATAGTCGGCGGAGTCTATCCAGTCGAAACCGCCGGGTTCGAAGTCCAACTCATAGAGAGCCGGCCGGCTTCGATAGAAGCGGTTTAGATCCTTTACCCACTTCTGGATACCGTGGTGATGAGGCTCTTCCAGCAAGTGCCAATCCAGGCTCCGTTCATGATCCCACTCCTGCCGCTGTCCGAACTCTCCCCCCATGAAGAGGAGCTTCTTCCCCGGGTGAGTGTAAAGGTAGCCGGCGAGCAACCGCAGATTGGCGAGTTTCTGCCAGTCGTCCCCGGGCATCTTCCCCAACAGGGAGCCCTTACCGTAGACCACCTCGTCATGGGACAGGGGCAGAAGGAAGTTCTCGGAGAAAGCGTAGGCCAGGCCGGAGGTGAGTTTGCCATGGTGATGCTTGCGCCGGATGGGGTCCTGCGAGAAGTATCCCAGGATATCGTGCGTCCAGCCCATGTTCCACTTCATGCCGAAGCCCAGGCCTCCCAGGTGGACCGGCCTTGTGACCATGGGCCAGGCGGTGGATTCCTCGGCAAAGGTTTGTATATCGGGGGCGGCACCATAGACGGCCTCGTTCATCTGTCTTAAGAAACCCATGGCTTCAAGGTTCTCCCGGCCACCATAAGGGTTGGGGACCCACTCGCCCTCTTTTCTTGAGAAATCGAGATAGAGCATGGACGAGACCGCATCCACCCGGAGGCCGTCCGCGTGATATATTTCCGCCCAGAAAAGGGCGTTACTCGTAAGGAAGCTCCGCACCTCGTTCCTGCCGTAGTTAAATATGTAGCTCTTCCAGTCCGGATGGAATCCTTGGCGGGGATCCATGTGTTCATAGAGGTGAGTTCCATCGAAGTAGACGAGACCGTGGATATCGGACGGGAAGTGAGATACCACCCAGTCGAGGATGACACCTATGCCGTTTTGGTGGAGAAGGTCTATGAGGTACATGAAGTCCTGAGGAGTCCCAAACCGGCTGGTGGGGGAGTAATAGCCGACAGGCTCATAGCCCCATGAACCGTAAAACGGATGCTCCATCACGGGCAGGAATTCGACATGGGTAAATCCCATGTCAGAG
>Ga0180433_10009623_pt1 | contig 11796 bp, 10 predicted proteins | sample SS_ome_8_FD_132980 | JGI IMG/M metagenome (GOLD analysis project Ga0180433, IMG submission 132980) | Hypersaline lake sediment archaeal communities from the Salton Sea, California, USA - SS_1_D_1 metaG | ecosystem: Environmental > Aquatic > Non-marine Saline and Alkaline > Hypersaline >... | reverse complement strand
TGTTGCACTTTATCATCTTTTTTGCTATAAGATATGTCTTCTCACTCCTCGGTAGCTCAATAGGCAGAGCGGGTGGCTGTTAACCACTAGGTTGGGGGTTCGAGTCCCTCCCGAGGAGCCAAGCAGAACGCTCGACACAATCAAAGATAGAAGAGAAGGGGTAATTTAAATTATATCTAAGACTTCCGTTTTCTATTTCGCAGTTCTGAAGTACAAGTTTTAAAAGTTGTCTTTTTATCATCGGTTCAGAACTCAGAAAGAGATCATATGCTCTGTTCGCAAGGCTAAGTATATAAGATGCAGTAATATAGTATTCGTGGTCTGATTTTTTAAGGTTGCTTATTTTTCGATTAATTCCTTCTTGTTTAACTCTGTACTCTTGATATTTTTTGTCATACATGTTTTGAGTAATTCTTCCGTCTAGGTAATCCTCATACATATTTTCTATTCTTTTTTCATACTTTTTATTTTCTTTTTGAAAGTCCGATAAGAGACTATTATGATACTCTATCTTTCCTTGGTGAGATTCTCTTAGAGTTTTCGCAATCCCTTCTGCAATTTCTTTAGGAATTTGTAAGCCTTTAAAGATTTGCGCAAACTTCTTTGTTAGTTCTTCTTCTCTAATCCAGGATGTTTTGTGCTTTCCGAAATATTCCGTACAGTGGTAATAAACATATTTCCCTTTTTTCTTTTCCGGTGTGAACATACAACCACAGTGAGAACACCTTATTATTCCTCTATATAGATAGGGAAGTCCGGCATATTTGAAATGCTTTTTATTATGTTGCCTTTTAATTTCCTGGACTTTACTGAACAAATCTCTGGAAATAATGGGTGTATATTTATGAGGGTAAATTTTCTCATTATATTTCATTTCACCATAATAGAACGGATTATTCATAATACGATCAATTTTGCTTTTATGAAATGAAAGACTAAAACTATCTTTTAATTCTTGCCTAATTAAATCTATTGAATAGGCTTTCGTTGAATACCACTCAAATATCTGTTTTACAATTTTTGATTGCAAGCTCTCTGGATATATCCAATTTCTCCCATCTTCTCTAGGTTTATTAATATAACCATACGGAGCTTTACCAGGCCATTCTCCATTGTGAAGTTTATGCTCTATACTTCTTTTTACGTTATCACTGATTTGAAGGACATAGCTTTTAGCTAAAAAAACCCCGAGATCCCATCTTTGAATTTCAGAGCTATTGGAATCCTTATGTATAACCAGATTTTCTCTTAGAAAGTGAATTTCAAGTTTTCCTTGTTTCCGAAAATCATCTAAAAGAACGGACTCTTTAAAACTTCTTTGTAATCTATCTATAGTTTCAACTATTAATACAATATCATTAGATTTTTTGATTTCTTCAATGACTTCATTAAACTTAATACGGTGATCTTTTAAAGACGATTCATCAAATTGATATTCGCTTAGGATCTCAAATCCTTTTTTTTGAGCATACAATCTTGCTTTTTCCAATTGAGCAGGTATTGAGAGTCCTTCATTAATTTGATCTTCAGTTGAAACTCTTGCTAGGATAATTGCTTTTTTCATAGATAATTTTTACTTGATTATATACTTTTCAGTCATGATATAAAAGGTCCTCATTCAAAGATTTTTGTAATTTTAAGGGTTTAAAATCAAGTAATGCTTCCTTAAGTATCGAGATCCGATCAGTTTTTTGAAAAGGGAGTTTTATTGAAGAATATTCTTTTTTAAGTCTATACCAGTCATTTGATCCAAATATCTTAATAAATTCACGAAATCCCCTAATCCCCATTTCTTCAATTGCATATTTAAAACCAAGAAGTTGAAGTGATTTTCTTATTTTGATCCTTGGATTTGATATTTTTATTTCTGATAAAAAATCTAATGTATTATTTGTATTAATTGATAATAGAGAAGCAGAGTTCTCGATCATTGAAAGATAATATAAAAGAATCTTTTGAGACAATTTTTCGATGAAAATTGAACGAAAGGAAAGGTCATTCTGGACTTTAATTTCTTTAAATATCTTTTTCAGTTTTGTTCTGGTATTGAGTCGTACTTCCATTCTTAGAACTTCAAAGGGTTTTCGCTTTTTGTTGAACAAATCTAATTGAATTAAATTGCCTTCCTCAACTGCTCTTTTTTCACTTATTTTTGCTTTAACCAGATCTTTCATTTTGTCATAAAAAACGATTTCAAAATAGTTGGAATGAAATTTGAGACAATGCCCTTCATTTCTATAGTCTGTTTTATTTATATCTATTTTCTGATTAAGATCGATTTTGGAAAGTCTATTTAAAATGCCATATGGAGTTGTGTAATCACTTAAGATAATATTCTTTGAAAAATGAACAGCAGAGATGTTGGCTTCACTTAGATTTAAATCTGAAATTGAAACTCTCATAGTTTCTAGTTTGTCATGCAATATAAGTATTATTGATTGAAAATCGGTTTCTTCAACCTCTTCAAAATTATTGTTAAATAATAATTTTGGGATTGAAAATTCAATTCTTAATGTAATTTCAAACTTTCCTTTTTTCATACGTTTAGTAACCGTGAGTCTTGGTTTATAAATTCCCTTTTTCAATTCACTTTTTCTAGGATTTTGAACACAAGAAAAGTAGCCTCTTGATCCGAGACGGTAATAATCAGAGTTAAAAAGATTAGCAGTAGAAGGATTGAATTTATTGTGATCTAGAATCGAAAATGATTTTTCAGGAATAGTAAGTACTATTGTGTCTATCATCTAACAATCCAGTTAATCTTTTAAATTCGTAGCCGTTTCATGTAATAAAGTGAAAAATGTTATTAAGTTATCAGCATATTTATCTAGCTCAAAAGAATCATGTTTTATTGATTTGTCATTTAAAAATAAAGAAATTGCATTTAATAAACATTGCTTATTGGTATGCGTCTTGTGTGATTCAGAATTTTTTTCAATCATTTATATAGTGAAAATTTTCATATTTTTATAAATGTTTTAAAAAAGTTTTCATTAATATAATTGTTGAAATTAATGGAAAGAATACGGAGAAAGATGAATCACAATTGTAACTTGCTGAAATTAAATGGATAAGATCATTTTGATTTTTATTTCTTTTCTTGCGTTTAATTTAACGCAATTAAACATCAAATCTTATATTGAACTTGGTCCTATATGATCCCTTTTTTCTATCAAACGGATAAAAAGGATTGTTTTTTATTCCAAATAACACTCTTAATCTTATTTTTAGGGCATATACATTGTATTTTAAATTTTTCTTAATTTTAGAATTTAAGTTCCCATCATAGAAAGAAATTTCTCCTTGATGCTTTCCAAATTCTTTTAATGCCTCCCAAAGTATGTCTGGCCTCTTTAAATCTCTAAATTCAAAACCCATCTGTTTAAAATCTCTTCCTTCGGAAGCACTACCAGCTCTAATTTGAACAACTTCCTCAGATATAAAGCGAATAGTGATATCATGCCAATTTACTCCCGCTGGAGTTTTAAAAGGATGTATTGGTTTAATTCGTGAATATTTCCTTTTTTGTATAACCGGTTCAGAGATCGTTGATCCCTCTGCCCAAATGGGTAACACTTTATTATTTGTTATTATATCAATTGTTTCTAATACAAATACAGTAGACAAGACATCGAATTCTGGTAAATCATAGCTCCAGGAGGGACCCCGGGCTTTCCAATATCCTTCATCTTTTTGCTCATTTAATAACCATTTGATTGCCTTATCTGAAATAATTCCTGAAGAATCAATATTTGAAATATTTAAGGCAGAAATAGCTATACATGTTGATATTATATCATTAAGAAAAGAACCATTCCTTTCCTGTTCATCAGCCAGTCTCACTAAAATCTTCTTAGAGATATTTATAAATTCATCTTTTTCATTAAATAATACTAAAAAAAAAGAAGCTCTTATTAAGAAGTGAATATTATTCTTAAAATCCTTTCGCTCTAAATCACAAATTTTTCTTAACCTCTCTTCTTCAAGAAGTCTATTGGAAACTGTTCCAAGATAATCTTGTAACATCATGCAAAGATTTGGACTTCTTGCTATTTGCCATAAAATTCTATTTTTTCTATAATTAGTGAAAACATCAAATTCAATTAATAGGGAGCCTAATCTTCTTTTTGCTTCATTGAAATACTTATTAAAGCCAACAATATTTAAATTTTCTTTTGCTCTAAACATAGCCATATGACATTCAATCCAATGTCCTACATCTGTATCAAAATCTTCATGAGATACCATTATTGTAAATTCTTCACAAGTGGGCCAAAAGAAATTATATCTTCCATACCTTTGTGTTTTTCTTTCATAAAAGTCTGCCCAGTTAAGCCATAAATTTCTTACTTTAGTTGATAGGTCATTTGTGAGATTCTTATATTTATGACCTAAATAAATATAAGCCTCTAATTGCAAAGGCCATCCTTCTGGAATTTCTTCATAATTTTCTGAATTGACTATATTATCCAAACTTTTATCTACTATTTCATTCAGATACCTTTCGGCTTTTTCTTTTGCTTTGTTTGTTTCAATCACCTTTAATTTACGTCTTCCTTAAATTGTAAGATAGATATTACGTACGCATAATTAATATTGTAATTATTTTAACTAATCAATCTTCCTATATCCGAACTTTTCAAAATTTTCTTCTGCCCTTTGAGCATCTAAAGTGTAGGTCACTACGATAACATCTATACTTTTAAGTTTAAAAACTAATTTTTTTTCTAACATTGAATCATAAAAATGTTTATGAAATTTTTCATCATCTAAATAATAGCAAAGGTCATCCAAAGAAAATTTCTCGAATTTCCATACAGAATAATCGCCAGTATGAGTTTTTACTTTCCCTGTTTCTATAATGTTTATCATTTCCTGGATGTTTCTAATTGGATGTTTCCATAAATTACATCCAACAAATATTCGAGAGTTGGTTATAATCGCTGTTTTTATTGTTTTTATTCTATTTAGATCACACCCAGTTTTATTACTAATTAGATCGCTCAAATTTGAATTTCTAATACCTTCAACAATCAAATCTAATTGGCTATTTGCTTTGATTATACTGTTATATAGGGTTCTTAATTCAAAAATGTTTGTTGGTAGTAAAGTCTTTTTACATTCAGCAATAAACAATAAATTTTTATTTATAGCCAAAAAGTCGATATCTCCTCCTCCTTTGAAATCATGTTGGACTCTAGTAAAAGTTTGAAAACCTTGTTTTTTAAAGGAAATTGATAATAATTCTCCCATTAAATCAAATTTTCCATCATCAAATATCTTAGGATTTTTCAGTTTATATTCTAGGGAGTAAATATTTCTTATTGCATTTGAATTTGCAAATACGCATACAGGAATTGTGTAGAAATTTCCGAGCTTTACAAAGGATTGATATTGTAAGTCAAAAATTGTATTTTTTTCAGGTTTCCAAGTTACAACATCAAGAAAACTTTCCACTTTTTTTTTCGAAGCTAAATTCATTAATACCTTGCATAATGCTTCTTTTGATGAATAGCCAGGGACTAAGGATCTTAATACTAATTTCGTTTCGACGTTAGGCTTTTTTAATAGGCTTTTAAAAAACACCATATATAAAAAAATAAAAAACCTTTTTATTTTTAAAAAATCAAATAATGTTAGGTGTTGTCTTATCGATAATGTTTGTAATTTATCAATACTTAATAATTGCTCTTTAGCCATATAATCAATATAATCCATTTCTTCTCTATATATTTCCTCTGCGCTAAAGAATTTTTCATTTAAAACTCTACGAATTTTTTCTGGGATCTCAATTCTATATCTTGGGTAAGGACCTTTATTTGTGTATTTGAATAAGTCAACTTTTAATTCTCTTTTTAATCTATCGTACATTTCTTCCAAAGAAAGAACATCATCATGTTTTCTAACAACATCATCATATATTTTTTGAAAATCAGTTCTTATGTAACCAAGCCTTATAGATTTTTCAAAGTTAGGGGATAAGGGAAGTATTACAATTTGTCTGTTTCGTCTGATACATTTATAAGAAAAATGATCTACATATATTTCAATTTCTTGTAATTTTTTAAAATAACAAGCATCCTGAATAATTTTTTGGATTCTATTTGACAGAATATAGTCTTCATCAATTATACCGAAATCTTGGTCTTTTAATTCATATATTTCATAATACAAATAAATAATGAAAGATACTGCTTCTGAAATTGTTTCTCTAGAATGAAAATCAAAGGAATTTGGATTATTTAACTGTTTTGGAATGTATACAATTAAAAATAAATAATCAATAAAAGCAAGTAAGGTTTTTATTAATGATCTGCTATAACCGCAATAAGATGGTTTTTTTTTGAATTTTCTGATCTCATTAATGATATCAAGTCGTATATTTTTTAGAATTTTGTGGATGGGAGATAGATTCTTTATGGAGGTAAAATATTCAATTATTGAATTATCTAATTCAAGATAATCAGATAGCAAAAGGATTTCTGAGACTAAATTTTCTATAATGCATTTTTGATTTAAGTATTTTGAGTATCTGAAAATTCCTTTTCTCTTAATATTATTTAAAAATGAGTTTTTATCATATAAAAGACCCAAGACTAAATAATTAAAAGAATAACCAAATTTATTTTTTGAAATGCTCTGTTCAAACTGCTCGAAAATCTTTTTTTTTTCACTTTTTGACAGGGCTAAACGATTATCGCATTTTGAATCTTTTATTAATTGAGAGGATACTTCTTTTTGTGTAAGATTATATTTTAATTTAAGTGATAAACTCATATATCTTTTTTAATTCAAAATTTATAATGATGTTCTTTTGTAATTTTTGCCATATTTAAAATAGAAAAAAGTTTACATAATCCCTCTTATGCGACACTATTGACGCATTGGCTATATTTCCCCTTTTCTTACTTTCATGTGATGTCGCAATGTACTTTCGCTTATCTTTAATTCTCGTGCTAATCCTCTTATTCCTTTTTTCTTAATTCCATTTTCTAAAAATGAGATTTTATAGTTATGTAAAACTGATCTCCTTATATTCTTTCTTAATTCAATATTATAGTTTTTAAGAGAACGATAAACCATATCTTTAGAACATCCTAATAATTCCGCAACTTCCCGAATTGATTTAGATTCTTTTATGTAAAGATTTTTTAGGTCAGATTTTGCAGGTTTTTTCCCCTTAGTTGGTCTACCCCTTTCTACATCAAGGCTAGATGCTTCTTTGTATTTTATTCTTACCATATTTAAATAATAAAAATTTTTTTAATTACATTATATTTAAATAAAGCTTCTTATTACCCCAACAATGTTTATATCTTGATGACTTTTGAATAAAGACTTGGCAATGCATTTTGTCTCAATCTAAATTTAGTACCATGATTATGGCCTGTACGGGCATCGAAATCCACTAAAAGCTGTCCCTTGTTTAATGCATTAAAAAATTTTTCCATGCTGATTTCTTGAAGGATCATTATTTCACTGTAGAAGAAATATACTCTTCCATTAATTTTTTTTGTCTCTGCTTGAACATAAAAACAATTTAGTAACTTCGTAGCTGCTTTATGAAAAAGATCTTCAAAGCCCCAGTACGGTTGTGGATTTAATTCGCCCAAACCAATCCTTTTTTCTACAGAACATAACCATGAATAATGTCTTTCATGAACTGAATTATAGTCAAAGGAAATGAGGACTTTTCTGTTTTGTTTATCGATAATCACCTTAAAACCACGATCACTTCTAGATAAACCATGTATTGTCTGTCTAAAACTCATTTCGGATTCTGGATATCTGGTTCCTGCTTCTTTATGAGGCCATCCATATTTTGGTAAGAATATTTGAGGAACAAATTTTAGTGCTCTAGGTGAAGGCTCCATATGAAAAAGGGTCGTTAGTGATGTTGTGTTTTTTCTTTGACACTTTAACTCCCATTCTGATGCATTCGGGATTGGAAGATTATTTTCATCTATTCCTAACAGATCTTCTAACGTGTTTCCTATACCTCCAACATTCCCGGCCCTTGCATTAGGGATCCATCCCATATTTCTAATTTCTTTTAGGGCTAATATCAAAGATTCTTTTGAATAAATTTTCATATTGCTGTATTAATCTGGCTTCCAAAAATCTAGTAAATATTCAAACGTGGTTCCCATTGTTATATAGTTGCTTGGCCAACCAAATATACCTATTCTGTTTACGATATTTGTTCTATCCCAAATTATTGTATTTCGCAGTTCATAGCCACGACTCCTTAGCTCTTGTATTAGTGAAACATGAATAGTAATGCGTTCATTTTTCCACCACATATCAGGGACATTTATTACACAATGGCCTTTAGGTTTTAATAACGGCAATAATTTTTCGAAAATATCCCCTATTTTTTTACTATATTTTTTTAAGGGCATGGTGCCTAAATCTCTTGGATCTTGCGAGTATTGTTCAACTTTTAGATATTGATCGTTTTTTCTATCACGCCGTGATTTATTTTTCCTTTTTCGGTTTAAAAGATTGGCATATGGAGGAGATGTCCATATTAAAGTTATCATTTCTTCATTCAAATAATTAGGGATATTAAGTGCATCATCTTGAATAGCAATCTGTCTTGAGTTATTAAAGAGATTGCTATTAACAAGACGTTTGCTGCATAAATCAATATATGATCCTTTTAAATCAAAACCTACAGCGTTGCGATCTAGATCTTGGGCTGCCAAAAGAGTTGTTCCGCTTCCGACAAAAGGATCTAAAACAAGTTCGCCTTTGTGTGTAAATAACTCTATAATTTTTTTTGCTAATGAAATAGGGAATGTGGCGGGGTGAATATCTTTATCTCTAATGTCTCTTTTTTCATAAAAAAACTGCCAAACTCCCAGTTGGCTTTTTAACCATTCTTTTGCTGTCATACAATTTATATGTGTTTTTTTACAGTCACATGTTCTTCTAAAGCTAATATTTAATTTATTGCGATACTCTTCGCTATTTTCTCTTATGATATTTGTGTTTTTAAGCGTTGCGCTTTTTGGGATAGTATTTACTATTTTAGCCATATCATTACCAAATAAGTATTTTTTATTTTTTTTAAAATATACTATGTTAATACAAATTTATATAAATTACTCTTTATCCTGGCTCTGAATTTTATTCAAATTGAATCAATTTCCACCCTAATAAATAATAATAATGTAAGCAGGATATTCCGTCAACAAAAAATCCAAATGAGTTCAACTTGATTCTATAAAAATTCCATGTCTTATAGATTGTACACTAACAGCTTTCCTTGACAGGATATTTTTATTTCCTCTAATATTGTTAATGGTGAACGTGAGGGAACTTGGATTCAGCAAGAATTAGCCTAAATATCATAAGAACAAAAAAGAATATTTTTATTGCTTTCATTCCTGTTTTGACTTTTATTTATCTCATAATTAGCCTTGCCTCAGTAAATCGTGTTGTCATATTAATCTCTTAACTTTTAATTAAAATGGTTTCAATTAGATTTTTTTGAGAAAAAAAACAGAGTAAATAAACATACAAAAATGAGCATAATCCTAGGAGTTATAGTTAATGACCTTGAAGGGAACAAAGAAATGATACTAGCTTCAGATGGAAGAGTATTAGAACACGGTACCAAAAATATTAGGAATGAAGATCTAGATAAAGTAAAAAGTCTGAGCTCAAAAATTTGCATAGGGTACTGTGGACATAGTGGAGAACTATTCAAAGATGTAGTTAATAATCTAAAAAAGAAAATGAAAAATATGATGGTAAAAGACCTCCTCTTTGTTACAAGTAAATTGAGGATTACAATTTTTGAGATGCTAGAGACAAAAAGACACCAAGCTATTGAAGAACATTTTGGCCCTTTAAATCATCAATTTATTATAGGTGGACTTTATAACAGAAAACTAAGATTCAATACTCTACTTTCAAATAATAAATTCAAGATAAATAAGTCTGAATTACAATCCTCAAAAAATATTCATATAGAGATTATGGGATCCACTTATGAAGTACATCATAGGATAAAAACAATAAGTAAAAAAATGCTTGGTCAACCTCAAAGTTTCGAAAAAATAGTACATAACATCAGGTATATTATTTCAAAAATTGCAGAGACAAATCACGAGATAAACAATCATATATTTATTAGAAGGATATCTAGAAATTTTGAATTGGAAAGTTATATTGGATATAAGTGAAGCAATAATCTAAGAATTGTACTAATAAGATATTAGTTTTTTTGCATTTATCAAAAAAATATTTCTTCCAAAATAAGAAGGTTAGTTTATATCAATAATTTTAATAACCTATTTTTTACAGATTTTAATATTCTTTATTATTTAATAAATTTTAAGTTGATTGTTTCTCATGACTACAATCATCACAAAGGCTTAAAATAAAATCCTTATCTAATGGTTTTTTTGAAGAATTAAGCAGGTCCTGAATATAAGCTCGGAAGTCAGAAGCAGTATTTTCATCTTTTATTATCAAGGCTTTTTCCAAAGTCGGTACTGTTGAACTATAAAGAGCTGAAACAACTGTATCATGTGTTACCAGAAACCCACCGTATTTATCATCTTTTAAATATCCCAATTCAGCATGTTGAAAAATCTTACACATATTTTCATACAGAGAAGGCTTTATATTCTTTCCTGTTATCACTCTTATATGTCTTACATCTCCTTTAAGTACCCTTTGAGATAAAGCATTTAAGTACGGATCTTCTCGTGACTGACCTCCTACACAGAAAATATAACGCTCAGCCCTTTCGACAACTTCTCTCATAGCCATTGTGATTGATTCAGCCTCTTCAATTAATTCAAGATTTTCTGTGGATCCAGACGCTTTTCCCTTCCTTTGAGATAGGACCTTACTTGAAGAAGATTCTGTATTAAACTCTTTTTCGTAATAACTCTTAAGAAATTCTCCTGCTTCAATTCTCAGGGCATTAATTATTCTTATTATGCTCTCAGAGATTGTAGACTCATTTGCTCCTTTTCGTCTTAAATCCTCAAGCGATTTAGACCCCTCATTCATGTTATTAAACAAAGACAAAAGAATTGTTTCATGAAGTCTTCTTTGGTCATCTATTTTTTTTCGATTAATTTTTTCTTTATAAAACTGGAAAAAATTAAATGCTAAACTTATAATTGCGATTAGACCAATTATAAGATCAAATATAGTTATTTCCATTCTTGTTATTCCCTGTAACTTTTTTTTAATCAATTTATCTAAATTTGTCAAATTAATATCATATCCCACTTCTCAAATACATACTCTATTAAAGCTCCTGGAGGGAGAAAATCACATTATTTTGCGGAAGGCGGACTAAGTGATTTTTTGAAAAAAATGAATTCTAAAAACTGTGCTTAAAAATATCACAAAAAGCATAAAAATCCGTTAAAATATCAAAAAATATTGCAATCTGGAAAGCCTGATTATCCTACGTTTTACAGAAGAAATCCTTTATTTTCTGCGCTTTCTCACTTTCCTGTCAAACCTAAACACGTTAGAAGTCACTTTTTTTTTCAGCTTCAATCCATAGTCTGATCAATTCTTTAGTGCTCAATTTATCTAACCGCTTAATAGTGCCCTCCACACATATTCTTTAATACATTTTTGCCAAGTGACAGATATGCGATAGATCAATAAGATTGATCTCAAAATTCTTCCTCAAGTGTCGAAATACGTCCGTCAGGGGGAGCCAAGACATAGGTTATCCATTTTCTGATTTATTTTTCTTTGTTCTTCTCTGAATCCTTGATATTTCTTGTCATACATGTCTTTAGTAATCCATCCTTG
>Ga0180433_10009622_pt1 | contig 11796 bp, 16 predicted proteins | sample SS_ome_8_FD_132980 | JGI IMG/M metagenome (GOLD analysis project Ga0180433, IMG submission 132980) | Hypersaline lake sediment archaeal communities from the Salton Sea, California, USA - SS_1_D_1 metaG | ecosystem: Environmental > Aquatic > Non-marine Saline and Alkaline > Hypersaline >... | reverse complement strand
TTTTAAATTCATAGTTCACCTCATCAACCTAAATTACATGACTTCCTTTTCGCTGGCTTCTACAGCTCGCTGTATCTCAAGGTTGAGTTCCGGTGGCAAACCCTCTATGTCCACCCGCAAAAAACCTCTGACTATTGTGGCAGTTGCTTCATCACGAGTTAAGCCACGCATCATCAGATATTCCACCTCTTCTTCGGCTATCCTGCCCACAGCCGCCTCGTGGGACAGGTCTACGCCAGCGAGCTTCCCTTTCAATTCCGGTATGGCATGAATCATACCGTCACCCTTAAGCATAAGGCCGCGGCATTCCAGATGGCCTTTGACATCAGGTGCATTACCTTCTATATAACCCCGAGCATAAACGTCCCCGCCAGTCGTTACCGCCCGCGATATGATTTCCGTCCTAGCACCTTTGGCATCCAGTAGAACTCGAGAGCCCACGTCCATACTCGAGCCGGGTAACGCCACCAGAATACTATTAAACCTGACTATGGCATTATCACCAACACACCTTGCCACAGGATACATTTGCAAGGAGCGGACTGGATTCATAATCACATAGTTACTCAGGAATACACCATCCTCCTCAACGATTATTCCAGTGCGGGGACGTACGGCTATCTCCGGTGCCCAACTGTGTATCATAGTAAATGTAACCTTCGCCCCTCGCTTAATGTAGAACTCGGAAATACCCATGTGCATTCCCGCTTCCTCTCCGGAAGCTGCAGCGCAACCGGTTATGATATGCAACTCGGAACCTTCTTCAGCAATAATTATATTATGAACCTTTTGTGCCAGATTGCGTTTGCCCAAATATAGGCAAGCCTGCACCGGATGTATCGTCTTGCTTCCTGGCAGAGCCCTGATGAAGTAGCCATTGCTCTGCCCAAGCTCCACATTGGCAGTGTATTTATCAGTGTCTACAGCTACCGCTTTCCACAAGTATTCGTGCAGCCAATCATATTTCTCCAAGGCTTCATTGGTGCCCATAACCTCTAAGCCATCTTGCTTTGTACTGCGATGTACGGTGGAATGGTCTATCTGAATAATTGTTCCTGAGCGCTGACTATCATCGTCTAACGTAACACCAACCTGTACCATTTGCTTTTTGGCTTCAGTGGACAATTTCGATGGGTCATCCTGATAGGGCAACTCGTCTCCAGAATGAGTATATTTGTCTAAATCTATGTCCTCACCGAAAGCCGCTGGCTTGGACGCCGCCGCTTCAGCTGTTTCTTTATATGATTTGTCAGCTTCTATGCTACACATCTTTTGCACTCCTCGTAACCTTTACGCTTTATTGTCTCCAAAATCTCATGAGGGTCTCCCTCACAGACTACCCTGCCATCAATTAATACATAGCCGCTGCGAGCGTTAACATATTCTAAAATGTGCCCTGTATGGGTGATAATAAGCCCGGCATGGCTCCGGTCGCGTATAGTATGATCTTTCTGTAAAAGCTCATTTATAAGCTCGCCTATCAGGGCGATATTCACCAGATCAACACCGGATTCAGGTTCATCCAGCAACGCCAGGACTGGATCTTGAGCCAACAATTGAAGAAGCTCGGAGCGTTTTATCTCGCCCCCTGAAAAGCCATAGTTCACCTCTCTGTCCATTAGTGTCACCAGGTTAGCCTTTTTCGCCAGGTTGTTTATAGCTTCATCATTCGCTCTCCCTTTAGCACAAGCAGTTACCATATCACGAGTCTTTACGCCACGGACAACGGGTGGCCTCTGCAGAGACATACCGATACCTAAACGGGCCCTTTCATCCATAGGCAACCCCACTATATCAGTACCCCTGAAAATAAGATTGCCTTTAGTCACATGATATTTAGGAGCACCCATTATGGCCATAATAAGAGTAGTCTTCCCACTACCATTGGGGCCGAAAAGCACATGCGTATCACCAACTTTAATGCTCAAATTTATATCATGCAATATTTCCTTGCCACCAACATCGACACTCAGGTTTCTAATCTCCAATACATTATCTGAATCTGAATCCATATCTCTTCCTCCTTAGCCACCATCCAGTGAATGGTGCTCTACTTTGCGAAACCAGCCCGCCGGGTCAATCAAGTACTCCCGATAGTCAACCAGAGTCAGATAGTGACCCCTCTCTTCAGCAGCCAGAGATGTATAGAGCTTTTTCTCGGCATCATAGACAGCCTCCTCACCCTGACTGCTGTAGAATTTCTCAGTCTTTTTCTCCATTTCCATAGCTTTATCTATGGTGTCAAGTTCGGTGCTCGCTGCCTTCACATTAGAGCCGACCGACCTTATAGCCTCAGAGAATAAAGTATTAAGTATGTCACCTTTATGAGGCTGAATGTCAACCTCGGGCCAGGCTTTTTGATTTTTTATACTGTTATATATTTCTTCAAATCTCTGGCGGTGTTTATCTTCCTCTCCCGCCAGCCAATCAAAAAGCTCTTTGCCCACTTTGTTACCAGTTTCCTGGCTGGCTTTCTGGTAGTATGCCTTACCGTCAATCTCCATCTGAATTGCAAATTTAATAGCTTCTAAAATCTTGCCATATTCGTCTTTCATACTAACCTCGCTTTGCAGATTTTTGTAAATATTTCGTATACCCCTTTATCTTTCATGCCAGTTTTGCAGCAGCATAAGCTAGATAAAGTTTTTTATCAGGCTTTACACTTCCTGCACGCCTCCTTTCACTTGCCAGACTTTTCCTTTCGTGACTTATATCTGGCCAAGCCTTCATTAAACAGCTTCTCCTCCTCCTCTGTAATGACAATGAGTGGCGGCACCTCGACAGCCTTCCCCTCAAGGTTCACAGCTACCATTACGTAATAAGCAGTAAGCGCTGGTAGCCGCTTGCCCGTGAGAAGATTTTCCGCCTCAACCTCTATCCGCACTTCCATTGATGAGCGGCTGGTAAAAGTGACTTTTCCATGTACCAGCACCAAGTCACCAACGCGCACTGGGCTATGGAAATTGATGTCCTCGACCATTGCGGTGACCGGGTTAGCTCGACTATGGCGGGCAGCTACCACACCAGCGGCGTTATCCATCAACTTCATCAACTCGCCACCATGAACAAAACCAGCAGGATTGGTCTGATGTGGTAACATAAGCTGTGCCATCTCAATCGCCGAATGCCCCACAGTCCTGCCCCTGAATTCAGCGCCCTTATCCAATGTTTCCATCAGCTCACGAAAATTCTTCTCGTGATTCGCCTCAACCTTACCCATTCTATGGAAGAAATCGGCGATGTCATCAAGGCCTTCCTCCTCTGCCACCTTCGCCGCTTCGGGATAGAGCCTAGTCGCTTCCTCATGCTCAAGTCCATTAGCCAGTTTCAGATTTGCTGCAGTATCGCCTAGGCGACCAAGGAATTTAAATTCATGCTCAGCATGCTCCGCTTCATTATTTGCTGTAGCAGAAAACATGTCCGCTATCTGCTCCAGACCTGCCTCTCTGGCAGCCTCAGCAAAATATGTATAATTGGCTCGAGCATTTAGCTCTCTAACAAAGGCCTTGCGCAAGATTTCCTCTGTTTTACTTCCTTTTAGCTGCATAATTCTCCTTCCGCTCTGCAAAGATACGAAAATTATTTGCCAAATCCTGCTACTCGTCTATTCACTAAATTTAAACTAAAGCAAATCCCATGTATGCGACTTTTATCTCACATTGCCATCACAAAAGGGCTTTACATAAAGTAATCAGCTCAGTCTCTGGAGATAGCGATGCGCTTGAAGCGCTGCCTTAGCCCCCTCACCGGCAGCAACCACTATCTGTTTTTCCGGGATACTGGTAACATCACCGGCAGCGAAAAGTCCGGACACATCAGTCTCATTATTACAATTAACCTCGATTTCGCCGACACTATTGAGATTAACCACACCTTTTACTATGTCAGAGTTCGGTATAAGTCCGATTTCAATAAGAACGCCACCAACCTCCAGCTCCTTCTCCTGTTTAGTTTTCAGATTCCTTATTTTTATCCCGTCAACAAGTTTTTCCCCGGTTATCTCCAAGACCTCGTGCTCCAGAAACATCGTCAGGTTACCCGCACCCTTCACTCTGTCAATTAATATCTGGTCGCCGGTGAGCTGAGTCAGCGATACTAAATAGACATGTTCGGCGATCTTGACCATGTCGTCAACGGCTTCCAGCGCTGAGTTGCCACCTCCTATAACAGCCACTTTCATACCGGCAAAAAGAGGGCCATCGCAGGTAGCACAGTAAGTAACCCCCCTACCCCTGAGTTTTTCCTCCCCAGGAACATTCAATGGCCGGGAGCGTTTGCCGGTGACAACGATAGCAGCTTTAGACTGATAGGTCTCGCCGCTCTCGGTTTTAATCTCAAAGCCGCCTTTTTTTCGAGATAAACTGCTGACGCCCTCCCCGATTTTCATTTCTATGGGAAACTGCTTTACCTGCTCCTCAAACTTCTTTATTAGCTCCGGTCCTTCGATGATCTGGTAGCCCATGTAGTTCTCTATTCCCAGCGTCCAGTTTACCTGTCCACCTACATCTTTACTCAGCAACAGGGCATTTAATCTTTTCCGCGCCGCATACACGGCCGCTGTCATGCCAGCAGGACCACCACCGATAATTATCAAATCATACATTTTCCCAACCTCCTATCCAATCTCCGGCGATTGCGACATCGCAACAACACCTGAACCTAAATGTTTAGCTTCTGCCTCAGCCATTTCTCATCGTAGCCAACGACAACCTCGCCATCTATATCAACCACTGGTACAGCAATTTGTCCCGTTTTGCCGAGCATCTCCTCACGGGCAGCTTTGTCACTGGCAACATCAAGGTTCTTATAAACGACGTTGTTTTCGTCCAGTAACTGCTTGACTTTTTTGCACCAGGGACAAGTCGGAGTAGAATAAACCCTCACTTCTCTTGCCATTACATCCTCCTTGAACCTTTCATTAGTTGGCAGGGGCAGAGCAAACCAATCTTATTTGGATTTGGCCTTGGACTTGGCTCCCGATTTCGACGCCGCCTCCTTAACCTCAACCTCAACCCTTTTCGGTTTGGATTCCGCAGCCTTAGGCAACGTCACTTCCAACATGCCATCATTGTAGCTGGCTGACACCTTGCTGGCTTGCACCGCTGCAGGTAAGGTAACAGAGCGCGAGAATCTACCGTAGCACATCTCGCAGCGATAATAGTCCTCGTCCTTAACCTCTGATTCAGCTTTTCGCTCACCCTTAATGGTCAGTGTATCACCGAGAACTGAGATATCGATCTCATCTTTCTTCATGCCCGGAAGCTCAGCCCGAATCACATAATTGTCCTTCTTCTCATAAATCTCCAGGGCTGGCATCCAGCCTAATTCCTCGGTCGGCACTCGCCACCAGGACAGCGGATGTCTAATACTCATTAGTGGGTTCCTCATCATATCATCCATCCGCCGCTCCATTTCCCTGAATTCATCCCAGGGACGCCATCTTTGAATCGCCATTCTCAACACCTCCTTCCCATTGTCTAGCTATAAGAAGCGGTATGCCCTGCCCCCATCTCTAATGAAATGAACTGAAAATTGCTAGACAAATATATCTGACAGCTATGCTTGAACCCTCAATTTTTGGAACAATCCAGCCTACTCTGCCCCGAATACATCACAAAGCCTTCGGGAATCAACGAACCAAGCTGTTGGCTATACTACAACTATAGGCGTACGTGAACTTGTTGTCAAGAGGAAAGAACTCACCCGCACAATCGTGATCACATCCCGTTAAGTAGCTTTTCTATACCACAGCGGCTATCCTGTGTTTACCGGACTTTCACCTTATCTCAGCCAAGAGCTTCCACGCCCCCCCTCATCGTGGTCCATAACTACCTGCTCCAGCCCGGCTACCTGCTGCTCGTCCAGCGTTATTACCGCTTTCGGCATAAATCATCTCTCTGAAAATCAGCTATCCTGACATGCCCGGCATAAACCACGGAACTCAAGGTTATGGCCTTTAACCTTGAAGCCTGTCTTTCGGGCTACTCTGTCATTAATATCTTTGTTCACCGGCTCATCGATATCAAACACCCGGCCGCATCCCTCACATCTGAAATGATAATGAGCATCTCGCCTAGCATCGAATCTACTCAAGCTACCGCAAATGTCAAGCTCCGTAATCTCCCCGCTCTGGCACAAAAGTCTGAGGTTTCGATACACCGTCCCCAGGCTGATATTGGGTATCTGCTTCCTCACCTCGCCGTATATCCAGTCAGCAGTGGGATGAGAGTCAGTACCTCTCAATACCCCCAGAATAGCTTCTTTCTGTTTTGTTTTCCTTATCATCTTTATTAATAATAGTTATCGTTATCTATATTATATAGCAATATTTGTGTTTGTCAAGAGGGTTTCTCAATCTGAACCGTTTCCTTTAGGTCTAACGATCAGCTTAAGCCTCTCAATGCCCACAACCACAACCTCATCGCCTATTTCCAGCTCTGCCTCATCACATGTCGCCTTCCACAGCACGCCCTGCACTTTGACATAGCCTTCAGGGTCCAGTCGCCTGGTCACTCTGCCCTCATTGCCGATTATATCCTCAGCAGCCAACCTCGGACTTATAAAGAAGGTCGGCCTACCTACCCGGTACATTATATAGGAATATACAGCCAGGGCTACCATCAAAATAGCCAGGACCCACAGCGGAATATTTATATTGAAATGTGGCAGCATCCAGAGCACGACAGCCACCAGGACAGCTTCCTCAATCATCCAGCCCAAAACGGCTTGCAACGTATACCAGAGTGGTGGTTTTCTCTCCTTTGTTCCCATGTGCTACACCGCCTCATACCGCCCTTCACCACATAGATAGGCACAATTCGGACAGTATCTCGAGTCGGCGGGGACATCAGCCCCGCAATTAGGACAGGAGGGATTCAACCTGGCACCACAAGTGCCACAGAACCGGTAATCTGAAGGGTTCTGTGAACCGCAATATGAACAGGCTTTTTCCGACTGCCCCCCCACACCCAGCCTCGTTCCGCAGACAATACAGAACCGGTAGCTCATCAAGTTCTCTTCTCCACAGTTAGGGCACAGAAATGTCTCTGCCATATTAGCGGCACTCCGTGCTCATATACATATCAATATCATATTCAGAAAACATAACCACAATTTTAACCGTTTACAGGCCATAGCTCAAGACATGCCGACTGGAAAAGCCTTCATTTAAGGCTGTCAAGCTTATATAATCACACCGACTATACAACATCTCATGTATGAAGTTCGTAAAAATAAATCTCTTGAGGGGGATTGATATGGACAGGACTCTGGCACCCAAGAGAATCGAAGGTATCCTGAGAGAGACTTTTACCATCTACAAAAACAATTTCCTCAGGCTTATGGCCATAGTGGCTATTGTGCAGGTGCCAGTTATCGTCTTAGCACTCATTGCCAGTTTGCTGATACCAACATATGGTCATTGGCTAACCGAAGATCCGTCGCCTTTCATATTATTTCTGTGGGTGACAATTTATTTCACGATGTTCGCAGCATCCATATGGATGGTAGGCGCTGTTATTCATGCCGTTTCAGAGCAGTATTTTAACCGGACTGTAAGCATCGACCAAGCCTACAGCTTCGCCTGGCGCAGACTGGGGGACATGTTCTGGGCAGCAGTTCTTGTCTGTCTGGCACTCGTAGGTATTTATCTGGCTACAATCTTAATCAGTATAAGTATAGCCTTATCCGCAGGCAGAACCGTCGACAACATGTTAATAGGATTTATAATGGCAGGTATGCTGTCTTTATTCATGACCCCAGCAATCATCTATCTGAGTGTAAACTGGACTTTCACTTCGCCGACAGCCCTATTTGAGGGTTACGGTCCTAAAGCAGCATTATCACACAGCTGGGCGCTGGTCAAGGGAAGCTGGTGGCGGGTACTGGGAATGGTGATGTTACTGCTCCTTATAGTGCAGGCAGTATTTATGATATTCTACATGCCCGCAATGATGGGCGCTTTAGGCGGGGTCATGAGCGGCATTATGAGCGAGGTTCCGGGCGGGTTTACACCCTACGCTGGAACGGCGTTTCCAAGCTGGATGATTTGGGCACTGATCGGGGGCACAATAGGAAATATCATATCCCTCCCCCTCTTTGTAATAGGCACAACTCTGCTCTATTTCGACCTGCGGGTGAGAAAACAGGGCTACAGCCTCAATGCCCTGGCAGACGAGCTCGGACTGAGAAGAACCTCCGTCGATAGCGTAGCTTAGTCCTCCAGAATAGCCACCACGCGAGACCAGCCGGCGCTGCCGCCGGTTAGCTTCACGGGGAAACAGGCTACTTTGAAGCCGAAGGGTTTAGGCAGCTTGTCCAGGTTTGCTAGCTTCTCAATATGACAGTACTCTTTGTCCCTGCCCACGAAATGTGCACCCCAGAGCACGCTCTTATCACCTGTCTTGGCAAACTCTTCCTTTATCGCCCAGAACGGTCGGTCCCACCCCCAGGCATCGATACCCATAACCCTGATGCCCTGCTCGATTAACCACAGCGTCGACTCCCTGGTCATGCCACAGCCGGCATGGAAATACTCAGGCTTACCCCACAGCTTATCGGCATCGGTCTGTATCATCACGATGTCCCAGGGCTTAATCTCGTACTTGATTTTCTCCAAGGCTGCTTTCAGGTCATCCACCGTGACGCCGGAGCCGCGCGGCTTGTGCCTCATGTCCAGCACCACGCCATCGTGATAGAACCATTCCAGCGGCATCTGGTCGATGGTCTTAGCTTTTTCCCCTTCGCAAGTGGGGAAATAATGCCACGGGGCATCGACGTGCGTGCCGGCATGCGCCCCCATCGTCACGCTGTCATTAGCCCAGCCCATTCCCTGCGGTAAATCACTCTCGCTGCAGCCGAAGAATGATTTCATCGGCCCGACGGCTTGCTTATGCGCCTCGTGGGTTACCCTCACCGGCAACGGCTCGCTGGGACTATCCTCCGTGGGAACGCTTAAGTCTATTATCCTCGCCATATTTTGCCTCCAGCAATCTAATGCCAAGATTATGGCACAGAGGCAAGACAGTTGGCAATCAGAACAATCAATATTAGCCCGCTGATAGCCCTTTTGAGCTGCCGGCAATAGGCTAATCAGTCATTGTGGCGAAACCAGGGGAGAAACTGGATAATCGGAACTAAAATATATACCACAAGCCCCCACTGGGGAACGAAGAAAGCCAACACCATAGACAAAGCGGCGACGCCCGGAGTAACACAGTTCCTTCTTATGCCCGTGATGATGATTTCCCTATCCAGGTCGTGGTCAACAAGCCGGTGATGCCAGCAGGCATACCACCAGTTTAATAAGAAAAAAAGCCCCAGTATCATGATATTGGCGCCAAAAGCAAGCTCCGCCAACGTCTCACGGCTATAATCCCCCAAAACATCCGTGGAAAAAGGCACCAGCGCCACGAACATGAGAATGCCGATATTAATCCAGACATGCCACCTATCTGTGCGGCGTATCACGTGGAACTGCTGATGATGAATCATCCAGAAGATTGCCAGCAGCACAAAACTGAGCGCGTAGTTAAAGAATTTGGGCCCTGGGCTGCCAGCAACTGGCTCAGGTCGAGCTGGGTCTCCAGCATATCAGGAAGAGTCAGGCTGAGGATAAGGAGCGTCATAGCAATGGCAAAGATGCCGTCGGCCAGCGCCTCGATGCGCCTCGTCGTCAGCATGAAACGGGTCTTGCCTGCACTCTTTTCAGACATCAGAGCACCCTCACCTTATACATTCCAGTGTCCAGCTAGTATCCGACCTTATTTTTACCGTTCAGATTGAGGATTTCCCTGGCTTCATCGGGCGTGGCTATATCCCGCTCGAACTCTCTGGCGATTCTGACCACTTTCTCCACCAGCTCGGCATTGCTTTTAGCCAGCTTGCCCTTCTTTATGTAGATATTATCCTCCAACCCCACCCTGACGTGTCCACCCATCATTATAGCCAGTGTAGCTACCTTGAACTCATCTGGATAGCCCACTCCTATTACCGACCATTTATAGTTTTGCGCACCGAACAGCCTGTCCGCAGTACTCTTCATATACATGATATCCTCAAGAGAAGAGCCGATGCCGCCCAGCACACCGGTAACAAACTGCATCCATATCGGCAAAGGTAGCAGCTTCTCCCTTACCAGATAGGCGATGTTATAAATATGACCAACGTCGTAAGCCTCGCATTCCGGCCTTGTGTCGTTCTGCTTCATGGTCTGGCAGAAGTACTCTATGTCAGCGAAGGTATTGCGGAAGATATTGTCCCTGGTTCCCAGTATAAATCCCTTCTCCCAGGGATACTTGTAGTCCTTGTCTTCGTACCGCTCAGCTATGGGGTGAATGGCAAAATTCATCGACCCCATATTGAATGAGGCGAGCTCAGGCTTGAATGTAGGCACAACAGCTATCCTTTGCTCCGGGGTGGCGCCAAGTGCGCCGCCGGTGGTTATGCACACAATCACATCACTTCTCTGCTTAATCCTGGTGACGATTTCTCTGTAAACCTCCGGATTGGAGGTGGGAGTACCGTCCTCGGGATTCCGGGCATGAATATGCACCGAGGCAGCGCCTGCCTCAGCCGCCCTTACCGCCTCGTCGGCAAGCTGCTGCGGTGTGATGGGTAAATGAGGCGTCTGCGTGGGCATGGTCACGGCACCGGTTAAGGCAGCGGTTATTATCAGCTTTTCCATTTTTTAACCCCCTCGACAGCGTAATGCAGTTAGCCAGGTCGAACCCTTCAGGCTTCTAAAAATTATAGCATTATACAGTTCATACACCAACCAATGTAGCCACGAGGCTAAAGCCTCGTGGCTACATGTGATTAGAACCGTTCCCAATACCAAAGAACTAGACGTAAAACATCACGCAGTAGTTTCTCTGCCTTTTTGACCGTGCTATACTATGACTGAGGCTTTTATGGCTGGCACGGCTGAAGCGAAACAGCGGATAGACAGGCTAAGGGAGCTGCTTAACCACCACAACTACCGCTACTACGTGCTGGACAGCCCTGAAATCAGCGACGCCGAGTATGATGAGCTTATGCGTGAGCTCAAGCAACTCGAAGACGCAAATCTCGATCTCATCACGCCTGACTCACCCACACAGCGCGTAGGTGCCGCACCGGTTGAAGCCTTCGGCGTAGTCGAGCACCCTCAACCCCTGCTCAGCCTGGCGAACGCCTTTTCCGATGAAGAGCTAGAAGCCTGGTACCGGCGCATCTCCAATCTGCTGGGCGGCCGCAATATCGACTTTGTCTGCGAGCTTAAAATAGACGGCCTGGCGGTAGCCCTGACCTACGTCAACGGCCTGCTCGAGGTCGGCGCTACCCGCGGCGACGGATACCGCGGCGAGAACATAACTCAAAATTTGAGGACGGTAAAGAGCATACCTCTCTCCGTGCCCAAAGAAGCTCCGCCCAGGTTCGAGGTCAGAGGCGAGGTCTACCTGCCCAAGACCGGCTTTAAGAAGCTTAACGAGGAGCGGGCTAAAGAGGGCTTGCCGCTTTTCGCCAACCCCAGAAACGCCGCCGCTGGCTCGGTGAGGCAGCTCGACTCCAGGATTACGGCTCAGCGCCCACTGGACATCTTCGTCTACGGACTGGGCTGGGCTGAAGGCAAGGCGGTCCCGGACACGCACTGGGAAGTCCTGAAATACCTGAAGTCGCTGGGCTTCAAGATAAACCCTAACATCGCCTTCTGCCGCACCATCGACGAGGTAAAGAAATACTACGCAAAATGGGTTAAAGAGGAAGAGGCAATACCCTACGAGGCCGACGGCGTGGTGGTGAAAATAAACTCCATTC
>Ga0180433_10009621_pt1 | contig 11799 bp, 7 predicted proteins | sample SS_ome_8_FD_132980 | JGI IMG/M metagenome (GOLD analysis project Ga0180433, IMG submission 132980) | Hypersaline lake sediment archaeal communities from the Salton Sea, California, USA - SS_1_D_1 metaG | ecosystem: Environmental > Aquatic > Non-marine Saline and Alkaline > Hypersaline > Sediment... | reverse complement strand
TGGCCATGGAGAAGGGGATGCGCTTTGCGATCCGGGAGGGATCGCGGACAGTCGGCGCAGGATCGGTGACGGAAGTAATAGAGTGATTAAAACGGTTTTTCCCATCACCAATTTTAGTCACTCAGTGAGGCAAGCCAGACCCGAGCCAGCACAATAAGCGAGAACAACAATGAGAGAAATAGTAACACTCCAGTGCACCGTCTGTAAAAGACGGAACTACACGACCACGAGGAACAAGAAACAACAAACCGAAAAAATTCAAATCAAAAAATACTGCAAATTCGATCGGAAGCACACTCTGCATAAAGAAGTGAAATAACTTTAAAACGTAAGGACGCGCAAACGCATAAGGAGGAGAGATAAGGACGCAGGTGAGTAGCTCAACTGGTTAGAGCATCGGTCTCCAAAACCGAAGGTTGCGGGTTCGAGTCCTGCCTCACCTGCCAGCAGCATATATGAGATTTGAGTCTTAGACATTTCCGTGGGGAGAGAAGAATAGCTGTTCCTGCAGAGACTTTAAACATATGCGCCTCTAAGGATAGAGAATGAGTCAAAAAACGAAATGGTACAAGCGTATCGGCCCCTTTCTCAAGGAAGTGCGGGCCGAGATGAAGAAAGTGACCTGGCCTTCGAAAAACGAAGTATACAGCACAACTCTCGTCGTGATCATCGCGACTCTGTTTTTCGGTTTTTATCTCTACTTTATGGATCTGATCTTTTCCTGGATGATAAAACGCATAGAATCAATATTCTAATAGGTTGATTGAACAATGGAAAAAAACTGGTATGTGGTTCATACATATTCCGGATTCGAGAAATTCGTGGCGGAATCTATACGTCAGAGAGCGATCGAGTTGAATATCGAAGAGCAGATCGGGAAAATCATTATACCGACAGAGGGTGTCGTTGAAATCAAGGGCGGAAAAAAGGTTGTCTCGACCAAGAGATCCTATCCTGGGTATATCCTGGTCGAGATGGAGATGACTGACGAGAATTGGCTGGTCATCCGGGAGACGCCCAAAGTGACGGGCTTTGTCGGTTCCGGGAAGCGACCTTCCCCTTTGAGCAAGGACGAAGTCAGCCAAATCGTCGAGCATATGGAAGTCACGTCTGAAAAACCCAAACCCAAACATTCTTTCGAAAAGGGAGAGGCTGTGCGGATCATCGATGGCCCCTTTTACAACTTCAACGGTCTTGTGGAAGAAGTGAATAATGAAAGAAGCACGCTGAAAGTTCTGGTCACGATTTTCGGACGCTCCACTCCCGTTGAATTAGAGTTTTTACAGGTTGAGAAAATATAGGAGGAAACATGGCCAAGGAAGTCGTTGCCAGTATCAAACTTCAAATTGAAGCCGGTCAGGCCAGTCCCGCACCTCCGGTTGGGCCTGCTTTAGGCCAGCACAACGTGCCCATCATGGATTTTGTGCGTCAGTTCAATGATAAAACAGGAAAGATGGAAGCGGGAACCGTCATTCCCGTCATCATCACCGTTTACAAAGACCGCTCTTTCACATTTGAGCTGAAATCACCCCCCGCCTCATATCTGTTGAAAAAGGCCTGCGGGATTGCCAAAGGTTCGGGCACTCCAAACCAGGAAAAGGTAGGCAAGGTTACCCAAAAGCAGCTGGAAGAGATCGCCAAAGTCAAAATGACCGATCTGAACACGGATGATATGGAAGCAGCCAAAAAGATTATCGAAGGCACAGCCAGAAACATGGGATTGGAGATTGTCAGTGGCTAAACGAGGAAAAAAATACAGGGATGCTAAGAATCTCAGAGAGAAGGAAGAATTCTCTTTAGAGGAAGCTTTGAGCCTCATGAAAAAAGCTAGCTATGTCAAGTTTGACGAATCCGTGGACATTGCCGTACGCCTGGGTGTTGATCCCAAGCACTCTGACCAAATGGTTCGGGGGACTATCGTCCTCCCCCATGGAACTGGGAAAAGCAGAAAGGTGTGCGTCATCGCTTCCGGAGAGAAGATTACCGAAGCCGAAGAGGCCGGTGCTGACTTTGCCGGAGGCGAAGAGATGATTGACAAAATATCCAAAGGATGGAGCGATTTTGATGCTCTCATCACCACACCCGATATGATGCGTGCCGTAGGCAAACTTGGCCGGATACTGGGCCCGCGAGGGCTCATGCCCAATCCCAAGTCAGGCACAGTGACTTTCGATCTCAAGAAAGCCATCGAAGAGATCAAAGCGGGGCGCGTGGAGTTTCGCGTGGACAAGACCGCGATTGTTCATTCTTCGGTCGGGAAAGTCTCCTTTTCCGAGGACAAACTCAAGGACAATATCCAATCCTTCTTGCAGGCCATTGTCCAGGCCAAGCCAGCGGCAGCAAAGGGCAAATATATCAAAAATGTCCACATCTCTTCGAGCATGGGGCCGTCCCTTAAGCTGGATGAGGGAGTTTTGGATTAAGAGGAGTATGACATTGAGCGTGAACAGGGAACGAAAAGAAGCCATGGTGCAGGAAATCAGTGATAATTTTGCTGCGTGCGAGTCCTTCTACCTGCTTGATTTTATGAGAATGCCCGTGTCCCAAGCCGTCGAGTTAAGGCGAGAGATGCGCAGGAACGACTATCTGTTTAAGGTTATTAAAAACCGGCTTGCCTTGAGGGCTTTGAAGGTTGATTTTCCTGAGGAATTGCAGGAGCACTTCCGCGGGCCGACGGCCATCGCCTTTTCTGCGACAGATCCTGTCGGGCTGGCGCGGTTGATAAGGAATTTTTCAGCACAGCACAAAATCCTGAGTGTGAAGGCAGGATTGGTTGAAGGACGCTATCTTCCCAAGGAAGATTTCGATATGATCGCCACCCTATCCTCCCGCGAGGATTTATTGGCGAAGTTAGGCTATCTAATGGCTTATCCATTGACCAAATTATTGAGGACTCTGCAGGCCCCTTACCAAGGTTTAGGCAGCATGTTGAGTCAATTAAAATCAAAAAAATAGCGTTGGAGGTAAAAATGGCCAAAGCACAAACAAAAGAGACAAAAGAGACAAAAGAGACTCCAAAGGCAAAGAAGGCAGACACCGCAAAATTGTCGAAGGAACAGTTCTTCGAGCATTTGGACAACCTCACAGTTTTAGAGCTAGCTGACTATATCAAGGAGTTTGAGGAAAGATACGGCGTGAGTGCTGCTGCCGCTGCTGTACCCATGGCTATGCCAGGCGCGGGGGCGCCGCAAGCTGAAGCCCAAGCGGAAGAGGAAAAAACAGAATTCAACGTGATCTTGAAAGAAATCGGTGAGAAAAAGATCAATGTGATCAAAGCTGTCCGAGAGGTGACGAGTCTGGGCCTGAAAGAGGCGAAAGATCTGGTTGACAGCGCGCCGAAACCTGTCAAAGAGGGTATCAGCAAAGATGAAGCCGAAGAGATCAAGAAAAAATTCGAAGAAGTAGGGGCCGTGATCGAACTGCAATAGTCGTGGTGATGGATGGAATAGACATATGGCCTGGATTTTTAAACCTGGGTTGTTCATTTTTTTAGGTTTGGCCGGCATCATGGGCAATCCGGGAAAACTCTTTTATAGAGAGAGCGAATATGCCAAATGAATTAAGGAATAAGTATCGCGAACGTATGGATTTTACCAAGATTAAAGGGACATTTCCTATGCCGGACATGCTTGAAATCCAAAAAGCATCCTATGCAGAGTTCCTTCAAATGGACCTTCTGCCCGATGAGAGAAAAGAGACCGGTTTGCAAGCCGCGTTCAAGGATATTTTCCCCGTCTCTGATTTTAAGGAAACGACCCAATTGGATTTTATCAGTTATTCCATCGGAAACTGGGAGTGCAAATGCGGGCGTCTGAAGGGTGTGGAGAACTCCCGGCGTCGGTGCAACGGTTGCGGAACACTCCTGCCTCCCGATGTTGAATTAACCGATAAGGAGATCTGTCCCTATTGTGGCGCAATCAAGAAGATCGAAGTTCCTCTGTGTGAGCACTGCGGGGATAAAGTCGAACTCAAGATGAAGTACAGCCCCCTTGAATGCTTGCAGAAAGGATACACGTATTCTGTCCCCCTCCGGATTAAGGTGAGGCTGATATCCTGGGAGAAGGATCCGGCAACCAAGGCCAAGCGGTTGAAACACATCAAAGAACAGGAAGTGTACTTCGGAGATTTTCCGCTGATGACAGGTAAAGGAACTTTCATCTTCAACGGAATCGAGCGAGTCGTGGTCAGTCAGCTCCAAAGATCGCCCGGAGTCTTTTTCCGGCCCGGAGATAACAAGGGATTTTTCATCGGTAAGATCATCCCCTATCGAGGAGCCTGGGTAGAGTTCGAGTACGATAGCAAAGGCTTCCTGTATGTTCGATTGGATAGAAAGAAGAAGTTCCTTGCCAGCGTGTTTTTGAGAGCTCTGGGATTCAGCTCCGATGAAGAGATTGTGCGCCTGTTTTATGCAATCAGCACGCTTGTTCCTTCCAACGGTCAAGTGAAGTGGGAGTTGAACGAGAGCCTCATCGGAAAAAGCGTTGAGGAAGACGTGATCGACCCCAAGACAAAAAAGCCGGTGATTCAGGCCAAAAAAAAGTTGACCAAAGAAATTTATCAGAAGTTGAAAAATCTCAAGATCAAAAACATTGCTTTGGCAAAAAAGGAACTTGACGATGCATATGCTGTGAGCACAGCCGAGGATGTGGTTGACGCCAACGATGCAATCACAGCAGAGATACTGGAACAGCTCATCAGCCGCGGTGAGGCCTTCGATGTCTTTTTTCCCAAAACAGACAAGATAGAGGAGATAATCTCCAACACCCTTAAGCGCGACTTGAACAAAGACACAAACCAGGCCCTGGGAGAAATCTATAAAAAATTGAGACCTGGGGAACCGCACACCATGGAAAGCGCTCACAATTTGTTTCACAACCTGTTTTTCAATCCCCAGAAGTACAACTTTTCTCGGATTGGCCGCCTCAAAATGAATATTAAGCTGGGCTTGGACACTTCACTCGAGGAAAAAACCCTGACGCCGATGGACTTTGTGGAGGTTATCAAATATCTGTTGAACCTTCGCCAAGGCGACGGAGATGTGGATGATATCGATCATTTGGGCAATCGCCGGGTACGTTCTGTCGGGGAATTGGTGGAAAATGCCTTCAGGATCGGTTTGACGCGAATGGAACGAACGATCAAGGAGAAGATGACGATTGCCACGGATCTGGCTTCAGCCATGCCTCAAGATTTGATCAATTCAAAGCCTGTTATCGCTGCGCTGAAGGAATTTTTCGGGAGCTCCCAGCTCTCACAGTTCATGGATCAGATAAACAGCCTGGCCGAAGTCACCCACAAACGAAGGCTGAGCGCCTTGGGTCCCGGCGGATTGAGTCGGGAAAGAGCAGGCTTTGAAGTTCGTGATATTCAGTCATCCCATTACGGCCGTATCTGCCCCATCGAGACGCCAGAGGGGCCCAACATCGGGTTGATCTCCTCTTTGAGCAGCTATGCCCGGGTTAATGAATTCGGTTTTGTCGAAACGCCATACAAAAAAGTCAAAGATGGCCGGGTTATTGAGTACATGAAAGTTCTGCACCCTGGGAAGAGTAAATTTGATGTCGGGGAAATCATCGAGAAGGATGAGCTGGCCAGGGAGATAAAGACACTGGAAAAAAAGGGTGTCAAACATTTGCCCATGGCCGAGCCTCACTGTTTCTATCTGACCGCTTGGGAAGAAGAGAAGTACAATATTGCGCAGGCGAATGCCCCTGTAGATGACAAAGGATATTTCCAGCGAGATCTCATCAGTGCCAGACAAGCGGGGAATTTCAAGTTGATGCCCAAAGATCAACTTGACTATATGGATGTCTCTCCCAAGCAACTGGTGTCGCTATCAACATCGCTCATACCCTTCCTCGAACATGACGATGCAAACAGGGCCCTGATGGGATCCAACATGCAAAGGCAGGCTGTTCCGCTTCTCAAACCGGAATCGCCGCGGGTTGGTACCGGGATCGAACACATGGTGGCCAAGGGTTCGGGAGATGTCGTTATCTGCAAGCGATCCGGCGTCGTCGAATTTGTTGATGCCGAGCGGATTCTTGTTCGCGTGGACGAGAAAGAAAACGCCAAAGAACATGATGTCGGAACCGATCTCTATATTCTGACAAAGTTTCTCCGCACAAATCAGAATACCTGCCATACCCATCGGCCTATTGTCCGCAAAGGCGACAGAGTCGAGGCCGGGCAGATCCTGGTGGACAGCTCCTGCACAGATAATGGAGAGCTGTCTCTGGGAAGGAATGTCCTCTGTGCCTTCATGCCCTGGCGCGGCTATAACTTTGAGGATGCCATCATCGTCAGTGAGAAGCTGATTAAGGATGATATTTTCACATCCATCCACATCGTCGAGGAATCCCTGGAGGCTCGAGACACAAAATTGGGACCGGAGGAAATAACCAGGGATATTCCCAACGTCCCTGAAAACCTTCTGCGAAATTTGGATGAGAATGGCATCGTACGCATCGGAGCCCATGTCAAATCTGGGGATATCCTGGTCGGCAAAGTGGCTCCCAAGGGCGAAACACAGCTGTCACCCGAGGAAAAACTGCTTAAAGCCATTTTTGGAGAAAAGGCGCTGGATGTGAAAGATGCCTCCCTCTACTGTTCTCCGGGTATCGAGGGAACGGTCATCGATGTCAGAGTGTTTTCACGGAGAGGCATTGAAAAAGGGCCGCGGGCTAAGGCCATCGAGAAGGATGAAATCGCGAAGATGAAGCGGAACTTGGACGATGAAATCACCATTCTCGAGGGAGAAAAAGAGCGCAAGATCAAAGCTGTTTTAAAGGGAGAAGAAGTTGCCAAGGATCAGACTGTCTCAGGGTTGAGCCTGAAAAAGGGATCGAAGCTGACAGAGAAAATGCTGGATGGCGTATCCCTTCAGGAACTCCGGAAGATCAAACTCAAAGCCAACGCGGAAAGAGATGAAAAGCTCAGCGATATCGAAAAAAAAGTGAAGCGGCAGATAGAGGCACTCAAATCCGTTCACAAAGAGAAAGTGGACACACTGAAGAAGGGCGATGAACTGGCACCCGGCGTGATTCAAGTGATCAAGGTTTATATTGCCATGAAGCGGAAGCTGTCCGTTGGAGATAAGGTATCTGGACGGCACGGAAACAAGGGAATTGTCGCCAAAATTGTTCCTGAAGAAGACATGCCAAGTCTCCCCGATGGGACACCCGTCGAAATCGTGCTGAATCCGCTGGGCGTTCCCTCTCGTATGAATGTGGGGCAGATTCTTGAGACGCATCTCGGATGGGCGGCAAAAGAATTGGATCTGTGGATCGCCACCCCTGTTTTTGACGGCATCTCTGAGGATGAAATCAAAACGCTGCTCGAGAAAGCCAATTTGCCGAGCTCGGGCAAGGTCCCGCTTTATGATGGCATCACGGGTGAATTGCTCGACCATGAGATCACGGTCGGCTACATCTACATCATGAAGCTCTATCACCTTGTCGATGACAAGATCCATGCCCGTTCCACCGGACCCTATTCGTTGATAACTCAGCAACCTCTGGGAGGTAAGGCTCAGTTTGGAGGGCAGCGGTTCGGAGAAATGGAAGTATGGGCACTCGAAGCCTATGGTGCGGCGTACACGCTTCAAGAGCTGCTGACCGCCAAATCCGACGACGTGGAGGGACGGGCTAAAATCTATGAGTCCATTGTCAAGGGAGATCTGGACTTCACGCCAGGACTTCCAGAATCGGTCAATGTTCTCATTCGCGAACTGCAGAGCCTATGTCTGAATGTGGAATTGGAAAAGGCCGAGAAGGAAGAGATTCTGCCTTGGGGAATCGATGTCCCCCAAATCCTTAAAGGAGAGCAATGATGGATACCAGGCATACCATGGGCGGCAAGCCAAAAATCGATTTTGACCAAGTCCGGATCAGCATCGCATCTCCTGAAAAAATCAAGAGCTGGTCCTGGGGTGAGGTGACCAAACCTGAAACCATCAATTACCGGACCTTCAAGCCGGAGAAAGACGGTTTGTTCTGTGCCAAGATTTTCGGTCCGATCAACGATTACGAGTGTCTCTGCGGAAAGTACAAACGGATGAAATACAGGGGGATCATCTGTGAACGATGTGGTGTGGAGGTGACCCGCTCCAAGGTTCGACGAGAGCGGATGGGCCATATTCAACTGGCTTCCCCTGTGGCACACATTTGGTTTTTCAAAGGAACACCCAGCCGGATCGGTCTGGTCCTGGACCTTTCGATCAAGGATCTGGAAAAAGTCCTCTATTTTGAATCTTACATTATCATTGATCCCGGCGACACACCCCTCAGGGAGAACCAGCTTTTAACTGAAGAGGAATTGAAGGATGCCCAGGAAAAGTTCGGGGACAAGTTTGAAACCTCGATAGGTGCTGAGGCGATAAAAAAGCTTCTCGAGCGGATCGACATCAACAAGGAGAGCGAGCGGTTGCGGAAGCTGATGAAAACCGAAACCTCACAGCAGAGAAAACTCAGGCATGCCAAGAGACTGAGAGTATTCAAGGCGCTCAAGGATTCGGGCAATCGTCCGGAATGGATGATTCTCGATATCATTCCTGTTATTCCGCCTGATCTCAGACCCCTTGTGAGGCTTGATGGGGGACGGTTTGCCACATCTGATTTGAATGACCTCTACCGAAGAGTTATCAACCGGAACAACCGCTTGAAAAAGCTCATAGAACTCAAAGCTCCTGAGCTTATCATCCGGAACGAAAAGAGAATGCTGCAGGAAGCTGTCGATGCTCTCTTTGATAACGGCAAACGGGGGCGTGTCCATCTCGGCGCCAACCGAAGACCGCTGAAATCCTTGAGCGAAGCCCTCCGTGGAAAACAGGGGCGGTTTCGTCAGAATCTGCTTGGAAAACGGGTTGATTACTCAGGCCGTTCGGTGATAGTGGTCGGGCCCGAGCTGAAACTGAATCAGTGCGGCCTTCCCAAAAAGATGGCTCTGGAGCTGTTCAAGCCCTTTATCTTCCATAAACTGGAGAAGGAGGGCCTGGTCCCGAGTGTCAAGATAGCGCGGGAATGGCATGAGCAGGAAAGGCCTGAAGTCTGGGATTATCTCGAAGAAGTGGTCCAGGAGCATCCCATTCTCCTCAATCGAGCGCCGACCCTGCACCGGCTTGGGATTCAAGCCTTTGAACCCATTCTTATCGAGGGAAAGGCCATTCAGATCCACCCTCTCGTCTGTGCCGCCTTTAACGCCGATTTCGATGGGGACCAAATGGCGGTCCATATCCCTCTTTCTGTGGAAGCCCAAGTCGAAGCCAGGACGCTCATGCTTTCCACGGAAAATATCCTCTCTCCGGCTCACGGCAGACCTCTGGCCATCCCCAGCCAGGACATGGTTTTGGGGTGCTATTATCTGACTTTGGAGAGAAAAAGACAGAAGGGAGACGGCCGGATTTTTGCTTCAGCGGATGAAGCACTCTTGGCCATGGAAAATGGAGAGATAAGCCTCCAGGCGCGCATCAAAGTGAAACTCAAAGGCCCCTTGATGAATCTATCGACATATTTTGATGACCAAGCTGTGCTGACATGTCCGATTACGAACATCGATAATAGCCTCATCGAGACAACTCCGGGACGGATAATATTCAACAACATCCTCCCCGAGGGAATTCCTTTTATCAACGGGAAACTGAAGAAAAAAGGGTTGGAGAGCCTCGTCTACTATGCCTATCTGAAGGTTGGTCATGACTCGACGATCAAAATTCTCGATGATATGAAGGAGTTGGGATTCAACTATGCCACCCAGGCAGGATTCTCTCTCGGTATCGATGACTTCATCATCCCCAAAGAAAAAGCGACTCTGGTCGAGAGAGCCCAGAAAGATGTCCAAAAGATAGAGAATAACTACCAGGAAGGAGCGATGTCGTCGCGGGAACGCTTCAATCATATTGTCGAAATTTGGAACATTGTCACGGATAAAGTATCCAAAGCGATGATTGAACAGATGCGGGAAGTCAGTTTTGAGGGCGATGCGTTGAACCCGCTCTTCGTTATGGCCGATTCCGGATCAAGAGGAAATAAGCAGCAGATTCGTCAGCTGGCGGGTATGCGCGGTTTGATGAGCAAACCTTCGGGTGAAATTATCGAGAGACCCATCATCTCGAATTTGCGGGAAGGCTTGGATGTGCTGCAATACTTTATCTCGACAAACGGCGCACGGAAGGGATTGGCAGATACGGCTCTCAAAACCGCCAATTCAGGTTACCTCACGCGAAAACTCGTGGACGTAGCCCAGGAAGTCATCATTGATGAAAGAGATTGTGGGACTCTCAAAGGTGAAAACATTACGGCCATTGTCGAGAACGGAGAATTGATCGAACCTTTTGTGGACAGGATAGTGGGGCGGATTTCCTTGGAAAAAATCGTTCACCCGGATACGAATGAGGTCATTGTGGATGTCCATGAGGAAATCACCGAGGAAGTGGCCCAAAAACTGGAGGATCTGGGCAAGGAGAGAATCAAAATTCGCTCTCTTCTGACCTGCGAGTCCAAAAGGGGCGTTTGCCAGCTCTGTTACGGAAGGGATATGGCCACCGGACGACCGGTAGAGCTCGGAGAAGCCGTCGGCATTATTGCCGCTCAATCTATCGGAGAGCCAGGGACACAGCTTACGATGAGAACGTTCCATGTCGGCGGCATTGCCATGGGTCAGGCCGAACGTTCAAGGCTCGAAGCCAAGAATGACGGGATCGTCCGGTTCAGTGACAACCTCAAATTTGTCACGAGCAAGGAAAATGCCATCATCGTCGTCAATCGGAATGCGAGCATAGCAATAACCGATAATCGGGGAAGGGAAGTCGAGCACTACCAGGTTCCCTATGGGGCCAAAATCCTTGTCAATGACGGTGAGGAAGTGAAGGCCCGACAGGAGTTTGCCGAGTGGGATCCTTTCAACGCCTTCATCATCAGCGAAGAAGCGGGAATCGTCAAGTTCCAGGATGTCGTGCTTGGCGCCACGATGGAAGAAGTCCTGGATGAGCGAACCGGAAAAATCTCACAAGGTATCATCGACCCCAAAGACGAAAAGATGCAGCCCCAAATTCTTGTTACAGATAAAAACAAAAAAACTCTCCGGAAGTATTTCCTGCCATCAGGAGCTAACCTCGAGGTCAAGGATGGTGACAAGGTCTTTGCCGGAGATGTGATGGCCAAGATTCCCCGTGAAGCTGCCAGAACCAAAGACATAACAGGAGGACTTCCGAGAGCTGAAGAGCTTTTTGAAGCCAGGCGACCTAAGGCCCCCGCCGTCATATCAGAAATAGATGGCGTCGTGAAATACGGCGGGCTTGTGAGGGGTCACAGGAAGATGACTGTGCACAACGAGAAAGGTGGCGAAAAAGAGTATTTCATACCCAAAGGGGCCCATTTGAGTGTCGGTGAAGCTGAGAGGGTCAGAGCAGGAACTCCACTCATGGATGGGCCTGTTAATCCCCATGATATTCTGAAAGTTTTGGGTGAAAAGGAGCTGGCTGAATATTTGCTCCGGGAGATTCAGGAAGTGTACAGGTTGCAAGGTGTTTCGATCAACGATAAACACATCGAGGTTATCATCCGCCAGATGCTGCGATGGGTTAAAGTGGAAGAGGTGGGCGATACAGAATTTTTAGTGGATGAGCAGGTGGATAAGTTCATCTTTCAGGCAGAGAATGAGAGAATCATTAAAGAAGGCGGAAAGCCTGCCAAAGCCCGGCCTCTCCTTTTGGGCATCACGAAGAGCGCACTGAGCACAGAGAGTTTCATTGCGGCAGCATCGTTTCAGGAGACAACACGGGTCTTGACGGAAGCCAGCCTG
>Ga0180433_10009620_pt1 | contig 11800 bp, 4 predicted proteins | sample SS_ome_8_FD_132980 | JGI IMG/M metagenome (GOLD analysis project Ga0180433, IMG submission 132980) | Hypersaline lake sediment archaeal communities from the Salton Sea, California, USA - SS_1_D_1 metaG | ecosystem: Environmental > Aquatic > Non-marine Saline and Alkaline > Hypersaline > Sediment... | reverse complement strand
TGCACGGGTTCATACCGGAACCATAGCCGTACCTTGGGTCAAGAAGCATCCGGAGATGTTCCTTTGTTATATCTTCAACCGTGAGGGGTATTTTTAACGCTTCCGCGGCTGTTCGTGCTGTTTTTGCGTCAAAAAACGGCGTAACAAATGTAATACCGGATACCTCTACTCCCTGCTCCTCCAAAACCTTGACGGCAAGCATGCTGTCCAGTCCGCCCGAAAATAATCCGAGCGCTTTAACCCGTCCGGCGTTTATCATTTCCGTCTATCGTCTCCCTATAAAACAATCTACTTACTTATACGAAGTACCTTCAAGTTCTTCTATGTAAAGCCGCGCCGAATACGCCGCGGTCGCGCCATCCCCGGCGGCAGTAACAACTTGCCTCAGGGATTTTTTTCTTACGTCGCCGCAGGCAAATACTCCCTCTCTTGAGGTTTTCATTTCTCCGTCTGTTATTATGTAGCCGTTTTTGTCAAAATTTAGGAAATCTTTTATAAATTCCGTGTTTGGCGCATATCCCACGAATACAAAAACACCCTCTGTCGCAAGGGTTGTTTCCTTGCCGGTTTTTGTGTTTTTTATCACTACCCTTTCCGTCTTCCCGCCCCCCGCGATCTCTTTTAGAGAGGAATTCCATATGAATTTGATTTTTTTATTCGCAAATGCTTTTTCCTGTAAAATTTTTGTAGCGCGAAGACGTTCTCTTCTGTGTATCTGGGTAACCGAGGAAGCGAATTTGGTTAAAAATAACGCCTCTTCCACCGCAGTGTTTCCGCCGCCTATAACAGTGATGTTTTTATTTTTAAAAAACGCCGCATCGCAAACCGCGCAATAGGAAACGCCTTTTCCGCGAAATTTTTCTTCCCCCGGAATACCCAGCTTTTTGGGCCGCGCTCCGGAGGCAATTATTACGGAAAACGCCTTAACAAACCCGTCGAGTAGTTTCACGATATACGCCTTTTTACCGTTTTCTACGCATTCTTTGATACTTTTTACATCGTCGGTTTTAAATTCTGCGCCGAATTCTTTGGCCTGCTTTTTGAATTTTTCAATCAGGTCAAATCCGCTTACAGCGCCGGGAAGTCCGGGATAATTCTCTATGTCGCTTGTAACAACCGCCTGGCCGGGCACGGTAAAGCTCTCTATCAAAATCGTTTTAAGGCGATCTCTTCCCGCATATATGGCCGACGTAAGGCCCGCGGGACCGCCGCCGATTATAACTACGTCGTATGTCATATCTTCCCTCTTCTTTTCAGCGTGTCTTTTTTACTAACCGGCTTAACCGTCTTCTTCACAGCATCGTAAACGCTGATATAATTCATGCCTTTAAAAAATGGTTTTATTCTCTCTATTTCCGCCTTGCTAACCGGTTTTACCCCGCAGGGTCGCAGCGGAGTATTGATCTGGATCTCGTCCGGGTTTATTTGACGCGCGAGACGGGCAATTTCTTCGGCATAATTTTTATTTTGTTCCATGAACATTATCTGAAGCGCCATTTTCCCTTTGTACCGGGCCCTGAATTCCTTCAGGCCCCTTACGACATTATCAAACTTTACTCCTTCTGCCGGTTTATTTATTTCGGCGAAAAGTTTTTCGGAATGGGCGTCGAGTTTGGCAATAACAAAATCCGCAAGCGCTGCCTCGTCCTGAAGATCTTTTCTGTCAATCAATGATGAATTGGTAAGAATGGCTATTTTGTTTTTTTGTGGCCCATATTTTTTATTGAGATGCTCGGAACTTCCTTTAATTTTATCGCGTATTTTTTTTATTTCATTTATAATCTCACCGAGGTTCGCCGCAAGCGTGGGCTCGCCGGCGCCTGAAAGCGTGATATAATCTATTTCAACCGCCGGCAGGGACTTTATCTCTTTTATTATTTCTTCCGCCGGCACGTATATTTTTCTCTCATCCGTCAGGAGAGTTGTCTTGCCCACCTGACAATAATTGCAGTCAAAAGAGCAGATTTTCCCCCGGCCCGTATAAACAGGATCCACCCCCAATGAGCTTCCCAATCGCCAGCTCGGCACCGGACCGTAAATATATTTGTATTTCATTTTCGTAAAAACCGTTTTCGTTCCGCAAGGAGAATTATATCCCTAAGCTCCCTTGTGTTCCTGGCACTCATCCAGCGCCTGTCAAAGTCCTTACCCTGCGCAATTTCCGCGATTGCCGCAAGCGCCCTTAAATGAAAATTTCGCTCGTCCTTGGAACCGATCAGCATGAATACTACATGAACCTTTGAGCCCACCCCGGGAAAGCTTATGCCCCCGGCGCACCTTGCCAGAAGTATGCCGAATTTACGACTGCCGTCGATAACAACGTGTGGAATGGCGAGCCCCGGCCCTATGACCGTGCTGGATTCCTTTTCGCGTCTTAGAAGAAATTCGTATATCAGCGTCTCGGCCGCACCTGTTTCCCTGGCAAGTACGGATGAAGCCTTTTTAAAAAATTCCTCCATTGTAAGGGGTTTTTCAAGATCGAGTATCGTACAACCGCCGATCAGCCGGTCAAATCTGTCCTCGACAATATTGTCTCTTTCCCTCAGGATTTCTTTCAATTCCTGCTCGAGGTATCTTGTCGTAAGTTCTTTGGCCATGATCCTTTCAATGACATGAACAAGGGCAAATTCTTTTTTCACCCGCGGACGCACGTACAGCATGTACCAGAGAAGCGCTGACATTACAAAAATGAGGGCTATTATGTATGTCGTAACGCCCATTTCGAAAATTAGGAAAAGCCCTGCGATAATCCCCGCCAGCTGCATCCATGGATAAAGCGGCGCGCGAAATTTCGGCTGATAGTTCTGGATCCTGCTTTCGCGCATAATAATGACGGCCAGATTTATAAAAACATACAGAAGTATCAAAAATGTCGAGGCCACTTTTACCAAAAGTTCCAACCTTAGAAATAAAATCGCAACGATCATAAAAAACCCGGTAAAAAGTATGGCATAGTCGGGTGTTTCATGCCGGGGATTTATTCTTTTAAAAAATGTCGGCAGGATCTTGTCTCTCGCCATCGCTATCGGGTAGCGCGAGGCCGCCATTATGCCGGCATTCGCGGTTGATACAAAAGCAAGCAGCGCCGCGGCCGCCATTATTGTGTTGCCGAATACCCCCATAAAAACATGGGCGCCGTCGGAAATAGGGGTCAGGGAATAATGAAGCTTTTCCGGATCGAGCAGGCCGGTGGTTATAAATATGACCACGGCATAAAAAATGGTAACCACTATAAGCGAAAGGATCATCCCGAAGGGTATGTTTCTGCCGGGATTTTTTATTTCTTCGGCCAGGCTCGCTATTTTCGTAAGGCCTCCGTATGAAATAAATACAAGCCCGGCCGTGGCAAAAACAGCCGTTTTTCCGAATGGAACAAACGGAACGAAACGATTTATATCAATGGAGGGAAAGCCGTAAAATACATAAAACAAAAGCGTGCCGAATAAGCCAAAAACAAGAAAACGCTGAAATATTCCCGCCTCTTTTGCGCCTTTCATATTGAGTCCGATGAAAAATATACAGAGAAAAATAGCCACGATCTTTATCGGGACATGCATTATAAGCGCGGCATAAGCGCTCATGCCCACTAGCGCGAAAGCGCTTTTCAGGGTGAGTGAAAACCAGCTCGCTGCCCCCCCGACGGTGCCAACCGAAAGTCCCATGGACCTTGTAATAAAGAAATAATCGCCGCCCGCCTTCGGCATGGCGGTGGCAAGTTCAGCCTGACTCAAAAGCGCCGGAAGCGCCAGGAAACTCGCGATAATGTAGGAAACAAAAAGAGCCGGACCTGCTTTGGCGGATGCAATGCCCGGCAGAATAAAAAGCCCGGAACTTATCATTGCTCCGGAAGCGATGCAAAAAACGTCCAGGAGTCCGAGCCCTTTTTTCAACTTCTGTTTTACCATTTCCTCACGTATTCTCTGGAATCGACGAGCCGTTCCGCCTTAATGCTCCGCAGGATCTGCCTTACACAGGTTTCCGGGTTATTCGCATCCGTATCAACCACTATGTCGGCATTCTGCGGTTCCTCGAAAGGCGCGGACACTCCGGTAAACTCCTTTATCTCGCCCTTTCTTGCTTTTTTATACATACCTTTTACGTCGCGTTTTTCACAAACTTCCACGGGACACTTGAGGTACACGAGCCTGAAATTACCGATTACGTCTTTTACCATTTTTCTATATTCGTCCGTGGGTGAAACAAAACTCGCTATGACAAAATTACCGTTTCTGTTGAAAAGCCTGGCAACGTGTGCTATCCGCCGCAGGTTCTCTCTTCTATGCTCAACTGAAAATCCCAGGTCGGCGTTCAATTGCCCTCTCACATCGTCTCCATCCAAACACACGGCTTTGTAGCTGCGATTATCCAGCTCTTCCTTGAGCCTCTTAGCGAGAGTGGTTTTCCCCGAACACGGAAGCCCCGTCAACCACAGCGTCGTTTGCAGCGTTTTTATATATTCACCGACTTCCCGCGGAACATTAGCGTCCTTTCCGGCGCGCACGTTTGTTCCGGAAATCTTTCCTATGTGTTCGGGCGGATCTATCCTGTTTACGTCATAACCGACTTTTCTGCCGATATTGATGCTCTTTATGTCCGGAATAGCTATGATTTCCACTTTATCCTTATACACCCTTCTTATCATTTCGGCGCGCTGCTCCACCGTATAAGGATTTTTCTCGGAAATCTCCGTGCTTCTTATGGCGATGCAGACATTTTCCCCCTTTTCCAGCGCCTCGTCTATCAGATATTTATGGCCCTCATGAAACGGCTGCCACCTCCCGATAAATAAAGCAAACCTCTTATGCGCGTTGTACATACTGTTTACCCCTTTCTATGTTTCTACACACATTTAGCGGAGTATTATAGCATATAAGGGGGTGGCTTGTGAAGTAAGAAAAATTAAGCTTGGGGGGGCTGCGGCCCCTCAGGGGAACCGACGCTCGAAGGTTCCGCGAGAGGGGCATATGCAGCCCTTAAATACAGATGATTACGGATGTTGCCGAAAGCTCATTCGCATTACAGCGATTGCAGAATTTTATCATTCTTTTTTCGCCATTCCGAGAGAGAATCCCAATCTATTGCGCGAATTCTTAGAATAGCCGCGCCGGTCAATATTTTATTTAGCTCCTCCATAGTGCCTTCTACCGTCAAGTTTTTGAGATAATCCCGGTTTTCGACGGATAGCCTCAAAAGATTACCCAGATTCACAAGAAGGGAATCCGGCACCGATTCATCCTTATAGTCGCCTTTTACATACCGGTCATACTCCATCAGGCCGATATCGGCAAATAAATCAATGGCATTATTTAGGTGTTTGGCCTCACCCACATCGACTTTAATTACCCGTACATGGAGCTCGGCTATTTTTTCCGCCCGGGATCTATCTACTTTAAATTCTTCCATGAGGTGACCAATGATAAAATTAACGATGGCATCTTCTGTATTGATAATTTTCTCACCTTTTTCATTAAACGCGTCTTTAGTCAACAGGCGGATGCTCATTCTGGTCGGCTTGCTGATAAACTGATCTTCGCTATTTACTTTTTTGTAAAAGTCGCTCAGCATGGATTCGACCTGTTTTTCCAGGCCGGCATACCAGTTTCCGTTTCCAAAAGCATAACAGCGCGCACGAATGGAGGGTCCATCGTTTTTGTTTAGGGTCCTCTCGGCGGTCCTGAACAGGCTCATGGCTTTCGACTCACCCTCATAATGCGCCGGGGCTATGTCAAAAGTATGCGTGTGGCGCCTTATTGCGTGTATCACTTTGGGTATAATCTTTTGCGCGACCTCGTATATATCTTCCTCGGTTGAGAATGGGGCATTTCGCGAACCCCGGGGTGTCCCCGCGCTGATCTCTGGAGTGTCCCCACTTGATTTGCTTTTCTCTCGATCTAATGCAGTTGGTGCACTATCCGGGGACAGGTCTGGGACAGGTCTGGGTTTACTGCGGGACCCGTCCCTCATTTCGCCGATTAGAGAAAGTGGCAGGGTCATTGTAAATGTCGTACCGTGATCATCGGGATGCCGGTCAATGTGCCGTGACTCCAGATCAATATCGCCTCCATGGATAAGGTCGGCGACGTTCCAGACAAGTGCAAGTCCGAGACCCGTTCCCCCCGTGGTAACGTTTAATTCAAATATGCGTTTTCTGCCGGTTTCCTTGTGCCGCATCAAAAGAGGGGAATCCGACGCAATCCCTTCGGCCCTATCGATAACATATATTCTTACTTCTTTTCCTTCCTTCGTTTCTACAAGTTTTGCCTCTACCCTGATTTTGACTTCGTCCGTTCCGTTTATTTTCCCGCGCTTGCGGCTTTTATCTACGGCATCAACCGCGTTTTTGATAAGGTTAAATACGGAGGCTTTGAAAAATAATCTATTGATCGTAACTTCCGCGCCGTCCGGCAGGAAAGATTCAAGCTGCACGTCCACCGTTGTCGACCTGTTTGGCCGATTTTTTTCGGCAACGATAGAGCTTCTTATAAGATTTCCCAGCTCTTTTAATTCTACTTTTTCACGCGGCACCTTTCCTTCGGCAAACCGGATCAGGTTATCCAGAATAAATATCGCATTATCTAGATGGTAAAGAACCCCTTTGCATTCTTTGTCTTTATTCAGTTCCCCTTCGATATAATCTCTTTTTACTTTAAGCGCATATAGAATTTCGCCGCATTCATGGATAAATCCGGGCACCATTCGCGAAGAAAGCGTTCTTCCTTCTGAGCGTTCTTTTATCTCTTTTCTCAATTCTTCTAAACTCCTGTTTTCCCCCTGCGGACCCCACCCTTTGTTGCCACGAATGATCTTGTAAATGCTTCCTTCGACACTGTCCGGCGAGGCGGCATTTCCGATAATGACATCAAGGGGATTTCCGGGCATCTTCAGGCTGTAGGCGGCAAATTGCATGAAACCTATCTGCCCTTCGATGTCGAATATTTCCGCGTCATGGCCTATGCCTCTTAAGGCTATCGCCAGCTTTTCCGCTTTTTCGCTCTCGGTTCTTATAAAATCTCTTAGCGCCGCTCCGAGGGGTGTTTTTGACGGTTCTGCAAAACCCTCGTCAAAATCACCGCGCCCGAAGAGATCCGTCGTAAAAAGAATAATGTCCCCGTGGCCGAGAGATGTCCTTTCAAGGGCTTCGTGCAGCAGGTATTCTTCCACAAGGTTTCTTCTTTCATCCGGGGAAATAGATTCGTTCTTTTTCCGTTTTTTCAGAAATTTAATAACGTTGGCGGCGAGGGCGCTTTCGTGTCCCAGAAGGTATTTCTCGGAGTCGATAACGATAGCGTCGAACCACCTGAATGATTCGCGCGTATTGCGCAGGGCTTCAAAAACTTCGTCAATCTCCGCATCCGCAACGCCGCGGTCCAGAAGCATCCTGCGTATCCGGGCCTCTTTCGCCAAAAGGGCGCCCGAGGCTCCCTCGATAATTCCCATGGCGATTTCGGCGTCTTCGTCGGAAGCTTTCACGCTGTCTCTGCCCAACTCGATATCCTGCCTCCACCCGGTTTCTTCCTCTTCGCTTACGGCGTCACCGGCGATATTACCGGTTTCGGGCTCGAAGCTCCAGTAACCTGCCGTATAGGCGTTGAGAAGTTCTCCCAAATCCGCGTCACCAAGCCACATCCTGACTAAAAGCGCTTCCGAAACGGCTATTCGTTCTTTTTCGAAGTCGCTTTTCTTGAGCGGCACATACGGCGAATTCATATAGGAGCTTCCAAAATCAATGAACGAGGCAAAGTATTCATCGGCGCTGTTCTCTTCGGAGAGGAAAATATTGCCCGTCATTAATGTATTTATCCCGCTTTCGGCGAGGTCATTATGAATTACGCCGAGCGCGTGGAGGCCTCCCAGAGCGCGCATTATTGCCTTCGCTATGCCAAGTCTTTTTTCGGGAGTATTCGCGAAGCCCTGCGGGGATTCCGCCATGTTCACGCCCCGGGCCGGACGCATAACAAGGACCTTTCCTTTTTTCGTCTCGATCTGTCTGGCTCCAACGCCGATACCGTATGGCGCGATTTTTGAGGCTATTTCCGTTTCCTCATTGAAATGGAGGTTCTCCGGGCCGATATCCCTGACAATCCGGGGAATATAATTTTTCGTGTAGAAACATAATTTTTCTTTTATGCCGGCCAACTTAAGCGTGTGAAAATAAACCTCGGTGGGACGGCCCACGTAACCGAGGGCCTCTGTTTTTACGGGCTCTTTTTCGTATTTTTCTATGCTGTCCGGGTCGACCCCGGCGCTTTCCGCTACGAAACCGAGAATATCCCGGGCATTTTCTCCTTCGAATTCACGGATAAAATCGTCTTTTGCGCCGGCTTTCGTGTCTTCCGCCATCGCACCGATTATTTTCGGACGTGACGCTATAACGCCTGAATGCGGGCGTTCCCGCATTTTTTTTACCATTCCCGTAAGCGCCAGATTCTTTGCCATGCGCCTCAGGTAAATAATAACGTTGTTAAGGTCTATATCGACCGGGTTCTCCCTGTCCTGTAGTTTTTCCGCTGCGGTATGCAGAAACTCCAGTATTTCCCTTCCTATATCCTCTTTTTCCTTACCGAACCTTTTTGTAAATAGCTTTAATGATCTATCGACCCTTGCGTCAATTTCTTCTTTCCGGCCGGCCGTGCTCATCATGCGCCCGCATAAAATTCTTATCCCCATCGCAATGATTTTCGTTTTATGAAAGCGTACGTCATATTCGCGGGGCCCGATTTTTCCGAAATCGACAAGTTTCACTATGCCGTCCCGGGTCACGAGATAATTATCCATGTTCTCGAGATCCCTGTCAATGTAATCCAGCTCGGTAAGTAGATAATTGGCGCCTTTGATTATCTGCGCTGCGATATCCAGTATCTCCCCTAACCCCACGCCCCAATCTTCGCTGTAATCAACGATCTGTCTTGCACTTACTGAATCCGGAATAAATTCGCTTATCACCACTACATCTTTTTTGCCGCTTATCGGGTCGGTAAGGGTAAAAATTTCCATGTCGCCGGCAAAATACTGGCCGGCGCCTTTTTGCGCGGCCTCTGAAACTTTACGAAGCCTTTCCGCGGTTTCCTGCGCGTTTTCTCCGGGGGCGGTCGGTTTTATTTTAATGGTAACGTCCGCGGCCCCGGAGGCGGAAAAACGCCTGCCTGTCATTGTTATCATTTCCGACCCGCGAAAAAGAAAACTCTCTACCACGTTATTGCGAAGGCGCCCGCCGGTCGAAACGCTAAGAATCTTTACCAGCCCCGCGTTAATAAAATGCTCCTTTACTAATTTGCCGACCACGGAAATCGCCGCGGCATTCTTCTCAAACCAGATACCCCTTTCCCTTAATCCATTTAAGAGGTTCATGATACTGTTTTCCGTCATGGACGGTATATCCACACCGAAAAACTTGCATATTGCTTTAAGCTTTCGCATTCCTTCGCGATTTTCGGGCAAATTCTCATCCGCGAGAAGATCTCTGAGATTTCGGGAAAGCGCGTCTACATCCTTATCATATTTATTAACCGGCGGTCGTTTTTTTTCCGCGCCGGCCGCACGCGCCAGGCGAAGCGCCTCGGCGCGCCATTTAGTCAAAAGATCAAGCGCGCCCTCGTCCGCGACTACCCCATCCCACGCGGAACCCGCCAGACCAACCTTTTTCAATATGGCAAGTTTCTGCGCATAGGAGGGGATTGTCCAGCTGACAAGGTCCCGCAATGAGCCGTCGCTTCCCGAACGCTCGACCCTCTCGTCGGTCTCGGTGAATTTGGAAAGGTCGGTCGAAAGCGTATGCAATCGCTGGAGTATAAGGATAAGGTCTGTTGCTCCAAAACGTATTTCCGCCGCACGGGCGGGATCCCGCCTGCGAATAATCTTCTTTTCCTCTTTCGTGTACGCTAAAATACTTTTTTTGTTAATGCACGATCCGATAAAGCGCTCGAATCGCTCGGAGACATACCAGTCATACCTTCGCATCGTCCTTATAAAGCTTTCCTTTATGCCATCCAGCTCTCTGTCGTTAAGCCCGCCAAGATCATTCGGGTCAAAGCGGCGCTTTCGGATTATCGCCTCTATCACACGTCTGAAGGTCTGTTCGAATTTTCCGAGCCTGTGAGGGTCACGGGCGTGCCGCATGAGACGGGAAAGGACCTTTCCGGCGGCTTTTTTGCCCCTCTCCAGGAAAACTGTTCTTATCCGCAAAGCGTGCCAGTGGGCCTCATCGGCGTCCATATCGAGGGTGAGAAGCTTGAGCTCGACAACTTCGTGCAAGAGGTCGCCGGCAATCGAAGACCTAAGCGACACATCCGTGTCCGCAGCGAGGGCTCTCTCGAGCTCGCTTCTGGGGAAAAGGATTTTTCGTCCCCCGGACGTCCGCGCGATAACCGCGCCGAGCCTTGTATCTGTTACGCCCTTCGGGCGTATTTCAGGCGGAAGACCGACAACGATGATACGTCCGCGAAGCGCTTTCCGCATATCTTCGGGGATTCCCGCCCTGCCGAGAAGCGCGTCTATATTTTCTCTGTCGGAGGCCGTCATACTGCCGGAAGCGTTCTCTATCCATTTCTCCGGATCGAAACCTTTGCGCCGTCTTAGCCTTTCTATAAGGCGATCCAGAGCCACAAGACGCCTTTTTTCCTTGCCCCTCGGCCCTTCTTGCATCGGACGTGCGCCGGCGGGGATAGAGGTTATTTCTCTTGAGCTGATCTTTAATATGTCTACGCCAAGGCGGTTAGGGCTGTTCAGGTTAAGCAGGAATTCTGGAGAATTGTATTCCAGTTCGAGTTGCGCCAGTATTCCTTCTTTGATTTTTTCTTTTATTTTGGCTTTTCTTACATCATTAACGAAGTTTTCAAATCTTATTTCCTCATTATCGGCTAACCTTATACCCATGGCCTTAAGGGCGAATATATTCGCCATTTCCTCATCGGGCTCTATGCCGGCAAGCTCCTCTAGCCGGTGGAATATTTCGTGGCAGTGTATAAGGCCTTTTAATTCATTATCGGATAATTCCTCTATTTTTGTCTTCATGCCCTCGAAGCGCGCGCCGAAATACTCCTTTAATACATCGCGGGATTTTTTAAGGTCTATTACTATTTCACCCGTTTCCGGATAGAAAAGGCCGTATATATTTGTCCCTGCTCTAATCGGACGGGCGCCGGAAGAACCTTCTCCGGCGTCCCTTCTTAAATTAGTCAGCGGAACAATCATTTTCGCTTCGGTAAAAGCGTTCACTCCCCCTTTATACTTTATCGAAAATTCACCGGAGAAATGCCTTGTTATATTCGATATATTTCGAAACCCACGGTTACCGCTTCCGGAGTAATGTAAAATTCCTCTTTTACGCAACTTCTTCTTGTGAATGTTTGTCGCGGCATCTTCCCCCATGCCGTTATCGGTAATCCTGATAATAATCATATTCTCTTCTGTCAGGCTGCAGCTTATGCGTATCGCGCCTTTATAATTTTCCGGGGGCCCTTCGGAGCACCACTCTTTGTCGTAATATGAGGCTATAGCATCGTAAGAGTTGTTAAGGATTTCTATACTGGCAATTCGCAATTGCGTTAAATTCAGCGGCAGAGACGATATACGCGCAGACTTGACAAGTTCGTAAAAATTACTCTTCAGTATTTTTTCTCTTTTTTGCATATAATCTACGTAGTTTGTGTTTTCGTCTATTACCAGCTCGTCTTCAAAAATAATATCCTCTTCTTTAGCGCTGTCTCTTTTTTCCGTAGACTGAAGATTGTCAACTGAGGACTCGCCGCGCCTCCCTCTCGCCATCACCCACACGCCGACGCCTGAGAGTATCGTGTATATC
>Ga0180433_10009619_pt1 | contig 11801 bp, 8 predicted proteins | sample SS_ome_8_FD_132980 | JGI IMG/M metagenome (GOLD analysis project Ga0180433, IMG submission 132980) | Hypersaline lake sediment archaeal communities from the Salton Sea, California, USA - SS_1_D_1 metaG | ecosystem: Environmental > Aquatic > Non-marine Saline and Alkaline > Hypersaline > Sediment... | reverse complement strand
ATCTGTATTCGTGTTTTATAGCTTCATTGTAAGCTTTAAATATAAACGTTTTTCCAGCAAGAGCACTTATAAGTAGAAGTAATGTGCTTTTTGGTAGATGAAAATTTGTGATCATTCCATCGATAAATTTGTATTTGTATCCAGGGTAGATGTAAAGAGACGTGTTTTTTGAGAAATCTTGTATTTGATTATCTTTTGCGGCACTTTCTAAAGCTCTTACTGATGTTGTTCCAACCGCATATATTTTTCTACCACTCTTTTTTGCTTCATTAAGCTTATTAGCTGCTGTTTTTGATATTGTAATCCATTCTGCATGCATCTTGTGTTCCAAAATATTTTCTGTTTTTATTGGCTGAAAAGTTCCTCGTCCTACGTGAAGAGTTATATAAACTATTTCAATTCCTGCTTCCTTAATTTTGTTGAGCAGATCCTTTGTAAAATGCAGACCCGCTGTTGGTGCAGCAATGCTTCCTTTTGTTGAAGCGTAAACTGTTTGGTACTCTTCTAGTGTTGCGGGAGAATTTTTTATATAAGGAGGTAGGGGAGCCATTCCAATTCTTTCAATTTCATTATCTAATGCTTGTTTTTCTAAGTTAAATTCAAGCTTTCTAGTACCATCTGAATAAATTTTTTGAACAATAGCATGAAGATTTTTTGAAAATTTTACCTTCTGCAAGAGCTTAAACTTTTTTCCGGGTTTCACAAAAACTCTAAAACTGTTTTTACTTAACTTTTTTTCAAGCAAAATTTCACATTTTGAACTGTTGATTTTACAAAAAAGTTTTGCAGGAATTACCTTTGATTTATTTAAAACAAGTACACAATTTTTTGGTAGATGTTTTAAAATATTATAAAAGTGATCATGTTTAATACTTTTTGTTTTCTTATTTAAAACAAGGAGTTTGCTATGGTCTCTTGGCTTAACTGGTTTTTTAGCTATTAATTCAGTAGGAAGGTTGTAGTCAAAATTTTTAGTTTGCAGCTTTTGGTGCCTCGGTTTTTGGAGGTTCTGCTTCTTTTGCTGCTTTTGGGGCTTCCTTTTTTGGTTCATTTTCAATATTTGGTACTTTTCGCATTACAATTAATGTAATGTCATCAAGTTGAGGCTGATCTTCAACAAATTCTGAAAATTCTTGAGTAATACTTTTGAAAACATCTTCAACAGTTTTCATATAACAGAACTTTTCACATGTTTCTACAAATCTTTCAAGTCCATAAAGTTCACCATTTATATTTTTAGCCTCAATAATTCCATCAGAGTATATTATGATAGTATCCCCATTATCAAGAGGAATGTCAGTTTCTTTTACAATTTTACTTATGTCAGGAACCATTCCAAGTGCAACACCACCGGACATAATTTTTTCACATGTACCAGTTTTTTGTCTGTAAACAATAATGTGTTCATGACCTGCACCAACATAAGACATTTTCTGCTTCAAATGATCAAATTTGAACAAAAGAGTTGTCATAAACATAGTTTTTGCAATTCTTGGATACAAAATTTCGTTTGTTCGAACCATGATATCGAATGCTTTTGTATAAAATTTTGCAAAAGTATGGAAAAGAGTATTAACCATTGTCATTACAAGCCCAGAAGGTACACCATGACCTGTTACGTCACCTGCATAGATGAATGAGTTATCTTTTTCTTGAATAAAGTCAAAACTGTCTCCTCCAACTTCAGCTGCTGGTCTAGTTTTTGCATAAACTTCAAGTCCTGGAATTTTTGGAGGTTTTTGAGGGATAATACCTCTTTGGATTTTACTTGCGATTTCAAGCTCACTAGACATTCTTCTACCTTCTTTTAACTCAGTTGAAAGTTTTTCAATTGCTTTTGTTATCTCATTAAAAAAGTGAGCTAAAATTCCCACTTCATCTAATCTTTTTGTAAATATTTTATTATATTTTTTTCCTACAAGTAGCTTTTTTACTTCTCTGGTGATCTTGTTTAACGGAAAAATTATTAAGTATTCCTGAAGAATAATAAATGTTAAAGCCAAGAATACCAAAGTACTAAAAAAGATTTTTATATCTACTGTTTGCTGATTAGTAGTAGCGAAAATTGCAACTATTACTCCAATAATTCCTATTAGAACAACCCCAATAATTAGTGATTTTGATACGATTTTTTTCTGAAAAAATTTTTTCATTTTTATTTACTTATTTCTGCAATAACTTCATCAAGGGTACTAAAGCAAGGAATAATTGTTGGAATTCCAATTAAGTTAAAAATGTCCTGCACATTTGCTTGTACTCCAAAAATGTAGACTTTTTTATTCGCTTTTGAAATTTTGTAGTGTAATGACACCAAATACCCAATTCCTTCACTATTAATAAACTTTAGGTTTGTGAGATCAAAAATCGCATTTTCGATATTGTTTACAAAAAAATCTTTTACCGCTTCGCTAACCACATTTAAGTTAGATTTGTCCAATTCACCTTCAAACGTATAAACCTGATAGTTTGTATTTGGTTCGATAGGCTGGGGTGTGACTTTTATTAAAGTTGCCATAGTATCTTAATTAATATTTTATTATTTGTTTGATTGATTCTTAATTAGTTCGTTTATTTTTGCTACTTCAATATCTCTATCTATTTTTTCATAAGCCCATTTTAGCTTTCTTAATGTTTCTTTCGGTAGTTCATCAATTTCATCATGTTTAATGTTTTTTAATATTGTTGATATTAGTTTAGAGATTTTGAGCTTTAAGAGTTTAAAAATTGTGTCTCTATGTTTGTTATTAATCGAGAATATCAATTGTTTACATTTATTTGATAATAGATCATCTTCATTTAAAAGTAAATTTACAATCGTATCGATTCCCAGTTTATATCCCATTTTTGTTAATGCTATTGCAGCGTGTAGTTTGATTTTTGGATTTTCAGAAGAAATTAGTTTATAAATTCTTCTTTTTTCAGATTTTAAATTAATTTCTCCAGCAACAAATATACCAGCACGGATAACTTTCGAATCACTATTATTAAGCATTTTATCAACTTTTTTCTTTAGTTCAGCTCGATATTTTTTAAATTGCCAAAGAGCAATAATCGCATTACATCTAACCCTTAAAGAAGGATCGTCCAAGTAAGGTTTTATATAATGAGTTGCGTTTTGATCTCTAAATAATCCGCAAATATATATACAGTCGGCTCTTATTGTGTCATTCTGGCTTTTTAGAAGTTTCAATAAGAAAGGGATAATCTCAGAAGCATTTAGGTTAGCCAGAATTTTGATTGCTGCCGATTTAATTCTTTCTGGCTGGTCTTCTTCAAAAAGATTTCTTAAGGTGTTAATAACACGATATCTTGAGAAAGCTTGTGAGAATACATGTTTTCCAAGGTTTTTGTAACTTTGTAGACATAGAAGTGCATAATATTTTAAATCGTCGTCTTTATTTTCCAGTGTTTCCAGAATCTCTGGTAAAGCTTTTGGAGATCTAATCTTTGCCAATACTTTCAGTATTTGAATTTTTACTTCTTTTACTTCATCTGGATCTGATAAATGATTTGCTAAAATTTCTGCTGCATTTTTATGTCCCTTTTGTCCAAGGATTTCAGCTGCGTCCAGTTTTCTTTGAATTTCATCAGAATTTAAGTTCTTTTTAGCAGTGTACGTATATTTTCTTTGAAGTTTGATTGCGTAATATATTGTAAATGCAGTTACAGTTACCATAATCAAATTCAAAGCATCTGTTAATTTTGTTTCTTTAAAGAAATATTGAGCAAGGAAAATCAATAGGGTACCAATAATTAGACCAAGAGGTTTTATTGTACCCTCAAGGAATTCTTTTATATTTTCTCTTTTTTCAGGTTTAATTGCATAATACGAAGAATGATATGCGTTCAGGTAAACATTATGAGTGATTTCAAAATTTGTACGAGTAATTACTGCTGTTGTTAATCCAAATCTAAATGTTAATCCGATTAAACTTAACATGTTTACCAAAGGATTTAACAAAATACTTTTAGAAATACCTATCATCTGAATAATACGACTTGTTATAAAAAGTTGTGTTGCAAGAGCACCGATACTAAATACGATATGTAACAGCCCCAAGCTTTTAGCTAATCCTGCGCTGTGGCTTACTTCAGATCCTGTCACGACTGAACTGTCAACAGCTTGGGTGTATTGGAATTCCAAAATATTAAAGAAGATACCCTCAAGTAGTACAATAATTAAAATTGTTTGTAAGAAAGGAATTTTTTTAATATTCGAAATCGCTTTTCTAAATTTTTTTGCATATGTAGTTTTTTGAATCTCATTTTTTTCCCGTCTCTTGTTTGCAATTTCAAAATCTGGAATATCTTCATGATATTTTTTGAAAATCAATACAGTAGGAATACATAAAATAATTACCAAAGTCCAGATATAAATAAACTGTGGTACAGATATAACATTGATTAATGATATTATAAGTAAACCACCAACTATTCCACCGACTGTTTCTGAAGATTCAATTATTGGAAATGTTTGTTCACTTTCAAGGGGAGTGAAAAGTTCTTCAGTAAATATAGAATTTATTATCCTAAGTTGTGATAGAAGAATGGCTTCAGCTACTAAAACAATGGTAAAAAAGATTTCCCAGGATTTTTCTGCAAAGAACGTTGAAAGTATTAATAGAAAACCACAAAGAAGAGTAGTGGAGATTATTAAATTTTCTTTTTTAAAATGATGAATTAGTTTTGAAAAAATTCTGCTACCTAAAATAATTAAACTTGAATTGATAACTAAAAGAATAGGCAGAGTTAAAATTCCATAATGACTTACAAAGATCGAGATAATTATTGTCCACCCAACAATGTAACTGACTTTGATAAAAAAGAATATTAGCCAAGATATACTGATTCTAGGCCACTGATCAGAGCTGATGTTTAGTAGTTTGTTGATGAATGATAATTTTGTGTTCACTTTTTATTTCAAGATATAATTTTAATATCTTATAATTATACAACATGATCTGTAAAATGGCAATGTTAAAGAAGGTTTTTTTATTTTATTCTCGTTAGGTTGAAAGAAGGGGAAAACCTAACGAGAAATAAAGACTTTTTAAAAAGCCACTATAAGAGTAGCAAAAAGTTATTAAAAAATTATTAAATTATTCTAAATTCTTTTTAATAATTTTTACAATATCTTTGAGGGAAGTATTAGATTTGAAAAGGAAAGCATCAGCACCTGCCAACTTAAACTCATTAGCAGTTATATCGTCAGTGGTATTTGTTAAGATGATGATTGGAATTCGAGCTGTTTTAAACGATTTTTTTAATCTTTCAAAAACTGTAACTCCACTTACTACAGGTAAAAACAAGTCAAGCATTATTATGTCGGGAGAGGAGTTTACAGCGATTTCGTATCCAGATTTTCCGTCAATAGCATGTTTAGTGACATAACCTTCCTGGTTTAGTTTCTCTTTAAGAGTGTCTGATAGAAACTTGTCGTCTTCAATGATTAAAACTGTTTTTTTGTCCATTTTTAGAGCTAATCGTTATGATATGTGCATGTTAGACTAATTTTTTTAAAATGTAAATTACTTTTTTTCATTTTTTGGTAATTTTACATAAAAGGTTGTCCCTTTATTATATTTTGAGTCAAACCAGATCTCCCCATCGAGGAGTTCTAGAAAAGATTTTACTAAATAAAGTCCAAGTCCCGTACCTTCTGTTTCTTTTAAAATTACATTATCTGCTCTGAAAAATTTTTGAAAAAGTCTATGTTGCTGATTTTTTGGTATACCAAACCCGTTATCAGTGATTTCGAGAAGTGTTGATTGCTTATCTTTTTTTACTTTAAGTTTAATATCTCCTTTTACTCTTGAATATTTTGAAGCGTTTGATAATAGATTTTGAAATATTTGATATACAAGTTGTGGATCTGAGTTAATTTCATGTTTTTCATTAAGACCTTGAGTTTTAATCTTTTGTTGTTTTCTTTGTAAACTTGGTTTGATTTCCTCAATATTTTTATTAATAATTTCAGATAAATTTAGATTTAGCTTTTTTGGAGTTATTTTCCCATATTCAATCCTTGAGACTTTAAGCAGGTTATTCACAAGGCTGATCATATTTTCATTACTTTCTTTGATTCTGCTTATTAACTGTTTTTGTCGATTGTTTAATAGTCCTTTATTTTCTGCTAAAAGAAGTTCAAGAGTCCATTTGATTGAAGCCAAAGGAGTCCGAAGTTGATGTGATGCTATAGAGACAAATTCGGTTTTAATTTTATCGATTTCGTCTTCTAATGAAATATCATGAAAAACCAATACACCTCCTTGATTTATTCCATTTTTATTTATCGGGAATCCGCAAAGAGATATATTAAATTGATTATTATCTCTGTTTATTAAAATTAATTTAGTTTTTTTAATGGATTTGTTTGAAATTACATTTTGTATTAAATTTTTCTTTTCTTCTTTATATTTTTCGTCAAAAATTTTGAAGATATTATCAAACTGCTTGTTAATAATTTTTGCTCTATCAGCATTTAAAATCTGTAAAGCAATTTTATTGGTATCTATGATTTTTCCATCTTTATCTAGAATAAAGAAACCTTCTCCAAGATTTTTTAAAATGAAATTTAAACGCTCTTTTTTGTCATCAACCTGGATTAACTTATTTTCAAGCTTTTTTCTTTCGGTTGAATCTTTAATTCTTATAAATACTTCTCCTGGTCTATCATTGAAAGGGGAATATTGAATCTCTAAGATTTTGTCTTTGAAAGTGTATTCAAAGTCATTTGTTTGTTTATTATTCTTTAAAGTTTTATTAATCTCTGATTTATAATTTTTTGGAAAAATTGAGTAAATATTTTTAGAAGTTACTTGCAGTTCTTTTAGTAACTTTTTTTTGTAAAAATTATGAGAATCCAAAATCTTTCCTTTTTTATTCATTCGTAAAACAAGATCAGGATTAGCTTTAGGATATTGTGATAAAATTAATACCTCTTCTTGAAGCTTTTTCTTTTCCTCAAGAATTTTTTTACTATCTCTAATTTTTTGCTGTTTACTAGGCATAATTGTGTATTATGGCCAGTGAATATAACCTAGAATTGAGAATAATGCAAGATTAAGTTACAACCGCACCAGTAGAAGCATTATTAACATTTTTTGAATATCTATAAAGCCACCCGGTACTAATTTTTGGCGGTAGTGGTTTGAAAGCTTTCTTTCGTCTTTCCATCTCTTTATCACTTATTAAAAGATCCATTTTTCTGTTTGGAATATCAATTTTAATTTTGTCACCGTTTTTTATTAAACCAATTGGACCACCTTCTGCAGCTTCCGGAGAAATGTGACCAATACAAGGTCCTCTGGTGCCTCCGCTAAATCTACCATCTGTAATAAGTGCAACTGAGGTTGCAAGACCTTGGCCTACAATTGCTGAAGTAGGGCTTAACATTTCTCGCATACCAGGGCCACCTCTTGGGCCTTCATATCTAATAACAACAACATCTCCTTTTTTTACTTTTCGATTATCAATAGCTTTTTGTGCATCTTCTTCAGAGCTAAAACATACAGCTTTTCCTGTAAATTTCATCATTTCGCTTGAAACAGCAGACTGTTTAACTACACTACCTTGCGGAGCTAAATTTCCTTTAAGAATCGCGATTCCTCCTTCTTTGTGGTAAGCGTTTTTTGTTGAACGAATTACCTTTGGATTGCAGGTTTTATTTTCTTTAGCTATATCTGCAATATTTTTTCCAGTAACTGTTGGATTTGGTTTAATTTTCCCTTTTATTTCATGCAAAACCGCAGGAATCCCTCCGGCAAAGTCCAAATCTTCCATCATATCGTTTCCACCAGGTCTCATGTTTGTTAAGTGAGGAGTTGTTTTACTTAATTTATCAAAAAGTTCCAAAGATATTTTCAGATCGCATGCATGAGCTACTGCTGGAATATGAAGTACTGTATTTGTTGATCCACCCAAAACCATATCTACACGAATTGCATTTTCAAAAGCATTCATTGTCATGATTTTTCTTGGGGTAAGGTCTTTTTTCACAAGATCACAGATTTTTTCACCACTCAAATATGCAATTCTTTTCTTCTTGGCAGTTCCTTCCAAAGCAGTAGCACATCCCTGCAGACTCATGCCAAGCGCTTCACTTATACAAGCCATAGTGTTTGCTGTATACATTCCCTGACAAGATCCACTTCCAGGGCAAGCTTCCATCTCATATGCACTTAATTCTTCTTTTGTAATTTTACCAGCTTGATATTTTCCAACAGCTTCAAAAGTGTTTCTAACAAGCGAAAGTTTTTCACAGTTAAGCATTCCAGACCGCATAGGACCGGCAGTTACAATAATTGAAGGGATATTTAATCTACCAGCAGCTATAAGCATTCCTGGAGTGATTTTGTCGCAGTTCGTTAATAAAACTAAACCGTCCATTTGATGTGCTTGTGCAACAGTTTCAATACAATCAGCAATAAGTTCCCGAGAGGGGAGTGAAAATTTCATTCCTGAATGTCCCATTGCAATTCCGTCACATACACCTGGTACCCCAAAAACAAAAGGAGCGCCTCCTCCAGCACATATTCCATGTTCAATATGTCTTTCCAGGTCTCTCATACCTGCATGTCCTGGAATTATGTCTGTAAAGCTAGATGCAATTCCAATAAACGGTTTTTTCATCTGTTTTTTTTCAACTCCTGTAGCATAAAGTAATGCTCTGTTTGGAGCTCTTTTTGTGCCTTTTTTAGTTTGGTCTGATCTCATTGGTTTTTAATTAAAAGAATAATCCTTTTTTTACATATATTTCAAAATGATTTGAAAGAATAAACTTGTTCTTTTTTAAAGGATTATCAGGAACAAATATATCTACCCTATACTCGCCATGTTCCGGAAAATTTATAATAAACTCAAAATTTTTCTCTGAAAGTTTGATAAGTTTTTTTTTCTTGACCTCTTTAAATTTATTCAATTGATAATATATAGCAGGGATTTCCTTTGTACAATACCCTTTGAGTTTTAAACCTTTTTTCAACCTTGTTTTTTTTGGAATTCTTTTTTTAAAGATAATATATCTTTTGGCAAAGTTTTGGGTGAAATAGTAAATTTTTGAAACTGATTGAATAACTCCAATGCCAACACAGTTGTAATGTTTATTTAAAATATTAGCTCTGTGTCCGGGGCTATTCATTAAACCAATTTCAGCTTTTTGAGTGGGATTTACAAATCCACCGATTTTAGCAAGATTTTCACCTGAGAGAGCTTCTGTAACTCTGCTCATCTGCATCCTGTCTTTTGGAGTTTGTCTCTTTAAATTTACATGATCAAAGTAGTCTTTTTCTGCCATATCTTTGCTATGCTTTCTTGCAACATCTCTTAAATCCTGCTGCATCCTAAGTTTTGGAAGTTTATGAATTTTTCTGTCTTTATTCAGCAATTTAAGCATCCTCCACTCCATGGTTTTGAGTGAACGTGGCCTAAAGATCAGCAGTAGTATGTATTTTATGTATTCTTTAAAGGACATTTTAATTGTTATATGCCTCTATATATATATCTTTATCAATTTTTTTGATATTGGCAAACCGTAATTTTATTTGTGTCTGATTTTTTGAAAAAACGGTTAAGCTGTCTTTTTCAGGAAAAATATTTGGTGTAAGGAAAAAAATATATTTATCCACAAGATTTTCTTTTATTAATGAAGAAAAAATTTCACTTCCACCTTCAACCAGCACATTTGAAATTCCGATTTTGCCAACTTTTTTTAGTATATTTTTAATGTTCATACTTTTTGAAACTTCAACACTGCATCCTTTATTTTCAATATCTTCTCTTTTTTTACTTTTATCGACTTTTGTGAAAATAATTGCTTTTCCGTTACGAAAAATCTTTGAGGATAGGGGAGTTTGGAGGTTTGAGTCCAGGATTATTCTAATAGGATCTTTTCCTTTAAAAAGTCTTACACCTAAATGTGGATTGTCGGTTAGGGCTGTATTTTTTCCAACAAGAATCGCTTGGTTTTCACTTCTTAATTTGTGAGTAAACTTTCTTGATTTAAGAGATGAAAAATATTTTTTTTGATCTTTATGGTAGATTTTTCCATTTACGCTTAGGGCAGCTTTTAGTGTAACAAAAGGTATTTTTGAGCTTATATATTTAAAATACACTTCATTTAGCTTTTTTCCTTCTTCCTCCATCAAACCTTTATAAACTTCTATCCCTGCTTTTTTTAAAATTTTCAAACCTTTTCCATTTACTTTTGGATTTGGATCAATATTTGAGATTATAACTTTTTTGATACCTGCTTTAATGAGAGCATCTGTACAAGCTGGAGTTTTTCCAAAAAAACAACAAGGTTCTAAATTAACATAAATAGTTCCATTTTTAGGTGAGTTTTTACAATTTTTAATGGCTTCAATTTCTGCATGAGCTCCTCCAAATTTTTTGTGATACCCTTTACCGATTATTGTCCCATTTTTAATAATTACAGCTCCAACTACAGGATTTGGTTCAACCGAACCTTTTCCATTCAATGCCAAAGAATGGACTTTTTTCATGATTCTGTAATCAAAGTCTGAAAAGTTCATATTAAACAGTCTTTAAAATGTGCCCAAGTTTTGTTTTCTTGGTTTTTAAATATTTTTTATTAACTCTGTTTGGTTTACTCTCAAGAGGAACTCTTTCGATGATTTTTATACCATATCCCTCAAGTCCAATAATTTTTCTAGGATTGTTTGTAATAAGACGAATGTGCCTTAAACCCAGGTCAAGAAGTATTTGAGCTCCGATTCCATAATCTCTTAAATCATCTTTGAATCCCAACTTTTTATTTGCTTCAACAGTGTCTAACCCCTGATCCTGGAGATTGTAGGCTTTTATTTTATTTACAAGACCTATACCTCGTCCTTCCTGTCTCATATACAAAAGAACTCCGGTTTCTTCTTTACTAATCATTTTTAACGATTCGGTAAGTTGCTGATTACAGTCGCATCGTAAAGAATGGAAAATATCACCTGTTAAACATTCAGAATGCACTCTAACAAGTACTGGATTTTTAGCTTTTTTAATATCACCCTTTGTTAGAGCTACATGTTCTTCATTGTTCAAAAGATTTTTATAAACTGTAAGATTAAAATCTCCAAACTCTGTGGGTAGATTGGTTTCCGCAGCTTTTTCAACAAATTTTTCTTTTTGTAATCTATATGAAATCAAATCTTTGATAGCAATAACTTTAACTCCATGCTTTTTGGAAAATTTTAAAAGTTCAGGAAGTCTTGCCATACTGCCATCGTCATTCATAATTTCACAAATAACCCCTGCAGGATAAAGCCCTGCTAAATTTGCAAGATCTATAGAAGCTTCAGTCTGACCGGCGCGTTTTAACACACCACCATCTTTTGCTTCTAATGGGAAAATATGGCCTGGTTGAACTAAATCTTCAGGTTTTGTATTTGAATTTATTGCAGTTTTTATTGTTTTGGCTCTGTCTGCGGCTGAAATTCCTGTTGATACTCCTTTTTTTGCTTCAATTGATACAGTAAAAGCTGTAGCAAACTGGCTTGAGTTATCCTGAACCATCTGTTTGAGTTTTAGCTCCTGACATCTTTGTTTTGTTAACGGTAAGCAGATAAGCCCACGTCCGTATTTAGCCATAAAGTTTATAGCTTCTTTTGTGATTTTTTCTGCCGCCATTGTTAAATCTCCTTCGTTTTCTCGATCTTCATCATCCACGACAATAACCATTTTGCCATCTTTTATATCTTTGATAGCTTCTTCAATTGAGTTTAACATTAGATTAGAGTTTAGATTTCCTTTAGAAAGAAACTCTTTCAAAATTTGCAACCTTAATATTTTCT
>Ga0180433_10009618_pt1 | contig 11801 bp, 9 predicted proteins | sample SS_ome_8_FD_132980 | JGI IMG/M metagenome (GOLD analysis project Ga0180433, IMG submission 132980) | Hypersaline lake sediment archaeal communities from the Salton Sea, California, USA - SS_1_D_1 metaG | ecosystem: Environmental > Aquatic > Non-marine Saline and Alkaline > Hypersaline > Sediment... | reverse complement strand
TTGTTTCCTGTTTCCCTATTGTTGAAGGTTTCAATAATGATTGTGCAACACCTGCACATCGGGCACCTAGGATAAGAGCTTTTGCCACATCAAGCCCATTTCTGATACCCCCTGTTGAGATGACCGGAAGCCCCCAATTCGTTGCCTTTCCAACATTTAAAATGGACTGAGGAGTAGAGATACCCCAATTCCAAAAGGTCTTTCCACCGCATGCATTCAAATGATCATCATATAATCTTGCTCGATAATGTTCAATAGCGGCAAAAGATGTACCACCCTTTCCACCCACATCAATAGCAGCGATCTTTGTTTTTGATAACCGCTCAGCGACATCAAAGGAGATACCTGCACCAGATTCCTTAACAATAATTGGAATATCTATTTCATCTGAGAGTAGCTGAATTTGTTCAAGACAGCCCTTTGCAATTGGTTCTCCTTCAAATTGAACGACCTCTTGGAGAAAATTAAGACAGATCGCAACAGCATGTGCATCGATCATTGAGATAATATCTTCGATATAACCCACAGTTTTTTTATGGCCCCATATCACAAGTTGAGACGCACCAATATTTGCAATCCGAAGTGGAACATCATATTCTTTCACAACACCATAGGTTTTCGTTAATTTTGGATTCTCAAGAGCAGCACGTTGTGATCCAACCCCCATCGGTATCTGATACTGAGCAGCAACATATGCTAACCGTTCATTGATATCCCTAGCAAAATCATAGCCGCCGGTCATCGCAGCAATAATGATAGGTGCACCAAGTTTTTTATCAAAAAGAGTCGTTGAGATATCAATCTCATCATAATTTATCTCAGGAAGTGCATTATGAGTAAGGTCAATATCATCCCAATGATTATGATCAGAGTTAACGTTTTCTTCAAGTGTGATACGAACATGTTCATCCTTTCTGTTCTCGATCATATCCATCTGTTTTCACCTATGAACAACCGTACAAATAGTCTTAGTACCCTGCAATACGTCATATAGACGATCTGGTTTATTACCATTTAGAAGGATCGTGTTACTTCCATTGTTGACTATCTGGTGTATCATTTGAATTTTTCCTTCCATTCCTTTTGTCACATCAGCATGATCATCTAAACCTGTCGCAAGTGTATCAAGTGTATCAACATGAATAGAATCAATAAATCTTGCGTGTTTATCCTTTTTCGGATTCGCTGTAAATAATCCATCCTCATCCATGAGAAAAAGAACAGCCTCTGGTTTAAAGGTCTGCGCAAGTGCCTGAACGAGAAGGTCCCCTGAGCAAATGGAACATCCAAGATCAGCATCAAGGACAACATCACCATAGGTTATAGGGATAAATCCTGCATCATGATATTCTCTAAATATCTCTGTGTTTATTGAATGAAGTAGTTTATTTTTTAATTTCACCGTCGCATGTGGAGGAATGGAGACAGCAGGTAAATCGTTCTCATGAAAGGAATTAAGAACAAAGGAATTTAGTTGTTGAACAAGTCCTTGAGTCTCGGCAAATCCTTGTTTCTGTATTGATGAGCTACAACCATTTATCAAATCATATTTTTTTGCTAGAACATGTCCAAAGGATCCTGCACCATGAACTATTATAACATCCTTTTTTGCCTTTGAGATGGTTAAAACAATATCATTAACTAATTTCTTTTTAAAACTAGGTTTTTCAAGCGCTTTCTCAGTGATGACACTTCCACCTAGTTTAATAAGAAACATAGCAGGTTAAATACATTCATATCTAAAAAAATATTCCATTAATCCTTCTTATTTATAGAAAACTGCGTTCATCGTTTTACCGTCATAAATGGTTTATCTTTATTCTCCTCTTGAATAAGCCATAACGCGATGGGCATTTCCTTTCTAGGTATATGCATGACCGTTGAATTGAAAAAATTCTGTTTTTCATCATCATCCATATGTCTACTACAATCCTCACAGACAAAGAAATGATCATCAAAAACAACTCCAAGTCTATTTTCTTCCAAGTTGAAGCCCTGGTTACATACGCCGCATATCTTTTTTCCCATAAACGTTCACCATCATCCAATATATGATTATATGTTAAGGGCAGGAAGTATTTAAATTTCTCGTCTTTTATGACCTTTTTTAGATAAAAGATATCTGTTGTGAAATGGTAAAATAATATACCGGTAAAAGAGAGAAAAAAAGATAAGATATAAATGATGTTACCAACTTATCTAATTGTAAATCTCAGATTGCATAATGCTTTAAATGTACGGATGGATGAGAACGGATGAGTGGAACTGATTCAAAGAAACAGAATAAGAACCAGGTCAACGGAACACCAAAGATCGCATATTTTTCAATGGAGATAGGTATAGATGAACGAATCCCATCGTATAGCGGGGGCCTGGGCGTTCTTGCTGGTGATAGTATCAAATCCTGTGCAGATCTTCATGTACCAATTGTTGGTGTTACTTTACTTTCGGAAAAAGGATATTTTTATCAGAAAATCGATGATCAAGGTAACCAGATAGAGTTGCCTATCAGATTCAACCCTTCTGATTATCTGACACTTCTCCCGTCAAAGACAAAGGTAAAAATTGAGAATAGAGAGGTATCATTACAAGCATGGCTCTATGAATATCGAGGTATAAACGGATATATTATCCCCGTATTCTTTTTAGACTCAAACGTAGAAGGAAATGACAACTGGGATAGAGAGCTAACGAAATATCTCTATGGTGGCGACAGAAAATACAGGCTTGCTCAAGAGATCATCCTAGGTGTTGGTGGGGTACGAATGCTCAATGCCCTTGGATATGATTCAATCAATAGATATCATATGAATGAGGGACATGCAGCACTTGGTACACTTGAATTGTACCGAAACTGTAAGGATGTGGAAAAGGTCCGTGAGCAATGTGTATTTACCACACATACACCAGTTGCAGCAGGTCATGACCAATTCGATCTTTCAATGGCAAAGTCAATGATAGGAGATTTAATAGTGGAAAGCATCCTTCCAGAGATAACCTTTGAAAATCGTTTGAATATGACCCGGCTTGCGTTATATTTCAGTCATTATGTGAATGGTGTGGCAAAGAAACATGGGGAAATATCCCGTTTGATGTTCCCGGGTTATTCCATTGATTCGATAACAAATGGTGTTCATAGTCAGACCTGGGTGTCAAAACCATTTCAACAGCTTTTTGATAAACATATGCCAGGTTGGAGAGCAGATCCTTGTCTATTACGTTCAGCATTTAGTATTCAAAAGGATGATATCTGGGATGCTCATATTAGTGCTAAGAAGAACCTTATCGATTTTGTGAATCTCCGCTGTAATACTGGTATGAACTATGATGATTTCACCATTGGATTTGCTAGACGGGCTACAGCCTATAAACGTCCTGACCTTTTAATATCAGATATAAAACGCTTACATCATATCGCTAAAGAAGGTGGATCGATACAGATCATCTATGGTGGAAAGGCACATCCTCATGATACAAATGGTAAGGAATATATTAAAAGAATCTATAATGCGATCAAAACCGTTGATGGGAATATAAAGATAGCATTTATTCCAAATTATGATATGACACTTGCTAAACTCCTTATCTCAGGTGTTGATATCTGGTTGAACACCCCTAGACGTCCAATGGAGGCATCAGGTACATCAGGTATGAAAGCAGCTCATAACGGTGTACCTCAATTTGGGACTCTTGATGGCTGGTGGCTTGAGGGGTGTATTGAAAACATAACTGGTTGGTCTGTTGGCCCTATGAAAACTGAAGATGAGCAATCAGATGATGATATCGATCGGTCTGATCTCTATGATAAACTTGAAAAGTTCATTCTTCCTAAATTCTATAATGATCGGGATAACTGGATAAGAACGATGCGGAGTTGTATTGCTATTAATGCATCATTTTTCAATACGAATCGGATGATACAGCAATATGTTCTAAACGCGTATTTCATCTAAGACATATGTATCTTCATACATGGGTCTTTTATATTCAATATCCTCGATCAGTGCTCTAAGTATCTCACTAACACTCCATGCTTGAGCGATGCAACCTTGAGGGGCATATGGTGGTTCAGCATCAAATATCTCATGGATGGACCCATCCCATTTTTCACCATAGACATGTAACAATGGCTCCACGAACTCATTGTATGCTGTCTCTCGCCATTGTTTCTCATAGCCATGGGTTTTTAAAAATGCGGTTATAAATGGGCCCATAAGCCATGTCCAAACAGTCCCATTATGATATGCAACATCCTTATGGTAGTTGCCAAAATAGGTAGATTTATAATTATGATCTCGCGGAGCGAGTGTTCTCAAACCAAATACTGTAAGAAGATGATCTTGAACATCATTGACAATAGATGATTGCAGGTCTGGTTCTACCATGGTGAAGGGCAGTGATACAAGAAAGATCTTATTTGGTCTAATGGAGGCATCCCTTGTTCCGATCACATCATATTGTTCATCATAGACGCTGAGAAATGAGCGTTTCACCTCTTCAGCAAGTTCACGATAAGTATCAGGTTTTCCAAGCATCTGTGAAAAAAGGCTCATAATCGAAAGAGAATTGAACCATAATGCTTGTATCTCAACAGCCTTATCTCCCCGTGGTGTTGGATAAAAATCACCAAGTTTGACATCCATCCATGTCAAGCCCGGATCATGAGAAATAAGATGATCCGTATCCATATGGATCCCATGAACTGTCCCTTGTTGATAGTGTTGAATGATTGATTGAAGTGTTGGATAGACCATCTTTAATAGATCCATATCATTTGTATATCTCATATATTGATAGACACGATCAACGAACCATAATGAGGCATCAACCGTATTATATGCAGGTTCTGCATTCCGGTCATTAAATGTGTTTGGTATGATCCCATGTTTACAGGTCTGATGTAATTCAAGTAATATATCCTTAGCATGTGAGAATCGATTTGTTATTAAGGTAAGGCCCGGTAGTGCAATAAGGGTATCTCTCCCCCAATCACTGAACCAGGGATATCCAGCAATGACCGTGGTATGTTTTCCCTTTTTTACAAGGAAATTATCTGATGAAAGAACAAGTCTATGATATTTGAAAGGAATATCTGCATTCTGTAATATCCTTTGTTTCCTCTGTATCTCATGTTGGAATACATCGTTTGGGTTTACATCAAGGGTAGTTTCTATGGTGGAAGTTACAAAATAGGACTGAGATTCTTCTATATTTTTAATGAATCTTCCTATATGGTACAGATGATCATGACAGGAATCCTTACGTTGAGAATCAATCGGATAGAATATCGGAAGCCAATAAGGATTCTTTTGATAGGTACTTTCAGGTACATGTATCATTAGGCTCTCTTGAACGTTTGAGGGATGTACGATAAGATGGCCCCTCTGTGTTTGAATATTGAACTCTATAGGTGGAACTTCATAATAAACATCATAAAAATGCCGGGACGAGATCAAAGGCTCATGGATAAGTGTTACTGGTTTGTCCGAATGAATATCATATTTTATGAGGGATGTGTTCTTCTGATAGGGCATGCAAAAGGTCTTTTGTATGACGCATCCATCGAACTGATAGGTAAGAGTGGGTAGAAGATCAAAAGAAAACGATGGTTTCATATCAGGTAAATGAAACGTTTTATTGCCAATGATAACTCGATCAAGTATGTTTTGAACAAACATCCACCGTTCAACCGGTGGACGAAGACTTGCGACAAGAAGACCATGGAATTTACTGGTCGTCGCTTGCATGGTATTAAAAAAGCTATAACCGCCAAGCCCATTTGTAACGATCCATTCTCTCATATTCAAACCTCACCCATTATATTGCTCATCAGTCCTTGTTCAAAAGGATCTTTGAACTCTCTTCACCACGATAATTAAGCATTTGTATGTAAAGATCCTAAATGAATTTCTGTTTAAAATCCTGAAGGATGTTCATATAATTGATAAAACCATCATAAGGACTATCATAATGACTGAAATAACTATGAACGGCTCCATCTTCAAATCCTTTCGTTGATATATAATACAGATGATCAGAGGTCTGAAGTTTTCTCCAAGCGTCAAGTAAATGAGGATCATTTCTCTCCTTGACCTGTCGACCAATATCCTGCAATTCCCTAAAGCAAGCCTGTTGCATATCATTACCAAGCCAGGTACTTACATCACGGTCCTCATCTGCCCATGAAATTGCCCAAGGAACATCGATCTCACCCACTGGCTGATATCTCTTAATAGCTTCACTGACCGTGACAAAATCCATATGGCCATGGTTAAGAACCTGACCGGGGAGATGTTTAAGAAAATCAAAAATACCAGTATCTTCCCACTGATGTTCACCAAAGGTCTCATAATCCATGAAGAGATTGATCAGGTCCCCTTGATTCTCGGCCATCCATCCTGCATATTTATCTGCGGTCAATGGAAAACCAACCCAGCCACGAGCAGAAAATCGAAAACCTACATCATCACTAAGAGAATAATTACGCATTAACACCTTTACATCTGAATTGACCGGCTTATATAGGAAATTAGGTGATCGCCAACCAAGTATCTTTTCAGCACCCTCAGTAATGATACCTTTATAACCCATATCTGAGACCTTTTTTGCGATACGATTATCAAAAATTGCCTCAGTATTTCTAAATACTGTTGCCCGATAATTGAAAAGATCCTTCAACATATATTTATGCATAAGAACCTGCTCTTCAAATTCATCAAGTTCATCATAAAGACTTGATAGAGAATGAAAATAGGTCTCCTCAATAAGATCAACAGCACCAGTATCAACAAGAGATCTGAAACTATCAATGATCTCAGGCATATGTTTACGACAATACTCAACAAAAGTGCCAGTTAAACTAAAGGAAACCCTGAATTTTTTATTGTACTGTTCAATGAGATCCAGAATGGCATTGTTTGTTGGAAGATAACATTTCTTAGCAACCTTCTCAAATATCTTCTGGTTCAAATGATGATTGAAATACTCATATGGTGAAGCAGCACTACCAATCTGAAAAACAGAGAAACGATTGACTCTCATTGGCTGATGCACTTCAAAGTAAAAACATACAGATGTCACGTTACATCATAACTCCCTTATAGACCTTAATGGTCTTATCTGCTACCCGATCCCAGGTGAACAGATCGATCTCTCTTTTCCCCTCATGGGAAAGAGTTCTATGAAGCTCCTCATATTTTAGGAGGGAGATGATCTTATTTGCCATCTCATCAACATCCCAGAAATCAACTCTGAGACAATGGCTTAAGGCTTCCGCCACCCCTGCTGTTTTTGAAACCACGGTAGGGGTACCGGCAGATATTGCCTCCAATGCAGTGATACCAAATGGTTCACTGACTGAGGGCATCACATAGACACTTGAAATCTGATAAATATGTCGCACTTCTTCCTCAGTAAGAAGACCGGTAAAAATAACATGAGGAGATATACCTAGATTGACTGCATTATCGATGAGACGAGGGAGCATATCTCCATCCCCAGCTACAACGAACTGAGGTTTTAATCCAAAATCAATGACCTTTTTGGCAGCCTGTAGGAAAAACTCAGGACCTTTTTGAATGGTAAGTCTGCCTAAAAAGAGAACAATATCCTTCTTTTCTCCGTTCCCTAATGGATATACAGCATTATGAACGACATGTATCTTATCAGGATGAATACCATATTTTTCAACACAGATCCGTTTGGTGAAATGACTGACAGCAATAATAGTATCGGCCTTTTCCATACCTTCTCTTTCGATATCAATAAACCATTGGTTTGGTGATAGCCATCCGGACCTATCAAACTCTGTGGAGTGAACACTAACAATTAATGGTATACCAAGTTTTTCTTTTAACTGGATACCTGCCTTCATGGTCAACCAGTCATGAACATGAATCGCATCATATTTTCCTTTGACCTTCTGAACGACAAGGTCGTTATATCGGTAGACACTTTCAAAGAAGTTACCTTCTAGCTCTTTATCATTAGGCCGATCATAGGGGAAAATCGTTGTCTCTCCAACTTCAATAATTCGAAGGTTAGGGTTATCACTAGTTGCCTTCTTATTTGTCTTAGGCATGTAGAAGTCAACTTGAACATTTTTATCGGCCAGACCCCTAGTAAGACCATAACAGTGAGTCCCAAGGCCTCCCGCCTTAAATGGGGGGTACTCCCAGCCAATCATAGCAACTTTCATTCCTAACCCTACGATTCTTTAATAATTACCTTACTTTAAGTAATATCTATTTTGATCAGTTTTATCTATCTTTCCTTCTCTGGCTAGCCACCCTAGACCAGTATATGCTTCTTCATCAGAGATATCTGCAAGCTTTTTTAATGTTTGCAAATCTGCCTCTTCCCATATATCAAGGATCTTCCAAACCCGCCCTGCAACAGAGCCAACATCGTTTGAAAGATTTGTTCTATCAAGATGGTACGTATCTCCATTCTTTTTAATTTTGTCCTCACGAGCAAGCCAGCCTATTGCAGCATGGAATTCTTCCTTATTTAGCATTGTACTTTGTTTAAGGGTCTGTTCGTCAACACCATTTTTTTCATTCACTAATTGCCAAACTTTCCCAGCATTCTCTCCATATAATGTTGTTATGCTCCTCACAAGCATCCTCCAGTGTTTAATCAACGTTATGTCAAAGGTCAATATAAGATTATCTAAAAAAATAACAATAAACTATAGAGTATATAAATAAATGAACTACTGCAAATATAAAATAATTATGAAATTCTAAGAATAATAACTTATTTCTCTTTTTTCTTTAGATTTTTTAGACCATTTTATCAATAAACATAATAATCAAATTAAAGCGATATTTTGAACAGATCTTTTACAGTTATCCTCCAATAAAAATCCAATCATTATACTAAAAAAACAAGCGAATTTTGCTTTAACTTATACGATACAAATGTTATAAAAAGAATATACGGGCTTGTGGGGATTCGAACCCCAGGCCAATCGGTTAAGAGCCGATTGCTCTACCTAGCTGAGCTACAAGCCCATAAAGAAAATCTTGAGCAGGAATACAGATAAGCTTCTTAAGATTTTTCCTTCAATATCTTCTCAACTTCTTTCTCATCGACCTTTGAAAGATACTTTGCATCAATACCATCTGTGACACAGACATCATCCGTAGCCTGATAGATATTCACACCATCTTTGCGAGCAGCCTCACCATCGACCTTTAAAATCATCGGATGATCCGCTCTAACGGTACCAGCCTCAACGGCTTTTTTCAAACTTGTACTTAGATGAACCTTTGACCGATCTACTGGATGGATACCACCTTCAATGACCATATCAGATTCTTCTTCAGTAACAGGATAATACAACTCATCTGAATATGCCGGGGGAAGATCATCCAGATCGACTTTAATGGAATGACCATATTTTGCTCGTATCATACCACCATCCACCTGATATCTACTACGTGGATCGGTCTGGACCAATGCAAGTATATGATGTGGACGTAACCAGGTAAAACCGGATCGAGCGGTCCCAATTGCATCAATGAGGGCAGAAATCTCAACATATCCATGACCATCCATCAATAATCCAAGTTTTTCTGGAAAATGACGAAGAGCCCCAGCGATGATACGACTTAACGCGTTCAATTCATTATCATTCATCAGGAATTTTCCTTTTTCTTCACAAACGGGACATACTTCGTCCCTGAAATATCCATGTTGATCACATTGGCCTAACATAAATCTCACACCCTGTAATAACAATAGTTAGTATAAATTTTTGTACTACTGATGTATTCAGGTATACGGTGAATCGGTGAATCAAGAAGAAATGAAAAAATTAGCTGCAGAGAAAGCAGTCGATCAGATCAAGGATGGTATGATCATTGGTCTGGGGACTGGATCCACAGTGAAATATGCTATTAAAAAAATTGGTGCTCAAGTTAAAAATGGTTTATCGATACAAGGAATTCCAACCTCCGGGCAAACAAAAAAACTCGCAATTCAAGAGAACATCCCATTAACCTCATTAAAGGACCATCCAGAGATTGATATAACCATCGATGGAGCAGATGAGGTAGATTCAGATTTGAACCTTATAAAAGGTGGCGGAGGGGCGTTAACACGAGAGAAGATCATTGCATTTCATTCAAAGAGATTGATAATCGTTGTTGATGATTCAAAAGTAGTTAAATCACTCGGAATTGATTTTCCGTTACCTGTTGAAGTGGTGAAATTCGAATGGGAGGCAACAAAACGAACACTTGAAGCGTTTGGATGTGACGTTCAACTTAGAACCATCATGGATGATCCATTCATAACAGATAATGGTAACTATATCCTTGATTGTGAATTTGACCGGATCATTGAGCCTGAACAATTGGAACAAGATATCAATATGATACCAGGTGTTGTCGAAAATGGTCTGTTCATCGGACGTGTCCATCAGGTTATCGTAGGAAGTACTCAGGGTATTATGACCCTTGAACGTGAAATAGTACAGTGATCCATGGTTCCATCTAATTCATACACTTTTTTCAAAAACACTAATAGAACCGTCTTTGTATCATTTACTTAAGGAATTTAAACCCATAGAATACAGGTAGGATCAATACAGCACCAACACAGGAAAACGCAGTCATCAGTATGATCACAATCGCAAACTCCTGTAATGCTGGAATGCTTACAAAGAACATTGCACCGATACCCGCAACCGTCGTCAATGCTGCTTCAGTAAGTGATAAACCAGTTCGTTCGATAGCAACCTTTGTTGCCTTTGATTTGGACAGCCCATTTTCCATCTCTTCACGAACCCTATGGGTAATGTGGACACCATAGTCAATACCTATACCGATCATTATCGATGCGATAGATATTGTTATGACATTCAATGGAATATTAAAACCAACAAGAAAACCTGGTTCCCACATCAACACGAAAGCAACAGGAATCATCGTTAAAAATCCATACAGAGATGAACTGAAAATGAAAATAAGAGCAGCTAGGACCAAAAGAATAGCAATGATCATTGATTGAGTCTGTTCATCAGTAAGTTTCCTATTGATCGCAACATTGATCGCATCTTGACCCGTAAGTTCAGATATATGTCCATTACGCGGGATCTCTGTTTGTGATGCAATCGAATTGATGATAGTAACCTTTTCCTCGATTTCCTCCATACTCAAACCTGTTGGAATATAGACAAGAATGATCGTTTTTGAAAAATCCTTATCAACTAAACCCTCTTGAGCAACTCGGTCAAATATGATCTCATCAACACCAGCATACTCACTAAGACTAGAGATTATCTCATTTCTTTCAAGGATATCATTAACCTGTTTTACCCCATCAGCAACTGAATAAAGATCGATGCCCTCATTTCTCATCTCAACTTCCATATCATAGATTGCATCAATGACCTCAGGATAGGTCAAACCTTGTGGCTCTGTTTCAATGAGCAACGCATTGAAATTCGCTCCACCGAAATTCTTTGAATAATCTATTAATTTTTCAACCTCAGGAATACCCTGTGGGGCAAGATCAAGGTAGTTCACATCTGTCTCGGTTTGAGGAAGAACCATAAGAGACATGATTGCAAAAAAGACAGCAAGAATGACTATTCGTTTCTTATTATCCATAATGATCTCTGCTAACTTATCCCATCTAGGGATCTGGCCATCTTTTCTGAACTTCAACATCACAGAAAGTGAAGGAGTGAGAATGATAGTCGAAACAAATGAAAAGAAGATCCCTATCGCACAACCAAACCCAAATAATACAATAGGAAACATACTGGAGATCATCAATGATGCAAACCCAAT
>Ga0180433_10009616_pt1 | contig 11802 bp, 11 predicted proteins | sample SS_ome_8_FD_132980 | JGI IMG/M metagenome (GOLD analysis project Ga0180433, IMG submission 132980) | Hypersaline lake sediment archaeal communities from the Salton Sea, California, USA - SS_1_D_1 metaG | ecosystem: Environmental > Aquatic > Non-marine Saline and Alkaline > Hypersaline >... | reverse complement strand
GGAGTAAAATAAATAATAATGAAGAGACTTTTAGGAAAATTGAAATGAAATATGAAAATATTTTAATTTATGTCAAAAATAAAATTTCAAATTAAAGATTTTTGGAATTAAAAGATTATGGAAAGAAAAAATTGGAAAAAGACAGATGAAAAACTTTTAGAAGAATGGAGCGACCACGGAAAATCTTTTAGATGGATGCATGACCGGGCCGCCCGCAAATATTGGAAAAAAAATATTATGTTTCAAATCCCTGTTATTATTCTCTCTACCCTAACTGGTGCAGCCAATTTTGCCCAAGACCGTATTTCTGAAGATTACCGCGGTTATTATTCTTTAGGAGTTGGTTTTGCAAATATTGTTGCCGGTATTGTAGCTACCATAGCAACCTTCCTAAAAGTTGCAGAATATTTAGAAGCTCATCGGGTGGCCAGTGTTTCATGGGGTAAATATTATCATAATGTTAAGACAGAATTACAAAAGGAACCAAGTGATAGAGAAGATGTTTTAGATTTTATGAAATATGCGAAAAATGAATATGAAAAATTAATTGAACAATCTCCACCAATTCCTCATGAAATTATTACCAGATTAAGAGATAGGGTAAAAGATAGTAATTTTAATTTACCGCCAATTGTTGGAGTTTTTGATAAGTTTAAGATAGGAGAAGAGGAAATGAAGGAGATAGAAAAGTCAGGAATAGAAAAGGTCCTAAACGTCATTAATGATGATAATTTAGTAAGACCAGAAAGTAAAAGTAATTTAAGTAGAGCTTCAAGTATGATAATGCCTAAAAATATTAAAGAGTATGTTTATGAAGATATAGAAGAAAAAGTAAAAGAAACAGTATTAAATATTGGTTCTGATGAAAAAGAAGATTAATTTTCTTTTTTAATGATATAATTTTTAACTAATTGAGTATTATTAAGTAAAATTAAATTAACTTGTTTATAAAGTTTATCATAAAGTCTAAGATATTTCTTTTTAATAGTATTTTTGACGGTGTCATCTTGAATTGCAATTGAATCTACATAGTTATCAATTGCATCAGTATAACTTTCATATTTAGATTGAATAAGACTGTTAATTATTTTTTTCTTTTGTTCATCTTGCATTTCAAGAGTATTTTCAAAATAATCATCAGCAATTTCTTTTTTACTGGCGATTAAATCATTAATGGTATCATCTTTATCACGCATTTCCCAAATTTGTCCGTTAAAAACATCAACATAAGGTTCTTTTTTATTTTTAAGTCGGACATTTTGATTTTGAGGAATATCAGGATTGAAATGAATTAATGAGATAAGTTGAGGGATACCGGTTTCAGGATTTTTAATAATATTTTTGAGGACTTCACTAGTTAAGAAACTAACGTCTTCTTGACCGAAGGGATTAAGATTAGAAAAAATAGGGTTAATATTTTGTTGAATATTTTGCTGATAATTATTAATGGTTTGATAGTTATTGATGATGGTTTGATTTTCTTTAGGTTTCTTTTTGCAATGGTTTTGTTGGTGTCTTTGGAGACTATCTTTACGAGAAAAAAGTTTACAACAGTAAATGCAGGCGTTATCAATTTCATTAATTTCAGGTTCTTTAGGTATTTCAATGACTTTTTGGGAATTAGTTTCAGAAGGTTCATTTTTTTCAATTTCAAGACCGACAAAACAGGGATTTTTTCTTCTTAAATGGTTTTTATAGTTTCCAAAATGAGTAAAAATTTTAAGACATCTTTCACATTGATAATTAACCATTTATTTATATGATTAATTATTTTTTAAATATATGATAATCATAAATTTTATCTAATCTTTTCCTAGTAAAATTAAGATATTTAATTAAATTTTTGTCAAAAGATTTTAAGGTATTTAAATCATTTTTTTCTTTTTTAAGCTTTAAATAAGATTTGAAACCATTTAATTCAAAATAAATTTCTAATGTTCTTAAATATGGAATAATAATAAATCCTTCAGTAAGTAAAGTTAATTTATCTCCCTTTTTCTTCATAATTTTTCTATCAATTAAGAAATATAAAACATTATCCCAATCATTTTTCCAATTTTTACCCATAATTTTTAAAAGTAAGGTTTTAAAGTCTTCAGTATTAGTTTTATTTTTAACAGTTTCTAAAAATTTAATAAAATTTTGATAATCTTTTTCTGAATTTGATAGTTTCAATAAAAAGGCCATCTCCCAACTTCTTTTATTGATTTGTGGAATAACGGGTTTTTGTTTCTTTAATTTTTCAGCAACCAAATATACATTATCAGTATCTTTATTTTTTTCCCAAAGTTTATTTACTACTTCTACTAAAACATCATAAGCCATTAATGTTTTAGGCGTTAATGTTAATTTTAATTCTTCTTCTAAACATCTTACATAATCTTCCGATAATTCAGCTTTCCATCCATAAAGCATAGTATCTTGAACCGCTTTTATCCAATGTGGATTTTGATAAACAGTTGATTTAACTTTAGTATTTTCAATGTTACCCGCTAAAAGTGCAATAATATTAAGTAAATCAATTAGGAAAATTGTTTCAAAATGGTCAAAAATGCGGATTTCTAAACCATTAGGGATTTCCATTTTAAAACCAGAAATTTTACTGTATTCTTTCTTATCTTTATTTTTATCATAATAAGGATTAGGACCAAAAGTCCTTAAATTAGAACTGAATGAACTAACTGCATTTGCAGGAAATTCTTTAATACCTTTAGGATAATCTGGATTATATCTTAAGTATGGGTTATTAGGTAAGCATTGATTAACTTTATTACTTTCAAAGAAATCAAAATTTTCTCTCCAATAAGGTTTGATGTCAGCATAACGACCAACACCGGTTTTAAGTTTATCAACATCTGTTCCGGCAAAATTACCCCAACCGACACGGGCGACACGCCAAGAACCGCGGATACGTTTTTCAAGAGAACCGACGCATTTTTCATCGCAGGAAAAGAAAGCGGAAGTCAATAAGGGTTCTATCCATTGGAATTGAGCGCCAAAATTGCGGTGCATTTCAATGAAATCATTTTGGTCTTTTTGGGTATATTTTTCTTTTTTATTGTAAGGTAAAGTGAAGGTGACGTGATAACTTCCTAAATAATCTTCAAAAAGTTTTTTCTTAAGTTTTAAATTAGTTTTATAATAAGAGTCTTTCTCAGCAATTTTGATGTATGAACACATACCAAATGGGAATTGAATTAAAGAACCTCTTTTTTCTTCTTGACTTTTAAGAAGTTCGGATTGATTGAGAATATTAACAAAATATTTTTCATCTTCAATTAATTTTTTATAAAAATTAACAAAACCACGTTTACCTTTATCAATAGAACAAAAAGGGTCAGTAGTGATAAATTCAGGCATTAAAATACTTTCTTTTTTAGAAGGAGTATTTTTCAAAATTGATTTTCCATGACAAATTCTGCCAGATGATTCTAAATCAACATTATTAAGTAAAAATTCTTTTTCAGTTTCATTGAGGTCATTAATAATATCAAAGATAACTGCTTCTGTATTGGCTTGAACGATAAATTTAATAATTTGAGAATCATCTTTTTTAGAAAAAATATTATGACCATAAAAAAATTGGACTTCATGTTCTAAACCAATCGCCCATTCTTTTCCCTTCAAATATTTCTCCTTTCTTGAAAACTTTTTATCATTTCTTAAAATATTTCCAATAGACCTAGAGGTTTGATTTTCAGCAATTCGTCTACCTCCTGTAGTATTATACATTTTAGGACCATAACATAATAAGTTTTGAGAATCCATAAATAATATTAATTATTTATGAGATTAAAATTTAAGTTGTCTTTTTAACCATTAATCTACTTTTATTCTTCTTCTTAGAATTAGCATATCTAGTTAAAAAATCTTCTCTTTCTTCATCATCACTATCATCTGCCCCTACAATATGTGCATTTTGTTTCCATAAAATATCTGCTCCCATCTTAAAATCTGGATGACCATCAGCTTTATACCAAAAAACCATATCCTCTAATTTATTAGTTTTGGCTTTATTGTTAATCACTAAACATTCATAATTTTCTGTGCATTGGTCCATCACATTACAAAAATATTCAAAATTGGGAAACATCCCACAATATTGCTCATAAAGTTTCTTCCTATTACTTAAATAAGGTTCCCTTAAAACAAAAACATAATCCACATTTGTCCTTAAAATTGGAGGAACTCCTAAAGCATACTGCATCGTAATAATAAAAAATGCTTTATGATGACGACCATTCATAAATAACGCTCTAATATTCTTATCCTTAATCCAACTTTGGTCATATAAACAATCATCCAAAATCATAAATGCCCTTGGATCCACATTCTTATATTCGGGATGACCACTGACCATCTTCTTAACTACCTTCTTTTGTCTTTTAACAAAATTATCAATAATTTCCGGTTTATATTCTTCATGAATAAAAATGGATGGAACTGTTGCAGAATAAAACTGATTTGCACCTTCTGTTCCACTAATTACTGTTCCAATGGGTAATTTACGATGATACCAAAGTAAATCTTTAACTAAAAAACTTTTTCCAGTGTTTCTTTTTCCAATAAAAATTACCACACTATCATCATCAATAGAAGACATTTCAAATTTTTTTAATTTTAAATTCATTATACTAAATAATACAAAAAAAATATAAATATAACTTATTCTCATCATAAAAAGTTGTTGAATCTTAATAGGATTTTTATAAAAATCCTATTAAGGAAATTAATTAATAATTAGGGATATCGGTGTTAATGATTTTACTTTTTCTCATTGATTTGGTATTAATATTGACAGGTTGTTTAGGAAGTTCCGCTTCTAAAGATGAACCACCATCAATTGAGATTTCTTCTAAAACTGGTTTTTGTTTTTGAGAAAAGTTAACATTACGATTATAAATGAGAAAAGCTAAAGCACCAGATGGTAAGGCACTCGCAAAGAAAAGTTGAACATAAGTTGAGTATGAACTTTTAAGTTTATCATCTTTGATGGTCATTTTTTCTTTAAGAAAGAGTAAGATTAAAGATAAGATACCGACTATAACGCCAAAAATTAATGGATTTTTAATGAAACTAGACATTTCCATAAAATATTTTATTTAAAATTTTAAAAAAATAAACTAATATTGATGGGGAACAGAATAATCATCTTCTTCAAAATCACTTTCTAATCTATCAGGTGCATCAGCAAAAAAAACTGCATCATTTTCATCTTCAGACTCTAAATTATTTTGAACATTTTTAAAAACTTCTGTTCTTTGTATAGGAGAATAAGATTTTTCAACAATTAATTTATGTTTATCTTTAGATCTTAATAATTTTCTATCCCCTCTTAATCTTTTTTTCTTTTTTCCCTCTAAATTAGGCATAGTTACTATTTTAGTATAAGCATTTTCTAATTCTTTATCTCCTAAATGATTATTCTTCATTATCTCTACCACCTCTTCATTCGTACTTTCCTCCTTCATCGGTAAATATCTCACTGGTTCTCTCTCTTCTTGATATTCTCTGGGTCTTTCAACCTGTCTTTCTACTTGTCTTTCAGTCTGTCTTTCCAGATATTCTCTGGGTCTTTCCATATGTCTTTCCACTTGTCTTTCCATTTGTCTTTCCTGATATTCTCTGGGTCTTTCTACCTGTCTTTCTACTTGTCTTTCTACTTGTCTTTCCGCCTGTCTTTCCTGATATTCTCTGGGTCTTTCTACCTGTCTTTCTACTTGTCTTTCTACTTGTCTTTCCATTCGTCTTTCCTGATATTCTCTGGGTCTTTCTATCTGTCTTTCTTGTTCTTCACTAAAGTTTTCTTGATATTCACTAAATTTTTCTTGTAATTCTTTTGGATTTTGTAAGGATTGATAACTATATTCTTGTTCAATGATATTTTTTTCTTGTTCTTGATTTTGAGAGTTAACAGAAATAATATCATCATTAATGGAGGATTTAGAAGAATTTTGAGAACCATTTTCTTCTATTTCATTAACTATATTATCGGATAAAGTTCTAGAATTAATTTGTTCTTCCAGTGCTTCTGGTTGTTCTTCATGAAGAGAAGGTTCATCTTCATCTTCACTTTCAATTTGATGAAGACCTTTTTTGAGGTTTTGTTTCACGATGTGATTGAAAGAACCTTCTCTAAAGATACCTTTTTCAATAGTGATATCTTCAGTTTCTTCATTAATTTTACCAATATAGTTCTTAATGATGTCTTTAACAGGTAAAAGTTTTCTGACAGCTTCAATGATACCTTCTTTAATAATGTTTAAGATTTCACGGTTATTTTTTTGGATTTCATAAGTGGGGAGGTCATCAGTGTCAAAAAGATAGGCGTTTTGATAAATTTCTCTACCACATTCCATATAACAGCGATGAATGAAATTTTTAACTTTAGGGACTTTAATATCAATTTCATTGTCGGGATTTTTAAGTCTCACAACTGATAAAACTTGAACATTACATAAAAAGACAGTAGTGATAACATCATCTAAATAATTAACTTTAGTTCTTTGGATTATTCTTTCAGTTTCACTGTCAATGATAGTTTGGTTCCATTTGGGGATTTTTTTGAGATATTCTTGAAAGAGTTGAAGTTCACTAAATTCTTGATAACGAGGGTCAGTTTCTTTTATAGCATCATCATAAAGAGATTTGAAACCTTCATAAATAGGGATAGTTAAGATATTGGTTAATTGTTTTGTCCATTCAGTTTTGGCGTCCATTAAAACATTGATACTAATTTCTTCCATTTTTATTTGATGGATATTTTTATAAAATTTTTTACTTATTTATTTTCTAATTAAAAATAAATGAATGACTTTAATGAAAATTTTTTAGAAAATGAAAATAAAAAATATTCTTTTCAACCAACCAACATGACAAATATGTCAAATATGGGAAGTATTGGTGCTTGGATATTTTTTTTAATAGCGGTTGCATTTTCAATAATTTTAGTTTAATGGAGGGTCTCCGTTAGTAGGAGCTTTATAAAGATTAATTTGAATAACTTCACCTTTATCATCTAAAATTAATCTTTTGATAGGATATCTAGAACAAACATTTAAAGAGGGATTTTCAGAACAAATGGTTTTTAAACTAGCATTATCTTGAAATAAACTTAAACTGGGCATAATTTTAAAAATATTTATTTTTAAAATTATTTAAATTTAAAACAAACACCTTCATCATAACCTTTTTCATCAATATCATAAAGTTTTATTTCTCCACAATAAGCCACCCATTCTAAATCAAATGAATTTTCTAAAGAATATTCAAATAATCCAGATAAAGCTTTATTTAAATAATTAGGTGTATTAACCAAATTTGGAACAAAAAAGATAGTTTTTTCATCAAAATATTTTTTAAATAAATTTAACCAATTTTTTATTTGTATCATACTTTCAGTATCTAATAAAACAAAACCTAATTTTTTATCACCAAATAAATATTCATCTAAATTTTCATTACTAAAAACATTATTTAAATTACTTCTGGTTTTTAAATAACTTGTATTTCCTTTATATAAAAAGAAAATTTCATTCTTATATTCCTTAGTAAAATAAGAAATCATTCTATCACGTTTTGTTAATAACAAATGACTTCTTCCCAAAAGAACTTCATTTTTCCAAACCCATCTATGAGAACTCTCTGTTTTAACAACATTTTTTAATTCCTCTAATTTTTGATAAATAGATGACAATCCCGCCATTTTTTTATCTTAATTTTTTTTAACAAAATTTCGATTTAATTAAAAGCAAAACTATGCAAAGATTGCGTATATGGATTTTTCCTAAATGCATCCAATATACTTGGTTCAATCCTATCCACTCCAATAGGTTTATTCGGTAAAGTATCCTTATAATGTGTTTCTCCAAACTGATTAGGTTGTGGAATACTATTATAAACCTTCGTACTCATCACCCCTCTTTCTCCTATTCTAATATTATCCTCCTCTCCCGTTCTTGTCGTCTTCATATTTAACGTTTCTGCCCCAACTCCCCCTTTAGGACCTTGTTTCGCCGGTTCTCTTCCAACCGCCACATCTTCTCTTACTGTTTTAATAGTAGCATTATAAATATCTTGATAAGATTTAGGTGCAACTACACTAGCCGGACCAGCATTACCTTTAACTTCATTATCACTCATAAATTGTCTGCTAGTATTTTTAGGATTAACTTGAGTTTCAGTATATCCTCCTCTACTAGGTCCAGTGGCATCTCCAACATAATGAACACTAGTTGTAATTCTTTGTGTATCTTTGGCTTTCATTTGCTTATTAACATAAGCACCTCCTTTACTTTGTCTATCCATATTACCCATATTATTTCTAACCATGGTAGTTTGTTTAATAGTTGATTTTGGAATATTATTAGGGTCATAAACCATTCCTTTATTATTACCTCGTATGCCACCAACTCTATTATTATCAATGGTAGTTTGTTTAACAGTAGTTCTCGCAATATTATTGGGGTCATAAACCATTCCTTTTTCTGGTCCTGTGTTTTGGAAATAACCTTGATGATTATTATCAATTGTAGTTTGTTTAGTCGTTGTTCTTAAAACATCATTAGGGTCATAAACAGTTGGTTTTTGAGGTCCAGTGTTTTGGAAATAACCTTGATGACTATTATCAATGGTAGTTTGTTTAGTAGTAGTTCTCATTACATCATTAGGGTCATAAACAGTTGGTTTCATTGGACCAGTGTTTTGGAAATATCCTTCATGATTATTATCAATCATCGTTTCTTTAGTAGTCGTTCTTAAGACATCATTAGGGTCATAAACAGTAGGTTTATTTGGACCAGTGTTTTGGAAGAAACCTTCATGATTATTATCAATGTTAGTTTCTTTAGTAGTCGTTCTTAAAACATCATTAGGGTCATAAGCCAAACCTTTGGTAGGTCCAGTGTTTTGGAAATATCCTTGATGATTATTATCAATATTGGTTTCCTTAATAGTAGTGCGGGGTTTATCATTAGGGTCATAAACGGTAGGTTTATGCGGTCCAGTGTTTTGGAAGTTACCATAACGATTATTACCTTGCACATTAGTTTTCCTAGTATGCTTAATATTAGGTTTCTCTGGAGACATATTAATTTTATTAGGGGCACTATAATTACTAACTTGTTGTTTAGTTCCAGTTATCATTCTGGCATTAGGTTTATTTTTAATAGCACTTCTTCCATAATCATTAGGTATAGCTGCATTAGGACCTTCAATACCCCATTGACCTTGTGCATGAGTATTTCTTGGACCCGCTCCTTTATAAGTAAATTTAGTTGATTTCTTAAATCCAGGTTTAAGTTGCGTTTGAGAACCAGTTGCTGCTGGTGCAGCAGGACCAACTCTACTTTTAAGTTCAGTAGTTTTACGGTTAGTATATTTTAATACTTGAGTAGGTCTTTGTGTAGGTCCAGTAGTATCACCAACAGCTGTAAATAATCTATCTGGTGAATTAACATAAAAAGTATCGGGATTATTTTTAGCCACCACACCCACTTTACCTGGTTTAGCAATATGTTTACCAGGAATAACAACGCCTTGATAAGAAACTTTGGGATTATTTTTAGTTCTTAACTCATCAACGGTTTTAGGTAATTCAAAATCTCTCTTATTAGCTTGTTGAAAACCTCCACTAGGTTCAGCGGTATATCCGTTATTTAAACCTGGTCCAACCCGGATAGGTTCAACTGGAGATTGATTATTACGGATATTTCCGACAATATAACGGTCACGATTATATCCTTCTAAATTACTCATCCCATAAGGATTACTTAAGTTAGCTACGGGTTTAAAGAAATCATTTCTTTCAACTTCCTTTTTTTGTTGATAATTTTCTGCATTACCGGTAAAATTTTCTAAGATTGTTTTATTAACATTATCATCTAAATTTTGTTTAACCGTCCCTCCAAAAAAAGGAACCATGTTATTATGATAAAAACTTTGTCTGTCAACTGGGTTACCAGTTAAACTAATACCATCCCATCCACCAGCAGCAGCATAATCTTTGTAAAGGGTTGGAATTTCCAAATCATTAACTTTGGGGTCAATATTAGGCTGATAAATTTTTTTATCTAACTCATTTATAATTTTATTACTTTGAGATTTTAAAGCTTCAGCTCCCAAAAATTCAACCGGTAATTTATTTTCTGTTTCATCAACTTTATTAAAAATAGGAACAGGTGGTCCAGCAATCATATAATTAGTTTGTGAACTATTTTTAGATTTAGCAAAGACACGATTGGCTAACTGCTGTTGGTCATTCCAAACCTTCTGTGAACGTTTGCTTTCATATATATTTTCTCCACTTGGTTTTTCATTAGCAGGAACATTAGCCACAAAATCCACATCTGTAAATCTTGCATTTGTATTATTCTTACTAAACAAAAAACCCATGCCTGCAACGGCTCCTGCAATAATAAATTCCATTATTTATTATTACTATAGATTAAAAATATCAATCCTAACTTATTTCAAAAGTTCCGGAAAATTCCCAGGTAACCTCTCCACCATAGTCGAATAAAACTTCTCTATCTTCCTCAAATTATGCAAGTCATCCGGCGTCACTAAATTAATTCCCACTCCTTTCCTCCCATACCTTCCACTTCTACCAATTCTATGAATATACTTCTCCACCTTAAATGGTATATCATAATTTATCACCAAATTAATCTGCTGAATATCTATTCCTCTACATAAAATATCTGTCGCAATCAAAATACGATTACGACCTTCCTTAAATTTATTCAAAATATCATTTCTCTCATATTGATTATACCCTCCATGTATCAACCCTACTGTATAATTCCTCTGCTCTAACATCTCCTTTAACTGCTCTGCCTTCTGCTTTGAATTTACAAAAATAATACCTTGTGTTACACTAATGGTCCCATAAATATCACATAAAACATCAAATTTCTGTTGCTCACTCTCCACTGGAACATAAAATTGCCTAATACCCTTTAAAGTTATATCCTCATCTTTCACTAAAACTCTAACTGGATTTCTCATAAATTCACTGCTTAATTGTAAAATATCTCTCGGCATAGTCGCACTAAATAAATTAACCTGAATATCCGAAGGCATAAAACTAAAAATAGTTTGGATTTGCTCTTGAAATCCCTTATCTAACATTTCATCCGCCTCATCTAAAATAAACATCTTCATACTCACAGTGCTTAACTGCTTCTTTCTTAAACAATCCCAAACTTTTCCTGGTGTCCCCACCACTATCTGTGCCTTAAAATTTGGAGGAGGAATATCCTCTCTCTTTTGATAACCTCCCATATTTGTCTTATTTAATCCTTTACCAATTAAAATTGTAGTTTTTATATTGGTATAAGTGCATAAAGAATTAATAATATTAAATGATTGTAAGGCTAAATCATGCACCGGTGATAAAATTAAAATTTGAGGAGATGCAATGGTCTCATCAACTTTACCTATTGCTGGAATACTAAAGGCACCAGTTTTTCCCGAACCAGATTGTGCTTGAATAATACAATCTCTTCCTTGAACGACTGGACCAATAGATTTACTTTGAATAAGACTGGGAACTTCCCAACCATATGAAAGAATTCCTCTCAATAAATTTATTGAGATAGGAAAATCTTCAAATTTTTTTATTTCAGGAATATCTCCCGAATCATCTTTAAAAGAAACGTGCTCTTCTTCTTCTGTCATACTTCCTTTAACAATTATTTTTCTTTTAAATTAATTTTATTTTTAAACCTTTTTAAAAATATTTTAGGGGTATTAAAGAAACATTAAACCTCCGAAATAATCCCAAGGTTCTAGCATAACTGG
>Ga0180433_10009614_pt1 | contig 11805 bp, 7 predicted proteins | sample SS_ome_8_FD_132980 | JGI IMG/M metagenome (GOLD analysis project Ga0180433, IMG submission 132980) | Hypersaline lake sediment archaeal communities from the Salton Sea, California, USA - SS_1_D_1 metaG | ecosystem: Environmental > Aquatic > Non-marine Saline and Alkaline > Hypersaline > Sediment... | reverse complement strand
GACAGTGTTCAGCGGTCGGTTCGGCGCAGAGGAGACACGGCGCGCGATACCGCTCCAGAATCTCGCGGCCTATTCCCTCGGCGGCTCGCTCCTCCAGGAGCGGGGGGAAGCGGACCTCGTAAGCGGACCAATCGCCGTCGTCGCGGTAGGCGTCGAGAATCTCGTCGGTGGGAGCCAGTTCGGGATGGTGCTCGTAGGCGATGCCGAATCCCTCGCGCAACAAAAAAGCCAGGTCGTCCCGCTTGGTGTAGCCAGCCAGGTGAGACGTATTGCGCAGGCGAACGTCGATCACCGCGTCCACGCCAGCCTCGCGCAGTTGGCCGATGAACGTCGCCAGCGACTTGCGCTGGTAGCCGATGGTGTATATGGTAGACATTGCACCTCCATCACTCGAACAGCGACAGTTGCCGGGCTACCCGCTCTCCCTCGACCACCTCGCCACCGGGCTGGATGTGGAGCACGCGGACGCCGCGCTCCAGCAGTGTTTGCGCGATGAGTAAATGGCGGTGACATTGGCGGTAGTCGCCCTCGCTGCACATCACAGCCACTCGTTCGGTGCAGGCCAGGTCGAGCAGTCGATCTATACCAGTCTGGTAAGCGGGCGTCCGCCCAAGACGCTGATAGTCAGGGTGTTCCTGTCCAGGGTCGTACAGGGCTGGATCATCAGGATGGCCGCCGAGCGCGTCGCCCATAAAGCGGTAGGCGACGCCAGCGTCGTCGAGATCGCGGGCCAGTATCTCGCGATTGAACTGCGGCGTCCAACGGCTGTAGGGCCGGCTTCGCACGTCCACGACGAGGGTGATGTCGTGGCGGTGCAGTAGATCGACGAATGCCAGTGTGGTGTGATCGCTGTGGCCGATGGTATGAATCGGTGGTTCTTTTGGCACCGTGCCCTCCCCTTCTGATGACATAACCCAAGCCCAGGGTTGTTCAATTCTCCCCCCTCACCCCAGCCCTCTCCCCCAGGGGAGAGGGAGACTGCTCCCCTCTCCCTACGAGGGAGAGGGGTTGGGGGTGAGGGTGGATGCCCAGCATAGAACTGAACAACTCTACCCGTAGGCCATCTATAGTGTACCACAGGTGACGATGAACGCCAATTTTTGCCCCGTGCCTTGACAAATTATCGGGCCTAGGATATACTCTAGCAACCATCTTGAAGGAAGAAAAGACCCACAGATACTCCTGCAACCCCCAATAACTTGGATAGTCTTACTGCTATTTTTGTCCGATCTTTTTCTGAACTAGGAACAACAGGAACCCAGACAGAGGGAGAAAAAAGATATGAAAAAGAGCCTCATAGTAACAACCCTGATCTCGTTACTTGTCAACATCGGCGGAATGGGACTGGCGCCAATGTCGGTCGCCGCCGCACCTGCGATGGAGCCCACCCTACCCTCGTCGGTGACGATAGGAACCAACAAAGAACCTATCAGCATCCGGCGCCCAGCATCGCCAGCTTTTCCGGTTGAAGCCAGCATTGTGGTCAACAAGGGTGTTGGCGAGGATGAGCCTCTAGTCGGAGGTCAAATCTCGTATAATATCAACGTCGAAAATCAGGGTAGCGTTTATGATGATGATAGGGGCTTTAATCTCACTATATCAGACACATTGCCTGCTGGGCTGGTCTTTGCCTCGTCCAGCCTGGCCCCCAGTGTGGTCACTGAAAATCCGGACGGCAGCACCACCTTGCAGTGGATCAACATCAAAAACCTGGAGGCTGCCGAGGATTTTCAATTGACGATCCGGGCGGATATTGAACCCACCATAGCGGTAGGCGTTCTCTTCACCAACACCGTTTACGCTGAGGTCAACACCGCTCCCGACAACAGCGGTACCTGGATCACGGATACGGCGTCCGCACCGGCCACAGCCCAGGCGATTGACATCGAGAAGACGGCTATACAATCTACAGGCGTCAGCCAGGCCACAGGGGCCGGCGAGTATGACGATCAGCCAGGGGAAGGACGAGGTCCAGGACCGGATTGGCCCTACGAGTACAGGATCACGGTACAAAATAATAACATCACCGGTACTACAAACGTCGTGGTCACCGACACGTTGCCTCCGGGCGCAGCGTATTTGGGTGATGCATTCCTGGACGGAAGTCCCGTCGTACCAACTTTGGATCTACTCGGCGACGGCTCTCTAAATCTAATCTTTGACATGGGAGATTTAACTACCGCCCACTACGCCACTCCCAAGGTAATCACCTTTGAGGTCGGAATACCCTATAGATTCCGCACAAGTAGTGACACTGCAGCGGAATCAGGCCCATATGCCGGGCCGATGAGCGGAGCGATCATACCCGATGACACCGCGATCACAGATACCTACGAGGCAACCGGCCTCTACAACGGTACAGATCCTACCGCTGATGGCACCGAATCGACCCCTCAGGATGACGCCCCCGTAGAAGTCAACGCGGCTTACTTGACGGTGGAAAAAGGAGTTATCCCCGGCACGGTGAGGCACGGTGACACCGTCACCTACACCATCAATTACTACGTATCTGAGTACTATACCTTCACGAACGTTACACTGACCGATGTGTTGACCGACGGACTGACATATCGTGGCAAAGTGAGCGGCCCTGGTCTCGCCCCAATATTCTCGACAGACACACCCATCACTGGCGCAACAACCATCACCTTCACCGTTCCGGCGGCAAACACTGAACCTGGCGACTGGGGGACCATTGTCTTTACCGCGACCGTTGACGCGGAATACGAACGCTTTAACCTCACACCCCTTCCCCCCATAGTTGCAGGGGACAGCCTGGGGAACCGCGTTACCGTCAGCGGTCATTACACCGACACTCGCGATACCGGCAGAAACGGTGAGAGCACGGACGCCGACAGTGCTTCCGTGAGCCTGATGTTCCCTTCTTTGAGGAAATTGGTCCGAGATCCCGACACCGGTATTTTCAGCACCGGCCCTGTCACGGCGACCATTGGCGATCAATTTGCTTTCAGCCTCACCTTCACCGTCCCCCATCACATCACTGTGAGGAACATCGTCGTAGATGACTTTTTACCCCGTGGAATGAGCTACGTTCTTGGGACCGCCTCATATTCCGTCGTTGACACCAGCGTCTTTACTGATTCGCCAAACATTTACACGACCGTTTCTCTGACCGATTGCATAGCCGATCCGACCCCCACCGACCCTAGCACTGACACGCTAAACGGATTGGAGGACCTGGAGTGGAATCTCTGTTCCATATCCGACACTGTAGACGTGGTCTGGCAAGCTCTCGTCACCGCTACCGTGAAAGATGTGCCCCAGGTGGCGGATGGCATCCTGGTGGCTAACTTTGGCAACGCATCCGGTCTCAACACCTTTGGAGAAAGTTACAGTCTCAGAGATAGCAACGAGGTAAACTATGTCGAACCGAGGTTAGTGATCACCAAAACCGCCGAGCCTTACTCCAACCTCAAGGCCGGGGATGAGGTCACGTACACGATCTTGGTGAAAAACCACGGCCACTCCCCGGCTTACAACGTCGGGCTGACCGATACCATTCCAACCTACATCTCAGTCACCATCCCAGCGCCGGGCAGCGGTACTCCGCACGCGTTGACGTGTGCGATTGCCTCGGGTGAGCCGGACCTGGGCCAGGGAGGCATCCTGACCTGGACCGAGATCATCTCCATCCCGGTCGGTGGCACGCAAACCTACACCTATACCGCCGTGATCTCCAAGGGCGTGGGCGCCAATGCGGAATTGACAAACATCGCCACCGTGGAGTACAACACGCAGCCCGACGATTCAGGCCGCCAAACGCCTGGTACGGACGACCCGGCTGACGACAACACCGATGATGCGACTGTCTACATCAGAAAGCTCGCCGTCAACAAGAGCATCACGCCGACCACGATGACCATCGGCGACATCTTCACCCAGACCATGGTCGTCACCGTGCCCGCCGGGACGCGGGTCTATACGCGCACCTCTCCCCCTTACGTCGTCGTCAGGGACACCCAGAGCACAAACGGCATCCAGTTCCTCACTCCCACCGTCACTCTCACTGACTCAGGCTCTGGCCCTGCGTTGCCAGCCAGCTTTGCCACTCCATCTACCACGCTGGTGAACACCGGTGGCGGGGCCTACGTCGACTTTAACCTGAACGAGATTGATAACAGCGAAAACGTCACCTACGTCTTTACGATCACCGTCCAGGCGCTGGTCACCGGTTGGAACGACTCGGGAAACTCCTGGGTCTTTAACGTCCCCCCCACACACCATACCACTCGAGACAGCTTTTATGTCTTGTTCAATGATGGTCTCCAGGACCGAACAAGCGACTCAGCCAGCGCAACCGCCAACATCGAACAGCCCCTCCTCGATCTGGAGAAAACTGTCACGCCAGCCACCGCCGATGCCGGGGATACTGTCACCTACACGCTGGTAGTGACCAACGTAGGTTCGAGCATAGCCTATGACGTGGTGATGACGGACGCCATCCCGGTCAATATCAAAGTGCTGGCGACGGGAGGCAGCGGTTCGCCTGTCAATTCAGAATTCACCGCCGACGCAGGAGCACAGATCGGTACGGGAGGGTTCATCATCTGGACAACGGTGCCCTCCATCGCTGTCGGCGCGACCCAGAAGTACACCTACACGGCGACGGTCAGTGGAACGGTCCCCATCGGCTCGGACCTGGTAAACACCGCCGACGTTGACTGGTCAACCCAGGAAGGGGATACGGATGATGAGCGCGTCTTTGACGATAGCTCCCAGGAAACGTACGCTGAGGATACCGATTCCGCCACCTTGAACATCGACCTGCCCTTGTTAGATAAGACGATCTTTGCTACATCACTGAACGCAACGGGGAGTGATCAACACACGTCTGGGGTGGAGGATCTCGCGATCGGCGAGATTGTCACATTCCACATCGTGATAACGCTCCCTGAGGGCACCACACCGGCCGTGCTCACCGATACTATGCCACATACCAACGGGGTGCTCGGCGTGCTATCTTCAAAAGTGATAGCCTTCGGCGGCAACATCTCCGCAACCGGCGCCAATCCGGGTGTTTCCGGGGCGCACACAGATCGCTACCGCGGCGATGGCATCAACGACACCGTCGAGTTCAACTTTGGCACTGTGACCAACGTTTTTGATAACCTGGTAAACCGCAACGACTGCATTACCGTCGAGGTCGTAGCGCGGGTGGAACACGTCCCGGAGAACGCAGACGGCGATCTTCTCACCAGCCCGGCCGCGCTGAATTACGACACAGGCACCCTCGCGGATGCTGTTGACGTTGAAATCGTAGAGCCGGACGTGGGGATCGATAAATCGGTCGCATCTTCCACCGGCAGCACGAGTGGACTGGACGGTACGGCGCTGCTCACCTACACCATTCGCCTGACCAACACCGGTACCAGCCCGGCCTACGACGTGGTCATCACCGACGCCATACCGTCGGGCATCAGCGTGACCGCCCTGTACGGCGGGGACTGGCGCAGCGCGCCGGTGCAGGGGCCTGGCATCCTCACCTGGACCGTCTCTGTGATGAGCAGGACGCTGCCGGGCGCCAATAACCCGTTGGTGTTGACCTACACCGCCCGCATCAGCGGGGCTGTCGCCAGCGGCAACCACATCTACGAGACAATCTACTTGAAGAACACGGTCAGCGCCATCTACTCCAGCTTGCCCGGCGATCTACCTCCCGATCAGGAGCGAGATTACGGCCCCGTCACCGATGAGGTTAGCGTCAGCACGGCCAAGGCCGATACTGATAAAGACGTATCGCCATTCAGCGACGACACAAACAACCTACGCATCGGCGATATTGTCACCTACACCATTGTGAACGAGGTGCCGCCTGGGCTGATCATACCCTGGCCGTACCAATATGATGCCCTGCCTGATACGAACGTCGGCGGCGTGCGCTATGTAACTGGCACCTTCGCTGTGACCACCAACCTACCCTTTGCAGGAAGTAGCCTGACCGATACCTTGACATCTCCCTTTGCCAGCGCAACAGATGCAGGCGATCGGGGGGTGGACGGTTTAAGCGCCACCGTCAATCCCAATGTAGGTCCCTTCGTCAGCCAGATCGACCGTCAGGCTATCGAATGGTGGTTGCAGACGTTGAACAACGCCAGGCACAATACCACTGGTCTAGTGACGATCACCTTCCAGGCTCAGATCGTAGGCGTCAACTTGGACGGGACTACTGAAGTCTGGAGCGATCAATCGGACTCGGAGCGTCTCTACAACTTCGAACAACTCAACTGGAACGCTGAGGATGTAGGCGTCTACACCACCACCACAACTGTCCACGATGACACATCCTCCTGTTACAGCTACGTGAGCCAGCCCAACCTGGCGATTGACAAGGACAGTAATCCAGCGCCTCGATCCTACATCGGCAAGGGCGACCTGATCACCTACACCCTGACCATCACCAACGACGGCCACGCGCCGGCCTACGACATCGTGGTCAGCGACACGCTGCCCCCACCCGATCTGACGACCTACATCACTTCCACCATCGGCAGCGCCACGCCCTCGACCATCGCCTTCGACTACGAGCCGCCGGTGGGATCCACGGACGTCATCACCTGGCGGGTGAACGAACTGTGGGGCAGCGACCTGGGCGGCGGCACGGCGGTCATCACCGTCGTCGTGCGGGTCACCGACACTATAGGCGCGGACGTCGAGGTACTCAACACCGTCGAGATTCCCTACTATGACAGCCAACCCGGCGATGGCCCCGGCCCCCACACGCCGGACGAACGAGTGTACACTGACGGTTCCGATAGCGTATGGCTCCGGACTGTAAGGCCATACGGAAAGAAATTCGATGTCATAACCACTACCATCGGCGATGAGGTCATCTTCAGAGTTGAAGGACCCTGGATCACGGCCACGATCTACAACGTCGTCGCCACCGATACAGTAGACAGTCGTCTACTGGTGAATGATTGTCTGGCCATCGGAGATGGCCTTACGCCCATTGAGTGCGGTAGAGTTGGACAGATGGTCACGGGCACCTGGGGTTCGATACCACCGTTCAGTGGTGAGAATTCAACACTGTTCATCACGACGACGTTACAGGACCAGATCTCGGCGACGGCTGGTACCCTCGTTACCAATACTGCCAACTACCGTTGGACCGATAATAGCGATCCGCATTCGCAGGAGTATCTCTTCTCCATCAACGTCGTGACCGTCACCGTGGCCGAGCCGGACATCACGGTGGACAAATCGGTGCAGATACCGCCACTGCACGATCCAGTAGTGGGGGCGAACGATATCGTGACCTATACCATCGTGCTGACCAATGAGGGCAAGAACCCGCCCTGGGCGGCCTATGACATCCGGATCACCGATACGCTACAAACTGGCCTGACTTTTGTCGAAACCAAGCAGTTCACCGTCAGCGACCCGACGACGGCGACCTTGGGCGGCGACTACCCGGCCTGGACCGTCTCGCAACTGAACGTGGGCGGCCGCGCCTACATCACGTTCACCGCCCAGGTGAGCTATGCCATCGGCGCCGGCCTGACGCTGACCAACAGCGTCAAGGAGGGGCGCTACGACACTCAGCCGGGCGACGCCCCGGTTGAGCGTTGCTACTCCATCACGCCCACAACAGTATCGGTCGAGACCGGCTACCCGGACCTGGATCTGGTCAAGACGACCGAGCCGATAACAGCGATCGCGGGCACGCAGCTCACCTACACCCTCACAGTGACCAACGTCGGCATCGTCTCTGCCACCGAGGCTTTCATCACCGACGTGATCCCGGTCAATACTACCTTTGTCACCGCCAGCCTACCCCATGCAGGGCCTCTGCCCGATACCGGCGCCGGCAGCGTCATCACCTGGCCGCTGGGCACTCTCGACATCGGTGTTCCGCGCGCGGTGACGATGGTCGTCCAGGTGCCCAGCTCGGTGTACAGCGGCACGATCATCACCGACACCGCCCGGGTCACCTGTGCCGAGGGTATCAGTGACACTGACACGATCACCACACTCGTGAATACACGGGCCGACCTGGCGGTGTTCAAGTCAGACGACCCCGATCCGGTGCCATCCGGTGGAATCTTGGCCTATACCCTGAACTACGTTAACTATGGGCCTTCGTACGCCCGGAACGTCTACATCACCGATACGCTGCCGCTCAGCGTGACCTACGGTGGGGTGGTGAGTGTGACGCCGCCGCTCTTTGGCCCGACGGAGACGATAGGGCCGCCCTTCCAGCTCACCTGGTACACGCCCACGCTGCCAGATGGTGCATCGGGCGCTATCGTCTTGACCGTCACGGTGCTCGTCACCACCACCGATCCGTTCACCAACACCGTAACCATCACCAGCACTACGCCTGACCCCATCACCGGCAACAACACCGCCGTTGAACTGACAGCAAAGCCCGCACCCATTGGCGGCGTCACGCTGTACGGCTCGTTTGATGCGATGCTTCTGCAAGTGGGTCTGGCAGCGCTGGTTAGCCTGTTCCTGACCGGTGGCGTGCTCGTGGTCAGGCGAAGGCGGGTACACTGACCTGTTCGCCGCTCTACACGATGGTGTGCAAGCAGCGCACAGCCTGAGGGCGCGCGGCGGTTCTCAAAAACTAGAAACCCGAGGGGTCTACAGACCCCTCGGGTTTTTGCTCGCTCATGCACGGTCACCTTTCAAGCTGGCTGGAGTTTGCGACTTGCCCATAAGCGTATATGATTGGTCTATTCATGTTTGACTCGCAAAGAGAGAGGGTGTATGTCAGAAGCAGCCTGGGTCAACACTGTAGATGAGCATGACGCCGAAGGCGACCTGGCGACGGCCTACGAAGAGTGCGCCAACTCGACCACCGGTCGCGCCGCGCACATCTACAAAGTTCACAGCCTGAACCCACGATCTATGCTCGACCATCGCGCGCTGTATCGCACGCTGATGTTTGGCCCCTCGCCGCTCAAACGGTATCAGCGCGAGATGATCGGCACGCTGGTTTCGGCGCTGAACCAATGTCATTACTGAGCAATCCATCACGGAGAGGCTCTCCGTCGGCTGATCAAGGACGAGGAACAGGTGGCGCAGATCAAGGAGGATTATACCCGCGCCTCTTTGAGCCTCGCCGACCGGACGATGCTCGACTACGTCGCCAAGCTGACGCTCACGCCCGCCGCCGTCGCAGAAGATGACATAGAGTCGCTGCGTAAAGCCGGCTTTGACGACCGCGCTATTCTGGACATCGCGCAGATCACAGCCTATTTTGCTTTTGTCACCCGTCTGGCCGACGGGCTGGGGGTGACGCCAGAGTAACTCTGCGACAGGCTTTCGAGCCTGTCCAACCGAGGAACAGATGGGGTGAATTTATCACAGCTCAAACAACAAGCCGCCGAGAGAGCGGTCGAGTTCGTGGAATCGGGCATGGTCGTGGGTCTGGGCCACGGCAGCACGACGAGCTTTGCTCTGCATCGCATCGCGCAACTGCTGCGCGAGGGCCGATTGCAGGACATCCTGGGTATACCGTGCTCGCGCCAGGTCGAAGCGGAGGCGCGCCAATTGGGCATCCCGCTGACCACCCTGGACGAACATCCCACCATTGATCTGACGATTGACGGGGCGGATGAAGTGGACGCCGACCTGCACTTGATTAAGGGGGGGGGCGGCGCGCTCCTGCGCGAAAAGATCGTCGCCCAGGCCAGCCGCCGCGAGATCATTGTGGTGGACGAAAGCAAGATGTCGCACACGCTGGGCATCCAATGGCCGGTACCGATAGAGGTGATCTCCTTCGGCCTGCGCGCGCAGATCGCTTACCTGACATCGCTGGAGGCAGAGGTAACTCTGCGCCGGAACGACGATGGGACGGAATTTCGGACCGACCAGGGCAACCTGATCCTGGATTGCAACTTTGGCCCGATCCCGGAGCCTGTTCAACTGGCGGTGCTCCTGGACAGGCGCGCCGGCGTCGTGGAACACGGTCTGTTTCTGGAACTGGCGACGGACGTGATCGTCGCCTGCGAACAAAAAACCCGCCACCTTAGACGGGATAGAAGGAGAACTTGATGATCGTGATCGAAGCATCCATCCTCGCGGCCGATTTTGCACACCTGGGCGAGCAGGCCCGCGAGGCCGAAGCGGCCGGAGTCGACGCCCTCCAGATTGACGTGATGGACGGACGGTTTGTGCCCAACATCACTTTTGGTCCGGGCGTGGTCCGGGCGCTGCGCCCGCTGGTGAACGTGCCGCTGGACGTACACCTGATGATCGTCGAACCGGAACGACATCTGGCCGCCTTTGCGGAAGCCGGGGCAGATCGCCTGATCGTGCATCAGGAGACTTGCCCGCATCTCCATCGGGTTTTGCAGTCTATCCGCGAGTTGGGGGTCGAGGCCGGCGCAAGCATCAACCCCGGTACCCCGTTGAACGTCCTGGACGAAGTGCTGGACTTGACCGATCTGATCCAGGTGATGACGGTCAACCCTGGTTGGGGTGGGCAGGCTTTCCTCCACAGTCAACTGGACAAGATCCGCCGCTTGCGCCGCGCGCTGGACGAGCGGGAGCTGGATGTCCCCATCGCCGTGGATGGCGGGATCGACCCGACCACCGCCCCGCTGGTGGTGAGCGCAGGGGCGACGGTGTTGATATCTGGCTCGGGGATCTATAACGACAAAGCGACGGTGGCCGAAAACGTGGCGGCACTGCGTACAAGTGTGCGCCATCTTCCACAGAAGTAGCCATCGGACAACCCCAAACAAAAAGAGCCACTCCACCCAACCGAGTGGAATGACCCTTGCTTCCACCATCCAACTCTACAACCTATAAGAACTCTGCGCCCGGCCCTCTTTCGAAAAAGTCAAAATTCTTCTGGATGGCATCCTCGTACTCCGAGGGTACCTCATATTCGTCAAAGATCGCCCCAACCTCGCACTCGGCCTCGCAAGCCCCGCATTCGGTGCATTCTTCCGGAAAAATGTAAAAGGTCGGCCACTCGGGGTGATCCTCGATAAAGTAGATGGCCTCACTAGGACAGACCTCTTCGCAAGCCCCGCAACGCTCGCACTGAGAGGTGATTACGTATGCCAATTTTCTCTTACCTCCATCTTTCTACCGTTTTGATCGCGCCAATCCTATCTCTTGATAGGATTGACTCTTGGAATCGTTTCCCATTGTAACTTTGCTACCGGACACTTTTCTCAGGACACGGACGAACACGGACGACACGGATGGTCTGTTGTTTTCGGCGCTTTGCTTGCTCGTTGGCAGATGCTTGCCGCTCAGAATTTTAGGCGCGAGTCGGAAAAATTCAGGTAAAATCCGTGTGAATCCGTGAAATCCGTGTCCAAATAAACGTTCACTCAAAAAGTGTCCGGTAGTGAAATTGTAACGAAACTTGGAGTCTTTGTCAAGGCTCTCGCTGTGGCGTTAAGGAGCCCCTGCTGCCTCCAGGCGCAGCGCTCGATAGGGCGCGCCAGGCCAAATTTCCAGGAATGGGGATGCGTCGTCGAACCAGGAGGCGTAAAGGGCATCAAGTTGTCCTTCCGCTTCCATCGCTTGCAGCGTCAGGTTGACCAGATCGCGAAAGGCAGAATCGCCCTGCGGGAGTCCCAGCGCCAGCGGTACCTGAGTCAGTCGCAGAGGGAGCACGCCCAATCCCGGTGTAGCATAAGCCGGTCCCAACAGGTCGGCTCGCTCCCCGGCCACCGCCGCCACCTGTCCCGCCGTCAGAGACGCGATGGCCGCTTCCAGCGTCGGTTGTGGCGCCACAGTCAGCGAGACGCCCGCGTTTTGCGCGGCGGCCAGGAGCACTTCTCGGCTCGCGCTGCCCGTGACCACCGCCACCTGTCG
>Ga0180433_10009613_pt1 | contig 11806 bp, 10 predicted proteins | sample SS_ome_8_FD_132980 | JGI IMG/M metagenome (GOLD analysis project Ga0180433, IMG submission 132980) | Hypersaline lake sediment archaeal communities from the Salton Sea, California, USA - SS_1_D_1 metaG | ecosystem: Environmental > Aquatic > Non-marine Saline and Alkaline > Hypersaline >... | reverse complement strand
TTGAGAAGGCTGCAAATGCTTCCCTCATTGCATGGAACGGCAGCGAAGCCTTAAAATTCATTCCAGGACAGCCCCAGAGGAAAATCTCTTGCGCACCTTTGGTCTTCTCTGCCTGCACCGTGCCCCGTATTTCGGGTATGGGGGCGTTCTACATGCCCCGATGTATCGGGATTGCAGCCTTCTCAAAGAGATCCCAACGGCCCCCAACCCACCATTTCAAAGCGCTAAATTCATACAATGATTCTAAGTGGTTCAAATGATCGTTTTTTCGATGAGAAAAAAATGATGGGGACACACAAAACACCAATTCGGATTTTACGGAACTCATACGGAGAGCAATTTGCAGAGGCATGGTTTGCGCGACGACGACCGGGGGGCGTGACCGATTCGGACACAGGCGAACTCCCGAACGTGGCTATGCATTTGAAAAATAGACTTTCTCGATCTTGCCTTTTTCTTCGTCGACAAAATAGAACAGAATTCCACCGATCAAAAATAACAGCAAAATAGACGCGATACCCCAGCGTGCAGCCAGCTGTCCAATATGCCGGACCTGCTCCGGCGTGGCGACTGCCGGCATCATCAAGCGTCTGGCAATGAGGCCGACCGTGCCCATTAAGGCCGGACCCATAATGGCTGCGAATTTACCCAGCATGTTGTAAAATCCGTAAAATTCGGCCGACTGTTCGATGGGGATCAGTCGCGAGTAGTAAGAACGACTAAGGGCTTGAATCCCCCCCTGAACCATGCCGATAAGGACGGCAAGAATATAGAACTCTTGCTTGCTCGTCATCATGACTCCCCAGACAGTGACCAACATATACACCATAATTGCGAGGTAAATGGCCTTACGCACGCTCCACTTTTGACCGAGTTTTCCGAATCCCAGTGCGGCAGGAAACCCGATAAACTGCACGATGAGGAGCGCAACGATCAGATCATTCGACTCAAAACCGAGGCTCATACCGTAATCGACGGCCATACGAATGAAGGTGTCGACGCCGTCGATATAAAACCAATAGGCGAATAGGAAAAGGAAGACGGTTTTCAAATGCCGGATTTTCCTAAATGTCTCGGCAAGTTGCCGAAAACCGCCTGCAATCACACTTTCGGTTCCAACGGCTCCTGCGGCTGTCTTTGTTTCCGGGACCCAGAGAATGGTGAAAATGGTGAACGCCCCCCACCACACGGCCACAGAAACAAAGGCGTACCGTACCGCCTCACCGGCATCAGCGAAGCCAAAACTCTCCGGCATCAAGGTCATCAACACGTTGAACAGAAATAGCAGCCCGCCGCCGAGATATCCCATTGAAAAACCCAGGCCCGAAACAAAATCGATCTCCTTTTCCCCGGCAACCAAGGGCAGGAGGGAATCGTAGAAAACATTGGCACCGGAAAAGCCGATCATTCCAATTCCATAGATGAGAATCGCCCATACCCATTTTCCCTGCTCCACAAAGAAGAGCGATGCGGTCATGAGTACACCCAAATAGGCAAAGAAAATCAGGAACTTCTTCCTGGAAGACCCTTTGTCGGCAATGGCACCCAAAACCGGCGCCATGATCCCAACGAGCAAACTGGCAATGGCGTTGCCAAATCCCAGTTGGGCGGTGCTCATAGTGACATCTGTTCCATAGCTCCAATATTTTTTGAAAAAAATCGGGAAAAAACCCGCCATCACGGTGGTTGCAAACGCAGAATTCGCCCAGTCGTATATCGCCCAACCCCAGACGGCCCTCTTGTCCTTACTCAACGCCGGTCCTCGATCTTTGTTTCCACTGAATCCAGGTTGTCCCAAATCCGTACATCTTCCTGCCGCGCTTTGCCATCCCCATGGCTACCCTCCTGTAACCACCCACAGTCCATCCGGGAAAGAAAAGACCTCATTTCTTTAAATGTAGATGAGGTCGCTCTCGTGTCGGAGTTTACGACCCGTATGGCGGCAAATCACTTGGAATTTTGCGACGTGATGCGATTGAAATGGGCGACGCTCGGCGGGCGAACCATCAGGTTACGGGCCCGCATGAACCATCTCCGGAGTCTCCTGATGTACGTACCATTCGACGTCTCGAAGGTAAGCTTCCAGCTCCTTTTTCAGCATGAGCTCGTGGCCCTGTTCGACATCCGCGAGATAGTGCAAGATTCTTTCTCCCGATGGATCCGCTGTTTCAGCCGCTGCTTTTCTATAGAAGTTTTTCGCTTTTTCTTCACGTTTGATAGCGAGCTTCAGTAATTCCTCGAGGGAATCCGTGATTTCCTCCGGAATCGCACTCCCCTCGGCAGTCTCAGGGTTGCCCGGTATCCTCGGAAATTTCGCCTCCGTACCTGACAGGTTTTTTTGGAGGTCCATCAACATCTTCTTGTGGTTCACTTCCTCTTTGGCCAGGTTTTCATATTTAGTGCGCACCACCTCATTGGCAATCATCTTCGAGATATGGCCATAAAATTTGGCTGCGTCTTCTTCGCTGCGAATCGCCATCCCGACCACCTCAAGCGCTGTAAGTTTGCGATTCATCGAAATCTCCTTTCGCCGTATTTCAAAACTCCTGCGGCAAATCCTCGGTTAAGTTCATGCGGGGAATTTCATTTCGTATGTTTGAAAACAAACGGAACACCCATGCGCACTATATGGAACATTGAATACCATGTCAATGGAAGCGGCGCCCGGAAAAATAACCTTTTTTTACAGGGTACCCGGCGGATTGGACTTGCCCGCTGCAGGTATCTTTGAAATGCGGAGGGAAAACGGGGAAAAATTATCGTGGGAACATTTTTGCTGCTAACCCTCTCGGGTTCCTTTCAATTCCTCTATTTTCTTTTGGAGCTTTTTTGCTTTGTCGATAAACTCATTCACTTTTTTGTAGTCCGGATCAATCAGCCTTACCAATTCCCATTCCCTGATAGCTTCCGATAATCGTTCTCGATCAAAATACTGAATCCCATTTTTGTAATGCGTCTCTTTGTACAAATCCTCGCATCTTTTTATGTACAGATCGCACGCCTCACAATTCGATTGGTAACGGTTCGACGCTTCAAAGTGTGCCCTGGCCCTCAAATAATCTTTCTCATTAAAATACTTCATGGCAATTCGATAGTGAGACTTGTGAGAATAGGCCAGGGCGGCGCTGTCATCGGGCTGCGCATTTAAAACCTTCACAAACTCAACAAGCGCCAGCTGATACTCGTTTTTCCTGAATAGCTCTATCCCGTGATTGCGATAAATGGCCACCTGATCCACCGGCTCTTCTCGCTCCTCCGAGGCGTATTCTTCCCAGGCCCGGTCGGGCAAATCCAAATCAGGTGCGCTCACCGCCTCCGTCTCTACGGCTTCTTTGCCCACCAAAAATTCCATGCCTTCAATTTCCGGAATCTTGATTTTCCGACCGACTTCGATCTGGGTGGCATCAGTCAAGTCATTGTATTTTGCGATGATGGGAAACTTTTGAGAATCACCGTAATACATCTTCGCCAGTCCGGCGACGCTCTCCTTCGGTTTGATCGTATGCACGACGTACCTTTTGATCTGAACCCGCTTTCGGGTAGTGAGCATCCGTACAACTTCCGGAAAATCCGGCCGCAGTCGCAACGCAATTAACAGTTGCTGACGGCCGCGTCCGTATCTCCCCTCATTGTTCAGCTTGATGCCCGCCCTGTAATGTTTCTCTGCCATCTCACGCAGCGTCATTTCCAGCTTCTTTACCCGTTTGGCAGATCTCTCGTCTGACGGATTCACGGTCATCGCCAGTTTATATTGCGCAAGGGCTGCGACGAGATCTCCGCTGACTTCATATGCCCCAGCCTTTTGAATATATTCTCGATAAAGCGTATCTGCGGAAATGCTGCGAGGTCCCGTTCCAAGGCTTACGCAGCCGGGCACCCATGTCAGAAAAGCCAGGATATAGATAAAGTGCAGCTTTTTCAATTCAGAGGAAACTCGTTAAAGGTTTTAAGCATGGTAACAAAGCTTTTTAAATCCGTTTTCAGGATCTGGCTCCTCTCCAATAAAAGCGGGTCCGCGAAAAAGGGATTTGCGCCCCGCTCTACGGTTACGCCGATCTTGTAGCCCGCCTGATCAGACAGATGCAATATGGTCTCGTTGTGACGGCCGTAGGGGTAAGCCAGAAACACGGTATTTTGCTGCATTTCCCGGTCAATGATTTGTTTGGAGACCACCAGCTCTTTTTTGATCCGTTCCAGGTAGGCCGGATCCGTCTCGTTGATCCCCTTCTTGGTAAGATCCGCATGGGACAGCGTGTGAGAGCCCACTTCAAAACCGTTTGCTTTCATCTCCCTGAGCTGATCCCAGGTTATCGAGCTTTCCGACAGCCCCACATAATCGGTATAGACGAACAATGTCGCCGTAAAGCCATACTGCTTTAGGACGGGATAGGCAATATGATAAGCAGAGCTATACCCGTCATCGATAGTAATTATGACTGATTTGTTCGGGATGGCGTGTCGATATCTCAAAAACCCGAGCAGGTCGTTCAGGGTGATAACCCGGTACCCGTTTTCCTTTAAATATTTCAGATGTTGATGAAATGTGCGAACGGGCATACAGAGGTTGGACTTGCATTCCTCAGCAAAGTGATGATAGGACAAAATTGGGACAACTTGATATCCGTCCCGCTTTAATCCTCCCTTATTTTCTAGTTTGAGGGGAATTACAATGAGTTGATCCTCTCGGAATGGGGTTCCCTCGTTGGTGTCCTCGATCATCCACGATCGGTTGCCGTCTCCCAGGAATCTCTCCGCGAGGTTTGATGGACTATCCCCATAGTGTATCTTGTAAACGATGTATGCTTCAGACTGAAATCGTGTCTGTTCCGGTCGGTTTGTTCCCCGAAGCTTCTGTTCAGCTTTTTCCAGGGCCGTCTTGAACTCCGCACATGAGCACATTAACAGCAACAATATCCCCGCCAAGAAAAAAACAAGCGACCGGAAAAATGCTCTACACGTCGGCGCTGCGCTTTTCCCCATTGCGTTCCTCTTCCCAACTGAGCACGTTAAGAATACCGACTTCCACTTTTTTCCCTTTGACAGGCACCTTGCCCCGATCCGCGACGCTGAGTCCGTCTTTATTTTGAATGGATTCATAGGTTTGCTTGCTGATCAGAATTTCGCCGGCCTCGGCAAGGGAGGTTAGCCTGTAAGCTACGTTCACGTCATCCCCGATAACCGTATACTCCATGCGTTTCGGCGAGCCAAGGTTCCCGGCCACGATCTCACCCGAATTTACACCCACACCCACCTGAAAAAACAGCTCCCCGGGCTTCTTTTCCGCTTCAATCTTTGCCATTTCGCGCTGTATATCCAGCGCTGCCCTCACCGCAGCCTCAGCGTGCTGCGGATCGGGCGCCGGCGTTCCAAACACCGCCATCGCTTCATCCCCCACGAATTTGTTCAGGTGTCCCCCATGCTTGATGACAATATCGGTTACCCGGGTGAAGTGATCATTGAGCAACTCAACGATGACCTCAGGTTCCTTTTCTTCGGCAAGTGATGTAAAGCCTCTGATATCGACAAAAAGAACCGTTGCATCCACTTTCTGACCCTTCATCCATTTGTTATCTGGATTCTCCAATATGAGATCGACAATCTCAGGGGTTACATATTGACCAAAAGAGTCCTTGATTTTTTCTTTGAGTGCCAAATCTTCCGCCATTCTGTTAAATGCAGAACCCAGATCTCCCAGTTCATCGTTGCGATCCAGATTCACCCGATGGTCAAAATCCTCCATTGCCAAGGCCTTAATGCTCTGCCCCAGCTTCTTTATAGGGTTTGAAAAATAGAGGCTGAGCGCCAGGCTGAGCGCAATTCCCATGAGCGTAATAATTCCGGTCATGATTAAAATAGAGATCTCCGCTTCGCGGATATTCTCCGAGATTTTCCTTTGTGATAAAGCCAGGTGCACTTCTCCGATCTTTAGTTTCTGATAGGTGATGGGCATCTCAAAAAGCAAAAGCACTTCTCTGCCACGGAGGAAAGAACTCAATCTGACGTTATTCATTTCTCTAAGCAAAGAAAGATCCTCCGGAGATGAATAGCCCTGGTTTACATTATCAATTCTACTGTCGGCCCGGATAATACGCGCTTGGTCCGTTATCAGAGCGTATACAACCTGTTCATTTTTTGCGATACCGCTAATCAGTTGAAACAGGGCCAGGTCCTCTTCGCCCAGCAGTTTTTCAGGTGCGTTATTTGCTGCAATGCGAGCCAGGCTTTCACCCAGGTTGATGAGTTGACCAAGGTATTGTTCTTTTTGTTTTCTCAGGATTGAGAAACTAATGACCGAAATGACCAATAAAATAAGTAGCGTGCACAGTGCCGTGAGCTTTACAAAGATGGGAATTCTCAGTTTTGTTTTGATTCGTCGCTCGTGGCCGCTTCTTCGATCCGTTCCGCTTCTTCGTTCGGTGCCGCGCCTTCGATCCTCACCGGTGAAAACGCCTTTTAGAGCCCTTCGATCCGTTCCGCTCCTTCGGTCAAGACCGCTTCTTCGATTCTTGCCGTGCCGCCTTACCAGGTAGGCCTTAAAATCGCTGCTTCGAGACCGATTCACAGGTCCCGCACTCCTTGCTGAGTGATGCAATCTATCCTCACTATTATCGGCCGTCATCGGCTTGTCCTTAAGCTATTTACGGAGAGGCGCCGTGATGGATAATGCATCACCCCGGCTCGCTGAATGATCAACGTTTTCACCGCTTCTCTGGGAAAAAGCGCGTTGATTGAATCAAATGGCAAATTTATCTCAACCTACTTACCCGCAGTTCAAAACAATTTATTTTAATTTATTCAAATAGTTAAGTCAAGTTAAGAAACAACTTTGAGTGGAATCCCGCTTGAGAGCTTGCGATAGAAACCGGCCGACCCAACCGCATCAAGTCGAAAGCGGCCCAGTGTGGGGAAGTGAATTCCTATTCACCAAGCACCCATGCCAAGCCCAATTCGTGGAGTTTTCCCCGGGTCGGGTTTCCGGTCTTAGGATCCCAGTTCATCATGGCATAGTATTCTGAAAGTCGCTCCTCGAAAACCGACGCGTCTACTTTCTTCCCTTCTGATACGCCCCCGGATACCGGCTGGAACAATCGAGACGGCAACGCGTCTTGACCACCGTCGAGTCCTTCTCTGGCATTGAAGGCTCGCATGAGGTTGATCCGCCTTTCCCCCGCCTTCATGAGTTCCCAGAATGTCATCTGCCAGCCGGTCAACGACTGAATAAACTCCTCCAAATCCCGCGGACTGAATACAGCGCCGGGCCCCCAGGGAAAAGCGCACAACGTCAACGTATCCAACAGGCTGTAGTAAACCTGAGAAAGCATGGTCCCCCTCACCTTGATCCTGTCGAGACTTTCGTACGAAGTAAACTCGGTGATACCCAACCCACGGGCCGCTTCACCGTCCCCGGTCGATATCCAATCATGCTCGGAAGACATGTGGTCGGCGCCAAAAGGGTTCACGGCATACATGAGTGCCTGGCTTTGCTTGACACGTGGATCATGGGCCGGACAGGGCTGCCCCTTCGTGTGAACGGCCAACGGCTCCACCGTTTCCCCCCACTCGGATACGACCTTCGCAGGGCCGTCCGCCAGGAGGTCTCCGATCCCTTGACGGTTGACAATCATCTCCAGAAGCTTGAGTGCCGCCGCGCCGTCCCCGAACCGAATGGACAGGCCGCCCGTGTCCGTTTCAGAGAGAATCTCTTTTTCGAAACATTCCATGGCCAGGGCGATCATGGCGCCGGCTGAAATCGTATCCACGGTGTTCTTGTTGCAGATTTCCGAGGCCTTGGAGACGACAGCCAGATCTCCGATCCCCAGGTTCGAACCCAGCATAATCAATGTCTCAAATTCGGGTCCTCCGTATTGAGACTCCACCGGGTAGAGGTCACCTTGCGCCACAATTCGTTTACAGCCTATGGGGCACGCCCAGCAGGTGTCCGTGCCCTTCAGATTGGTTGCGATCATATTATCGGAGCTCAACTGTTCAATCTGTTCAAACGCTCCGGACCGGTAGTTCCGGGTGACGATGTTTCCCAGATCTTTATTCACCATAACAACCGAAGGCGTGCCGTGTTCATGGAAATGCTGAAGTTCTTCGGACCCCTGAAATGCCGACACGCCCTTTCGCGCCATCGCTTTCACCCCTGCATCATCCGAATATGCATAGGATCTTTTGCCGCGAACGGCAATTGCCTTTAGGTGTTTGGAGCCCATGACCGCCCCCATGCCGGTGCGTCCCGCAAAATGGCTCAATCCGGCCGTAACGCACGCAAACCTGACTAAATTTTCCCCGCCGGGGCCGATCTGAGCCACTGCGATCTTGTCATCACCCAGTTCCTCACGGATGAGGGCTTGGGCCTCTCCGGTCACCTTGCCCCACAAGTGGGAGGCATCACGAATCTCGGTCTTACCCTGATCGATCCACAGATACACCGGCTTTTCCGCACGACCGGTGATGACCAGGGCATCAAAACCCGCATGCTTGAGTTTCGGCCCCCAGTCACCGCCGCATTGTGAATCTCCGATCGCGTGGGTGAGGGGAGATTTGGCTGAAATGTTGAAGCGGCTCACCCCGGCGGCAGCGGCTCCGGTGGCCACACTGGGGGCAAAAACCAACACGTTTCCTTCGGAGAGCGGATCCACACCCGGCTGTGTTTCCTTATACACATAGTAGGTGCCCAGCAATCCACCGCCCAGATAGGTCCTATAAAAGCCTGGTGCGTTCTCTATCACGGCCATGTTTCCTCGGCTGAGGTCAACCCTTAAGATCTTACCGTTGTACCCAAAAGGGGTCTTCTTGTGATCATCACTCATGGTCAAACTCCGAGAAGTGCATGAACTGTTGGGAACGAAAGTCGCGCCGGCCACTTTCGTTCTATCCTCCTGAGCTGCGGGAGCAAACCGTCCAGCAGGTAGGTTTTGGGGAAAGAGCGCGCTTTTTAATGGCTCAATTCATTCGGGCGTCACGTAAGCCGAGGTAATTCCCCCGTCCACCGTAAAGGTCGCACCCGTCACATAGGAGGCATCATCCGAAGCAAGATAAAGCGCCGCTTGGGCCATTTCTTTCGCCTCGCCGAAACGGCCCATGGGAATATGTACGAGTCGTCGGTGTCGTTTCTCATCCGTGTCCAAAAATTTCATGAGCAATTCCGTACGCAGAGGACCCGGACACAGCGCATTCACACGGATGTTTTCTCGAGCATGCACGATCGCCAACTCGCGCGTCATGGCCAAAACGCCTCCTTTGCTCGCGGTGTATGCGATCTGGGGCGTCGCGGCTCCGAGGATCGCGACAAAAGAGGCGGTGTTGATCACCGACCCGCCGCCCGCACGTTTCAAAGCAGGAATTCCATATTTGCAACCCAGAAAGACCCCCTTTAGATTGACGGCCATCGTGAGATCCCAGACCTCCTCCTCGGTCGTCATCGCATTGTCATCCCGACCGTGCATAATTCCGGCATTATTGAACAAGATGTTCAACTTGCCGAACCGCGCTTCCGCCTCAAGAACCATTTTTTCACAATCTGCCGCGATCGATACATCGGCATGTGAAAAAATCGCTTCTCCGCCTTGTTTCCGGATCATTTCGACGGTTTGCCGACCCCCATCATCGTTCACATCACATACCACCACGGCCGCCTTTTCTCTGGAGAAAAGCAAGGACGTTTCCCGGCCGATACCGCTCGCCCCGCCGGTAATCAAAGCAACTTTGTCTTTCAATTTCATGGGCATCTCCGAATAATGTTTTTGGGAAGGATGTTTAACGCCCCGCATCGGGAGCCTTTCATGGGTATCATAGCGAAGGGAGCGAGTTTAAGCAATGCCAATCCGTTTCTGAAAGGGTCGCAGCTTCATTTAACCGCATTGAATTTCTACTTACACTTGCTTCTCAAATTTGGTATTGTCATTTTTGCGGGCGGATAAATCTCAAGAGAAAAGTGAGGTGCCTTCAGCATCTTTTTAATTGCGCCCAGATAAGGATACCTTTATGACCCTGAACATCGCTCACCGCGGGGCGCGAAGCCTGGCCCCGGAAAACACCCTCGCCGCTGCCCGCAAGGCGTTTGAAGTGGGCGCCGACTTCTGGGAAGTCGATGTGGCTGTCACCGCGGATGAGGTCCTGATTCTCTTTCACGATGATTCCCTGGCCCGAACCACGGACGTCGAGGCCCGCTTTCCGGATCGGGCCCCCTGGACGTTCACCACCTTTACATCCGCTGAACTCAGTTCGCTGGATGCCGGCTCCTGGTTCCTGGAAACCGACCCATTTGGGCAGATAGCGGCCGGGAAGGTACCGGCCCATGAGCAAGCCGCTTTCAGAAGCGAAAAAATACCCACATTGCGAGAAGCCCTTCTCTTTACCCAAGCCCGGAACCGGCGTATCAATATCGAGCTCAAACGACTTCCGCCGCCGATGGATCGTTTCCCTGTCGTTGACCGGGTATTATCCCTCATTGAAGACATGGCCATCGATCCCGGGCAATTTGTCATCTCTTCCTTCAACCATGACTGGTTGCGTCGGGTTCGGGAACACAATCCGAACATTACCATCCAGGCCCTGATCGGCCTTTCTCAAACCGATCCGCAGGATTGGGGATCTCTTGAGTTTGAGATCTACAATGCGAGATGCACCTTGACGGATGAAGACCAGGTTCGCAATCTCAAGGAAAAGGGAATTGGGGTGAACCTCTACATCGTAAACGACAGGGAAGACATGCTGCGTTTTATCGCAGCGGGTGCGGCAGGGCTTATCACCGATTTTCCACAGACGTTGGCCGGCTTCCTGAAAAAACGTGAATTGTATTCAACCCCTTCAAACTTGGAAGCGTCAAATGGTCGCAAGTAGCCGAATCACGTTTTGCATTTTCAACTGCTACCCAAAAGTGAGTCGCGACAGTTTCGATCGGACCAACGTGGGGCATCCACATGACCTCTATCGAGATTTCTTGAATCGCTACCTCCCCGACGCAGCCGTCGACGTGGTGTTCATCGCCGATCCGGGAGCAGATCTTCCGGTCGGGATGAATCCCGGCTCTTATGACGGATATATCTGGACCGGATCCGATCTGACCATCTACCATCATGACGACGCTCGGGTCACGCGGCAGATTGAAATGGCAAGGGCCATTTGCGAGGCAGGAGTCCCGTGCTTTGGAAGTTGTTGGGGCCTTCAGATGGCGGCCGTCATTGCCGGTGGGGAAGTCAAAAAAAATCCAAAAGGGCGGGAGTGGGGAATCGCCCGCGACATCCAACGGACATCAGCGGGCCGGGAATCTTCCCTTTTGGCCGGCAAACCGGATCGATTTAACGGCTTTATCATGCATCTCGACGAAGTCACGCGCATTCCGGATGGGGCCACGCTTTTGGCCACGAATGTACATACCCATGTTCAGGCTTTGGAAGTGAAGCATGGGAAAAGTGTGTTTTGGGTGACGCAATACCATCCGGAGTACAACCTCTACGAAATGGCTCGCCTTATCTCAGCCCGCGCCGAGCCCCTGGTTCAGGAGGGCTTTTTCAGCCAAACCGATGAGGTCAGTGTGCACGCCGAAAAAATGCACACCCTTTATCGAAATCCAAGTTCAAGAGAGTTAAGGCAAGAACTGGGGATCGGTGACGATATCCTGGATGAAAAAATCCGGGAACAGGAGCTGCGAAATTGGATTGACTATCTGGTTCTGCCTTCCAAACAACCCTAGGAGGCTGTCCGAGAATGGCTATTTTCCCCAATCTCTGTGTCAGGCTCAAATTATAATCCTCGAAATACTTAAATGTATTCCTGTGGTTATAATTTTCGCCTTCCT
>Ga0180433_10009612_pt1 | contig 11808 bp, 8 predicted proteins | sample SS_ome_8_FD_132980 | JGI IMG/M metagenome (GOLD analysis project Ga0180433, IMG submission 132980) | Hypersaline lake sediment archaeal communities from the Salton Sea, California, USA - SS_1_D_1 metaG | ecosystem: Environmental > Aquatic > Non-marine Saline and Alkaline > Hypersaline > Sediment... | reverse complement strand
TTGGCATGTCGTATTTCAAAAGATTTGTAGAATTCGCCCGCCTGCAACGCTTTGCATAGCAATGCGGGCAGGTAGTGCATTCGTTATTCGTAGTTATATTTGCGATTAAATATTTGATATTTGATCTTTAATATTTGATATTTTTCATGCGCAACCACAACCAGACCGATCTAATCCAACAGAAACAGCTGACTTTTCACTGGCGTCAGAATATCCCATTTCCTGATCGCAAAGCGGGCAATATTCATGCTCGCCCGGCAGATACCCATGCACAGGGCAAACACTAAATGTTGGAGTTATTGTAAAATATGGTAATTCAAAATTTTCAGCTATCTTTTTCACTAACATTTTTGTGCTTTCTATGGAAGGCAATCTTTCGCCAACAAATCCATGCAGCACTGTTCCTCCGGTATAACGTGTTTGCAAATCATCCTGCAAACGCAAGGCTTCAAAAATATCATCAGTATGACCAACCGGCAATTGGCTGGAATTTGTATAATATGGATCAACCTGATTTGCCCTATAAGCTTCTTCATTAGCAGCAATAATATCAGGATGCTTTTCTTTGTCCAGACGCGCAAATCGATAAGAAGTGCCTTCTGCAGGAGTTGCTTCCAAATTAAAAAGTTCATTGGTATCATTTTGATAATCCATAATGCGCTCGCGCATAAAATCAAGAACTTGACGCGCAAACTTATGTCCTTCTTCATCAGTAATATTTTTGCCAATTAAATTAAGCGCAGCTTCATTCATACCGTTTAGACCAATAGTATTAAAATGATTTTTCCAATATGAACCAAATCTTTGCTTAATAGCACTTAAATAATGACGTGAATATGGATAAAGCCCACCTTCAATAAATTTTTCTAAAATTTGACGCTTAATCATTAGACTTTCTTTTGCCAAATCCATGAGTTCTGCTAATTTTTCAAAAAAATCTTCTTTATTTCCCGATAAATATCCCAATCGAGGCAAATTAATCGTCACCACGCCCAAACTGCCTGTCATGGGATTGGCGCCGAATAAACCTCCGCCGCGTTTTCTAAGTTCACGATTATCAAGTCTAAGACGACAGCACATGCTTCTAGCATCATCAGGACTCATGTCACTATTAACAAAATTTGAAAAATAAGGAATACCATACTTTGCTGTTACTTCCATTATTCTTTCTATGATCGGCGCGTCCCAATCCCAATCTTTAGTAACATTATAAGTCGGAATCGGCCAGCTCAAAACACGTCCTTTTTGATCGCCTTCTGTCATTACTTCGATAAAAGCCCGATTAAACATGTCCATTTCTTTTTGGAAATCCGCGTAGATTTCTTTTTGTGGCTTGCCGCCGATAATAACCGCGTCATTGGCCAAAATTCCCGGTATAAACAAATCCAAAGTAACGTTTGTAAAAGGCGTTTGAAATCCAACGCGGGTCGGTACGTTCATATTGTACAAAAACATTTGAACTTGCTGTTTGACTTGTTCAAAATCCAAACCATCAAAGCGAATAAACGGTGCCATGTAAGTATCTAAATTTGAAACAGCCTGAGCACCGGCAGCTTCTCCCTGCAAAGTATAGAAAAAATTTACCAATTGACTAAGTGCGCTGGCAAAATGCTTTGGTGGTTTGCTTTCGACTTTGCCTCGGACTCCACCAAAACCACGCAATAAAAGATCTTTTAAGTCCCAACCACAACAATATGGACTTAAAAGCTGCAGATCGTGAATATGAAAATCACCTGAAACATGCGCTTCTTTGATATTTGCTGGGTAAACTTTATTTAACCAATAATTTGAACTGATTGAAGAAGCAACATAATTATTTAATCCTTGCAAAGAATAATCCATGTTACTATTTTCTTTTACTTTCCAGTCCAATTGCTTAAGGTAGCCCTCCATTAATTCATCAGAATTGATCATGCTTTCAAGTTCGCGCATTTTTGCACGCTGATCACGATAAATAATATATGCTTTGGCAACTTTGATTAATTTTTGTTCAATTAAAATTTCTTCTACAATATCTTGAATTTCTTCTACAGCAGGAATTGAACGTTCGTGAAACTTTTGGTTTAATCGTTCAATCACAAGATCAGCCAGCTTGTCAGCTTTTTCTTTGTCCGGCTCATTTACAGCGCGCATGGCATTAAAAATAGCCAAATTGATCTTTTCTTGATCAAAATCAATAATACGATCATCACGCTTTCTGATTTGAATAATTTTGTTTTCAGTATAAACCATAGTTTAGAAATTTGAAATTAGAAATTAGAAATTGGGGTTTGTTGAAATAGTAATCGCAAGCAATGAGTTAGAGTTTGATTAAGCGTTGTAATTAAACTTTTTTATTACCCTAATTTCTGATTTCCAGTTTCTAGTTTCTAATTTTTAGAGAATAAAAAATAGAAAATGGAAACCTCCTTCCTACTTCTAACTATATTTTACCCTAATTTAAATGCTGTGGCAATGCTTTTTTCGTCTCAGCGTTCTAACCTAAAATTCGGTAAAAAACAGGCGTCGGATAAATATTCTGTGGATAACAAAGGATATCAAATACCAAAAATCAAATATCAAATATTTCCATTGCAGAGGAAACACAATGTCAAATATCAAAAACTAAATATCAAATATTTCCGTTGCATTGAGAACACAATAAAAGAATATCAAATATAAAAGACGCAGTAAATCTAGCGCCTTAAATTTTTAATATTTAATATATATTTGATTTTTGATCTTTGATATTTGATATTCTAAACTACATCATCTTCCTTCGAATAAACGCTGGGATTTCCAAGTCATCATCAGCAGCTGCATTTAGCTGAGTTTCGGGCTTTGCATCTTCTTTCTGCTGGGCATCAACTGAATTACCAGGACCTGAAATCATTTCCTCTGGGTTTATTTTATTTTCATCTTCAGGAGCAGGCGCTGAGGGCTCAACTTCTTGTTTTTGATTAGATTCTTCACCAAGAGCCTTTTTTTGCATTTCTTTAACATCAAAATTATAATCAGCTGATTTTTCTTTCTTTTTATTTTGATCACTATCATTTTGCTGTGGTTTACTTGGCACAAAATATGATGGAGTGGAAGCAGGTGGTTTTTGCGCACGCAATATGTTATTTTGAACAGCATCAGCATCAAATCCTGTTGCCACGACTGTTAATTTTAGTTTGTCTTTTAAATTCTCATCAATCACAGCTCCAAAAATAATCTTGGCGTCACTGTCAATTGACTCTGTAATTGTTTTGGCAGCTTCGCTTACTTCGTACATAGTAATGTCACTACCGCCGGTTATTGTAAATAAAATTCCCTTGGCTCCTTCTATGGACATCTCTAATAAAGGACTGGCGATTGCCGCTTTGGCAGCTTCAATGGCTCGATTGTCTCCACTGGCTTCTCCCATTCCCATAAGTGCTGCACCGCTATTTCCCATAATTGTTTTCACATCAGCAAAATCAACATTAATTAGTCCCGGCAAAGTAATTAATTCTGAAATCCCCTGCACGCCCTGACGCAAAACTTCATCCATCACAGCAAAAGCTTCCAAAAGCGGTGTTTTTTTATCAATAATCTGCCAAATTCGATCATTGGGAATAGTAATTAAAGTATCAACTTTGCCATAAAATTCTTTAAATGCTTCTTCTGCAACTTTTTTTCTTGGCTCGCCTTCAAATAAAAACGGTTTGGTTACCACGGCAATTGTCAAAGCGCCTAATTCCTTGGCAATTTCAGCAATCTTTGGCGCTGCGCCAGATCCTGTGCCCCCGCCCAATCCGCAAGTAATAAAAATAAGATCAGCTCCTTTTAAGGCTTCTCTTATTTCATTTTGAGATTCTTCTGCAGATTTACGGCCAATGGCAGGATTCATACCAGAGCCAAGTCCTCGGGTCGTGCTTTTACCAATGTGCAGTTTTAAACTTGCTAAATTTTCTTGCAAAGCTTGCAAATCAGTATTAACAGCTAAAAACTCAACACCTTTGATTTGCGCTTGTATCATTCTGTTTATTGCAGCCCCTCCTCCCCCTCCAACGCCAACAACTTTTATTTTGGCGAATGTTTGAATTTCCGGTTTTACTTCTGGCATAAAAAATATTTTATTGATTTGATGATAATGACTACGAATAACGAATTAACAACGAATCCTACGAATTTTTTGAAATATATGCCAAGTAATTAGTAGTATTCGTAAAGATTCGTTATTCGTAGTTATATTTGATATTTGATATTTGGTATTTGATATTTTTTAAGTATTTTATATTGTATTTTAGTATTCTGATTTGTGTATTTTATATTTTATATTTTATATTTGCGATTCAATATTTGATATTTTATATTTGGTATTTGATATTTATGATATCAAATTTTTAAACCATCCTTTTACTTTGCCACCTATTTCCTTGACAGATTTCATCTGCGTTCCCAGTCCAAATCCTTTGCCTACTTGACCTGCCTGAGCATTAAATCCCCACAAAACTAATCCTAAAGCATTGGCAAAAGTTAATTCATTAACTTTATCAACAGCAGTATTAAAACGTTTTGAAGCTGCTATAGAAACAGGCAACATGGTTCTACGCTTTCCAACTTCTATAACTCCTTCCAGCTTTGCTCCTCCGCCAATCAAGACTATGCCTGCAGGCAAAAGTCCGCTACGATTTATTTTTTGCAGTTCTTGATCAACTTTTTCAAATATTTCATCTACTCTTGCTTCAATTATTTTTGAAATATATTTTTTTGAAAATGTTTGATCTTCACCACCAAAATCTTGCAAATTAACTTCATCATCTTTTTCAAAACCAGCAGAAAGCGCGCTGCCGGCTTCTACTTTGATTCTCTCGGCAACATCTAGCGAAGTCTGCAGGCCAATTGCCAAATCGCCTGTTATATGATCAGAACCAATTGGCAAAACCGCCACGTGAATCACGTCTCCTTCTTCGAAGATAGTTAACTTGGTAGTTGATGCGCCAATGTCAATCAGAGCCACGCCCAAATCTTTTTGTCTGGCGCTTAAAACCGCATCAGCTGCAGCCAAATTTGAAAAAATCAAATCATTAATATCAATACCGGCTCGATAAATACTTTTGGTAACATTTTTTATTTGTGAAGACAATCCGCGCACGACTTGAGTTGTTACTTCCAGCCGAATTCCACTCATACCAACAGGATCTTTAACTCCTGATTGATTATCAATTGAAAAAGTTTTTGGTATAACGTGGAGAACTTCATAATTTACAGGCGCTGAAACAGATTTTGCTACTTCAATCACTCGGTCAACATCATTTTCCTGAATTTCTCCTGTTGTTTTTGTAATTGCAATAACACCATTGCTTTCTTGTGAATTTATATGAGTTCCTCCAATACCAACCCAAACTGTTTCGATTGGCAATCCAATCATGCGTTCTGCTTTTTCCAAACAAGAAGAAATACTGGAAACAGCGTCTTCAATACTAACAACAGCTCCTTTATTCAAGCCTTGAGCAGGAACCTCAACAACACCAATAATATTAAGCTGTTCGCTTTCTTCTTTTTGGGAAAATTGGCCTATCACAATACGTACGTTTGCAGAGCCAATATCCAATCCAGCTATGATATTTTCTGTTGACATAATTTACAAGTCAAAAGTCAAAAGTCTAAAGTCTAAAGTTTAAAGTCTAAAGTTAAAGGTTTTGGAATAAATTAAAAATCTGAAAATTTACTTTAAACTCTCAATTTTAAATTTTTTATTTTTATTTTGGTGTGATCATTTGATCAATTAAATTATACTATATCTAATAAAAAAATACCAATCGTTTTTCCACTGCTGAACAAAAAATTAGTTCAGCTCCAAAAAATAAGGCGTAAAGATAATCAATCCAATAATAATACTTGTAATTGCAGCAATTAAGACTGCTGCTGACATAACATCTTTAATTTCAGCAACATACTGATGCACGCGCGGCTTTAACATGTCAGTTAAGCGTTCAAAAACTGTGTTCAGTATTTCCATGGTAAAAACAAGCGCGATCATAAGAACAATAACCACCCATTCCCAGCGTTGCAATTGGAAATATACTCCTAAAATAACGGCAATTGCGCCGAAAATCAAATGAACGCGAAAATTCTGCTCTTTTTTCAACAATTTGCCAATACCGCGAAAAGCATATTTAAAACTTTTTAACAAACGCTTAAATTTTACCATAAAATTTTTTTAAAATTGATTTTTCTTTTTTTTCCATTTTTTGAGCTTGTTTTTCGGTCTTGTGGTCATAACCCAAAATATGCAAAAAACCATGCAAAGTCAAACGATTGATTTCTTTTTGAAAGCCGTGACCAAGCTCTTTTGCTTGTTTTCTGGCTCGAATTGAACAAATAATAATTTCACCCATTGGCTCATCTGGCAAATTAAATTCTTTTGGCTCTGAAAATGACAAAACATCTGTTACTTGATCTTTTTTTCTGTATTTTTTATTTAATTTTTTAATTTCAGCACTGCTTACCAAGGCCAAGGAAATTAAACCATCTTTTGAGCTGGCTTGTGATAATAATTGCTCAATTTGCTTTTTTGTAATTCGCAACTTTGTTTTATTATTAACTTCTATTTTAACCATAAATTATTCCAAAATTCCCGCCGGCAATTCTGCTTCCTCTTGCGTTGGTTCTTCTTGCATCTCTGTTTCCGGTTCTTCTACGGATAACGGAGAATTCATTTGTTCTGCTGAAATCTGAGAATTCGCATTCTCCTCTCCCACTTCTTCCTCTTCTATCACCTCTTCCACTTCTACCACTTCTTCCTCATCCACATTATTTTCTGTTGCAGATCGAGAATTCGCATTCTCTTCTTCCATTTCTTCTCCCACAAACTCAAAACTATTCACAATCAGCTTAAACAAATTCGGAAAATTGGCTTCTTCTTTTAATCCGATATTATAATGAATTATATAAACATAATCATCTTTGTCAATATAAGCTGTAAAGCCATCCGGGCTTTCCACTGCTGTTAATTGACTACTGGTCTTATACTTTCTAATTTGATTTTTATTAATCAAAGGCGCCTGACGCAAGTACCAGTCAAGAATATCTTCGTCCGGCATTTTTTGTTCTATTATAATATTTATAAATTCAGTGGCAGCAGAACTAACCATTATTTCCATCGGGTCATCAGAATCAAGCGCTTCTGCCAGCCATTCTGCAGGATACATAAATTTATAGTTATAAATCCGGTTTTCAAATACTTTAACCAAATTGGTATCGCTCAGGCGAGTCGGAGCAAAATCAATCGGACTGTATAAATTTTCCAATTCCAGGCTATCGCGATAAGTATCATTATCACTATCAACCCTGACCATGTCCGTGCCAAGCAAAGTTTCTTCATAATCAGTCAAGCCGTCTTTGTCAGTATCGGTTGAACTTAAAATTGATAAGGAAAAACGATTTAGATCAGCCGGATCAAATTCTTTTGGTTCTGCGGTTTCCGGCACCTCTTGCTCTTCTACTATTTCTGTCACTTCTTCCTCTTCTATCACTTCTTGTTCCTCTTCAATTGTTGCCGGCTGCTCTTGAGTCGGCTCTTCTGTTAATTGAACAGCCGGCTCTGTTGGCGCTAAGTATGTTTGGTATAAAAGATAGCCGGATCCGATTATCAAGGCTATTAAAAAAATGATAATTACAATTTTCCCGGCGCCTGACTTTTTGACTGCCGGAGCCTGAGTCTGTGGCATGGCACGCATTTCTTGTTTTGGCTCTGCAGCAGGAGCAGCTGTTGGTTTTTGTTTGGCGGTCTCGGCACCGGCCTGGCTTGTTTTTTCACCCATGTAGTATTCCATTGGCATAGTATGAATTGATTGGCCTGATTCTTGTTGTTTACCAGACTGCTCGGCTTGTCCATCTGATGAAGGTGGTTGTTGCTTTTTTTGTTCTTCTTCAAACATAATTTAGTAAATTTAGTAAATATAGCTTATATTTTATAGAATTAGCCTAATTTCCAAAACCGGATTTTAATCCGGGTTCGCTGCTTTAGCTGCGAGTCGAGTTGGCGCTAAAGCACCAGACCTGGGTTAAAACCCAGTTTTGAATTTTAGAATGTGTTTTTAAAAGTTATAATTAAAGTTTATTAAAGTTGTAACAAACAAGATAAATAAGATAGACTGAATATGTAATTAAGGTTAACCGATTAACTGATTAACTTGATTAACTGCGATTAACCTTGGATTAACCGATTAACTAATTCACTGCGATTCACTTTTCAATCTAATCCAAAATCCTCTAATCCCGGTACTGCTCCCTCAACGCTTCTTGAAAATTTAAAAGCTTGCCCGGCCCATTCGGATTATAGCCACCTCGCACTTCTTCTCCATCAAGGTACCCGTCATTATCAGAATCAGAATCAAGCGGATTGGTTTTAAAATTAAAAATTTCTTCTTTATCAAAAAGCTTGTCATTGTCAGAATCAGCTTTTTTGGGGTTGGTGCGGTATTTTGCTTCCTCTGCATTTGTCAGTCCGTCTTGATCATCATCAGCATTTATGTTATTTGAATTTGAATTTTTATTTTTACTCACCTCGGAAACTGCCTGTGAATTTGAGTTTGGTAAAGTTTCAACGATTTCAACGGCCGGATCTTCCAGTTCCTGCGTATTTAATATTTCCGCACTGCTTTTTAAGGCAACTTTGTTTAAATAATTTGCCAAAGCTCGATATCCTGCAAAACCCGCGATTATAACCAAAACAACAACTAGCGCAATTATTATAATATTTACCCAATTTGTACTTGACTTTGAAGTTTGCGCCAATGCAGGAGTTGGACTTTGAGGCGCAAGATTTGTTGCCGTCTCCGGCTTTTTCTTTTCAAACTGCTCAAAAATATCCTCAACTTGTTTAACCCGAGCTTTATTTTTTTGATTTTCTTGATTTTGAATATTTTGATCCATAGCTTAAATTCAGTTTTATAGACTCGGACTAAAGTCCAAAGGAAAAAATATATTAATCATAAACATAATGGCAACTGCCGCCTGTTCCACAATCATTGTCAGTACTACAGGCCACTCCATTGTGAGTACAACGTTTTGGCACGTTTGGCACAGAATAAATGCTTTGATAATAATCCTTTGCAACGCCTTCCAGTCTAAATTCAAATTTATAATCTCGCGGCCCTTGCGCCTCATAATGATAAACAGGATGATCCACCGGAATACTATAAGATTGTGCAAAATTCGGAATATCAGTTCCAACCACAGAAGAACTGTAGCATGTTTCTTTGTCCCAGCCAGGAGGACAAGTGCTACAATAATAATTCGGCATAATGCATTGCTGATTTATTTCAGGGCATTTCAAAGGAACAGGATTGTCATCAACAACAGCCTCACCGCAAACTTCTCCTAATCCGCCGGCAACAGCTTCCACCCACTGAAAATGGTTTTCAGGATCGCTTGGCAAAGTTACGCCCAGAGCACGACCCAATTCATCTTGCCATGATGGCCAGACACTAAAAGTTTGATTTCTAAGATAAGTGCCTGATTCCAGTTGAGGAACTTGGCCGTTATTTAAAGTCTGATAAATATCAATGAATTTTCTGATCAAAGCTACGTTCTGCATGCGTTCCAAATCTTTTCTAAAAGTCAACTTTTTGTCATAAGCAGCAGTATCATCAGCTAAATTTAAATTATATTTCATTGTTTCCAGCATTTGGCTAAAAATATTTTGAGTTGCAATATTAGCGCCTTCATTATATCCAAGAACAACAATATTATTGTATAATTGAGCGTCTCCCAAATTGGCAGCAGAAATATAAACAGTATTGCCGTCTCTTCCGCCATGATAGCAATATTCGCCTTGATCATTACTCAAGCAGTCAAAATCAGCACTTGCCAAATTGCCCGGATTTGGCGCGTAGCGCATGTACCAAAGTTCTGGTGAAAGAGCTTCTGGATTTTCATAAACGCGCAAAGAAATAATATCACTGGACCCATCATCCAAATCATCTCCGGGATCGCGAGTAAAGAAATACTGGGATAATAATTTCGGCATTTCCCATAAATCTTGGTTATCAAGGCATTTTGGATCTTTCGGATATACAAGTTCTCCCGCGTCATTTCTAACTCCGGTAACTTCAGCGTCAGCGCGCAAATCATTATCATTGTCAATTTCATCTCTACATTGATTTGAAGTGCTTGTTGCGCTTGTTCCATAAACAACTTTTAACTTTGGCAAATCATCGTGCTCTCCTTGATCCAGGCATTTGCCATTGCCAATGCCGGCGCAGTCTGAATCAGTTTCGCAAGAAGTAATGCCGTCTTGGCAAACTTGAGGCGCAGTGCATTGCTGATCCCCGATTCCAACGCAATCACCATCAAAATTACATGGCTGGCCGTTGTAACACGTTTTTTGCACGCTTTCGCCAGCATCTCGGCAGTAGAATAAACCAATATTTGTTGCCGGATTGGCTGAACTGGATTCGCCTCCATGCCAAAGATGTGTTGGATAAGTTTGACTAGCTCCCCACATTGAAAAATCAGTTCCAATAGGAGTAGGCGACCATAAATTTTCACATAAAAATACTTCCAAATTGCCATAGCCAGCCCGCCTTAAGCCTGCTTGGCCTTCTTCTGTGTCAACAGTGACAGTTAATTCCGCTTTTATCAGTGTGTTGCCGTTTTTATTGTAACTATTTACTTGCGCGTTCTGCGGATCATCTGAATTTCCGTTCTCATCAGTAGATGCTATTCCAGCAATTGAACTGTCTGTGCTTTCCCAATCCCAAGTCCAATCATAAACACTATCAATACCTTGAATTGGCTGATCATGATACATTGCTGTTGCAGTATATGGTTCTGCGCTAAATTCATTTGATCGGGTTAAGAAAACATCTGCCGGCTCAATAGCCACGTCAGTTATTCTGCAAATTTCTTCGCGCGTTGTAAATTCTACAGTAGCAGTGCTTTGCGCGTTGCAAACATTGCGCAAGTTGGTAAATTCAAGCTTATAATCTCTGCTTGGCTCCATTAATTGCGCCGGCGTAATCAAAAGGCTGGAATTATGAAGTTCGTTTTCCAGCACATCATAAACAACGCCCACCTGGCACCAAGCCGGCTCTGCCTGCGCCCAGCCCACTTTGACCAAGCTGTTGCGCGCGAATATTTTTACTTTATTTAAAGCTGATTTGATTGTACTGACAATTTTATCCGGCCAAGATAAATTATTGTTATTATAAGCTAATACTTCATAAGAATTATACAATGCAGCTGCTTGCGCATCATCAAAAGCTTGCCCAAACATCATTATTTCATCAATTGTGCCTTTAAAAAATGTATTTGACCTTTCAACAAAGTCAATTATTCCAAATTTAATTTCGTCAATTGAAATATCTCCAACATCCCAATCTGCCGTGCCTTGAGCTTCACCGTTTCTATAAATAATCGCTTCTTGCGACGCCGCATCATATGAATAAATCAAATGCACCCACTCATCACTATTATTGGTCAAATCAGAATCAATTGTTGCAGTTGCTTCATCTGTCAAGTTTAATCTTTGAAAACGATATGCACTTGGAGTAAATGATAAACTGACATACGATGCTTGTTCATAATCATCCTCATTATTTTTTGCAAAAAACAAATTAACACTTCTTTCAAAATCAGTAGGTTTAACCCACATTGCCACTGACCATGAAGCGGACACATTAAAATCGGTTACAGGAGAATTATTCATTAAAAAACTTCTTTCTTGCATTTCAATGCCAGTGCTTTCCAAAGACAAACCACTTCCCTGTCTGCCTTCTGTCCATTGTCCATTTACAATAATCAAATTATTTGTTCCATATTCATCCATTGCCAAACTGCCTTGATTTTCTTCCA
>Ga0180433_10009611_pt1 | contig 11808 bp, 13 predicted proteins | sample SS_ome_8_FD_132980 | JGI IMG/M metagenome (GOLD analysis project Ga0180433, IMG submission 132980) | Hypersaline lake sediment archaeal communities from the Salton Sea, California, USA - SS_1_D_1 metaG | ecosystem: Environmental > Aquatic > Non-marine Saline and Alkaline > Hypersaline >... | reverse complement strand
TCTCTTTCAACTTCGATATCCGGACTTCACCGTACTTCTACTCTCTTTCAAACTTGAAACAACCTCATCAGCTTTTACAGTCAGCTCTGCCTTTCTTTTAGCTATAACATAACTTGTAGAGATAAATGTTGCTGATATTCCAACGATCATTATTACAATTATCAGCTCTACCAGAGTAAACCCTTTTTTTTTATTATGTTTAAGCATTTATCTTAAGTTATAACTGTTCACTAAGTGAGAAAATTGGTCCAAGGATCGAAAGCGCCAAAAGTCCGACAGTAAGACCAACAATCACAATAACTACAGGTTCTAAAACTGATGTTAATCCTTTTAAAGATGTATCAATTTCTCTATCGTACTGGTTTGAAATCTTTCTGGAAACAAGACCGATAGCAGCAGATTTCTCTCCAATAGATATCATTGAACTTAAAGTATTTGGGAATAAAAATGTCATCTTTTTCAAATTTTCAGAAATCGTTTCACCGGCAACCACTTTCTTCTTCACGTCCATTAAAGAAACTCTATATAACTCATTTCCAAGAGCTTTTGCAACAATATCTAATGAATCTGCGATTGGAAAACCCGATTCAAGCAGCACTCCAAGCAAACTCACAAACCTAAATACAATTACTTTTTTTAATAAATTTCCATAAATTGGAATTTTTAATTTAAACAAATCCCATTTAAATCTTCCGGCAGGACTTGAAACATAAACTCTTAGAAGTAGCACCGCAAAGACAATAAGCACTGCAATAACCCACCAATAATCTGATACAAAAAAACTTACACCAATCAAAGTTCTTGTAGATAATGGCAGTTCAATATTACTTTCAGCAAAAAGTCTTATCAAAGTTGGTACAACCATAACCATCATAATTACTCCTGCAACTACTAAGGCAACTAATACAGTAATTGGATAAATGAGTGCACTTTTAACTTTTGAAACAAGTTCACTGGTTCTTTCCACCTGCTTTGCAAGTCTCTCAAGCATCTGATCCAAATTACCCACAGCTTCACCGGAACTAATTACACCTCTTTCAGCATCTGTAAATATATCCGGAAACCGTGACATTGCATCAGAAAGCTTCTTTCCTCTTTCAACGTCATAAGCCAAAGTATTTATAATCCTATAAAACCTCTCACTTTTAGCTCTTTTAGCCAAAATCTTTAAAGACTTCATCATTCCAACACCCGAATCTATCATCACAGCAAGTAAACTAAAAAAGTAAGACTTCTCTTTTAACGAAATTTTTGAATGATCAATTAAAAAATTGTCTACTTTCTTGTAAATATTATCTTTTGTATAATCATATGTCCCATATACAAAATCTTCACGCTCTTTCTTTAACGCTTTTTCTTCTAAAACAAATATTTTATCTAAATTTTCCATTTTTTACGCTTGATAGAATGATTCAAGAGTTAAATTAAAGTTGATTCTTTGGATATTATCCTTCTCATCCAAAACCTGGACATTGATAGTTTTTACATGAATTTCTCTGGAATTATCCTCAAGTCCTTCTAAAAATTTAACCAAATCGTTATAGTCTCCAATAAAACTTGCAGACATGGAAACACTATTAACCTGTGTTAAAGGATTTTCTGAAACACCAAAACTTATAGCATTCAAAATAATGTCATTATCTTCAGCAATTTCATAAATATTTTTAATCAAAATATCCTGCTCTAAATCTGCAGGAATTTTATTTAAAAAATCTTGTATTCCTTTTTCTGTAATCTCTGCTTCTTCACTTAACGCTTCCAGATCATTATATTCAGTTTCCACTTCATTAAGTTCAGCTTCCTTTGCCTGAACAGTTTCGTTTAAAGAAGCTACATCAGATCTAAAAGGTTTTAATAAAAATATTCCACCAAATACAACAATTAGTATTAAAATTATCGATACTAAAGATGTTATTTTTGACTGTTTATATATTACTACTGCCATAATATTTAAGTTAATAAGTTATATTCATTATGTTCCCTAAGTTCTAGGTATACCTTCAACTTCCTCAGAAGCTCCATTTTCTTTTACAACATCTTCAGCTTCCTCTAAATAATCCATATTCAAACTAAAAACATAGATATTATCACCTTTTTCATCAACTCCTTTAGATATAGAAGGAATCAAAACCTCACCAAAAATTTTCGATTTATTCAAAATATCAATTAAATCTGATATATACTCATAATCTTTTGTTGTCCCACTTACAGTTATCTTTGCATCTTGGTTTCCAGAGTAAGAAGAGTAGTCCACTCTAGATTTTGCGTTAGCTTTGCTGCTCGCTTTTGGGGTGTTATCAAGCAGTTTGGTAACAACATCCGACCACAAAATCTTCGATTTCTTCAACTCTTCCAAAGACTTTTTTGCAAGAAGAGCTTTTTCAACTTCTTGTTCTTTCAACTGATCAATTTTTGTTGAAAAATCAGCAATACTTGTTTCTATCTCAGTAATCTGATTTTCAAGTCCCCTTTTTTGGGAATAGTAGTACACTGTTAAAGCTCCAAATAACAAAAAAGCTATCATTGCAACAACCAAAGTTATTGAAAACTTTTTTACAGGTATTACATCTTGTTTTTGTACATTTTTATTTTCCATATCTTTACTTTGTTTTTATTTTTAATTAATATATTATACCAAAAAAACAGTAATTTATCAATATATGGACGCCTTAAGAAAGAACTTTATCAAGAACAATGCCAGCTTTGAATGTGTAAACTGTGGAAAAAAGGTTGAAAAACACCCTTCTTCCAGCAGAAATCACTGTATTTTCTGTTTACATTCACTTCATGTAGACAAAGATGTTCCAGGTGACAGAAAAAGCAGATGTTGCGGCTTAATGAAGCCTGACAGCATAGATTTTGCCCATCAAAACTTTATTCTCGTACATAAATGTGAAAAATGTGGAAAAATCTCTAAGAATATCATTGCAGAAGATGATAATATTGAAGAAATCACTAAACTAATTAAAAACTCTAATATTAACGCTAGTAGTCTTAAATGTTAAAACAAACAGTAAAAAACGAACTTTTAAACAAAAACATTAAAAACTGCACATTAATTGTTGGAATTTCTGGTGGAGCAGACTCGATCTCCCTTTTATATATCCTTAATGATTTAAGTAAAAATTTTGGACTTAAGATAATTGTTGCTCATCTTGATCATCAGATTAGAAAAAACAGCGATAAAGACTGTAAATTTGTAGAATCTATCGCAAAAAAGTTAAACCTGACCTTTGAATCTAAAAAAATAAATGTTAAGCAGGTTTCAAAAAAGAACAAAAAAAACTTAGAAGAAGCTTCTAGAGAAGAAAGATACAAGTTTTTTAATGAACTTCAAGAAAAGTATAAAGCAAAACATATTTTCCTTGCTCATCATTTAAACGATAGTTTAGAAACTGCAATTTTTAACTTCACAAGAGGTAGCTTTTTACACTTTCTTACAGGTATTAATGAGTCAGATATAATTATAAGGCCGTTTCTTTCTATCAAAAAAGAACAAATTCTTAAATATTGTAAAAAAAACAAAATCAAGTTTGTTGAAGACGAGACTAATAAAGACACAAAATATTCAAGGAATAAAATTCGTCATCAAATTGTTACAAAACTTAAAGAGATCAATCCAAACCTGGAAAAAAGTTTCCTTGAAAATCAAAACAGCTGGAAAGAACTTATTAATTATTTAGAAAAAGAAGCTGAAAAATGTATTTCTAATCAAAAACCAGCTCAAAAAACGATAATTGACACGAAAAAATTCCTAAAACTTCCAACTACAATTCAAAAAACAGCTATTAATCTAGCAATTAAAAAAATTTCAAACATTCCTCTGTCCTCCAAAAACTTAAATGAAATAATTTCGCTTATTAAAAGCAAAAAAACAGGAAAAAAAAAGATTTATCATAAAGATATTCTAGTTCAACTTACCTATAAAGGTATCAGTATATCAAAACAAAAAAACAGTTCAAAAAAAGCTACCACTCCAAAAAAACAAACCTTCACAAAAAAAATCATTAACAACTCCCCAACTCTTAACTTAAAGTCAGACAAAAATTCAATCTACCTAAATTACGACAAACTAAAAAATTGCAAAATTAAAATTAAAACTTTTCAAAACGGAGACAGATTTCAACCTCTTGGACTCAAAGGAAAATCAAAAAAGCTCCAGGACTTTTTTATAGATAAAAAAATCGACTCAAATAAAAGACGACAAATACCTCTTCTCACAATAAATAATAATGAAATCATCAGTGTTGATAGTTTGGAAATTTCTGAAAAATATAAAATCACAAAAAAAACAGACAAAATTTTAAAAATATCTTTTAAAAAGTAGGTGCTGTTGTCTATTGCAAATATGGCGAAAACAGTTAAACTTATATAGAAGAAAATACAAATTTTTAAACTTTTAATATGGCTGTAGCACTAAACAAAAAACCAAATAAAAATCTCTTATATGTTCTATTTTTTGCATTTCTACTAAGTCTCTTTTTATACTACTATCCAAATACCCAAAATGTAGAAGAAGTTGAACTAAGTACTTTTGTAAAAAACGTTAAAGAAGAACTTGTTGAAAAAATTGAGGTTGAAGACAACAAACTTCTGGTTACACTTGTAAATACTGACCAACAAATCACTTTTAAAGAACCGGGGCAGACTGTCCAGGAACTTTTGAGTGATCTTCCGCAAAATGTTAGAGAAAAACCAATTGTTGAAGTCAAAGACACTTCTTCAAGTGGACTTTTCCTGAATATTATTTTAACAATTCTTCCTTTCGCAATAATTGTTGGATTCTTTATATATATGATGCGGCAAGCACAATCTTCCAGCAACCAGGCACTCTCATTTGGAAAAAGTAAAGCCCGACTTACAAACAAAGAAAAAGGTAAAAAAACGACATTTAAAAATGTTGCAGGAGCGGAGGAAGCCAAAGAAGAACTCATAGAAGTAGTAGATTTCTTAAAGAAACCCGGCAAATACACGACAATTGGAGCAAAAATTCCAAAAGGTGTAATCCTCGTTGGACCTCCGGGATGTGGTAAAACCTTATTAGCAAGAGCAGTATCAGGTGAAGCAAACGTTCCTTTCTTCAACATTTCCGGATCAGAGTTTGTTGAAATGTTTGTGGGAGTTGGAGCAAGCCGTGTACGAGACTTATTTAAAAAAGCAAAAAGAAATGCACCTTGTATTATATTTATAGATGAAATTGATGCAGTTGGAAGACAAAGAGGAGCCGGACTTGGTGGAGGACATGATGAAAGAGAACAAACTTTAAATCAGATCCTTACAGAAATGGATGGATTTGAAAATGAAACAGGAATTATTGTAATGGCAGCTACAAACAGACCAGATGTACTTGATCCTGCACTTCTACGACCAGGACGTTTCGACAGAAGAGTTGTTGTAGACCTCCCGGATATTAAAGACAGAAAAGCTATCCTGAAAATTCATAGTAGCAATAAACCTTTAATTAAAAATGTAGATCTTGAAAAAATTGCTCGACATACACCAGGCTTCTCAGGCGCAGACCTTGAAAACCTAATGAATGAAGCAGCAATTCTTGCAGCTAGAAGAAACAAAAAAGCAGTTGGGATGAGAGAGCTTGAAGAATCTATTGAAAAAGTTTTAATGGGGCCTGAACGAAAATCCAGAGTACTTACTAAAAAAGAAAGAGAAATTACCGCACACCATGAAACCGGTCACGCACTTGTATCTCACCTTCTGCCAAACTGCGATCCTGTTCACAAAATATCTATAGTTTCACGTGGGAGAGCTTTGGGTGTTACATGGCTTTTACCAGAAGAAGATAAACATCTGCATTCTGTTAGCAAATTTAAAGATGAACTTTGTTCACTTCTTGGTGGTCATGTAGCTGAAAAAATTGTTTTTGGTGAAGTAACTACCGGATCTTCAAACGATCTTCAAAGAGCAACAGGTATCGCTAAAAAAATGGTGACTGAGTATGGAATGAGTAGTCTTGGTCCTGTGATCTATGGAGAACAAAACCATGAAGTATTTCTTGGACGAGACTTTATGCATACAAAAAACTATTCAGAAGAAGTAGCTAAACAAATAGATAATGAAGTGAAAAAACTAGTTGGTGAAGCTTTTACAAAAACAGAAGATATTATTTCAAAAAACCTACCTCTTCTTAAAAAAATAGCTAAAAAACTACTTGAAGTTGAAACATTATCTGAAGAAGAGTTCAAAAAATTCTTTGAAAAGCCTTCAAAAAAAACCTCAAAAACACCTAAAAAAGCTTAATACAAAAGAATAATGATAAAAGTCACTCTCCTTTCACATACAATGAACCCAGAGAACACTGTACAATCAGCTATAAAACAGTGTTATAGCCCCAAAGGTGGTAGCGAACTCCTAGATGAAAGTAAAAAAAAACTTAATAAAAAACTGATTTCACAAGTTATCTCATCAGGACACAGATCAACTATTGAACATGCTTCTTTTACATTCGCAATTGAAGGTATTTCAAGAGCTTGTACACACCAACTTGTAAGACACAGAATCGCTTCCTACTCTCACCAAAGCCAAAGATATGTAAAAGTTAAAGACGGAGATTTTGAATTTATAACTCCCCCATCCATCGCTTCAGATCCTGAAAAAAAGAAACAGTACGATGATACAATGAAACAAATTGGAAAACTTTATGAAGAGTTAACAGACAAAGGAATCAAAGCTGAAGATGCTAGATTTCTCCTACCAAATGCAGCAGAAACAAAAATAGTTGTTACGATGAACGCAAGAGCACTTCTAAATTTCTTCCAAGAAAGACTTTGCACAAGGGCCCAATGGGAAATCAGACAACTTGCACAAAAAATGCTTGAAGAAGTTTCAAAAAAAGCTCCGGAAATCTTCAAGTTTGCTGGAGCAACTTGTGAAACAGAAAAAATTTGTTGGGAAGGAAAAATGTCTTGTGGCAAATGGAAAACAATTGAAGGTGCAGAACTCAGAAGCCGCGAATAAAAAACAAATCACTAAATAAACTTTACAGTTTAAAAAATATAAATATGCCAATTCAAAAACAAAAAAAATCTGCAACAAAAAAATCTGCAAATACATCAACCAAAACAAGCCCAATAAGCCCACTCCAAGAGGAAGGCCAGTTAGCTTGTGATGTATATCAAACAAAATCACACTTCGTGGTAATTGCACCTATCGCCGGTGTAAAACTTGCAGACGTAGAAGTAGCTGTAAAAGACGAAATTTTAACAATTAAAGGAAAACGAAACTTGACTTTAAATGTAAAAGACGAAGACTACATAACCCAGGAATGTTTCTGGGGATCATTTTCTCGCTCTATCATCTTGCCACAAGCCGTAGAAACCGCTAAAATCCAAGCAAACTTCAAAGATGGGATCTTGGAGGTCAAAATCCCAAAAATTGATAAAGTCAAATCTAAAGTTATAAAGATTAAAACATGAAAGTAAAAAAAGCAGTATTCCCGGCAGCCGGTTTCGGTACAAGGTTCCTTCCTGCAACTAAATCTTCTCCAAAAGAGATGCTACCTGTAGTGGACAAACCTGTTATTCATTTAGCAGTTGAAGAAGCGCTTGCAGCAGGTATGGAAGAGATGATAATTGTTACCGGAAGAGGTAAACAAAGTATTGAAAACTACTTTGATAAAGCTTTTGAGCTTGAATATCAGTTAAATAAGACAGGTAAAAAAGATCTTCTTAAAAAGATTCAGGAAATTTCCAATAAAACTGAATTTGTTTATGTCCGGCAAAAAGAGATGAAAGGACTAGGAGATGCCATCCACACTGCAAAAAATCTTGTTGGTGATGAGCCTTTTGCTGTCATTCTTGCAGATGATGTGATCTTTTCAAAAAAACCTGTACTCAAGCAGATGGTTGAAGTTTATGAAAAGTATGAAAGTTCAGTTCTTTCTGTAATGGATGTAAAAAAGAGCGAAGTTTCAAGTTATGGGATAATTGAACCTTCCGGTAAACTCACCGACAATACCTTTGATATTAAAGATATGGAGGAAAAACCAAAACCTGAAAAAGCTAAATCTAATCTAGCTATTGTTGGAAGATATATCCTTACTCCAAAAATCTTTGAACTGCTTGAAAAAACCAAGCCGGGCGCAAAAGGTGAAATTCAAATAACGGACGCAATAAAAGGTCTTCTTAACTATGAAAAAGTATTGGGTTATAAATTTGAAGGTGATCGATTCGATACAGGTAATAAACTGGGATTTATTAAAGCTACAATTTATGAAGCTTTAAAAAGAAAAGACCTGAAAGGTGAACTGAAAAAATATTTAAAGGAAGTAATGTAACTTTCATCATTTCAAGCACCAACTCTTTTGACAAATGCCCTTTTTTAAGCTATAATAATTAGATATTATCATTTAATTATTATTAAAATAAAAACTCCAAAAAATCCAAAACAAGGTGGAAGTGATGAACTTAAAATTCCTGACTTTACTAAAGATATCAAAAATGAGGATAAATTAAAAACCCCTCCTGAATTTAAAGAACTTTTAGCTAAAAAGGAAAAACCAAAAAAAGGAGATGAATTAAAGACTCCTCCTGAGTTCCAAGAATATATCGATAGTAAAGAAAGGGCTAAATTAACAAAAAAAGCACAAGAACTATATAGTATCCTTAATGGTCTTCATCATGAATTCGAAGCAATGGAAAAAGTTATGAAAGAAAAAAAAGTTCCTCCGGAATTTGAAGCAGATTTTTATAAAAAATATAATAGACTTTTAATAACCTTGGCAAATGTTATGGAACTAGACCTTTCTAAAATAAAAGAGTCTTCAAAAACTTTAAAAAAAGTTGCAAAACAGTTCCCTGAATTTAAAAAAGACTACAAACATTATATTGCAGATATTAGTACTCTAATCAATCATAAAGCAGCAAAAAAGAGAAAAGTTGAAGAAAAAATTGGCACTAAAAAGCCAAAACCGGACCAAGGTGGAATGGTCTAATTATTTAATCAAATTTTCAGATTGATTTAAATTTTTTCTTGAGGTATAATAACAAGATTACAAAAAATCAAACACCCAAAAAAATAAAAACAAAATAAAAATCATGGATAATACTATACAGTTACTTATAGAAGAAGCAGACAAACAGAAACTTTCCGGTAAACACACTGATGCAATTAAAATATGTGAAAGGATCTTACATCAGGATCTTTACTGTATTGAAGCATATGAAGAAATTGGTGATAACTATTTAAGTCTAAAAAAATACGATAAAGCCAAGAAAGCATTAGAAAAAGCACTTCAAATCAATCCAACAAGTGCTAATGCCAACTATCTTCTTGGATTTACCTATTCGGCTGTAGGACATTTTCCAAAATCTATCAATTTCCTAGAAAAAGCTAATGAGGTTGAACCAAACCATCCTGAAATTTTAAGATGTCTTGGTTGGTCAATTTTCCATGGAGATGACAAAAAAAGAGGGATTATATTACTGGAAAGAGCATTAAGTTTATGTCCTGAAGATGTTTTGATACTTTGCGATCTTGGAGTTTGCTATTTAAATGACAAAGATTTTCATAGATCAATTGAATTATTTGAAAGAGTAATTCAAATTGAACCTGAAAACGAAAAAGCTCAGGAATGCTTAAAAGCAGCAAAATTCTTTGCTACTGAATTTAATAAGTTGAATAAGAAAAAGTAACTTGATTTTTTCAACAAAATCGTTACAATAGTTAAGCTAAGATGTCAAGCTTGGCTTTTATTTTGCTCCTTAAAACATATGTGATCAGGCTGGGAAAAACTGCAATTTGCAACAATCTCAGTCAGGAAAGTCCGAACACCACAGCTACTTACTTGTAAGTATGCTAAACTGGTAGTCGTTAACGGCGACCGACTCTGGATTTAAACCCAGGGTTAGAGCTAGTGCCACAGAGACAATACTAACTTTGAAATCCATCAAAGTAAAAGGTGAAAAGCCTGTCTTAGACAGGGACCTCCGGGTGACCGGAATAGCTGGTAAACCTTACCTGGTGCAAGGTTGTAAAACCGCATGAGCCTGGAAAGCAATTTTTAGGACCAGATAGATGATCACACCCACTGTAGTTCGCAAGAACAACAGTAGGAACAGAATTCGGCTTATATATGTTTTATTAAAATTTAAGCCATCGCTTGGCATTGCACTACTTCAAAAAGAACTTGGCACCGCAACTATTTAATACTCCATGAAAAAGTCTGAAATCTTTCTCGGAATAATCAAGATCCCTTTAGATTTTTTCTTAAGCTTTTCCGCCTTTCTTGCAGCTTATAAGCTAAGACTTATAACTGATCTTATTCCCGGTATCCAAATCCCTGCAGATATCTCTCAGTTCCCAACCTGGAACGAATATATCGAATTCTCCCTATATTCCTGCCTGGTTCTGATCCTCATATTTGCAGTCAACCACATGTACGCTCTCAAAAACACAATCTCAATCAGTAAAGAGATAACCAAACTTTTCTACCTTTGCATGATCTGGTTTGCAGTAATTCTTGCTTACTTCTTTGTAATTAGAGAAATCCCCTTCTCCAGGCTTGTATTTGGATACAGCTTTGCTTTCAGCCTTATCGCTTTATGCACCGGCAGAATCATCATCCGCATTATTCAAATAGTTCTTCTAAAGAAAGGAATTGGAAGAAGAAACGTATTAATTATTGGAGACAATCGTCTCAGTACTTATATATATGATGCTTTGAAAAAAGAAAAAAGCCTCAGATTCGTTGGGATCCTGGATTCAATCAAAAAATCTGTTAAAAAAGGAAAACTAAAAATAATTGGTAGAATCCGAGACTTTAAAGATATAGCTAAAAAAAGAAAGGTTGATGAGATTATCCAGACAAAATCTAACGACAAAGAGCTTGATCCTCTTAAAATCCTCCATTTTTGCGAACAAAACCAAATAAGCTATTCCTTTATACCAGATCTTCTCCAGCTACATATCAAAAACATTGATATCAAAACAGTTTCCGACCTCCCAATTATCTCCCTAAAACCAACCCCTTTAGATGGTTGGCAAAGAGTTATAAAAAGAGGTTTTGATATACTAGGTGCTACTATTGGGCTTGTTCTCTTCTCTCCCTTCCTAATCCTTATAGCAATAGCAATTAAAATCGACTCAAAGGGTAATATTCTTTTTAAATACTTAGACGATGGATCTCCAGTTAAAAGAGTCGGGCAGGAAGGCAAACTGTTTAGGTTCTATAAGTTTAGAACTATGAAACCAAACACTCATAACCTTAGATACACAAAACTTGCCCATTTAGACATCAGAAAAGACTCCCCAATGGTCAAAATTAAAAAAGATCCACGTGTTACCAAAGTTGGGAAATTCCTAAGAAAATTTTCACTCGATGAACTTCCACAGTTCTGGAATGTATTAAAAGGAGACATGAGTTTAGTTGGCCCACGTCCACATTTCCCAGAAGAAGTAGACAACTACAAACCTTACCAAAAATTTGTCTTAACAATAAAACCGGGAATCACAGGTCTGGCCCAAATCTCTGGTAGAAGCGACCTCAACTTTGATGAAGAGTTCCAATACGACTCAAGCTACATCAAAAACTGGTCACTTTGGCAAGACATCAAAATCATCGCAAAAACACCGTTTGTAATGAAGCGTGATAAGGAAGATTAGACTCAAGTATTAACTTTTTGGAATTGTTCTTACCAAGTCTTCAATTTTCACATTCATTATATCTATATTCACTATTTTTCCTTCTTCATCATAATCTAATACAACATTATCCTGAATATCACTATCTACACTTTTCTTCTCCTGTAAACGTATACTTAATATTTTAACATCCTGATTGTATTCAATGATTGG
>Ga0180433_10009609_pt1 | contig 11810 bp, 10 predicted proteins | sample SS_ome_8_FD_132980 | JGI IMG/M metagenome (GOLD analysis project Ga0180433, IMG submission 132980) | Hypersaline lake sediment archaeal communities from the Salton Sea, California, USA - SS_1_D_1 metaG | ecosystem: Environmental > Aquatic > Non-marine Saline and Alkaline > Hypersaline >... | reverse complement strand
TTTAAACTGCCCATATGTAAAATTGTTTTATCCCCCGCTTCAATAAAAAAAACCAACACTTCACCCTGCGGGTAGAGTTTGGCCAGGCGCACCAGCTTTCGCAGATCATTGAAATAGGCAAATGTTCTGCGGCTAAAAAGGGTCCTCATAACCAGGGATAGATCAAACTTGATATGTTCACCTCTGAAAACTTTAATGTTAAAAGGTCCGTTTTTAAGACAGTCACCCGGCTTAATGATCTTAATCCTGCTTTGCGCTACCTTTTCGCGCAACAGAGTGGCAGCAGCTTCCCCGGAACAATATACCGAAGCAGAGTTTTTTTTAAGGACAAGCGGCACATCAATTAAATGGTCAAAATGGCCATGGGTGATAAAAATATCGCCATACTGGGCAAGATCCGCAACCGCGGGTCTGGGCAAATTTTTATTCAGCGAAATAAATGGATCGAAGATAATTGAGTGCTCACCTGATTTTAAAGCAAGCGTCGCCGTGCCAAACCATCTGATTTCCATTATCATTTTTAACCTTTCGATTAGAGTTACGGTCAAAAGTTTACTAAATTTTTATTCGCCAGTTCTTCCTGATAAACCTTCATTCCCTTATTATTTCGCTTTTGATACAATCTTAAAGGGAGGAGTTACCATGCGTGTCATTGCCGGCAGTGCCAGGGGTACAAGGTTAAAAGCACCAAAAGGGCTTTCCGTGAGGCCAACGGCCGATCGGGTTAAGGAAGCTCTTTTTAATATTATTGCTCCCCGGGTAATAGATTGTCTCTTCATCGATCTCTTTGCCGGCAGCGGAGCGGTGGGCATTGAAGCGCTCAGCAGGGGCGCCGGTTTCTGCATTTTCAATGAGCAGAAAATAGATCACCTGGAGATGATCAAGGATAATTTATCCAAAACGGGACTCGCTGCAAAGGCCCGCCTGATCTGCGCCGACGCCGAAAAAACGATCGGCAGATTGGCCAGTGAAGAGATTAAGGCAGACCTCTTGTTTGTTGATCCACCTTATCAGTATAATCATATTGCAGTTCTAGTCGAACAAATCATTAACCGGCAACTGGTTAAGAGATCCGGATTAATTATTGTCGAGCATGCCTCGAGAAACAACCAGTGGACGGAAGCTTATACCCGCTGCCGCCTGAAACGTTACGGCGACACTAGCCTGACTTTCATACCGGCATCTGTCAACCGATGAAAAAACTGCCACTTTACTTTAATTTCGCCAGTACTTCTTCCAGAGCCTTTAAAAATCTGGCATTCTGCTCCGCAGTGCCGTAGGTAACCCTGATATAGCTCGGATAACCAAAGATATCCCCTGTGCGGACGATAACCCCTTTTTTCAGCAGTGCCTGAAAAGCCTGACGGGAATCAACTCCGATATCGACAAAACAGAAGTTGGCCTGATCGGGCACCGGCTTTAAATCTAGAGCAGCCATGCCTGTTGTTAAAGTTTCTCTTCCCTCTGTTACCAGTTGAACGCTGCGCTTCAAGTGATCGTCATCATCAAGCGCAGCCAGGGCTGCCTTCTGGGCCATGGCATTAACATTAAAGGGCTCACGAACCCGGTTAAGAACGGCAATCAGTTCAGAGGATGCAATCCCGTAGCCAATTCTTAGCCCGGCCAACCCGTAAATTTTAGAAAAAGTGCGTAGGGCAATTAGCGGGTAACCCTGCTTGATTAAATCCAACCCCTCAGGGTGGCCGGAATCGGTAACATATTCAATGTAAGCCTGGTCCAGGACAACAAGTACTTTATCAGGCAGTTTGGCCATAAACCTTTCAAAATCGGCACGCTGGATATGGCTGCCGGTTGGGTTGTTGGGACTGCAGATAAAAACAATCCTGGTTTGATCATTTACTGCTTTCAATACTGCATCAAGATCATAAGCAAATTCGGAGCCAACAAGGGGCACCAGATAGGGAACTCCACCCATTAGCCGCAGGGCAAAGTCATACTCCGAAAAGCTTGGTGCAACCATTACCGCTTCGTCGCCGGGATTGATCAAGGCCAGAGTTAGAAAACTTAGAATTTCGTCGGAACCATTACCGAATATTAATTGTTCTGGTTTAATTTTCAACTTAGCGGCCAAAGCTTCCTTTAAGTAGTAACAGTTGCCATCGGGATAAATATGCATCTTATCTGCATTTTCCTGCATCGCCTTGACAGCCAGCGGCGAGGGACCCAGGGCATTTTCATTTGAAGCCAGTTTGATTACACCACTCAAACCAAGTTCCCTCTCTACCTCTTCTACCGGTTTTCCAGGTACATAGGGCTTTATGAGATCAAGGCAGGATCGCATTTCGGGAAAGGACATCAACCACACCTCCGTCTATAAAAATAGTTCTTTTATTATAACTTATCCATTAGCGACAGGCACATTTTTTATACCAGGCGCTTGCATTATACAAATTGGTCTGCTATAATTCGACAATAAGTCAATAGTAAATAGCTTTGAAGGGGAACAAACTCAACTCATTAACAAGAGAGGGGCTTCACCGGCTGAAAGTGTCCCACCGAGTAGAGATATAAGCCACCCTGGAGCTGCTGCACTGAAAGAAACTCAAATTCAAAAGTGCCGCCGGCCCTAAGGTCGTTAATTAATTCAAGAGGCCCTTGAAGGGCAATTGGAGTGGTACCGCGGGATAAAGCCCGTCTCTATAAAGAGGCGGGCAGTTTTTATTCTAGAAGCGTTCACAATAAAAAGTTTTCTGGACAGGGAGGCAACCATAGTGAATCTTCAGTGGCAGGACTTTTTTGCCCGCAGAACAGAAAGAGTTACCGGCTCGCAAATCAGACAGTTCTTTGCCCTTACCGAGAGACCGGAAATAATTTCCTTTGCCGGCGGTTTTCCGGATAACGATTTTTTCCCTAGCGAAGATCTATCCAGGGTAATGGCTTCGTTGGTCAAGGATGATCCCCGGCAAACCCTGCAATATGGACCAACTGAAGGCCTTTACGAGCTAAGGGTCTATTTATCGGGAAAATTGCGGCGAGCCGGAGCATTATGCGAATCAGAAAACATTATTATTACCAACGGCTCACAGCAGGGCATCGACCTGCTGAGCCGGGTTTTGATTAATCCAGGCGATCCGGTCTTAGTAGAAGAACCAGCCTATATTGGGGGAATAGGAGCCATTAAAAGCTATGGGGGCATCCCTCTCGGTATTACAATGGATCAGGATGGACCACTCCCGGAATCAATGCTTGAAACCATTTTAAGCTTGAAAAAAGACGAGCTGAAACCAAAATTCTTTTACAGCGTACCTAATTTTCAAAACCCAACCGGGGTAACTACCAGTCTGGAAAGGCGCTCAAAAATACTTGAAATAGCATCTTTGCATAACCTGATCATCATCGAAGATGACCCCTATGGAGAATTATGCTACGATAACCTTGTACCACCCAGCTATTATGCTCTTGATCGCCAAGAACGGGTGGTATTCCTTGGTTCTTTTTCGAAAGTGCTAATCCCCGGAATTAGGATCGGTTGGATGGCCGGAGCCAGAACACTACTTGAAAAAATTACTTTAATAAAACAAACTACAGATCTTTGTTCTAGCTCGATCGGACAACGACTGGCTTACCGATTGGCACAAGACGGCTATATCGATCGTCACATCGAACGACTATGCTCGTTGTACAGACAGAAACGTAATGCTATGCTTGCCGCTATGCAGCAATTTTTTCCTCCGTCAGTTACTTTTAGTCAACCGGGGGGTGGGTTTTTCTGTTGGGTCAAGTTTCCCGATCATTATCCTCCCAGCAGTGAACTTTTAAAGTTGGCTTTAGAAAAAAAAGTTGCCTTCGTTCACGGCGAAGGGTTTTTCAGCAGCAAAGGGGGATCCCATACAGCCCGTTTTTCATTTAGCCAACCGGGACTCAATGACATTAACAACGGAATCAGAATTTTTGGTGATCTGCTTTGGGAGATAGAAAATCACGGTCATAATAGTTTACCTGCAGTTAATCTATAGAATCTGAATATCGAGAAGACGTCTCATTAGTTTATACCGGGGCCGGATTAAACTTAACAGCTAGATTTCATCAGTTGTCCAGATAAAAATAATCTTGATCAAATGTTCTCATGATAAATTAAGGAAGGATCTGATGATGAAAAAATTAATAATTATTGATAGCGGCAGTGCCAATCTCAATTCTGTCTACAAGGCAGTGAGGGCAGCTGATCTCAATCCTGTAGTAAGTGATAACCCTAAAAATATTAAATCAGCTACTGCACTGATTTTCCCCGGAGTAGGTTCTTTTTACCATGCCGCATCAGAAATCAGAAAGAAAGGCCTTGATGGCGCAATCGTTGAAGCTGTAAGCAGCGGGAAGCCATTTCTGGGCATCTGCCTTGGGATGCAACTTTTGTTAAGCGGCAGTGAAGAAGTCTTCGGATCCGATCAACCTTTGACCGGATTAGATTTAATTCCCGGATTTGCCAAACGCTTCCCTGATCATCTAACGGTTCCTCATGTGGGATGGAATATTGCTAAACCGGAAAAACCATCGCTTCTTTTCTCCGGTCTCGAAGAAGGTGATTATTTTTATTTTACCCACTCCTACTATGTTCTACCATCCGAACAAAACCATACCCTGGCAAAAACTGACTATGGCCAAAAATTTTGTTCCGCCGTTCAGTGCAATAACCTCTACGGTGTCCAATTTCATCCGGAAAAGAGCGGTTTGGCAGGCTTGCGCCTTATCAGCAATTTTGGTAAGATTATAGCCGATCAACAGTAGTCTATTATCATCTCGTAGGAGATTATTTAAATGCTGGCGAAAAGAATTATTCCCTGTCTTGATGTGCGGGATGGCCGGGTAGTAAAAGGCACCCGCTTTGTTAATATTAGGGATGCAGGTGACCCGGTCGAGCGGGCCGGTTTTTATAGTCGTGAAGGTGCAGACGAATTAGTATTCCTCGATATTACCGCTTCAGTAGAAAAACGCCGGGCGATCGTTGACGTTGTGCGAAAAACTGCAGACGCAGTTTTTATACCTCTGACCGTTGGCGGCGGCATTAATTCTACCGACTTCATGCAGGAACTACTACAATCGGGAGCAGATAAAGTTTCTTTAAATACTGCTGCCCTCGAACATCCCCGCTTAATAGAAGAAGGAGCCAAGCAGTTCGGTAGCCAGTGCATTGTTGTTGCGATTGATGCGAGGAGAGTAAACAAACAGGCAAACTTTTTCCGGTCTGCAAGCGACTTGTGCTGGGAAGTATACAGCCATGGCGGTCGAACACCAACCGGCAGAGATGTTATTGAATGGGTTACCGAAGCTGAAAAACTGGGCGCCGGAGAAATTTTACTGACTTCGATGGATGCAGACGGAACCCTTGACGGCTACGACCTCGAACTGCTTGCTGCTGTTACCAGCACCGTAAAAATACCGGTCATTGCCTCCGGTGGCGCCGGAAAACTTGAGCATCTTTACGAAGCATTGACTAAGGGCGGGGCTCACGCAGTACTGGCCGCCTCGATCCTGCATTTCGGCACCTACAGCATCGCTGATCTTAAGAATTATTTATCAAAAAGAGGTTTGCCAATCAGACCGGCAGACCATCAAGGATATTCCGATTTGCGAGAGGAGAAATAATGATGAAGGAAAAGGGTACTTTCAGAGTGAAGAAAGGTATGGCACAGATGCAAAAAGGCGGAGTAATTATGGATGTTACTACTGTCGAACAAGCCAGGATTGCCGAAAAAGCCGGAGCAGTTGCCGTCATGGCCCTGGAACGGGTTCCGGCCGATATCAGGGCAGCCGGAGGAGTTGCCCGCATGGCCGATCCTGAAACAGTAGTCAAAATCATGGAAGCTGTAACTATTCCGGTCATGGCCAAGGTTAGAATCGGTCATTTTGCAGAAGCCCAGATTCTTGAAGAACTCGCAGTAGATTACATAGACGAGAGCGAAGTTTTAACTCCGGCTGACGAACAGTATCACATTAATAAACACCTTTTTAAAGTGCCTTTCGTCTGTGGGGCAAGAGACCTTGGTGAAGCTCTGCGCAGGATATCCGAGGGGGCAGCAATGATCCGCACGAAAGGCGAACCGGGCACTGGCAATGTGGTCGAAGCAGTTCGTCATATGCGCCGTGTCATGGACCAAATTCGCCAGGTAATTGGTAAGGCGGATGATGAGCTGGTTGTCATGGCCAAGGAAATGGGCGTTTCAATTGAAATGCTGAAGGAAGTGCGCGAGGCTGGACGATTACCGGTTGTCAATTTTGCAGCCGGCGGTATTGCATCGCCCGCTGATGCTTCCCTGATGATGCAGCTCGGCTCTGACGGGATCTTTGTCGGCTCCGGAATATTTAAATCTGAGAAACCGCAGTTGGTGGCCGAAGCCATTGTACAGGCTACTCTGCATTATGATGATCCGAAAATTCTGGCCAAAGTTTCCAGAGGACTGGGTGAAGCAATGCCCGGGCTTGAAATATCCTCGTTAACTACTGCCGATCGGATGCAGGAGCGAGGTATTTAAGCAGATGAAAATTGGGGTACTGGCGGTTCAGGGCGCTGTCTCAGAGCACCTGGGCCACCTTGAGCGGTGTGGGATTGATGCCTTTGCCGTCAAAGAAAAAGCCGCCCTGGATAAAGTCGGCGGTCTGATTATACCGGGTGGTGAAAGCACTACCATCGGCAAGCTGCTGGAGACTTTTGGCTTGGCTGAATCGATTAAAGCGCGCTGCCACGATGGTAGTCTGGCTGTTTTCGGCACCTGCGCCGGAATGGTATTGCTGGCTGAAGAAATCACTGACGGACTTCCCGGCCAACCACACCTTGGCTTAATGTCGATAAAAGTTAAACGGAATGCTTTTGGCCGCCAGCGTGAGAGCTTCGAAACTGATTTGGGCTTTGCTAATTTTGAAGATCCTTTTAGAGGGGTCTTTATAAGAGCGCCCAAGATCGTAGAAGCCGGTGCCGGGGTAGAAGTGTTGGCCCGACTGGAAGAGGATATTGTTGCCGCCAGGCAGGGGCTAATGCTGACTACTTCTTTTCACCCCGAACTGACCGAAGACTTAAGGGTTCATCAATACTTTAGCGAAATCTGTAACAGCATTTAACGCTTAACACCAGGTATCCGGGGTTTAAAATTTGTCTTTTAAGCCCCCGGCCACTGGTCACTGTTTATTCCCATTCGATTGTACCGGGTGGCTTCGACGTTATATCGTAAACTACCCGGGCCACTTCAGGTATTTCCCCGGTAATACGTGTAGATACCCTTTCTAAAAGGTTAAAAGGGAGCCTCGCCCAGTCGGCTGTCATCGCATCTTCCGAAATAACAGCCCGAACGGCAACAACAGGACCATAGTGGCGATCATCACCTTTAACTCCGACTACATTTATTCCGGTCAAAACAGCAAAATACTGCCAGAGTTCGGCTGAAAGACCGGAATTGACCACTTCTTCCCTGAAAATAGCATCAGCCTTTTTCAACAAATCAAGTTTTGCTTCGGTAATATCACCGATTATGCGCACAGCCAGCCCCGGCCCGGGAAAAGGTTGTCTTTTCAAAATAGAATCAGGCAAACCCAGCTCTGCTCCAACCAGACGCACTTCGTCCTTGAATAATTCCCGCAACGGTTCGATCAATTCGAAACCAAGTTCTTCAGGCAAACCGCCAACATTATGATGTGACTTGATCACTGCTGCTCCACTGATTGAGCCACTTTCAATTACATCGGGATAAATAGTTCCCTGGGCTAAGTAAGTAATATCACCGAGTGAAAGCGCCTTCTCTTTAAAGACATTAATGAACTCATCACCAATAATCATCCTTTTTTTTTCGGGATCTGTTATACCAGATAAACGCTTCAGAAATCTTTGCCTGGCGTCAATGTGAATGAAATTTCCTTTTAATTTCTCTTTGTATAGTTTCACAACCTGGGCAGCTTCATTCAGGCGCAGCAGACCATGGTCAACAAAAATATAAACCGCTCTTTCACCTACAGCCCGATCAAGCAGAAAAGCAACTACTGAAGAATCTACTCCCCCGCTTAAAGCACACACAACTTTATCGTTTTTGCCCAGGGCTTCCCTGATTTTAGAAACAGCATCCAGTACAAAACTGCCCGGGGTCCATGCTTTTTCACAACCACAAATTTTAAAGATAAATTCTTTTAAAACCTGACTTCCTCCGGGGGTATGCAATACCTCAGGATGAAACTGGACCCCGTATATTTTTCTATTATGGTCACCGATCGCTGCCAGTGTATTGTTCTCTGTTCGGGCTAAAACTCTAAAACCGGGAGGAGGTTTCAGAACTTCATCCTGATGGCTCATCCAACCGCAACTGTTTTCAACATCAAGAAAAACCTGATCAGTAAAAAGTGGTTCCTTTTCAACGATGTTAAAAGCTGTCCGGCCAAATTCAGAGCGAATACCTCTTTTAACTTCACCGCCCAGCTCTCTGGCCAGTAGCTGCATTCCGTAACAAATGCCAAGAATCGGGATTCCACCCTTAAAAATATCCGGATCACAGTGCAGAGCTTGATTACTGTTAACACTGGCGGGACTACCAGAAAGAATAATTCCTGCCGGTTTGCTTTCAGCAATTTCTTTAAACAACGTATTAAAAGGCAGCAACTCACAGTAGACGCCAGCCTCCCTGATTCGCCTGGCAATCAGCATGCTGTATTGCCCTCCGAAATCAAGAATCATAATTTTTTCACGCAAACTACCGGAATTATCGGCTAAAAAATGTTCCATATCAGCTCACCTTGCCTCTTCTGGATCTTAAACCAGGATATTCGCCTGAAAAACAGGCTGTACAATAATTATTGCTAGCACTGCCAACCGCTTTGTATAGATCATCCGGCGTGGCAAAAGTTATACTATCTGCGCCAATTTTTTCAGCCAAACTTTCGGCATTCGCCTGATTAAAAGCTAGATCTGCAGCAACCGGAATATCAATACCATAGTAACAGGGATTTTTATAAGGCGGAGAAGCAATGCAAAGATGCACTGCTTCAGCACCGGCAGAACGCAATAATCCAGTGAGAATTTTGGCCGTTGTACCACGGACCAGCGAGTCATCAACTACAGCAATTTTTTTCCCTCTGATGATTGCAGAAATTGGATTGAATTTAAGGCGAACAGCCAACTCTCTCTCATCCTGGGTCGGTTCAATAAAGGTGCGTCCCAGGTAGGGATTGCGATGAACCGCCCATTCCAGTGGAATTTGCAGTGCTTCGGCCAAACCCATTGCAGCCGAAACGCCGGAATCAGGCGAAGGTATAACCATATCAAGTTCTGCAGAAATACGATCCGCCAACTGAATGCCTACTGATTTACGGACCTGGTGAACATTGTTGCCGGCAATAACACTATCCGGACGAGCAAAGTAGACATATTCAAAAATGCAAAGTGATCTCCTGGTCGCTGATTTACCCAGACAACTGTGCAAACCGTTTGGTCCAATCATTACTATTTCACCAGGTTTAACTTCGCGAATAAAATCAGCCCCCACCGTATCCAGGGCAGCGGTTTCCGATGCCAAATAATAAGTTGGACCGCTATTACCGATTACCAGAGGTCTAAAACCATTGGGATCCCGGAAAGCATAGAGATGCTTTTCGTCCATCAGAACCGCAGCGTAGGCGCCCCTGATCTCCTGCATCGTTCTTTTTATTGCTTCAACCATGCCTTGGCGCCGGTAATGAAAGATGTGCGCTAGAATAATCTCAGTATCAGATGTGGTATGAAATATCTGTCCTTCTTCAAGTAACTTGTTATGCAAATGACGGGTATTGGTTAGATTACCGTTATGAGCCAAGGCAATGGAAGACTGATCAACTGACCGGGCAACCAGCGGTTGAGCATTAGACGGATTACTGGAACCGGTAGTCGAATAGCGGACGTGACCAAGCATGGTCGCCGAGGTAATCATATTCAGAATATCACGATTAAAAATCTGGTCTACCAGGCCCATTCCCTTAATTAGCTTCATCCCATCAAGATCAGGATAGGCGATACCGGCACTCTCCTGACCGCGATGCTGCAAAGCCAGTAACCCAAGATAAGTGATGATCCCGGCATTACCGGGCCCTTGGTAGTTGTACACGGCAAATACCCCGCACTTCTCCAGTGGTCTTTGCCGATCATTTTGATTACCGGGAATAGTTTGATATATGTGCACATCTCTATTATTCACCTTTGATCAAAAATATTCCTTTTGATTTTATTGACATCAGTTAATTTATTGTTTATACTTTTTTTGGGCAAAGGCGCCCGCAGGAACAGCGAATGAAGCTGTTTGGCGGGCGTTTCTTATTTTAAAAATAAAAAAGGAGCGAAAACAATGGGCAAAACAAAAGAAGATATTCTCCATGACGTAAAGGAAACAGGAGTCAGGTTCATTCATATGCAGTTTACCGACCTGGCAGGGCAGCTGAAAAATGTGGCGATTACCACAGACCAATTGCATAAAGCTCTCGATGGCGAGATTATGTTTGACGGCTCTTCAATTGAAGGGTTCGTTAGGATTGAAGAATCCGATATGTACTTAAGACCTGATTTTGATACCTTTGCAGTATTCCCATGGCATCCACGGGAAGGTGGAATGGCCAGATTAATGTGCGATGTTTATAATCCTGATGGTACTCCGTTTGAAGGATGTCCGCGCAGCCAGCTCAGACGGATGATTGAACTGGCGAAAAAAGACAACTACACTATGAACTGTGGTCCGGAAGCCGAATTTTTTATGTTTCATATCGATGAAAACGGAGCACCGACCCTGCACACCCATGATCAGGGCGGATACTTCGATCTGGCACCGACAGACTTGGGCGAAAATGCCCGGCGTGACATGGTTTTAAGCCTTGAGGAAATGGGCTTAGAAATTGAAGCCTCTCATCATGAAGTTGCCCCCGGCCAGCATGAAATCGATTTTAAATACAGCGATGCCTTAAAAACCGCAGACAGCTTGTCTACTTTTCGTTTTGTAATCAGGACAATTGCCCAGCGGCATGGCCTTTATGCTACTTTTATGCCGAAACCAATCGCCATGATTAACGGCTCGGGTATGCATACGCATCTATCACTATTTCAAAACGGAAATAATATTTTTCATGATCCAAATGCACCAGAAGAAATGAGCCAGGAAATGCTTTATTTTATAGGCGGTCTGCTCAAACATGCAAAAAGCTATACGGCTGTAACCAATCCGCTGGTCAATTCTTACAAACGTCTTGTTCCAGGCTACGAAGCGCCGGTCTACATTGCCTGGTCATACCGCAACCGCAGTCCACTGGTAAGGGTTCCGGCAAGAAGGGGTATTGGGACCAGGGTTGAATTGCGCAGCCCCGATCCATCTTGCAACCCGTACCTGGCCTTTGCTGTAATGCTGAGGGCTGGGATAGATGGAATTGATAATAGAATCAATCCGCCTGAACCGGTGAACTTAAATATTTATGACATGACTGATGAAGAAAAAACAAATTACGGTATTGACCGGCTGCCGGAAAACCTCTATGATGCAGTAATAGAATTGGACAATAGCCCGTTGATCCGTGAAGCTTTGGGTGAACATATCTATAACCGTTTCCGTGAAGGCCGGATTAAAGAATGGCTTGAATACCGGATCCAGGTTCATGACTGGGAAGTTAACCACTATCTTTCGCGTTTTTAAAACGTTTTATCGGGTAAAAACAATATTTTTTTCACCCCCACCCCGACCCTCCCCCCTCAAGGGGGAGGGTGTTTATATTCCTCACTAGAACAAAGAATTTGTCCTTAATAAGCAAATACAGTTTTTGTTCTTCTATTATGGGGGAGGGAGTTTATATTCCTCACTAGAACA
>Ga0180433_10009608_pt1 | contig 11810 bp, 10 predicted proteins | sample SS_ome_8_FD_132980 | JGI IMG/M metagenome (GOLD analysis project Ga0180433, IMG submission 132980) | Hypersaline lake sediment archaeal communities from the Salton Sea, California, USA - SS_1_D_1 metaG | ecosystem: Environmental > Aquatic > Non-marine Saline and Alkaline > Hypersaline >... | reverse complement strand
TCCGCGCCCTCCTGACCGAATGTCCCATGCTCGGTATCGTGCCCGCCCCAGTCGAGCCATTGCCGCCGTTCGATCAGCCAGCAGGAGCCCGAGCAGGTCATCGTCTCCGAAATTTCCTCGCCCTTCTGCTGGGCCTCCCGCTCAGGCCACGGTAGCGACCGCATCCCGCGACCGTCCTCACTTTCATGGGTGAGCCGCCGGCAGTCCGTATGACTATGCTCCCGCCGCTTCCATTGGGTCGTATCCAGATCGTAGCGGCGAGGCACGACGGCCGATCCGGGTTCCCAGGCGTCGATCAGTTTGGCGTCCATCCCCGCGTCCACGGCGCAATGAGCGTCGAGCTTCAGCAGGAATCGCCCTCTCGCCTCGCGGGCCAGCCGATTGAGCATCGGACGCATCCCGATCCGCTCGCCCGATTCGATGTAACGCACACGCGGATCCTCTACGGGCCGCGTTTGATCCGGCCCGTCCAACCCGACGAGGACCTCACGGAACCTTTGCAGATGACCGAGCAAATCCAAAATGGTCGCGCCGAGGAACTCCTCGTTTCTAGCCGGGATGATCACCGAGACCGTCGGCTCCCCTTTATCAACTGTCGGGCGCGGGGCTGAACCGAGCGCTATCGGCTGTGGCGTCACATCCCGCAGCTCCGGCGTCGTCTCGGGTTTGGGCCATGTCGGCACGGGCCAGAATTTCTCGACGATCCATTCGAGCGGGCGCCGCTGATGCTGCCATTTCCCCGAGGTCCACAGCTTGATCGAGTACCGCCTCGCGGCCTTCTGCTCTGTGCCGCTGGCGCGGTAGGGAAAATGCGGGCCGTCACCGCAGCGGAAGAAGTGCGCAAACCAGGTCTTGCGATTGACCACGTGCCGGCCGCCCGAGAGCCAGGCCTTGCACGCGATCTCCACGCCCATCTGGCCCCAGGAGCCGTGGCCTTCATCCAGGCCGCCGAGGTCCCAGAATCGCTGGTGCTCCAGGAACCAGCAGGCGCCCTGGCCGGTCATCACGTCGGCCAGCGGGCCCTGGTTTTTGGCCCAGCGGCGGTGCGCATCGAACTCGTCGGGGTACGCCAGTTCCTTGCGAAAGCCGACGTGCCGGCATTTCTGGCACGGCTGGTCCGTCCCTCGCTCGTCGTGATGGTAGCCGCACTTTTCGCAGACCCAATCCCGGTTGCCCCAGTATTGCACCCGCATGGGCTTGTCCTTGCAGTGCGGGCTGCGGAAGTACATCCAATCCGTGCGTTTCTTTCGCTTGGGTTGCCAGACGACATCCTCGCGCAGCGGGCCGGGTCGGCCGCACTGCGGGCACTTGTCGACCTGGCGGTGGTTGTTGCCGGTCCATCCGCAGCCGTCACAGACTAGGTCGTAGGCGTGGAGGTTATACATCCGGGGGATCACGATCCAATCCGGCTCGCAATCGGCCATGAGCTTGACGTCGAAGCCCTCATCGAACATCGAATGTGCATCGGTCTTGAGGATGTACCTCGCCTTGCTGATCCGGGCCGCCTCATTGCAGCTTTGCCGCTGGCCCTGCGGCGATTTATGGCGGATCACGCGAACCCGCGGGTCTTTGGGGGGCTCGGGCCCTTGGTGCTCGCCGTCGATCACGGCGATGACCTCGGTGTCCCCCCTGGCGGTGGCCAGAACGCTTTCGATCGTCTTAGCCAGAAACCACTCGTTGCGGCTCGGAATGATCACACTGACGTCGGGCATTGTGGCTCCTATGAGGCACTCGATGACGGGCTCGACGAGACTGAGGCCGAAATCGAACTGGACGGACTCGACGAGACTGAGGCCGAAATCGAGCTGGACGGACTCGAGCTGACCGATGTCGACGGACTACTGCTGATCGATGTGGACGGGCTCGAGGAAGCGATGCCGGCCGCGTCGACCACCCTCGTTTGACCTTCGACGTAGATCCAAACAGTCGCCGACCCGCTCGCGTCGACTGTCAACGCTGCGTTTGGATCGAGGACGATCGTGTCGTCGCCGAAATCCATCGAGATCGTCATCGCCCCGCCGCCCATGGGGCCGAGCACGACACGCTTGACCGCGTTCGACTCTTCCCCGGCGCCGAGTGTGACGGTGATGGATCCACCGATGCTCAGGATCAATCGCCGGATCACGAGCTCGTAGCCGGACCCCGGCGCCGCCTTGATCGTCTCACAGCCGCTGGCGTCGGCCGTACTGGCGTTGACCCGCCAGCGGCTCGTGATCGTGCCCTGGTGGATCGGCGAGATTTCCAGTGTATTCGTACTAATCGCCATCGCCTGTCACCGCCTTTCTGGGCCGTCCTCGCCGCGGCGGCGAGCTATCATCTGCGGCGTCGGTCGTGGCCTCGGATACACTCGGTTCGCCGTCGTCGTTTTTCGTGAGCACATCGGGGCTTTCGGGTTTCGATTGCGGTGTCGGCGTGGCAATCGCCCGCTCGGCCGCCGGCAATGCCGTGGCCGTCTCGACCTCGACGTGCCGTATGGGGGGACCGCCGCGGACTTCCGTGTCGGCGAGCCGAGCGGCATCGCGACTGTGGTCGGCCGCACCGTAGCCCTTGGCGATCACTCGCTTGGCCCTGGCTGTCGGCAGGCGTACGACCTCACCGGGCCCCCAATCGCTCCAGCGTTTCGTCAATCGCACGTTGGTCATTCTCATGATCGTCTTCCTTTCATTTCCACACGTTCGCGGGCTTGCCCTTCGTGGCCCAATCGTTCGTGTGCTGGTGGATCGGTTGCATGTTTTCGTCGGGCCATGTGATCATCGCCTCGATGTGTCCGATGGGGACATGGCAGGCGAGCAGGACCTGCCTTTTGTGCTTCTGGAGTTGTTTCCAGAAATAGATATCCGCGTCGACCCGTCCACTGCCCCACATCCCGTCACCGTTGGGCTGGTCCCAGAACCATGGGTGCGGGATATCGAGCAGGTGATCGACTCGCAGTACGGTCAGGCCGAAATGGCCCGAGGCGATCTGCATCGTCTCGCCCTTAAGTTCGGTAATTGGGATCTCACTGCGAACCTGACCGCTGCGGCCTGTGATGCTCATAAGGATCGGGAATTCGCCCCGCCCTTTCTGCACCGGCACGATCGCGGTGGCCTCCGGATGTTGCAATGCCAACCGCAGCAACTGCTCAACATCGTCCTTGCGAAACACGCTGTCGTAATCCATGGTTACAATCAAATCGATGCCACCGTCAATGAGCTGCATCATGCCTCGCTCGAGACACTGACCCCAAAATGCGCCTTGGGTCCGGACCAAAGGGATCCGCAGCGGCTGTAATGCCTCGAACGCGCAGCTCATGTTGTCCTGAAAACCCAGACGCGGTACGCTCATCACGGCCGCCACTCGTGCTTTCACGATGGCCACGGCCGTCGCGACTTCATCAGGATGCAAGGCCGGGCAAATGTTCGGGTCCTTCGTCCCCGAGGCAAAGCCGCGACATTCGTTGATGGTCTGCGGCGTCTCCGTCAGCGGCCAGGCTTGGACGTCATGGAAGCCGACGCTCTCTATCATGGCGCCGAGGCATTGGAGTGTCGGGACCCACCAATTCGTCGGGTTGTCCGCGTACTCGCGGCCCGGGTAGTATTCCATGACCATCTCATTGGCACTGAAACCGGCCCCGATCCCGCCTCGGTACGGGCTCGCTTCATCGAGACTGGCCGTTTCGACATACAACGCCCCTTTGCAAACGTCGGATATCTTCTGCAATGCCAACAATGGATGCTTGAGGTGATAGATCGTTCCAAAGAAGAATACGACGTCGAATGATCCGAGTGATTGGGCACTCACGTCATACGCGGATATTCCATAACGGAGACATTTCTGCCCTTTGTCGTTCTCCCAGATACACTCGCCGTCGTACGTTGCACGATCCTTTGTAAACCCCAGCGCCTCGCGGCACAGATCGAATGTCTCCCATCTGTGTCGCGACTGGTCGCTGCCGCACCTATCGCTGAAATCATCGATGGCCACGACCTCGGCGGCGCCCCGCCTGAGCGCCTCGAAGGTCCAGTAGCCATCCCACGCGCCGATATCGAGCACACGCAGGCCCGTCAAGTCGGGCGGCAGGCAATAACGATCCGGGTTGATCGGGAAATACCCAGGTGTCACAATCCCGCCCGGCAGTTCGATCTTGTGATACCAGTACGGCATCGCCTCCACTCGTTGTTGTAGCTCGTCGTGATCCATCATTTCATTCCTCGTTCGTCGTTATTGTCTGATAGGGTCGCCAGGCCGGGGCCGTGACGGCCACCGACCTGACGAACGAGATTCATCGAACAGGCCTATCCCCGCTGGAGCAGGCGCAGACCATCGGATCCGGTGGCGACAGTCCCAATGTCGGCCCCATCGGCTACCCGACTCAGCACGGCGACGCAGGCGACGCCGACCGTCTGTTTCTCCGGCGCAAAGTTCAGGCCGATGTAGCGCTTGCGACCTTTAAGATCGATGTTCATCTGGTAGACATTCTGCTTGCTGGACGACAGGGCCGGCAGGACGAAGCCCGCCGAGGTGCTCGTCGCGGACGCCCCGACGAATTGCGTGACGGCCGTACCGTCTGTGTAATCCGTCGGGTCCGTATCACTCTCGCAGACCCGCAACGTGCTGACGGCCGTGGAGGCGGCGTCACCCGTGCCAGCGACCAGGGCGAGGATACAGGTGTCGAACCCCTTCGTGTCGACGGCGTCGAACACGGTGCCCGCCGACGTCATCGTCTGGCCCTCGAACAAATTGATCACTTTGACTTCCGGTTGCATTTGTCCATCTCCTATTTCGAGATTTTGTATCCGGTTATCGTGCCCCGCCCATTCCGGGCGGGGTACATGGGGTCACGAAGTCGGAGCCGGGCCGATTAGCTGCCACCCATCGCGCAGATCACCGGGCCGTACGCGCTGTCGGTGCCGATATTGTGGTTAACGATGCAGAATCGCTGCGTCGCCCGGATGCCGATCTGGTCGTATTCGAGGTATCGATCCTCGCTGCGCTTGATCGTGATGCCTCGCCGCGAGCCCAACGTCGCGGCCAGCTTATAGTCGCCGAAAAAGAACATGATCTTGTTATTCAGCGCCGCCGAGGTGTCGTCGGTCGGCATCGCTGGCCATTCCACGATCGGGTAGCCCATGTAGGCCGGCTTGTAGACCCCATCGACACGCTCTCGCATCGTGGCCCCGCCGGCGGCCTGGATGAGTCGATCAAAGCAGGCCACCTTGGCCTGGGGGGAACAATGCCATTTGGCCCGCCGGCGGCCGTAGAGCGGCAGCTTGGACATTAGCTCCATCAAGGCCGTGTCGGTGACCTCCGACCATTGGTCCATCGACGAGCTGAAGTCGTGGTAGGCGTAGCTATGACTGCCGTCGATCGCCTTGGTTCGGATTCCGATCATCCCGCCGTAGGTGCCCGTACCGTCCCCATCGATCGCACACTGGTCTTCCTTCGTCGCGAAGGTCAGAGCCATCTCATCGATGAAGTCGTCGGCTATATTGATCACGGCGTCCTCATTGAGGTCGCTCGACATCCGGGTCAGGACCCCGAGCTTCTTCGCCGTCAGCTCAACGTGGCCCCAGCTCTTGTCCGATGCCGTAATCTCCGACGTCTCGCCGACGAAATAGGCAGTCAGGCCATCACTGCGGCGGGGAATAATCATGTGATCGCTGGTCATCGGCTGGAGACGCGCTTCGCGGCGGGCGTTGCCGTACTCCTCGCGCAGATCGATGATCGAATTCTCCGTCTCGTCCGGCACCAGGAAGCCGCCTGCCGTGTTGTCACTCTCGGTTTGGACGCGGACTTCGAACCCTTTCTGCCGTTGACACTTCTCGCGGATATCGGCCCGGCTGCCGATCGTCGCCAGCAGCCACATGCCCGACCAGTAGGCATTGCGCTCGGCGTCGGGCCCTTTGAAGGCCCGCAGTTCGCCAAACCGCATGGCCGTTGCCGGCACCGTATGGATCTTCTCGCCGGTCGTAATGACCGGCCGACTCTCCGGATCCTTCGCGGCCTGGAAACGGGCCTGGACGTTTTCGAGCCGCTCCTGTTGATTGGCTTCGTGCTCCAGTCGCTCGGCTTCGTTGAGCAGGTCCGTAATCCGTCGGTCTTCGTCGGTTGCCAGGCCACGTTCTTCCTGCTCACATTTGGCTTTGATGGCCGCGGCCTCTTCGGCTTTCGTCGCGGCCAGTTCCCGTAATTCTAGTACCGTCATCGGTAATCTCCTTTGTCTGTGACGGGGCAAAAGAAAAACGGCCGTGCAGAGGGTGTAGGCCCCTACACGGCCGTTTTCTTTTCTTGCGTCGTGCCCGCCGGACGATCAATCCCGCGTCACAAGCCCCGTATTGTCCCGGGACGTGAGTCACGCCCCGCTTCGAATCGTTCTTTCCCTAGAACACGTCTACATCCACCGCCGGCCGCGAAACTCGGCCGCGGATCACCGCCTCAGGCATCGGCCTTCGGTCGGTTGCGGTTGATGATTCGTTCGGCCTTGCGGCCCAACGCCGCCATACGGTGACGCTCCAGCGGTGTCGGCTCGGCCGATATCAACTTTGTCTTTGTGGAATCCGTCTTCTGGGCCCGCCCGGGGCCCGGGCGCTCCTGACGCCGCATCTGACCGCCACACTCCGGGCAGAGGATGTCCTTGCAATGGTCCTCGCTCTCGAGCGTATGCCCGCACTCGATGCACTCGCACATATACGCATCTGCCCGCTGTTGTCCGGCACGGATCCGGCCGAGCGATCGGGCGGCGACCGTTGTATCCGGGTACGCCGGATAGGTCACCGGGCCCACGTCAAAGAGTTGCCCGACCTGCGTGATCGTCCGCTCGGCTGTGCCGTCGTCATGGTTCTTCCACGTGTCCTCAACGACGGTAAAGGCGAACGAGCACCCTGTAATGTCCTTACGGCGGACCTCCTCAAGCGTATCACGACCGGTCGTCGTGTTCGGCAGGTCCACCTCAAAACGCAAGCCTACCGTATTCGTCGAGAGCCGCAGGGTCCCGCTCGTTGTGCGGCCCAGGAGCAGATTAGGGTCATGGTTTTTGAGTGCCCGAACATCATCTTCGAGCACCGCGTCGAACGCCTTCGGGTGGATCTTCTCCCGCCATCCGCCAAAATCCAGCGACCATTTGCCGAACTTGGCCGCATATCCGACGAGCTTCGGTTTGTCGCCCTCCTCGACCCGCAGCTCGATCTCCTCGGGCGGCAGGATGCGCCGTTCCATATTGACCGGCCCGGGCGTCGTGGATCGATCTTTTTCCCATTGGCTTTGACATACGGCGTAGCGCTGCTTCTCGTCCGGGTACTCGGTGACCATCACGTCATCGCCCATACAACGGTCGAGAAACTCCTGCTTCGTTTCGTCGTCTTTAGGTTTCGGCAAGGGCATGGCTGTCTCCTATTCTGTTGAGCAGGAGCTCGGCCAGCTCCTGCGTCTGTGATTCGCCGATCGCCCGATCCGGGCCGAGCCGCTCATCGAGGATCTCGGTCAACGCCCCGATCGCCCGCTCGACCGCGATGTCGTGGGCCGCCGCGTAGACACGTACGGCATCGATGAGGACCTCCCGGGCCCAGTCCCGATGTCGCTCCCACCATGCCGCATCCGTCTTGCGCCCGTTGGCCCGAATTTGCTTCGTTACGATTCGCTGCCAGCCGCTGGCCATCAGGTCGCGATAGGCCACCCGCGCATCGTCGCTTGGGGTGGCCTTATCGCTATCTGGTATCTGTTGTGCCGGCAGTGTCCCGGCCGGTGTCATGTTCATCGGATCGAGGTAGACGTCGCCTTCAGGGCCAATCGGATTCATATTCTCCTTGGCACGGATATCATTGATCGACAAATACCCCCATTGGCGACCCGCCGTGTAATATTGGGTTCGGTTCTCCATGTTGCCCCTCAGCATCGCATCAACGAGGATCTCAGCGAACAACCGGCCCTGTTCCGAGGGCATGAACAGCTTGCGGTTGATCTCCAACTCCCACTTGCGAAACCAATAAAGCATGGTGGTCATGTAAAAATCGAGATTGAGCTGCTCGACGTTGTTGTATTTGCTGTGCTCCATCGAGCCGAGCTTGTGCGGCGGGATATTAAAGATCCGAGCGCAGTCGTCGACGGTGTATTCCTGCACTTCAAGGGCCTGGGCCTTGTCCGGCTCGATGCCAATGCGATTCCACTTAAGCCCCTCCTCCAGGACCGCGATCCGATGAGCATTCGAGAGCCCTTTATGAGCCAAGGTCCATGCTTCTTTGAGACGATTTTTGCCCTCATTGCTCAAATGATCCGGATGTTCGAGCACGCCGCCCGGTGCCGCGCCGTTCGCGAAAAACCGGGCACCGTACTCCTTGACCGCGATCCCGTAGCCGATTGCATCACGATGATAGTCGACGACGGGATAGCCGGTATAACCGTCGAAGCCCAAACCCTTGATGTGCAGGACGTTCTCTTCAGGCAATGCGACCGTCTCCGCCGCCTTGACGCGAACCTCGTAATACGGGATGCCGCCATCGGAAATCTTCCGCTGCGTGCGGTCGGGCAGCAGAGGCCAGAGCTTTACCGGCCGGCCCGCCCCATCCCGCTGAATCTCGGCATACCCGTTGCCGTACGTCAACACGTGCGCCTGGCGGGTCTCGATGAAAGTCACGGAATCCATGTATTCATTCGGCCAGTCGTGGAGCAATCGGTAGACACGGTGCTTGTTTTGCTTGATTTTGCCGCCGGTTTCCAGCCGTTGGTAAATCATGAATGGCAGGCTCGCCAGCGTCCCCGAGATGATGCGTACGGCCGCCCAGAACGGCGTATACTTCAGCGCCGACACCTCGCTAACCGCTACCCCGGCCGACGATTCGCCACCCCCGATATATTCCACGAACCACCGCGGCGGATGCCGCTGGGTAAATCGCTTCGCCAAATTTTCGAAGATCCGCGTGATCATTCCTCTTCGTCCCCAATGATCAGCAAGCCGCGATCCTCATAGATGCTTTTTTGCGGGACATCGGTATGCTGCGCGATGCCGATCGCCATCGTCGCGGCCGTGATGCCGTCGATCTTCTCGGTGCTCTTGTCCTTCGACGGCTTGGTCAGCCCGCCGCGACTCTCGGCCGCCACGTTCGATGCCATCCATCGAAACACCGGGTTGCCATCGTGGTGGAGTCGCCGCATCATGAGTAGTTGCATCAGCTCGCGGAACGGCGAGGCCATCGACAGGATCCCCTGGCGGAAGGCCACCACGCGACAGGTGCACTTCTGGTTCTTGACGTCCGCCGGCGGGATACCACGCTTGAGGGCCCGGTGCATCGGGCATAGCTCGTCACCGAAGATCCTTTGCAAATCCTGCGTGATCTGCATCCCCTGGAATCCCTGATCGATTGCCAGTTGCACCAGGTGATACGGCTTAAGGATCCGGGCGATATCGGCGCCGACCCGATCGTAATCGACGACGTTGCCGGGTGTGCGGATGATGTGTCCCTGGTGAGCCCATGCCGCAATCTGCGACTCCATTCGCGGATCGCGGCCGGGTGGATCTTCGGGCAACCAGCAGTAATGCCGCAGCCAATAATCTCGCCGTACGAACTGCCATTGCCGCTTTTCGCCCCGCTGGTCCTCGTAATCGACGGTCACCGGCTCGCCCGTGTCGTCGCCGAAGGCCAGCACGAACGAGCAGAAGTCCCGCAGTGCCCCCACGTCCAACGCCCCCCAGCACGGCTGGCCGACGAACCGAGTCCAGTCGATCTGCTCGTGGCAGGCGTCCCATATGTCCATGGGAATGATCCGCTCGGCCTGCTCGGTACGGATGTTCAGATGCAGACGCTTGAAGGTGTTCTCGTAGGCCGGGTTCTCGCGGGCCTTCTTGCACTCGCCGCGCAGATAGTCGATCGAGACGCTGACGCCGAGATTGGGGTTTGCCGCATACCACGTATCCTCCCGCGTCCAGTCGGCGTTGCGGTCCGCCTCATAGATCACCGGCAGATACGCCGCATCGGCGACGATCCCGTCGCGGACCTTGACGGCGTAGCCGTACTCCTCGTTGCAGATGCTCGGTCGATCGTAGTCCGCCGTCGTGACGAACAGCATCAGCGGCTGGATCCTGTTCGCCGAGGCCATCGCCGTCACCAAAGCGTCATACAGCTTGCGGTTCGGCTGGGCGTGCAGCTCGTCCATGATTCCCAGGTGTTGATTGTCGCCATGCGCCACGTTCTCATCGGCCGGGATCACCTTCGTGACCGTATTGTCCGGCTTAGTCAGGCAGCGGGTCGTCGCATACTGCTGACACCGCTTGGCCATCTCCGGTTCGTTGTTGATCATCCCCACGATGTGTCGGTAGAGTTTGGACGCCTGGTCGCGCGAGGCCGCCGCGATGTTGTTGATCTGGCCCGCTTCACCGTCCTGAAAGAACACGTAGTTGTGGAGCGCCGCCGCCAACGGCGTCTTGCCGTTCTTGCGCGGTACGAAGATGAAGCACTTGCGGAACCGGCGGACCGTTCGGCCGTAGCTGTCCTGGCGAAACCAGCCGAACAGGTTGGCGACGATCGCCTTCTCCCATCGCTCCAGCACAAACGGGCGGCCAGCCAGGGCCCCCTCGATGTGCGTGCAGCAGGTCTCGATGAAATCGATCGCGTACTCGGCCGCCGCCGCCTCGAACCGGCAGCCCTCGGCATCGCGGAACGGATCGTACCCGGGGATATCGCACAGCACGGACCGCCAGCGCTTGGGCGCCAGCGTCCGCCGCCGTTGCCGCGTTTTCGGCCGTTCTAGCGATGCCGTCACCATCAGCCCCCCTCCCGCTCGACCACGATCACCGTGCTGCGCGGACCGAGCACCTCGATCCGGGCGGCCATATCTTGATCCTGTAGGATCGCCTGGACATGCTCGGCTCGAAACGAGTTGACCCAGAAACCGCGGGGGTCCCGGTAGAAACTACTTTTGCGATGGTCGAGACCGCCGAAGATGCTGATGATCGTATGCCGGGCCCGTACCCGTGCAACCTGCTGGAAAAACCGCAGGAACCACGGACCCGTATGCTCCAGGATCCCGCAGGCCAGCAATAGGTCGACGCCGACCCACGATGCGACGTCCATCGTCAGGAAATCGTCACAGATCGCATCGCCCCGCTCCTGGAGGTCGATCCCATGGTAGTTCGGAACCCATTTGCGAGCTGGCGACCGCAAGCCGCAGCCCGGCTCGAGACAACTCTGGATCCCACGCTCGTCGATATAGGTCCGGACGAAACGCCAGAGTGGGGCCTGGCGCTTCAGCATCCGGCGATAATGCGACACTTCGCGGCTGTTCCAATAGTCACACGCAACCCGGTCCATCAACTCGCCCCCCCGAAAAACTTGCGTTTGACATCGTCAGTCGTCGGTTTCTCCATCGCCCGCACGCCTGCGATATCCGCCGGCGTCAGCCCGAAGCACGCGGCCCCCTTGTAGACCTGCCCCCACGCCCGGTTGCGCACGTGCAGCAGCGGATTCTCCACGACCGTCCCGTTGCTCGTCTTGATCAGTAGTGCCCGGGTTCCGTCCTTGTTGCGGGTCCGGTCGAGCTGCTGCTCGGCCTCCACATAGTCGGCCCACGCCGAGCACAGCAGCGCCAGCGTTTCGCGGTTGAGCTCCGTGACCAGGCCCGCCTTGAACAGAATCGGGCAAAGCCGTTCCCAGCACTTTCTCCCCTCCCCTTTTAGCCATATCGGCCGCGCAGGGCGTTTGTGGTCGAGGTCCGGCTCCGGACCCCGCTTTTTCGCCCTCCAGGATTGCCGCAACCGTAATACCGGCGTCGGCGTCGGCTTGGGCCCGCGCTTCGCCATTACCTACCCCCCCCCTCGAAACCCGTGAAAAAACACGCGTGGT
>Ga0180433_10009605_pt1 | contig 11814 bp, 11 predicted proteins | sample SS_ome_8_FD_132980 | JGI IMG/M metagenome (GOLD analysis project Ga0180433, IMG submission 132980) | Hypersaline lake sediment archaeal communities from the Salton Sea, California, USA - SS_1_D_1 metaG | ecosystem: Environmental > Aquatic > Non-marine Saline and Alkaline > Hypersaline >... | reverse complement strand
CCAGCGAAAGCCCAACCGATCTGGGTGGCTATCGCGAAGTTGTTTTGCATATACAAGGCAAGGGCGTTTATGGCCAACTCAAAAGAGAATCCGGTACCCATCGCGTGCAGCGTGTGCCAAGCACCGAAGCCTCTGGTCGTATCCATACTTCAACCGCCACAGTTGCCGTCTTGCCAGAAGCAAAAGAAGTTGATGTCACTATCAATCCCGCCGACCTGCGCATTGATGTTTTTCGTGCCAGTGGAGCAGGCGGTCAACACGTCAACACCACCGACTCGGCAGTACGCATTACCCACCTGCCAACTGGTGTGGTAGTCAGCTGCCAGGATGAACGTTCACAGCACAAAAATAAAAACAAAGCAATGAAGATACTCCAATCGCGTATACTTGTTGCACAATTAGAAGCTCAGGCAGCCGCGACAAGTAAGCAACGCAAAGAACAGGTTGGCACTGGCATGCGCGCCGAAAAGGTTCGCACATACAATTTTCCACAAAACCGCGTCACCGACCATCAAGTTGGCGTCACGCTCAAAAAATTGGATTTCGTTATGCTCGGTGAGCTCGACGAAATCGTCGATGCACTGCGTGCCGAAGAACGGAACACCGCACGCAAAGCCTTCCTAGCACAATTCACGTGATACCTCATAATCTCGCTCCATTTTAAGCCTGCTTTGACTAAAGTGTTCTATTGGTTACGCTCCCGATTGATTCATCGGATCCAATAGAAAGAGGAACATACGTATGAAAAGCAGAGTAATTTCGCTTATCGCCAGCATCAGCGTTGCAGCACTTCAGTCACAACCGCCAATCATCGTCACGAGTATTCCCAAGGCAGGCACCCATCTGCTTTTAAAAGCAGTTACGCTTATGACCAAAAAACCGAACGGCTATCTGGCTCCTATTACTGGCCAACAGTACACCGACTTCAATGAAACTGCGGCGCAAAAAGTTATGGCTAGCAAACAGACAAGCATTTTTGCTCACTTACACTACAACACCATAGCTGCGCAGGCATTGGAAAAGTACCGCTTTCCAACACTCTTCATCTACCGCGACCCACGTGACTTGATCCTTGCTGCTGCACGACTTGTCAGACGGGATCTGCCAAAACGTGGCATGCCGGTTCCAGCCGCACTAGGTCTAGCAAAACCGTGGCCTAACACCTACAACGAGTATCTGACCAAACTGATAGAAAACGTGCAGGAGATCTACAATAACTTCTTGCCGTGGTTGCAACACCCAATGGTCTACGCGGTACGCTTTGAAGATCTGGTCGGTACACGCGGCGGAGGATCTGCCGAAAAGCAAATAGAGACGCTACAGGGTATTGGCCGACACATTGGCATCACGCTCTCCGCCACAGAAGCAGCACAGCTTGGCTCCCAGCTGTTTGGCACAAGTGCTACCTTCCGCAAAGGCCAAGTCGGTGCATGGAAACAAGAGATGAACACTGCCCAAAGAAAACGCTTCTGCTATCTACACCAGACATTACTTGAAGAGCTTGGCTACGAGACCGACGATAGTTGGGTACACAGCCTAGTCGTAGAACCCGATCGTCCCACATCACCAAATCGTCCCGTCGCGCCCAACCGTCCTGCAAGACCAAACAACTACCCTGTCAGACCGCGACCCATTACACGCTGAAGCGCAGCTGCGCAGGGCGTGGAAGTGGATCGTACAACATAAGATTTTTAGCACGATCGAAAAAAGCTTGGAGGTTGCCATTCACCTCTTGCACAAATGCTTCACGTTCCTGCCTAGTAAATCTGCCTTGCAACATACTACGCAGTTTCGAAGTACCAACTGCTAGATCGAAGGTTGGTGCATAGGAATAATCGATTCCCGCTTTTTTGAAAAAACTCAGCACATCCAGAAAAGCATTAAATGACTTAGTCGCACCGATGTTATTCGTTACAACTTTCAAACCACGAAACTTTTTCTTGACCCCCTCGTGGTAGTACTCAAAAAGCGTACCGGTAAAACCGTTACGCTTAAGCGCCGTAGCAAGCTCACGCCATTGTGCATCGGTTATACCCGCCTGTTTATTCAACGCAATCAACTGAAACGGATGATCACTGGTCAGCCCTACATTGAAAGGACGCACTTCGCCAAGCAAGCCAGTAAAACTATACCCATCACAAGACTGTTTACTTCGAAGACCCGGCGATAACGACGCATGCCGTGTTACCGGTATGACATCATTACGATGATAATTCGCCATTTTCACTACATGCAGCTTAACCGGTTTTTCCAAAACAAACTGATTAAAAAAGCGCGCAACTTCACCAATCGTCATGCCATGACGTATCGGAAGAGGCGCAATCGAGATAAACGACTTCTGCTTTGGTTCAACCAGCGGCCCCTCCATACGCGAACCGAGTGGATTAGGGCGATCAAGAACAACCATCACTTTATCCTGCGCTGCTGCCATCTCCATTGTCTGCAGCAATGTCGAAATATAGGTAAAGTGACGCATGCCACAATCTTGCATATCAAATAGAAAGTAGTCAACCTTCTTAACAATCGAAGGTGGCGCCTTTTTACCGGTACCATTACCGTATAAACTCACAATCGGCAGCCCTGTCTTGCGATCAGTTGCATCACCTATCGAAACCTCCGAGCCACGCATACCATCAAAACCATGCTCGGGACCAAACAGATATTTAAGATTAATGCCCCGCGACAACAACAGATCAACATTGCGACGACCAAACTGATCCTTGCCGGTATTGTTGGTAATCAATCCAACAACACAGCCATCCTTCTTGCGACAGCCCAGTTGCTCGAGACGCGACAACGTCAACATCTCAAGCCCTAGCTTAAACTGTATGTCCGACAACGCATATGCCACTGGTACAATCATCGTAAACACGAGAGTCATAGCTCCCATGCGCAAAAACCTTTCACTCATCCCTTCACCCCTTTATCAGAGAGCCACAACGCGACTCACAAGAAAAAATCACTCCCCCTATATCACGGCAATGCCATCAGCAACCAAAAAGACATAACCGGTAATACCATTGGACAGTCTGGCCATGCGCAACGCGTTAAATTGCCCGAGCTGGTCAATCACTGCCTTATCATGCAAACGGAAACGCGCACGACGCCGATCCCCCTCCAAACCAATATGGCATACCACCGATAATTCTTGTGGGTCATAGCGTAGGGTAACCTTCAAGCCGAGTTCAGGTCCCTCAATCGGTTCAATTACAATATCGCATACCTTGCCACTCTGCGTATTAAGACGTCTGATGGCACGGCTGCTGCCCTTGCCAACTGCATCCACCATCGGAAAGAAAAAAACCTGTTCTTTTCTACCATCACCCATAATTTCAGATGAGCTGACCGGCGAACGCGGCTCACGACTGAAAAGCAACTCCATCACCGCTCGATCAAGACCAGGGGTTCCGCTCCCCAGCTGTCTGGCTTCGTAATAGACAACATCCTCAAGCACGTTAGCTGGTAACTGCGCACGCATACTGCAGCTACTACCCACAAACATAAACACTAGGAACATAGCGATATTCTTCTTCATTGCGCCCCCTACCCATGTATGCTCTTTTGTCACGAGCAATCATATCCGGACGACCGAAGAAAAAGCAACGCTATTTTTCCTATCGTAAAATTTTCCCAGCACAGCTAACTCTAATAAGAATGAAATAGAATCATTTCAAACAATTGACTCAGCCAAATATGTAAGCCGATGTGATCGCTGCCATGCGGCAAGAAACTCTGAAAGTTCATAGCGCTGTTGAACAAGCTCGTGCCGCTCGAATGCCGGATCGTTACTGATGACCTCACGTGTCTTGGCATCCCAACCAGTCACCACAAGAAGATGGCCTCCTGCATACGGCCGCGCCGCTCGATTAAGCGGGCCACGCACACTCGCCACAACTGGCAAACCACGCATCAACTGTCGGTGAAGCTGTACAAATGAATTAAGCCTGGTAACCGCAAACCGGTAACGACCACCGGTTGCCTCAAATGCATGCGCAACATTAAACGGCCAACTGCCATACACACCCAGCCCAAAATCGTACACATTCTTCGCAAACTTCAACGGATCAAACTGCTTACGCGATAAAAAACTGGCCAACATCGTACATGAGGCTGGCGAACAAATCTTATCACTGTCTACGTGATCAAGCGCAAATTGTGAAATTCGGGGCATACCCGCGATGGCAACTGATGGCAACTCCTGCAATCCAGCAACATTCTCCGAACGGAAGTCGTCAAAATTAGCAACGTTCACCGCCAGACCTTTGAGCAGCCGTAAATCAGCCTCATCTTGCGATACAACTTTAACACGAAAACCATCGGCACGATGCCGTTTATCAATTTCAAGTCGAACGTGTACAAACTGATCAAACAAATCAGCCTTATCCATAAATGACCGCTGAACACCAGCACCCCAGTCGGCAATGTGGTGCCAACGCCCCCAGCGCTTACTCGTCTGATCACGTGCCTGCAAATAGATGCCAAAATAACCTTTTTGCGGACGCAACGCATTCCACGAACAAAGTAATTGGGTAAAACAAGGTATTCCCAAACGCGTAAATAACAACTCCTTTGCCGATGCTGCCTCTTTACCACTGGTGAAGGACTTACGATACAACCAGGCCCACTCTGGTTGCGCAGATACCGCCAACACCCATGCCAGCAATCCAACAAAGACCTGCCATCGCAAAAAAATATGAACTTTGCTCATCGCCACTCCTTCCCTCACCCCTACAACACTCCGTTTGCAAAAAACATTTCTATTACAATACCCATAAATAAATGGTGTGAACAACAACTTTGTGCATTAGCGGTATTTTTTCACACAGTTATCTCTGTCTCTTTCGACCTGTTGCACCGTTGTTTTATGATGTGGTCACGTTGACTGCTTGCAAAATAGCACGAGGCTATAAAAAAAACGAAGATGGAAGAGCCATGCCCACAAGTTCCTCTTTTTCTGCAATCCTAAGTCACATTTTTTTAGCCCTGTTTCTTTTGGTATTCACCTGGACCACACCAAGCTATACCATGAAAAAACACCTTACTGATGACCAAAACAGGCAGGAAGCTACCCCCAAAAAACCTGGTCATCTAGCCACAGATATTTTATCCATTGGCGCTCACGGCACCCATCCCATTTATCGTCTATCTCAGCGGCACTACCGCGCGCTACCTGTACCAACAGGATATGCAACCACAGCAACAAGCATGCGCATCTGGAGTTGGCTTCGTGCCTGCATACTTCCCGCCGATGATGACCACCCAAATCAGATACCTACTACACAAACTAGTACTCGTCGTAATCCAGAGAAATCAGCAACAACCCTTTTGCAAGAGATAATCGCTACCACCTTGGGCAGACCTGATCTTTGGCCACACGACCAAGAAATATCATCCATCGATCCGCTATCACCAACAGATAGCTAAATACGGTAAACAATCATCCAACTTTCTTGGCATAACAACATGCCTTATTGCATCAAAACCATCATCACAGCTTACCGCTAGCAAGTTCATCCATAACATCTGCGTCTGACAACGGAAACAATGCTACAAATGGTAGTTCAGCGTAGCTAATCTTGGCACCATTGGCAGCCACATGATATGATCTCTGCCACATTGGGGATAGGGGGCAATCCATGATAAAAACCACTAAGTCACTCGTATATGCAACATGCATTCTGTCTGCAACCTGTCTTGTTCGCGCAGGAGGAGGGCAGAGTCCTGATCACCTTACTCTTACCGTAAAAACCGTCACAAGTAGCGATGACAACCAACGTAGCCCCAGAGACAATACACATAGGCAAATAAGGACAGCAAACCCTATTCATGAAGAAGTCCCGACAACGCCCCATGATGACCTAGAACGACTTGCCAAAGAATGGCACAGCTTCTGCGAAAACCCCGAAACAGATAACCCTGAACTAGAAGTGTGGTGCGCAAGAAGCCTACGCACCACACTCAACTGGCTCATGCACCTCAGCCAAGACACATCAGAACCTCCCACACCAGACGAGATACAAGATGATCACCATCCCACAATAGAAGAGTTGGAAGAACTGGAAGAACTGCGATTGGCACTACCCTTAGAAGAAATAAGATCGCCTAATCGCGCTAAAAGTCATTCTTTCAAAAACGCGTGGCAATTTATCTGTTCGTGTCCATGTTGCGATAACTCAGAGTAAAAACCATCATCGAAGAATCGCAAACCGCTAAGACTACTAAATTGACACTACAACCTGTGAAAATCTTGTTATCGAAGATAAATCATTCAAAAGAAACAGATGAAATAGATCATATTATGCCTTGGCACAACTTACTCATGCCGCCACAGCATGGATTGGTCTAGCGTCCATGCAGAGGAGACAGAGCGTAAAAAACTTATGCTAGCCGCGCTACACGCTGCCACCAACGCACGTCACAACAAGTCAGTTACTGGAGAACCAGAATGTGCCCACACTGTGGTGTTGAACGGGATGGATACGGACGCTTTATGGCCGAAGACGACTGGTGGTAAACCAACGGAACCCGTAAGAAGATTCTGACATACTCGCACCGCCGGTCAAAAGCGCACGAACTGCTCCAAGCGAGCAGATATCATATTCGCATGCAACTTCCTGCAAATACGTTCGATTTCTATGCAACAAAACAGGAGCCTCTGCATCAGCACCAGCAGTCATCAATAAGCGCACTATCGCAGGATGATATATGCACGCAAGACGTAGCGCCGTGTTATTATCATTATCTTTTGCATCTACGACAAGACTGTTATGCATCAACAGCAAGCCGGTCACGGCACCGTGTCCCAACACAACCGACAAGTGTAACGGCAACCGACCTCGATTATCACGCACATCAGAGCGCGCCCCACCCCTCAGCAATGCCCTAACAACCTCAATGCGACCAGACCTGGCAGCCAAGTGAAGCGGCGTACTTCCACACAGATTGGTTGCGTGAGTATGGGCGCCCTTCCTTAGAAGCGTATGCACCAATCTCAGGTCACCCTCTGCAGCGGCTTCCAATAAAAGATAGCTATTCATAATACCGCGACGGCGCTTTGCAGCAGGCTTGTCCTCATTCATACCCTGTACAACCGGCACAGTAGCCAGAACAGCAAACATCAAAATAGATAGTTTTTTCGCGAATCTATTATTCATAACAATCCTCATAGACCAACCTTCCACTCCTAGCGAAAACAAAAGCTGGCCTCTTCTTGCATACTGGCACCAAGCTCGAGTAACGCACGCGCTCCGCGTCCGACATGTTTTGCAGCATGATGAAGCGGCGTACAATGCTTAAAGCACCTCTTTTCAGGATCAGCACCAAGACGTACAAGCTCACGCACCATGGCAATGCGCGTCCAAAAAGCTGCAGTTCTAAGCGGCGCGAAACCAAAGGTAGTATCCACAAAGTCAATATCAGCACCATAGCGAACGAGCATACGTATTGCTTGAATTTGAATATCTTCTCGCCTACAATTCGCCGCAAAATCAAGCGGTCCGCCATGAAACGTGTACGAAACATTTACCTCAGCACCACGCGCCAGCAATTCCTCCATCACAGCAAGGTGACCCTTCTCCGCAGCACAATGCAGCGGTATGAAATCCCTGCCACCTCTCCCATTCACATCGGCACCGGAATCCAATAGCTGTTTAACTCTTGCAAGATCTCCGTCTTCAGCAGCAAAAACTAGTTGCCTCGTCTGCTCACACAAGCGTAACTCTCTATCCATCCCCTGCACAACCGACACTGCTGCCAGACATGAGAGCAAAAGAAATGTTTTCTTCATAACTTTGTTAGTCATGATGACCTCCATATTTAGAAGTACGCTACGCGTACCAAAGCCCCGTATCAACTCAATACTATAACGATAACATGTCGATACTATTTGTCAATAAACTCATTTAAAGAGAAATCATCCAATCGTGCCTTTTTTCGAACGGGCCGCACCCATAAGCCACAATTTTCTGCTGATATACCGGGTCTGCCGGTTCGAATTTCCAAACCAATAGACCCTTTTGTATCCATTATTGGCCCATTTTGGCACCAGTATCCAGCAGGAAAAGTACCATCCGCTCATACCCCTGCTGTGCAGCAACGGACAAGGGCGTGTCACCATTCTGGTCAACAGCTGTCATATCAGCGCCCTTACACAGCAACATGCGTATGACCTTGCCCCGCTTATTGTGGGCTCGCCGTGTCGGCATATACCTGTGATACTCAAAAATGCCTTGAAATTGCAGATAACGTGTTGGCTCTTCGGGTGGCAATTCGTTGGCTACCGCCAGGTGTAATAATGTCTGACCACGCGCATCTGTGGCCTGAACATTTGCTCCTGCGTAGAGCTGTCTGAGAACTACGCGGTGTGCACCATTTTCGACAGCCCGACGTAGCACTTGATTCATGCCACATGCGCTAGCGGCCACCATGAAACATATGCCAAGCATCATATCTGTTTTTACTTGTCTGTTTTTCATGATCATTCTCCGATTATGCGTGCCTTTTTGATGCGCATACGTTCATTGCCCCTCGCACGCAGATGGCAACGGGCAAACAATTAATGGTTTATTTACTGAAGATATAAAACAGAAGCTGACCACGGAGAATCACCGCAAGAAACGCGTCATCCAACATCAGAATATTCTAAGAAAGATTGCACTAATGTGCGCGTAGGGACCCTATTACCGCAGCACTCCATCAAAGCGCACACGCCAAAAGAGGGACTGGCAATAACTACAACCACCATTTGTTACGGATATGTTCTTCATATGCACATCCTGAGCTTACATGCCCCTAACCCCACACAGCTACGTGAGTAATCCCCCCAAAACACTATCTCAAGATTATCGAAGTCACACGGCACCCTTCTTTGCCCCTCCCCAACATGCGCACCTGACAATTGCCACACCCAACCAAACTATCACAGCCTTTAATCCATCTGCTCTGCCTCAACACGCAGCCGATCTGCCAACGCAATCCGTCCTGCAGCCCGCGCTGCTGCCTCAGCAGATTTCCTTCCGCCACCAATCTGACGCTTGGCAAAACAATTCGTCGCCACCAAACGCCACACAATCGACTCTCGAGCACTCAACGCGGCATAGTGTAGCGGCGTTGCGCCATCCCGATTCCGTAGCATCGGATCAGCACCACGCATCAACAGTAAATCAACAAGAGTTACATCACCTCTGCATACGGCAACCATAAGCGGGGTATCACCCACTTGATTACGTACATTAACCGGAAAGCCTGCCTCGAGCAGTGCCCGCACATCGTGATATGTACGATAGCGCACGGCAAGGTGTACTGGGCTATTTTCCTTTTCATCCCTACAATCAAAGGCCGGCTGTAACCGTGCCAGCAAATCCTTCAGGTCCCACCCATGAGAAAAATTGCTGCTCTCGAGTAACAAAAGGTTTTGGCAGCCACTTTGTCCCAGGCACTCCGCATCCAACAAAGCTTTGCGTACCGGCAAAGAGCAGGAACGCAAAACATGTAGATCGTCTCCCGTCATACGCCCAAGAACAACTAACCGTTGCGCCATCTCATCAGAACAATTTCGTGCCGCTACCGTATGCAGCACTCGCTTAGAACAGGCCCGATTAATAAGAAAATCGGCAACACGCAAAAGCCGTCTCCTATAATCAGCATCAGCACTATCCCGTGCAGCATACTCCGCATTCACAACATGAAGAAGTAAGGGAACCGCCGCATAATCTCGTGATAGATTAGCTGTGTCCAGTAGATAAAGCCTCTGCAACATAGCAAGATCACCAGCACACGCCACAGAAATAACGGTACGATCAAAATCACGATAACACTCTTCAGCAATGCCATCTCGCGCCTCCCGTTCTAACGCTAATAACAGGAAACGCCCCCGACGCTCACGCTGCTGTAGATCTTGTTGCGACAGACAAGAAGTCGACTGAGTTTCATTACTCGAACATGCATCGGCACACCAATACCCAAGAACCAAAAGTCCTACCACCCAGATCGTCGAATATTTCATTACTCCCCCAAGCTCTCCTCCCGAAAAAAGGATGTTAATCGAGAGTCATCTTAACAACGCATCATCGACTCAACCTCATCGGGCCGTTTGGGCAGCTGTGCACTCAGACAGACAGCACCATTTTCCCCAATAAGATAATCATCCTCAATACGAATACCAACCTCTTGGTCAGGAATATAGATTCCGGGTTCAATTGTAATCACATCACCCTCGTGCAGCGGTGTAACCCTATCGGCAACATCGTGCACATCAAGGCCAAGACTATGACCAATGGCATGAGGAAAGTAATGGCCGTACCCAGCCCTATCGATAAACTCCTTTGCATGGTGATGCAGAGAAATAGCAGCATTCTCATTATTAAACAGCCACATACCTGGCATGGCAAGGCGCTCTACATGCTCTTGGGCTCCAAGAACAATGTTGTACAACTCTCGCTGACGCGCAGTGAACCTGCCAGACACAGGATAGGTTCGAGTAAGATCAGCACAGTAGTGGCCACAAGATGCCCCAATATCAACAACTATCAACTGCCCATCACGCATGATATCGCTGTTCTGCTCATAATGCAGTACGGTCGCATTGCGCCCGCTGGCCACAACGCTTGGAAAGGATTGTCGCATACCGGCACGCGTCATTACATATTCTGCACTCGCCTGTACCCATGATTCGCATACTCCATCACGGATAACCTGCGCCGCCACCTGCTGTGCCTGCACTGTATTGTTAACTGCACAGTGTAACAATGCCAATTCAGCCAAATCTTTTTTTCGCCGCATTTGTGCCACGATCGGCATAATATCAACAGACGTCTTAGTAAGACCCGGCTCTAACGCTTCGAACCGTGCCAATAGCAGACATTGCTTGATCTTCTGCGATTCGCACAAGGTAAAAAGCGTGGCTCCATCACCAAGCAATGTCTTAAGCCTTCCGAGCAACTGCTCATATACTTCCCGTTCGGCAAGAGGAGTACATAAACACCTCTGCCTACCAAGCACCGTCACTTCATCAACTTTTAACCACTCAGCATTCTCTGACGTCGTCATAAGCAGATTGTTCGTCCATACACCAGCACCCTCACCGAAATTGGGTACAAACAACGTTGTACGACCCGTTTGCTCAATCAACAAAGCAACGCCCGGCAACTCTATGCCGGTAAAGTAGTAAAAGAAGCTTTCTTGGCGAAAGCGCACAGAAGCGCCGTCACTATCATAATCCGCAAGTAATAAAATCGGTCCCGATTTATCAGAATGCGCTTCACGTACACGTGCAAGCAACTGCTGACGCCGTCCTTGGTAATCAGCCACCATTTCAACTAAACCAGCTGGCTCCATACCAAGCATGTTCAAACAAACCAACGTAAGAAAAAGTTGCAGAACACAGATGCACCTCATAGCTTCTCCTTGTTTGAACATTAATCCTCGATCGTCTGACGAACCATCTCTTCAATCTGTTCGGGATCTTTTGGCAACTGCTCAGTCAAGCAAACGATGCCATCCTGCACAATCCAGTAATCATCTTCGATACGGATCCCGATCTCTTCATCAGGAATATAGATGCCCGGTTCAATAGTAATTACATCACCAGGCTGAAGCGGCGCACGTACATCGCCAACATCATGTACATCAAGACCGAGATAGTGGCCAATACCATGAATAAAATATTCATCGTACCCTGACTCGGCCATGAACGCCTTGGCGCGATGGTTGAGTGATTTTTCTGGTTCATCTGGATTATTTAAGTACATACCCGGTGCAGCAATGCTGGCAATATGCTCCTGCGTTTTGAGCACGATCTCATAGAGCTCTTTTTGG
>Ga0180433_10009604_pt1 | contig 11814 bp, 9 predicted proteins | sample SS_ome_8_FD_132980 | JGI IMG/M metagenome (GOLD analysis project Ga0180433, IMG submission 132980) | Hypersaline lake sediment archaeal communities from the Salton Sea, California, USA - SS_1_D_1 metaG | ecosystem: Environmental > Aquatic > Non-marine Saline and Alkaline > Hypersaline > Sediment... | reverse complement strand
GATATTGATGTTAGAGATTACATTGTTCTTGATGATGTAATGGATAAGTATGGACTGGGACCTAATGGCGCAATGATCCTTGCATCAGATCTAATGGTTAATTATCTAGATGAATTTAAACACGAAATTGATGAATACAATGCGGATTGGGTCTTAGTTGACACTGCAGGGCAACTTGAGCTCTTTGCGTTTAGAGAAACGGGGCCTCTCATTGCCAGTTCCTTAGGATTTGGCTCTATCCAAAAAGCAGTAACGTTTCTATTTGATTCAAATTTCGTGCGTAGACCCAATGGATTCATCTCAACATTGCTCTTAGCAGCATCAGTCCAATTTCGTTTCAGGAACATCAGTCAAGTGAACATCCTCTCAAAAGTAGATTTATTAGATGAAGATCAAATTGAAATGATTATAAATTGGAGCCAAGACTTCCAAGCGTTAGAGGATTCTACTAATGAAAGAGAAGCCGGATTGATTAGGGAATTATCCATGTTAATTTCTGAAGTGTTTATCCAAATGGGTTCAACAGCAGAATTAATACCTTGTACGACTAAAGAAGATGGAGGCCTCTCACTTTTATTTGGATACATGCAAAGAATTTTTGACTCTGATGAATCAAAGTATTACTGACAAATTAATAAAATGTTTAAACTTATAATGATTAAATGAAATTATACTATTATCTCCATGAAATAGACAAATATTTAAGATATTAATCGTTAAAAATGAAAATTATTGGTCCGATTGCTGGTATAGGTTCAAGATTAAGACCATTTACTTTAAGTAAACCTAAAGCTTTTATCAGGGTTGCCGGTAAAATAGTATTAGATCACATTTTAGATAAATTTAGTAATACATTTGATCCTGAAACTGAACTGATTCTTATTGTTGGATATAAAAGAAGGCAAATAATAGATTATGTAAAAAGGAAATATGCTGATAAATTCAAGCTGGCTTTTATTGAGCAAGTACCAAGGGGATATAGCGATAATATTCCTTATTATTGGGGTTTAGGTGAAGCTATATATTTGGCTAGTGAGAGATTTAACGAACGTATAACGGATAATCATGAACTAGATAAACGGGAGGGAGCGCTAATTTTTCTAGGTGATATGATTCCGATAGACGAGTACTCGTACATCTTATATCGTTACTATGAATCGGATGTTGATGGTATAATCACTGTCATGGAAGTACCTAAAAAAGATGCAAGCTCTTATGGTATCGTCGTTGTTGACGAAAATAACTTGATTCAAACATTAATAGAGAAACCTAAAGAATTTGTCTCAAATCTAGCTATTGCTGGCATTTATGCTTTTTCAAATTCTACCACTCAAGCTCTTTTCAAGCACATTGAAAAGTATCTCAACCAAAGAACTGAAGATTCAAAAGAAATATATTTGACAGAAAGCTTACAAGATTTAGTAAACGATGGATTTAAAATCGCAGCAGTAATATTAAAAAAAGGAAATCTAGATTTTGGAAGACCCTCAGAATTATTAAAGGGAAATCAATTCCTCTTGGAACAAACTTCTAGTAAAAAAGAGGATTTTGTTGATTTAAATATAACTGTTGACAGATCGTGGTTAAAAAATCCAGTATATATAGGAAAAAATACAAAGATAATTAATTCCGTCATTGGACCTCATGTTTCAATAGGAAATAATTCTATAATAAAAAACTCAATTATAGAAAATTGCGTGATTGAAAAAAATGTATGTATTGAAAATTTTATTTCTAAAGATTCAATAATTGGAAGTAATGTAAAGGTAGAGGGAATTAGCAAAAATAGATTAATTATTGGAGACAAAAGCGTTTATTGATGTGTAATTGCACGAAAGAAATATATAACTATAATACTAATTAATAAAAGAAAGTATTTTTATATTATTTAATACTAAAATCAAAAAAAACATTGGAGAGAAGAATATGCCATTTTATATCGCCTGGGATCGTGGGCATAAGTGCCGGGGAAATATTTCTGAGAATTATTCTGATTTAAGAGTCTATTTAGAGTCTATTGATTTTGAATCTTACAATTTTATTGACATGATAACCCAAGAAACCTTAAGACCATATGATATCCTGGTTTTTGCTTGTCCAGATTTTGCTAAAATCAACACGCAAGAGATCAGCGAAATCGAAAAATGGGTTAAATACGATGGCGGTGGATTGTTATTACTTTCACATGCTGGTGGTGATAGGGGGCGCAATAGTAATTTAAACGAATTGAGCGAGCTTTTTGGGATTGCTTTTGAAAATGACCAAGTTTTAGACGAAAGAAGCAACTTAGGACTTGAAAACTTGCCAATCATCTATAGTCCTGTCTTTAATCCTCCTCATCCCGTGACTAACAATTTAGATTCAATTTGTTATAGAGCTGGATGTTCTCTTACAGTTGTAGGAGGCGGAGCTTTTGCGGTAGCTACCTCTAATGACACGTCAGATCCATTTTCTTCTCCAATTATATGCGTTGCTGAATCGGGAAATGGGAGGATATGTTGCATTGGAAGTTATGAAATGTTTAGAAACAAGGTTGGAGGAGGACTTCAGTACGATTCTCACACCTATCTAGCATATAATGTTTTTAATTGGCTTTTATCCGATTATCGCAGGGAATTTAGAGCTAGCGATACTACTACTGAAACTCCACCAGCTCAAGGTGATGACTATCAATATCAAGATGTAGGACAACCTGATACGGCAGTAAGTTCTACAGGACGACGTAAGGTTGACATTGATTATGCCATTAGAATCTCCTCGAAAAGTGAATTATTAGAGCTTTTAAAAATATTCTCTAATCAAATTAACACAATAAAGAGCTCTATTGACAACCTTATAGAAAGAGTATTTGTTTCTGAAGATGAAATTATTGAACTAAAACAAGCTCAAAACTCTCAAACTTCAACAAATTCTCAAAATTTTGAATATTCTGAACAAGAATATACAGAACTTCCTCCTGAATCAAGTGAAGCAGGGGAAATAAATGTTACAGATGAACCTGTATTGTCAGCTTTACCTGAAAAACCTGCAGAGCTAATTAAAGCACAAGAAGAATTGTTAAAAGAAAATGAAGCTGTCTCTGATGATGATGAATACTTTGTAGGCCTTTCTAAAGGCGAAAAAGAAGATAAAGATAAAGTTAAAGAGAAATCTAAATCGAAATCAAAGTCTAAAGCCAAATCGAAGGCTAAAAAGGGGCAAGAAGTGAGCGATACAGAGAAATTAAAAGATGAAAAAGAAAGTTTGGAGAGTAAAGTAAAATCGGTGCGTGAGTTAATAACTTTTACAAATAAAAAATTAGAATCTGGCAAAATTGACCAAAAAGCACACCAGAAACAAATTTCGAAATTGGAAAAGGACTTAAAAAAGACTCAAGATCGAATCGAAAAAATCAATGAGCTTTTAAAATAATTTAGAATGACTTATTTTTTTAATTTTTATTAGAGTTTTTTGGTTTAAAATCATCTGGCACGTATGGTTGGGCGTGTTTATTCACTATCTCGAAGAACTCTCTATCTCCAACGCTCCTGGTAATCCTTTTTAATTCTGCTTTAATTTTTTGGAAAGATTCTCTTAATTCTTCCTTCGATGTCGATTCGTGTTTTTGTTTAACTTCGGTCACTATTTTCTTAATGATTTCATCAGGGATATCTAAGTCTAAAATGTTTAATTTCTCTTGAAGAGAGTGAATGATTGATTTTGTTCCTGAAAATTTACCTAAATAAAACTTTCGGCGTCTTCCAACCATTTTTGGGTTGATGGGTTCATAGGTTAGAGGATGTGCTAAGATTGCAGCAATATGGAGGCCACTTTCGTGAGCAAATGCGTAATCTCCTACAATTGGTTTATTTCGAGCTAAGGGTTGGCAGAAATATTTCTCGCAGACTTCGCTTAATTCCGGTAGCTTTGTCATGTCTATTCCAGTATCAATGCCCATTCTTTCTAAAATTGTAACTACTTCTTCCAAAGCCGCATTACCCGCACGTTCTCCATAACCATTAATACATGTATGAGGATATTGACATCCTTCAAAAACACCAGTTACTGTATTTGCGACTGCTAATCCAAAATCGTTATGCGTGTGAATTCCAATTGACACGTCATTCTTCATTGGTTTTACGATTTCTTCTCTAATGCGTTTAATCAAGTATGTGGTAGAATATGGGGTTAAGATACCAACAGTATCGCCAATTACTACTCTTTCTGCTCCTGCATCAATAGCCGTTTGAAACACATTTTTTAAATGACTAAATTCTGAACGAGTTCCATCTTCTGATACCCAATTAACTTTAAATCCATTTTCCTTAGCGTAAGTAATCGCCGTGTCTATCTTTTTTAATTGTTCCTCAGCAGTTTGTTTTAGTGTTTTTAAAAATATTGGGGAAATTGGCATGAATACAACGATTTCTTCAAGATCTGCGTCAATACACGCATCTATATCTGATTTTTTTGGTCGAGCAATACCTACAATTGAAGCTTTTTTACAATCTTCGTTAACGATTGTCTTAACAATATTTTTTTCTGACTCTGATACTGCCGGGAAACCAACAGCAATGATCTTTACGCCTATCTCATCCATTAATTTGGCTAAATGAATTTTTTCATCAAGGTTTAAGGTCACAGTAGGGGTTTGTTCACCGTCTCTTAATGTTTCATCCCAGATACAAGCTCTTTCTGGAAGTTCGAAATCTTTTAGCGCGATTTTATTGTAATCAATTAGGAGTTCTTCCAGTTCCTCTTTTGAGAATTTGTAACTCATTGTTTTAAATCAACTTTGTCTGTATAAATGATAGGTATAGAAATTTTAAGTATAATAAATGGTTTTCCCAATAATTTAATGCAGTAATTTCTAAAAGAGAGAGATAAAAATTCTTCGGAGCTCTTCTAAAGAAAATAATATTTATATACAATAAGGAATAATATTGCTTTAACTTAATTTTTATATAGACATTGTACATTTAAAAAAAAAAATAAAGTGTTACTCAATTATGAATGAAACTAGTAATTTTACCGAATCTCTTGAAACAAGACATTCAAAATGGACCTTTCTTTCCAATGCTTGCGGTTTACTTTGTTCTACATTAATAGGTGCTATTCAGGGGTTTACATTTTACTATTATAATGCTGTTGTTGGATTATCCGCAATATGGATCGCTATTGCCATGACTATCTTTCTAGTTTATAATGCAGCGAATGATCCTATTTTTGGTTTTTTAATCGATCGGAATTTGAGATTCACAAGAAAATATGGGAGAAGATTTCCATGGATCGTCATAGGCATCTTCCCTTGGATTTTTTCTGTCTTTCTTCACTTTTCAGCCCCAAATCTACCAAGGGATATTACAGGTGAACTTTTAGAACCCTTTATTTTACCTGCTTTTGGGTACCTACTATTAACATTAATTTTACTTGACACTTTTGGCACCATTGTGAATATTAATTACAAAGCAGTTCAAATAGAAAAATTTAGGACGGAATTCGAGCGTCAAAGATTCACAAAATATTATGCACCTCTCGACATTATAGCTATTGTCCTTGGAATGTTATTACCTCCTCTTTTTACTGATATGGTTCCTGGCGATGCCTTTGCCAGCTATAGCATAATGGGTGCAATAATCGCCGTAATTGCTCTTATTTTCGGTATTTTATCTCTTCAAGGTAACCGTGAGGATAAAATAATGATTGATAGGTATTTTTCACCTGAATCTGTGAAGCGAGATAATTTTTTTATAGTCTTTAAAGAAGCGTTAAAAACGAGAAGTTTTGTGGTATGGTTTATATTTGGAATATTTAATGGAGTATATATATCCCTTATCGTATCAAACATGTTATATATAACAACCATTGTCTTAGATGTTGGTGGTGGGATGTTTACTATTATTATGGCTTTAAATCTCATAGGTACCTTGATATCCATTCCTATCTGGCTCAGGTATATCAGGAAAATAAACAATAATAAGAAAGCGCTCGTGGTTGCGGGTCTCCTAGCATGTGCTGCCACATTTCCATTGACATTTTTTCCGGGCCTTATTGAGTTAATGATTATGGGATTCATTCTCGGACTCGCCCAAGGAGGCTTAAACTCATATATATACACCATAATTGGTCCAAGTGTGACTGAGGATGTCATTGTTAAGATGGGGAGAAATCAAAAAGGTGTTCTCTTCGGAATTAGTGCATTACTTCTTCGCCTTGTTGCATCAATTGATGAATTTATTTTTGCGATCGTTCACGAAAGCACGGGTTTTCTAGCAGGCAATGATAATTATGCGGACATGTTATCAGCAGTTAACCTTGTTGGTGGTGATATAAATTTAGTACTTATGGGTATCCGCCTTATTCAGGGCGTCATTCCCGCGTTATTTTTACTTGTGGGAGTTCTGATAGTTTGGAAATTTTTCCCAATAACTCAAGAAAGGCTATTGAGTAATAAAGCTAAGATGAAAGAACTCGGATTTTGAAAATTTTAACTTTTTTTTCTTTTCTATATCAGAATGATCTATAAATCTATTGAATGTTTTTAAAAATAAGAAGAAAATAAGGAGATTATTTTAATTCGGCCAATCTCCTTGATTATTTAATGCAATCACTTTATTATATCCGTAATAAAACACGTCTCAACGATTTTAATACCCTTAATTTGAGCGAGCGACTCTTCAATTAGGGGATTAAACTGCTCTATTGAAGGGATTTCAACTTTCATGAAAAGACCACAATCTCCAGAAAGCCTCCAAATATCAGTTATTTCTTCAATTTCTTTTAATTCCTTCAAAATTCTCTTGATATCTTTGAAATCTGGCTCAATTTTTACTGTTGCTCTCGTTTTAGGTTTAGAATTAATCGTATAATCAATAGTGAATTTTTTAATTATGCCATCGTCTCTTAATTTTTTCACCCTACGTCGTACCGTTGCTTCTGTCTTCCCTACTCTTTCTGAAATGTCATTAAATGAGATTCGGCTATTTTCTTTCAGTTCTTCAAGTATTTTAAGGTCTATAACATCCATTTTAAAATCACTCATTTTTTAAAAAATTATTTTCGATAATATATTATCTTTTTGATTAATAATTATACTTTTTTTCTATTAAATTTTATCAAATTATGTCAAAAAAATTTAATATATTTTTCGGAACGAATATTTTTGTCGATTTATTAGAAAATGAATGCTTGAAATGATTACTTGGATAGTTGTTTTGTTATCAACAATTTAATAATAACAATAATTTTATACTGTTTTGTAAGAAATAGCGCAAGATATGTTTCATTTAAGAAAATCCTTTATGAAAAAATAATTAAACTATTGCTAGAAACTTTTGAAATGATTAATTAATAAGAAAAGGCTAACAATATTATGAGTGATTATTTTCTAGGATTGGATAGTTCGACACAAAGTTTAACGGGACTCATAATTGATTTCGGTTTAGGAAAGATTATCCGTAATTATAACATAAATTTTGATAAAGAACTACCTCATTATAACGCTCAGAATGGCGTCATTATTTCTGATGATGATAAAGTCGTTCACTCATATCCTTTAATGTGGGTTGAAGCTTTGGAAAAGTTATTTGAACAATTGGTTCGCGACGATATTCAAATAGAAGAAATTAAAGCGATTTCTGGTTCTGGTCAACAGCATGGTACCGTCTATCTAAATCAAACCTTTGAGGAAATCCTACAAAATTTAAATCCTAATGAATCTCTAGTAAAACAATTGGAAGGCATATTTTCTCGAGCTACTAGCCCCATCTGGATGGATTCAAGTACTTTCAAGCAATGTCAAGAAATTCGAGAATCTCTTGGGGGTATGAAAGCTACCATTAATATAACCGGTTCAAATACTTTTGAACGGTTTTCTGGTCCCCAAATTAGAAAGTTCTTTCAAGAAAAGCCAGATGCATACGAAAAAACATTAATTATTCACCTCGTTAGCTCGTTTATGGCTTCAATTTTATTAGGAAAGAACGCTCCCATAGATCACGGTGATGGAGCAGGGATGAACTTGATGAACATCAAAACAAAACAATGGGACAAGAGAGCTCTAGAGGCAACAGCTCCTAACTTAATCAATAAGTTACCTCCTCTTGTCAATTCCTATGATGTTATAGGTAAAATATCGCCTTTCTTTGTTAAAAAATATGGATTTTCAGCCGATACTCAACTTATTTCTTGGTCAGGAGATAATCCTAATAGTCTAATTGGCGTTGGTTTAATTCAAAAAGGTAAAGTCGCCCTAAGTTTAGGTACTAGCGATACTTATTTTGGATACATCAAGAACCTTAGCTTAGATTTAAATGGTGAAGGACACGTATTTGGCGCTCCCACGGGAGATTACATGAGCTTGATTTGTTATAAAAATGGTTCTTTTGCAAGGGAAAATATCAAAAACAGTTTTAACCTCGATTGGAATCAGTTTTCTGAAGTCTTAAAAAAAACACCTCCAGGAAATCATGGTAAGATAATACTACCTTATTTTCAACCTGAAATAGTGCCCTTGGTATTGAAATCTGGGATTCACCGTTTTGGTGTTGAGGAAAACGATTTACATGGTAATGTTCGGGCCATTATTGAAAGTCAATTCTTATCTATGAGATTACATTCAGAATGGATCGGGGAATCTCCCAAAGAGATATATGCCACGGGCGGCGGATCAATCAACCGGGACATCCTTCAAGTTGCTGCAGATATATTTAATAGTAAAATTCGCCAGTTTGACGTTCCAGATTCCGCTGCGCTAGGAGCCGCCTTAAGAGCCGCAAAATCTTATTACGATTTGAAAGCTAGTAAAGTAAGTTGGCAAGATATAACCGAAACATTCCTCGACATCCAAAAAAGCACCCTTATCGAACCAAATAGAAAATATAAAGCATTATATGACGATATGGTAAATCTCTATAGAGCATGTGAAGATCATATCTTAAGAGAAGGTGAAAATCCAGAGTCAATTCAAAAACAATTTATTGAAAAATACTTCTCTTCTTGAAGATGCTTTACTCTTTCCTTTTTTTAATCCAATAAAATGATGAATTCTTGTCTAATTTCTTTTCACTATACTTTTTATTACATGTAATAATATTATCTTTATTATTAAGCGGTTTATACAACAATCTTAAATAGTTCCTAATACTCTTGTACGAAATGAAAACAATAATGAATTGAGGAAGAATAGCATGTCAAATGAAATTCCTGAAAATGTGAAAATGAGTTTAAAATCGATTGGTTTAACCGATTACGAGATATCCATTTATTTAACACTAATAGCGAGGGGACCAATGGACGCTCGAGAGCTTTCAGAGGCTTCAAGCGTGCCTTATTCTCGTATTTATAATATATTAACTCAACTTGAGAAAGAAAAGATGTGGATTATTAAAGAAGAGGAGTCTCGCCCGTCTAGATACTTTGCTAAGAGTCCTGATGAAGCTTTAATCATAGCAAAAAAACAATACAACGACGTGTTTGACGAACACTCTAATAAAATAATTCAATCTTTAACTCAAATTTATCAATCTCACGATACTCCCATAAAAATCGCTTTATATCTACATAGGGGAAGAAATGTATGTCTAAATAGAGCTATTGCATTGTTGGGTATCGCAAAAACGGCAATTTGTTTAACTTCCACGGATTATGATTTTCTTGAGGTTTTTTACGACGACGTGAAAAAAGCCAGAGCTCGTGGAGCTACGGATATTAAACTTTTAATTGAAGACCATGCGTTGGAGGACGAAAAATTCAAAAGCCTGTTAGAAAAATATAGTACGCTCTGTGAAATTAAATCTCGAGATCAAATTTTTGGGAGCTCTGTAATAATTGACGAGGGAGAAAACGCATTCATCATCCTTTCTCAGAAATTCTTCAAAAAGATGTCTTATTTTGGAGTAGACACCGATCACATCGCTTTTGGACCTGCCGCTAATTATTATTTTAATTACCTTTATGAAACAGCAAATTCCGTTAGCTTAGAATATTAAAAATAAAAGAGTAGAACGATTACTTGAGAAAAGCTCTTTTCCCGAGATAAATAAATAGTTCTCCTAATTCAAATAACGTGAGGGGTTGGACGAGTTGTGCCATGTGAGTTCGAAGTTCATGCTTGTCTTCTCCGGCAAGGATTAATCTTTTAATATCTTCGACGTAATCTTCCATGTTTATGAATAATATTTCGATTTTAGCAACTCCCGTGAGCTCTTCTATGTCCTTGTCTAAGTGCTCCTCAATATTGTTCAAGAGCCCTAATTTTAACTTTGGTGATAAATCGTATTCGGTAATTAATCGATTCATTTCTTCTATAACGATATTCAAAGTTAAATTCCAATCTTTATTATCTTTATATTTAGGGATTAGAATATCGCTAATAATGACTTCAAATAAAGTTTTTGGTGCTTGCTCATCGAATTCTACTTCTAATCCCGTACTAATTTTAAGTTTCATTTTGAGATTCACGATGATATTAATTTTTTATCTTAAGATATAATAAACTAAAGGTTTTTAAAATTATAACTTGCGCGCGAGTTAATAGTAAAATTTTTCTGCGCGAGTCAAAGCCTCAATTCCATCCTTCCGTGCTACAACTAAATCCTCGGTACGAGCACCCCCTAACCCTGGAATGTAAAGCCCAGGCTCAACGGTAAAAACCATGTTTTCCTCAATACATTCTTCAGAAATTGGAGAGAGATATGGATTCTCGTGAATATCTATGCCCACTCCATGTCCGAGACTGTGAATGAACCTTGAACCCCACTCTTGACTTTTTTTAATAAACAAATCCCTAGCGATTTTATCCGCATCAATACATTTCATGCCAATCTCGATATTATTTACGGTGAATTCTTGAACCTCGTTAACTAAATTGATTAGATTTGCTTGATCTTGAGTTTTTTTTCCAAAAATAAATGTCCTCGTCAAGTCAGAACAGTATCCCTGGTATCTTGCTCCAATGTCTACTAATATTATATTCCCGTTTTTTATCTTATTTTCGGAAGTTTTTGCGTGAGGGAAAGCAGACCGCTCCCCAGTTGCCACGATTGTTGGAAAAGATGTTCCATCAGCACCCGCCTTCCTCATTGCGTATTCTGCTTCTGCGGCTAGTTCAACCTCGGTCATCCCCTCTTGAATTGAGTCATGGATGGTTTTAAATCCTATATCGCCTAATTTACACGCTTTCTCTATCTGCTCAATTTCTTTAGTCGTTTTTGTAAGCCTCGCTTTGGAAATTATATCGGATGCACCAGTGAAATTATCTATTTTGAATTTTGCCTTCCACTCCTCATGCTTTTTAACTGGAATGTATTCTTCCTCAAATCCTACTTTTTCAAATTTCATCCTTTTTATCGTCTTTTCAACAAATTGAGGCTTTCCTGAAGGGATCTCTTTTATTTCGACCTTGTTTGATAACGCTTTATCGTTTTTTATATTCATTTCTGCCTGGTCGTATTCCAGCGCGTTAAGAAAAACTATTGTCCTTTCAATTTGATCCGTACGATCCAAATTTGGAATCAAGATAAGGGTATCGCTTTCAATTTTAAAACCAAGACAATAAAGTACATTTTCTGGTTTCGTTATTAATAATGCGTCAAGCTCGATAAACCGATCATCGGCTTGAATTCGTTCAATATTCGTGAGACTCATGATCATTCCTTTAAGTTATTGACAATAATAATTAGTTTTAGACTATATAAATTTAAAACATCATGTTTTCAGATCTTTCAAAAGAAAAGAAGAGAACAAAAATCGGATGACATGACGCATTAATAATATAAAAAGAGGAGATGTATTTATCTAATAACAGGGTTAAGGGTTGAGGTATTCCACCGATTC
>Ga0180433_10009603_pt1 | contig 11814 bp, 15 predicted proteins | sample SS_ome_8_FD_132980 | JGI IMG/M metagenome (GOLD analysis project Ga0180433, IMG submission 132980) | Hypersaline lake sediment archaeal communities from the Salton Sea, California, USA - SS_1_D_1 metaG | ecosystem: Environmental > Aquatic > Non-marine Saline and Alkaline > Hypersaline >... | reverse complement strand
GGCCTCGCTTCCCTCGCTGTGTCAAGTTGAAAAAATCGATTTCGTTTTCTCTGTGGTTCAACAAAAATGCCAAAAAGATGCAATAAAAATGTCAGATTGCTGTATGCCTTACAAGACTTTTTGAATGGTTTGACGTTAAGTGAAATAGCAGAAAAGTATGGAGTCAGAATAGGAACAGTTCAACAGTGGTATGCTCGGGAAAAATGGAAAGAAAAAAGAGACGCGGCAATTGCTGAGGCACAGAAAACGATTTATGTAAAATTCCGAAAATCTATAGCAGAAACTACGGAAAATTTACTAGAGATAAGCAAGATCGGAAGCAAATTGGCCTTATTGCGATTTCAAAAAAGCCAGGAGTTGGTTGAGGAGGCAGATGATGAACAGCGCATAGAATTACTGAGTAATGAGTATGAAACGATAAAGAAATGGGGAGCTTTAGCGAAAGATTTTGCAGCAATCCAGCGAGGAATAATGCCACAAGCATCAGAAGAGTTGAGCAAAGAGATGCACGAGGAATTAAAAAGGATCGGAGATGCCGGATTATTTTATGAGGAGCAGCAATGAAGGTCCGGAATTTTGAAGTGATACTCACCGATGAATGGGCTTCCATAGAAATTCCCGATTACATGCAGGGATTGCAACTGGAGAATCCGGAGGGGAACAATCCGGTGGAATATCGGTGGGGAGGTGGAGTTGTGCGCGAAATTCCTGCCGGCGCGTACAGCGATTGGGTTTGTCGCGACAAATCCGATCCGATGCGGAACGAGATCGAGGTGAAGGGGACCGCCGACGAGAAGCTATACGGGGAATTCTGGGTCGACAACGAGCAGATCGAGGAATGAAGACGATACTGGAATGGGGACAGATGGCGGCGTTGACCCCGCAGCCGGCGGTGATGTCGTTTGAGGAAACACTGGAAGAGTTGTTGATTCAATCAATCGAGGAGCGACAGAGTGGAAGTGTCGACAGAGAAGCTGGCGGCGATCATGGACCTGACGCCACGGCGCATCCAGCAACTGGCAAAAGAAGGCCTTCCTGCCGGTAGTGGTCGAGGCCGATGGCCGTTGCTCGAATGTCTCCACTGGTATATCCGGCAACTGCGGCTCAATAAACCGGAGGGAACGATCAAGGATGAGCGTGCCCGGCTGGAGCGTGCAAAGGCCGACAAGGTCGAACTCGAAGTTGCGGAACTGAAAGGTGGGTTGATCTCGATAGAAGATGCGAATGCGGCGATACAGCGCATTCTTGCTACACTGCGTTTGGAAATGTTGGGCCTTCCCGGGCGGATGGCGGCGCAACTGGCGACCATCAGTAATCCGGCCAGGATAAAGGCGATAGTCGATGAGGAAATCAGGGCCGCCCTGAATAGGGCTTCGGAGGCTTTGGCGATTTATGCAGGCGACGAAACAGAGGCTGATCTTGAAAAGCGCAGCGAGGTTGTTGAAAGTACAACCTCATCGTGATCCCTGCGAATGGGCGAGGGTGAATCGCTTCCTGCCCCCGGACGCAGCCGAGCCAGGTCTATTCAGACCGGAACGCACTCCGTATGTCATCCCGATTTCCAGGGCGATTTCGAGCGGGAAGTACAATCGCATTGTGGCGGTGATGGCATGCCAGATGGGAAAAAGCGACCTGGCGCTCAACACGATCGGCCAGGTCATGGACGACAATCCGGTCCCGATCCTGTACGTCGCGCCGACGCAGAAGCTCGTTACCTCGATCTCCCGGGACCGCGTTACGAAGATGTTCCGCTATGCGCCCTCCTTGTCTCGCAAAATCAACGAGGGAGGGCTTGACCACCTTACAGAGAAGTGGATCTCCGGTACTGCTCTCCGGTTCCTGTGGGCAAGTTCCGCTACGGAGATGAGCGCCCATCCGGCGTGTATCGTAATCCTCGATGAGATCGACAGGATGCCGGAGGATATCCGGGGCGAGGGCTCGCCGATGACATTGGCCGAGGCTCGAACCTCGACCTACCCCGACGCCTTGATCCTGGTGGTGAGTACGCCGACGATCGAGGGCCATTCGCCCGTGTGGCGCCTATGGGAAGCAGGTACGGCGTTGGTATGGTGTTGGCCGTGTCTCGGCTGTGGTGTCTATTTTGCGCCGATGCTGGCCTTGCTGAAATGGGCCGATGGTGCGAACAAGGATTCGGTGTACGACGAAGGGGCCTGGGTCGAATGCCCCGAATGCGGCCACAAGCATTACGAGGAAGACAAAGAATCGCTGAATGCGAACGGAATTTACCTTGGGAAAGAGCAAGATGCGAGGATAAAGGACGGAAAAACGGAGATTTCCGGGGAAGTATACGAGAGTTTAATCGGATCGTTCAGAGTTTCTGGGCTATGTTCTCCGTTCAAACCGTTCACTTTTCGTGCCAGTAAGTTCCTGGAAGCGGCAAAAGAGGGAACCGAGGAAGACATAAAAGGGGTCATAAATACGCAATTTGGGGAGCTTTTCAAGATAAAAGGGGATGCGCCGGCCCCTACCGAGGTCGATGCGCTCAAGCTCGACTATCCGCTCGGGGAAGTACATGCGGGCGCGATCGTGCTTACCTGCGGCGTTGATGTGCAGAAGCGGTGCCTGTACTACGTGGTCAGGGCCTGGGGCGAGAAAGACGAATCGTGGATTGTGCAACCCGGAATTCTCTGGGGAGACACGCACAGTGAGCATGTTTGGGAGAAGCTGGAGGCCCTGCTGGTGGATGGCGAATGGGCTGCAGCTACGGGAGAGAAGTACAAAATTTTCCGTCTGGCGATAGACAGCCAGTACCGTACAGACATGGTGTACGGGTTCGCGGAACGGCACAAGGGGGCCGTGCTGGCGTGCGATGGAACGGATCGCCGGCTGGGGGCCCCTGTGGGAACCAGCAATGTCTCGGTAACTCCATCCGGGAGGAAGATCAAAGGTGGGTTGACACTGTGGAAATTCGACAAGCATTATTTCCGTACATGGATTTACGGCAGGATGCGACGCGGGCCGGATGAAGACGGCAGGTGGAATTTGAGCGATCAGGTTGACGGCGACTACTGCAAGCAGATTGTCGCCGAGGAGATGATCGCGAAACCGAGCGGTGCGATCGTGTGGGTGATGCGCCAGGGATACAGAGACAATCACTACCTCGACGCGGAGGTGCATGCCAGGGTCGCGGCCCATGTGGTGAATGTGGATTTGCTGGTCAAGAGGAGAAGCAATCCTCCACAGAGAAGGGTTGTAATGCGGGTAAGGAAGTAATTATGGCCTTGAAAACGTATACAGAGCTTGCCGAGGAGTATCAGGCAGCCATTGAGGCGTTGATCTTGCCTGGTGGGGTCCAGTCATATAGTATCGCCGGACGGACGGTGACGCGGGCAGACCTCGGTACTTTAGAGATGCTCTACATGAAATACCGGCGTCTTGCGGAGCGATACGAAAGTTCGTCCGGGCGCTCTGGGCTCAGATCGCAGAGGGCCGTACCGAATGACTAGATGGATAGATCGAGCGATCGCTTATATTTCGCCTGGCTGGGCCTTGCGGCGGCAGATGGACCGATACAAATTGAAGGCGTTCCAGGACACTTACCACAAGGGAGCGTCCGGAACCAGGCGAGCAACGGCGACCTGGCATGGTGGGCAGGCGTCCGCCGATGCCGAGGCTGAGTATTCCGGCGAACGCGCGGAATTGGTCGCTCGGAGCGCCGATCTGTACCGCAATTCGGCGATCGGCCATGCGGCCATCGACCGACAGGCGCTGAACGTCGTCGGAGATACCGGGTTGGTTCCCCAATCCCAAATCGATGCGGCTGGGCTCGGCATCAGTGTCGATGAGGCCAAAGAGATCGGCAACCAAGCGGAACGGGAATGGACGGTTTTTTGTCGGTCGTGCGATCTCGCGCGCACATTGAGCATGCGTGGTATCCAGGATATGGTACTGCGGAGAGCTTTCATCGACGGTGACGTGTTCGTGAATACGCCGTATGTAAAGTATCCTGGGGATGTGTATGGGTTGAAATTACAGGTCATAGAGGGCGCTCGGGTATGCAATCCGGGGTACACAGTGGATATGGCGACATTGCGAGCAGGGATCGAATACAACAGCCGAGGGGTTCCCATCGCCTATCATGTCTTGAATCATTTCCCCGGGGAAATTTTGGCTGGCCAGGGGACGCCTGGGCAGGCAGTGGACCAGTGGGCCCGGTTGCGAGTTTTTGGTGAAAAAACGGGATTGCGCCGGGCATGTCATCTCTACCTCAAGGAACGCGACGGGCAAAGTCGCGGGTTGCCGATTTTGGCGCCGATTCTGGAGCCGCTCAAGCAGGGGGATCGGTACAAAGATGCTGAACTCATGGCAACGGTCGTGGGGAGCATGTTTACGGTCTTCGTCAAGACGGACGACCCGGAAGCGGAATTGGAAAGCAATGTTCCAGCCGGATATGTCGGTGAGGTGTTGCCCGGCAGCGGCGATCAGGAGATCCACCTGGGTGATGGCGCGATCAATTACTTGCGGCCCAATGAATCTATCGAGACCGCGAATCCGGCGCGACCGAACACGGCGTACGAGCCGTTCATGGTCGCGATTTACAAGGAGATCGGCGCCGCGTTATCGATCCCGCTCGAAGAGCTGTTGCTCTATTATCAGAGTTCGTACTCGGCAGCGCGTGCTTCCGTCTTACAAGCATGGCGGTTGTACATGGCGCGCAGGGCCTGGTTGGCTGATATGTTCTTGAACCACATCTGGTATTTGATGTGGGAGGAAGCAGTTTCTGCCGGGAGAATCAAAGCGAAGAAATGGGCAGATCCGGCCCGGAGGATTTATTATACGGCGGTAAATTGGGTCGGGCCGGCGCGGAGTGCGATCGATCCATTGAAGGCGGTCCAGGCGAGTGCCATGATGGTGGAAAAGGGGTTTTCGACGATCGCTCAAGAGACAGCGGAACTCAAGGGGCTCGACGGCGACAAGGTCACAGAGACTTTGGGAATGGAAAACAAGGCCAGGTTGGCGAATGGATTATCCGGATTAGGTCGTGGGGCAGTCAGTACTGAGGAGACATCGAGTGCCGAATGAGAAAGATGAAGGTCGATTTGCGTCATTTTACAATCGTTCTTGGGCGATTGACGTGTCTTTTTTGGACGAAATAATGGCGATTTTGGAGAATCCGCAATGCCAGGAACCGAATTTCGATTATCAAATGGGCAAGAATGAGCGCAATGGTGAGGCTGCGATAGTACAAATTTTTGGGATATTAGATCAGAGAATGTCCTGGTTGTTGTGGCTTTTTGGTGGGACAAGCGCCGATGAGGCGGGAAAGGAGATCAAAGCAGCCCTTGACGACCCGGAAGTGGAACGGATCGTTTTGGATATCGATTCGCCGGGTGGGAGTGTCGATGGGATTCAATCGCTTTCGTCTATCATTTATCATGGGAAACAAACCAAGCCTATCATTGCCTATGTCAACAGCAATGCGATGAGCGCGGCCTATTGGATCGCCAGCGCAGCGACCGAAGTGGTCTTGTCTTCGGGCACGGCCAGGGTGGGAAGCATTGGGGTGGTCGCAGTGCATAGAGATATCAGCGGATATCAGGAAAAAATGGGAGTCAAATCAACAGAGGTTACTGCCGGGAAATTCAAGCGAATTGTGTCGGCTTTTGAGCCGTTGAGTGATGAAGGGTATGCCTTTTTGCATTCCCAGGTGACCTACACCTATGATCGTTTTGTAGAAGATGTCGCGCGCAATCGGAGAGTCACTCCAAAAGTTGTCAAGGATGAGATGGCAGAGGGAAGGATTTTTATCGGTGAGCAGGCGGTCGCTGCCGGGCTCGCCGATCGGATAGCAACGATGGAAACGATGTCAAAGGAGAAGCAATTTATGGGTATAGAAGAGAACGCCGCGGAAGCCAAAGCGCCCGTGGAAGAAAAACAGGAAACCATCGCCATAACTGTGGATTCGGTACGCGAAAGATACCCGGACGTGTACAAGGCGATCTACGGAGCGGGAGCACGCCAGGAGCGGGAACGCATTTTGGCGATCGACCAACTGGCGAAAAATGCTCCCAGTGGCAGTGAATCTCTCATCGCCGCCGCGAAGGAAGATCCTGGAAAGAATGCGAAGGATCTCGCATACGAACTGATGACCAGTTTCAAATTGGAGAGGCCGGCGGAGAAAACGAGCAGTGTTTCCGATTTGGAGAAGGAATCGCCGAAAGCCGTGGAAAGCACGGAGCAAAACAGGCAGGATGCGGAAGACCAGCTCGTGATCGAGGCCATGGCTTCCGGAATTTCGAAAAGGAGATAGAAGACATGGGGATAACAGAAGTCGTATTCTCGCCCGACAACCTCATCGTTCAACCGGGTACTCACGACAAGGCAATCACGTTGTTGACCGGTCAAAATCTCGTACGCGGGTCCGTGTTGGGTGAGATCAAGTTCGCTGCCGGCACTCCTGTGTTCAGCGGGACCGGCAACGGCACCATGCAGAATCTGGAGCCGCGGAAGAAATCGGTGGTCGGCGATTACAAAGTCGAGTGTATCGAGGCCGCGGCGGACGGCGGAAAATTCAAGGTCGAAACTCCAAACGGAGAACGGCTGGCCGACGCCGAGGTGGGGGTCGCGTACGACAACGATTATATCGCCTTCGAAATCGTGGATGGCACGACCGACTTCGTGACCGGTGACGTGTTCACCGTACCGATCGAAGCGCACACGGACGCCGGCAAACACGTTCTCAGTGTCGAGAGTGCCGTGGATGGGAGCCAGGTGCCCGATTGCATTCTGGCCCTGGACACGGATGCGAGTGCGGCAGACAAGAAAACGCATGCGTACGACGAGGCCCATGTCAACGAGAGATTCCTCACTTATGGGGCCGGTCACGACAAGGACACCGTCAAGGCATCTTTTCGCGAAAACAAGGTCCGGATCTTCTTGTACGATTCGGTTGCCGGCTAAAGGAGACGCAGATGGATATATTTTCAACGGCAACGATGTTGCGTGCGATGTCTACGGATTTCCCTCCGCAGACTTTCATCCGGAGCATGTTCTTTCCGGAAACGGAAACCTTCGTGACCGAGGAGGTACAGCTCGACATTCGAAAAGGGAAACGGCGCCTGGCGCCTTTCGTGCGTCCTACCGAGGCCAGCAAATTGATGGAACGGATCGGCTACACCACGAGAACGTACAAGCCGCCCTATGTGAAGCCCAAAATGGTCACCACAGCGGGTGAGTTTTTGAAACGGCCGTTTGGATCCAATCCGTACAGCCAGAACCCAAGTCCGGTCACTTTGGCATCGAGGAGGCTCGGGGAAGACATCGCGGAAATGTGGGATTCGATACTGCGCCGCATCGAAGTGATGTGCGCAGAGGTGGTCCGCACGGGGAAGGTGGAAATCAAGGGAGACACCATCGAGGAAACCATCGATTATTTGATGGACGGCAATCACATCATCACTCTCGCCGGAAGCGATCTCTGGAGCGACCCTGCCAGCGATCCGCTCGGCGACATCAAGAGCTGGAAAACGATGATTTTCCAGAAGACAGGTCTTCGTGCCGATAAGTGCATTCTGGGAGGGGATGTCCAAAAGGCGTTCGAGGCCCATGAGGGCGTACGTGCGGTGCTCGACAATCGCCGTATCAACAACATCGTCGAAATCGATCGTATGAGTGAGGGGCTGCCGCCCGGGGTCGAATGGATCGGGAAAGCCGAAGGGGTCAACTTTTATACGTACGACGAGTGGTATCTCGACCCCGATACCGGGCTGGAAGTTCCGCTGATCCCGGCGAACCGGCTCATTATGGGTTGTACCGGCGCGCGCGCGTCGGTGTTGTACGGAGCGATCCAGGACGACGATTCTTTGGTCGCTGTGGAGTATTTTCCCAAATCCTGGAAAGAACCGGACCCGCCCCGTCGGTATGTCATGTTGCAATCGGCGCCCATGCCCGGGTTCCACCAGCCGGATTCGGTAGTCAGCGTACAGGCGGTCGCATAGCGAATAAAGGAGACAGAGTATGCGTAAGGTAAAGGCCGTCCAACTTATCAAATATAACGGACAATATTACGGGCACGGCACGGCGAATGGTCCTCTCATTGAAATGGAGGACAAGGAGGCCGAACGCCTTCTGCAAGCCGGAGCGGTCGCGATCCCGGGAAGTGCCGAAGATCACATCGCGGAATTCGAACGCCAAAAACGCGGCGAGGCCATGGCCGCAAAAGAAGTACGCGGCGAGGAAGCGGCGAAAGAGGAAGAATCCGCCAAAAAGGCTATCAAGGCCGCCGAGGAAAGGGCCGCGGCGGCGGAAAAGAAAGCACAAGCAGCGGAAGCCAGGGCCGCCAGCCTGGAGCAGCGGATGAGCAAGATGGAAAAGGCACTCGAATCCGAGAAAGGATCAGGTCCGCAAAAGAAGGATAAGTGATGGATCTCAAAGACCTCATGCGCGCTGATCTCTCGTATCTCTTCAACGAAACCGAATTTGCAAGCCAGGTCGTATACGAATCTGCAATCTGGGGCTCGTTCGATCTTTTGGCGATTGTCGATTTCAAAGAAGACACCAGGGAAGATGTCCGAGGGAATCACCGGATAGCAGAATTGTGGATTGCTCGAACCGATACCCCGGAAGTGAAGTACAACGACAAGGTTCTGATCGACGGCGAGGAATGGCAGGTGATTCGAGAGATCTCAAGTGATGAAGACATAGTCAAAATAGAGGTCCGGCGAGATTTGCGCGCGAGGAATGCGAGATGAGGATCGAAATTCAGGAACGCGGGCTCGACAATGTGAACAACCTGGCCGTTTCTTACAAGAGATTTTGGCCGGCGCTGCGCCGGAGATCGCTGTACGAAACGACACAGTCATACAAGGGTCGAATCTACGATTGGATCAAGAAGGCCGGCGGTGGAACCTGGCCGGATTTTCATCCGCTATCGAGGAAATTCATCCTTTATCGTTCAGGCGGCAAGCCGCAAAGTTGGGTCCGGCGCGGGAGGATTCTCGGTCGAAACAACTGGAGTTGGCTGTCGCAATTCGTGACATCTTACTCAGGAAGCAGCCAGGCGCGCATTCGATTCGGCAGGCCCAAAGAGCGAAAATTTTCGCGTCTGGCCGAACGGGCGCGATGGGTCGAGGCCGGGCATGAGACTCCGGTCACAGACGCCATGAGACGCATGTTCGGCGCAACGCGCAAGTCTGCCGGCAGAAAAGCGGTACCGGGTAAGACCTTTTTCCCGCTCAGGAAGGCCACTTCGCAATTGAAAATCGCGCCTCATCCGGTGATGGCGCCGGTATTTGCGCGCTGGGGCAAGGAGATCGGCAAGAATTTCGAGAAGAGTTTTGACCGGCAATATCGGAAATTCGAGCGAGAAACGACATGAAAACTACCGAGTTATTGGAAAAATTGGCGAATATCCTGGCCGATGATCAGGATATCAAGACCTTTTGCCAGGCGCAATTCGGACGGGCCCAGACGGTCTATTTGGGCGTGAATCCGGAATCGCCGCCGGAACAGGACGAATACCCGGTCATCATTCTTTTCTATGCGGAACGAACGAAAGGTGAAAGCAATGCTCTAATTCAGTTTTTGATCGAGGTAGGGATTGCCGTGTACAACGAGGAAATACGAACCGACGCGAATAAGAAGATTTTTAGCGGGCTTGAACAGGTAGAAGATTTGCGCGAGCTGGTTGAGACGGCGATTTTGGATTCGCACCTGGGAAAGATCGATGTGAACGGGGAGACGCATGTTGAAGTCTATTTCCCGCTTTTTGGGAGCCATACTGCCATAACGATCGCGATCCCGAGGAGTAGTCGTTATAGCGCAGGCAGAAATTAGGAGTACGAAATGGCAACAGTTCACGATGAAAAATATTACAGTATCCCGAAGGGCAAGGTTTTGTTCCGGGAAGATGCGCAGGCGTCCTGGGAGGATCTCGGCAACTGTTCGAAATTGGAAATTACGGAGGAAATCGAGTCGGTAGAGCATTTCTCTTCGCGGGCCGGTTTGAAAGTCAGGGACCAATTGGTAATTACCAGTATCAAAGCCAGCGGCGCCTTGTCTTTGGATAGCGTTCATCGCGACAATCTGCATAAATACTTTATGGCCGATTCGGACGAAGACACGACCACCACGCAAACATTGGCGACCGACACCACGGTGACCGTGGCAGGCGTAAACCTGGATCGCTGGCACGAGATCGGAAAAATCAATCTGACCAACGTCGTGGTCAAAGATTCCACGGAAGTCACGACCTATGTGTTGGGCACAGATTATGTCCTGGACACCAAGGCCGGGCTCATCATGCCGCTTTCGACCGGGTCGATCAGCGAGGATGACGACATAAAAGTCACCTACGACAACCCGGCAGCGACGATCTACCATTTCCTGGCGGCGAGTGCGTTGACCCTGCGGGGTCACTTGTACTTCGTAAGCGACCCTGGCGTGGGAGAGATCGATGACCTCAAAGGGTACGGCTCGATCACTCCGGACGGGACGTATAACGCGATCAGCGATGAATTCGTCGTCATCGGGCTCAAGTGCGAATTCATCACGCACGACGACTATTCGCCGGGCCTCATGAAAGTGTCGTACCGCGGGAATGTCTCCGCCGCATCGTAAAGCGAGGTAGCGTGAATTCACGCTACCTTCAGTTATTTTTTAGGAGAATAACGAATGAGGAAAAAAGCGTTCGTAAAGCTGGAAATCGACGAAAACAAAAGCGAAGAGATCGCGATTTACGAGCTGCGTGTGCGCGATATTCTCGAGATCGGCGAGGAAATCATGACGATGGGGCGCGATGCGCAGCAGTGGGAAGCATTCGTCACCAGGTGGCTTCCGCGCTGTGTCTCGATCGACTACGAGAGATTTTTGGATTTCGCGCCGAGCGAGCTGATGCAAATCAAAAACACCTTCATGGAGGTAAACGAGAGTTTTTTGTCGATTTTAGAAGGCCTGGGGATGGGGGAGATGCTGGAGCAGCTCAAGGAAAGCTTTCGGGCGGACTGGAAGCAATCGTTTGTCTCGTCCTCTGCGCCGGCCACCATGGTGTCTTAGACTACGGGTACAGCTTCTTCAAGTCAGCAGTGAAAGCGGTCTTCGAGTTTCAAAAATTGCAAATTGTCGGTATGGCAACTGCCGTACAGTTGGCTTTCGCCGGGTCGAAAGAGCGGGATGAGTTTCTGAAGGGATAATCGTGGCTTTACAAACCGTGGACATCTTGATCAAGATCAGAGAATCAGGGCTTTCTGTTATCGACGAATTGATCAAAAAGCTATCGCGCCTGGATTCTGCGATAAAATCGACCGAGGCCGCGCCGATCAGAGAGCTTTCGGATGGCATGAAAGAAATCGGTGAAGATGTCGAACGGGTTGCTGACCGGGTAGACTCTACCGTGCGGCGTGTTGCCAAGCAAACCAGTGATGTTGCGGACGGTGCTCTCACGCGGATGAGCGCACGCGCAGGACGATCTTTAGAAACTCTTTATGCGCGGACGGCTGTTTGGTTCGCGGCGGTGTACGGCGTATATAAAGTATGGGATACCACTGTACGAAAGTCCTGGCGAAGCGGGTGGTCGCTGGTGGCATTTACCGCCAATAAGACCATAAACGATATTGTCGATTTCGCGATAAAGAGGGTCGATAATGTTTTTGGTCGATTCTCTGAATTGGCCACGGCCAGTCGGGCCGCAGTTCTTTCATTGGCTACCGGCATAGATCCGATGCTATCCAGACTGAGGCGTGCTTTACGATCGTTTCAGCATCTAAAATTCACTGCTGCTTCATTTGAGAAATCTTTTCTCTTGCTGAACGGCGCCGCATCTTCCTTTCTTACCATAGCCGGACATGGTATCACAAT